>MDTE01037717.1_pt1 | contig 37042 bp, 33 predicted proteins | sample 811231 | NCBI WGS metagenome assembly MDTE01 (sample SAMN05326651, study PRJNA326480) | marine metagenome | isolation source: seawater | place: Indian Ocean: Red Sea | collected 2010 | reverse complement strand
TCTTATTTCTGGTAGTTCTGATTTTAGTAATCTTCCACTGTGATTAGGAATTTTACTAAAATTCACACCTTGAAATTCTGGAATATTATCGGATATCTCATTAAGAATTTTTTTTGCATTTGAATAATTATAATTTTTTAAATCTGAAAGCTTCGCTAATTCAGAAAAGAAATACCAACAATGAATTTGATCTTTTTTTGGTTCAACACCTCTAAGATATCTGAGAATTTTACCTTCGAGATTTATAGTCGACTCTTCTTTTTCTATGTAAGATGTTGAAGGTATAACTATATTAGCTAATTTTGTTACATCATTATCAAAAAGAGAAATTACAACAAGAAAATCTAACTTCTTTAAAGATTCAATGAATTTTAATGAATGTTTCTGCTTCATGTTAAAGCCATCAATAAGTAGAATCATTGATTTAATTTTACCGTCATTTATTTGATGAATAATATCTAAGTTATCTTCATCTCCAAAGTAAGATTTAATTATTTTGTTACTTACTGAATTTGCAGCATCAAAAACAGGATAAAAACCAGAATTTTCATTATCTAAATTACCCGTTAAAAGCATAACGTTATAGATAGAATCTACAATATTTATGTCACTTAGTTCAGAAAAAGTATCATTCCCCACTACAAATGATGTAGAAGTAGACTCGCCAATTAGTTTTGCAGCATTAGAGATTTCTTTTTCTGAAATTCCGGTTATAGTAGATATTCTTGAGAGATCAAAATTATAAATATTGTTACGATAAAGATCAAAATTAGATATAGATGATACTTTATCCTTATGCTCTAATGTCTGATCTATTATTGATCTAGAAATTCCTAAGAGTGTTGTAGATGATGTAGAAGGTACTGGTCTTAACCAAATATCGGCATATCTTGTTAATTCTGTTTCTCGAGAATCGATAACAATTATTTTAGTTCCGTCTCTAGAGGATTTTTTTATAACTGTCGCTAGTACATTTTGGTTTTCAGTAGTATTTGAATTCACTATAACAACACATTCGGATTTTTCAATATTCCATATAGGTTTAGTACTAAATTCTCTATTGAAAAGTTTTTTTAGTGAAGTAGTAAAATTTTTATCCAGATCATCAAAATTTGTAGAATATTTCTTGTAATTCATTTCAGTAGCAAATTTATAAGTAACATATAGATCTTCATTAGTATTTCGTGATGAAGTAACAATAGCTATTTGGTCATTATTAAAATTTTTTAACTTTTTATATATATGATTAATGCTGTTTTTTAAATCAAGTTTTTTTATAATTCCATCTTCTCGAATATATGATTTTTTTAATCTTTGTTGATTATTTGTGTAATCATATCCAAACTTTCCTTTAAAACAAGCTTGGCCATTATTAGGCGAGCCTTCAATATCACCTTTAAATCTGATAATTTTGCCAAATTTATTAACTTCAGCAATCATTTGGCACCCTACAGAACAATTAGAGCAAGTTGTATTAACACTCTTAACAGCTTTTTCCCATTTATAATCTCTTTCTACTAATGCTCCAGTTGGACAAACATCAATACATGCCCCACAAAATTCACAACCTGACTCTAATAAAGAAGTTCCATGTGAAGTTCCAACTAATGCAACACCAGATCTAGAAGTAAGTGTTAGTGCAGAATCAAATCGTACTTCATCACATACCCTTACACATCGAGCGCAAACAATACAAAGATTATAATCTCGATCATAAAAAGGGTCATCAGTATGTATAGGTAAATTTCTACGATGATAGTTTAAGGGAGTTCGTAAATCAAGTTCAACTGATCGAACAGTATCTTTAAGTTCACATCTTTCATTTTTTGGACAAATAGTACATCTATCTGTAACAGATACATGTCTTTGACAAATATCTTGGGGTCCGCATAATTCTATCCTATGGCAGGTTAAACATCCGTGAGGATGTTCTGTCATAAGCAATTCAATAACATTTTTTCGTAATTCAGACACTTCTTTATTGTTAGTAATAACTTTTGCATCTTTTGATACTGGTGTAGTACATGAAGCAACAGTCATTTTACGTCCGTTAGAATCTTCTACTTCTACAACACAAGCTCTACAAGCACCATAAGGTTTCATTTTTGGAAAATAACATAAATATGGTATATAGATCCCTTGATCAAGAGCTGCTTGAAGAATTGTTTGATCAGGTTTAGCTAAAATTTCATTGCCATCAATTGAAAATGGAGTAGTATCTTTCATATTATTCTAATCTGGTCTAGTTTTTGTTGGTCTAAGCATTTTGCCATCTTTGTATGGCCCAGTAAGTTCATAATTACCATCTAAACAATCATCAATATCTTTTTTAAAATACCTCATAGCAGAGGAGATAGGATTATATCCTAATTGTCCATGCCCACATAAAGATCCTACTTTCATACTATTACCAATTTTTTTAATCAATTGTAAATCTTTTGGTTCGGCCTTTTTTTCACACATTCTATCTAATATTTCTAACATATGAGTATTACCAAGTCGACAAGGGAAACATTTACCACAAGATTCAAATTGGTTAAAAGCAATTAAATTTCTTAGTAAATCTACAATATCTGTTTTATCGTTCCCTACAATTATTCCTCCTGATCCAATAGATGCACCCGCCTTAGTCATTTCATCAAAATCAATACGTGTTTCAAAAGCTGGTTCACCTAATAATCCATTTAATGGACCACCTGCTTGTAAAACTTTTATTTTCTGATTATTCAATCCTCCTCCTCCAATTTTATAAATTACATCATTTATTGTCATTCCCATCTCAACTTCATATAAACCAGGTCTCTTTATATGTCCTGACAAACAAACTAAAGCTGTTCCAGATGTAGATTCGGTCCCAACTTTCTTAAACCAATCAGAACCATTACTTATGATACTAGGTACATAAGATAAAGTTTTGACGTTATTTATGTTAGTAGGCTTTTGCCATAACCCCGCCGCTGCAGGAAAAGGAGGTTTAAATCTAGGTGTAGATCTTTTACCCTCAATAGCTTCCATCAATGCAGTTTCTTCTCCAGCAACATAAGAATCTCCAGTTAAAGCTACTTCCATATCAAAAGAAAATTCGGATCCTAAAATATTTTTACCTAATAATCCACGTTCATAAGCTTGTGAAATAGCAGATTTAGTAGCATTAATAGGATGTTCATGTCCGTGCCTTATAAAAACAAATCCTTTGGTAGAATTAGTAGCATAACCATTAATTATCAATCCTTCAATAAGTGTATTTGGATCACTTTCTAAAATACCCTTATCATTAAATGCTCCAGGGTCTCCTTCTTCACAATTACATAAAACATATTTAGAATCAGATTGAGCTGGTGCTAAAAAGCTCCATTTAAGTCCAGTAGGAAAAGCCGCTCCTCCTCTACCTCTTAGTCCAGAATTTTTTACTTGGGTAACTATATCTTCAGGAGAATTTATACTAACTGCTTTGTCTAATGCCTCATATCCTCCATTAGCAATATAATGATCTATATCCAAAGGATCTATGTTTCCAAAATTTTTTGTCACAAGTCTTTTTTGTAATTTCATAATATCTAGAGAATGAAATTCAGGTAAATTTATGTTTTTTACAGCAGGAGAATCACCAGAATAAGCAAAAGCTGAATTATCAAAAATAGGTTTATCAGAATTTAAATGCTTTTCTATTATTTGAAGTATAGATTTGGTAGAGACATTTGAATAAAAAATTCTCAATCCATCAGGGGTAGTTATATCAACTATTGGTTCCAAATACATTAACCCTAAAGATCCAACTAATGATACATTAAAGTCTAATTGATCAATTAGATCAGAATCTTTTATTTGATCGTAAATATCTTCGGCTCCGGCAGCTTGGCCTGAAACACCTCCCCCAACTCTAACCCATGGTTTAGAAGATAATAGGTCATCCCATTTTTCTATGGCATTAGTCTTTAATTGTTGATAATCTGAACTCAATATTAATCTATTCCCCTCTTAAATCACTTAGCATTTTTTTTATTTTCGTAGAATCTTGAAAACCTATAACTTTGTGATTTATTGCAATACATGGACCTTGAGCACATGCACCTAAGCAAGTGTTATATCTCAATGTGATTTTTTTGTCTTTAGATTCACCTTCTGCTTTTAATTCAAGATTTTCAATAGCAGAATGCATAATATCTTGACTACCAAGTAAATGACATGAAGGGCCCCAACATATATCTAAAATTTTTGCTCCAGGAGGTGTAAATCGAAAATTTGTATAAAATGAAGCTACACTCCAAACATCATTTATTGACACTTTACATGCCTCAGCAGTTTCTTCGATAGCTTCTTTAGGAATATAGTGCAATTTATCTTCAATAGCAAGCAATGAAGACAAAACAGTTACTGTAGACTGTTCTTGAGAAGAAATTGCGTCCTTCACTAATTCTCGAATAGATATATTATTTGTTGTTTTTGAGTTATTTTTTTTCAAAAATTTAGGATAATGTTAGCCATATGAAACAATATTAACAAACATAATGAAATTTAATCTAAAAAAAATTACTAGATGATCAATAATTATGAAAAATTATCAATAAAAAATGAAAATCAAAAATATTACTACAATAAATATAGAAGAAATTCCTCAAATTACCTGGGTACAAATTGAAACAGACAATGGAATTATTGGCTTAGGAGAAACATTCTTTGGTCCAAAAGCCGTTTCTGGGTGTATTCATGAAATTTTTTCCCCAATGTTAATTGGCGAAAATCCATTTAATATAGAAAAACATTGGAAAAATATGTTTGATATGGCCAATGCTTTTGGACATGCTGGTGCAGAAATGAGAGCTATCTCTGCTATAGATATGGCACTTTGGGATATAGTTGGGCAAAGTGTTAAACAGCCTATATATAATTTATTAGGAGGAAAATGTAGAGAAAAAATCAGAACATATAATACTGCCGGTCAATATGGAAAAAATATTGATTCTATTCTTGCTATTACTGATGCAGCTACGTTATCTAAAAGCCTTATAGATGAGGGTATTACAGCAATGAAATGGGCGTTCACTGATCATTTCGCTGATCAAGATCGAGGAAATACTATTTCTGATGAAGATTTAAAATTACTAACTAGACCTATTGAAGAAATAAGAAACTGTGTAGCAAATCAAATTGATATTGCTAATGATGGTCATGGAAGGTGGAATTTAAATAGTGCAATAAGAATAGGAAAAGAAATGGATATATATAAACCCTTATGGCAAGAAGAACTGATACAGCCAACCAATATAGAAAATCATTTAATTTTAGCTAATGAAATAGAAGCTCCAATATGTGTTTCAGAACGTTTAATTTCAAAGTTTCAATTTAGAGATTATTTAAAATCTGGTGCGGCCGAAATAGTAATGCCTGATTTAATTTGGACAGGAGGGATCACTGAAACCAAAAAGATTTCAGTGTTAGCTGAGACTGAACAAAGACCTATAGCTCCTCATGATATGACTGGTCCAGTGAATATCTTTGCCTGTGCTCATATTAGTATGAATGCACCTAATGCATTCATTATGGAAACATGCAGAGCTTTTTATGGACCTGACGGATGGTACAAAAATTATGTCGACCCTATTCCTAAGGTAGAAGATGGGAATTTATTGGCTCCAGACATTCCAGGAATAGGAACTAGATTGTTACCTGAAGTACTAAATATGAAGGGAACTAAAATAGAATCAAGTAACGAAAGAGGTGGAGATCATTGGGGTGGTTTTGAGTCACAATTATTCAAAGTCATAAAAGAAAATGGTAAGAAGAAAATAGTAAGAAAATAAGAGATTAAATTACAAAAAATCTTATAAATTTTTTGGTTTCCCTAAATTACGTGCAACCTCGAAATCTTCTGTCATATCTCTATCAAAAGTAGGCTTCATAATAATATCTTGAACTAAAGTACGTTGTGGCATGGATGCACATAATAAAATGGCTTTGGCTATATCAATAGGTAACATCATCTTAGCCCTAGCTACTTCATTAGGGGGGAGTGGTCTATTATCTAATATAGGTGTATCAACCTCAGCGGGGTAAATTGTACAAGCTCTAATCCCTAGATTATTTAACTCTGCATTAATATGTCCCATCAAATTAGCTGAAGCAGCTTTAGCTGAGCTATAAGGAGCCCCACCCATTAGCCCAGGCTTCTTTGCAGCTACCGATGAAACAGTTATTATAGTACCTTCTCCATTATCTATCATAGATTCGAGAAGAGATTGGGTTAATCTATATAACCCTTCAACATTTACATCAAAAACGCTTCTCCATTCATCGGAATCCACATATCTAATAGATCTTACTTTTGAAGAATGACCAGCATTATTAACTAAAATATCAACTTTTCCATATTTTTCTAAGACATAAGAACCAAATTTAGCAGCTTGATCACCATTTTCAATGTCAACTGAGTATGCCTCTGAAGTTACATCATATTTTTTAATTTCAGAACGCAGTTTTTCAAGAGGAGCTATTCTTCTTCCTGCAAGTATTATATTAGATCCAGATTCAGCAAATAATCTAACTGTTTCCATTCCAATACCAGATCCAGCACCAGTAATTATCGAAGTTTTATTTTCTAAAAGTTTCATTTAATAATCCTATAAAGCTATACATTTTTTATTCTAGGCTTGTTTAAAGATATATCTTCTATAATCATTTTCGCTACTTCCCTACCCATCTTAATACTATAATTTGTTCCTCTATCTTCAGGGTATATTTGTGTTGTATTAGCTAAATATAATCTATCAAATGGAGTATTATGTGAAGGCATTTGTGAAGAATAATCAGTAGTAATAATAGGTTGTGCAGCACTTAAAGAATTATAGTGACTTTTCAAAACCCAAGATTTATCAAAAAGATTATTAATCATTTTAATATGTGGAAAATAGTAATCAAAAAGATCATTTTTATTTAGACTATATATATAATCATTTCGATCCAAGTAATTTGTGATATATATGACATTATTACCATCATATAAATCTTTACTAATAAGGTTAGTATGCTCTATCAAGCCTAGAAACGGTACATTATTATCAGCAATGTTTAGCCAATAGAATTCTGTTAAGCTATGTTTCATTTCCAATATTAAAACCACAGCAGCTAAATATTTTACAGAATCAAGAGATTTTTTATATGAAGAAGTTAGATTAATTAGTTTAGTGAATTCGAAAGAAGGAACAGTAGCAAGAACATAATCGTATTTTGAACTGATAGATTCACCATCTTTAGTGATAATATTTAATGAAAATTTATTGTCAGAATTTAGAGTGATTTTAGAAACGCGATTTTCTAAATAAATTTTACCTTTCTTTGATTGTATATGATCTGATAATTTATCAAAAACAATATCAAAACTACCTGAAGGATAACCTAATACTTCTCCTTTAAATAATTTTCTTGAAGCAAATCTAGTTTGAATTTTAGACCAAAACCAAGGCATCCCTATTTGATCATAATATTTTCCGAATTTACTTCTTAAAAGTGGTCTCCATAATTTATTGTAAGCTTCGCCACCTAAATTTTCCTTTAGCCATTTATCAGCTGTTTGGTTTTCTAATTCTTTCCAATTTTTTAAACGTTTTATAGATAATGTAAAAAGACCTAATCGTATTCTTTCTATAATCGGAAGAAGAGAGAGAGTTAATAGGTCAATAGGTGTAGTAGTTTTATATACTTTCCCATTTGAATAAGTTCCAACAGAAGATTTATACCAGTTCAAAAAATTTAATAAATTAAGTTCATCCATTAGTTCTATTATTGAGTTATCACTAGTAAAAAGGTGATGATATCCACGTTCTAAAGGTGCCCCTCCAACATTAATAGTAGATGCTTGTCCTCCGATAAAATATGACGCCTCAAAAATATCAACTGAATATCCATTATTGACTAAATCATAAGCAGCAGATAAACCTGCTGCACCAGCACCAATAACTGCTATTTTCATTTTTTTTCCTTCATTATCTTATGATATTTGAAAATTTTTTTGATTTGTTAATTAATTCGAATATTGAAGTTTTATCAAACCATAAAATTATAAATCCAATAATAGTTGGTGGAACCCATAAAACTATATGAACTGTGACTGTAAAACTTGCAGAAATTACTGGATCAAATCCAAATGAATGCAATGTCAAAGCTCCAAAAAAATCATAAGGTCCCCAACCACCAGAGGTAGATGGTATAATTCCAGCTAAATTAGAAATAACAGTAAATGAAATCATAGCAATAATTAATTCTTCAAATGAATTTAGATATGAAATCAAATCAAAAGCTTCAGCAATTATATAAGCAACAATAATTTCACATATCCAAACAGGAAACGAAAATAAAATCACTTTAAGAATGATTATAGGGTTTGAGACAACAAAAATTCCTTTAATAAATTTTTTATATATCTCTAGAAAAATATTTTGGATACGTTTTGGTAAAAAAAATGTGAACAACGAAATGATATTTTCGATGAATTTTTGCATATAAAAAGATAAAAGAAAAATTAAGATAAAAATCAAAAAAGGGAAAAATGTTAGAAAAAATAATAGCATTGGGTCTAAAGAAATAGAAGATTCTATCATTAGAAAAATTTCTTTAGACCAAATGAAAGTAAACAATCCAGATAAAAACAAAAGTAAACAAAGAATTAGAATATCTGCTAAGCGTTCAATAACAATTGTGCCAAATGTAGCCGGTACAGAAATTTCTTCCCTAACACTCAAATAAAATGACCTGATAAATTCTCCAATTCTAATAGGCAATATATTGTTAGCCATATAACCTACAGTGACAACAGATAGTATATTACGTTTATTCTTCCCAGTAAGAGGCAAAATTAATATCTTCCATCTTTCAGCTCTAAACCATAAAGAAAATAAATAAACTAATGAAGCTAAAACAAGAAATAATATATTTAATTCTGTAATAGTTCTAAATATTTCTTTTATTCCTGCAAAGGTAAAAAGAATACTAGTTATAAAAATAACTGAGAATAATATTCCTACCCAAAAATAGTAATTTTTCCACATATAAATTCTATAAATAACCTTATATTATTTCACTAGTCTTTTAAGTCTTTGGAAAAAAATACAAATGCATTAATACTTCCTAAATCTTTATCTATTTTACGATGTAAATAATAATCAAATACTTTATTCAAACTATCCTTATTGATAAAAATATTCAATAAGTCATTAAATTTTTTATCCCTATAAATTTCTTCAGGAAACCACCATCTATGAATAAATTCTCTACCATTATCGAAATTACTAGGTTTATTTTCTAAAAAATCTATTCTATTGTGAGTATTTATAACTATAACTTTAGTATCTTTAGGTATATTTAGATTATCTATATTAGAATGATCTTTATAAGTTACAAACTTAAATTTTCGTAAATACCATTGCCATGGCCAAGAAAAACCATCTCTAGAATCAATAATAATAGGCATGTTATATCTTAAATTATTTATCTCAGAAATTTCTTCAATTTCATCAACTAGTTTATGTAAACTTGGAGCAGTTTGAGTATAAATAATAGGTTCTACAGGAATATCATTATTAATAAAAGAAGATTGTGTAGTAGATCTAATATAAAATGGTATCAATAATATAAAAATTCCTAATAATATAAATTTTGTTGAGAATTTTACCTTTTTTATAATGTAATAAGTACCCAAAAAGTAAAATCCAAGTATTAATAAAATAATCCAAATTCGAAAAAATTGGTAAGTTTCATTACCTGTTTCATTAAGTAATATATTCCAAACAACCCAATAAGATATTAAAGGTAATAAAAATAAATATAATTTATATTTGAATTCAATATTTTTATTACTATTTAAAAAAAATAATTTAGAAATGAAAATTGAAGCCAAAAATATAGTAGGAATAGCAATATGCACTTCTAGCCATGGCATTTTTTCTCCTGCAATTGTATAAGCTATGAAACTAGCGAAGAAGAAGAAAAATATAAATTTAATAAAATTATTAAATTTTAGTGTAAATGGTAAATATAAAAAAAGTAAGAATCCTAATAATTTTAATATTGTGATAATTGCCGAGATAGATTGAGAGGTTTCATTAGAATTCAAAATTAATACTAAAATAAATGATAATATTCCTAATAAAAAAATAATTAGAGATTTTAAGGACGATTTAAATAGACCATAAATCACAAAACATATTGAAAAAAATACAGGTAAAAACTCATAAATTGAAGACATAAAAAAATAGTAATACCAAGGTTGACTGCCTCTTGAGACTTCTTGTTGGGCTAACCAATAGCCTAATGACTGCCAGAAAGCAGTAGCTATTCCATGTGGTTGGGTACCAAAATTACTAAAAATTAGTACAAAAGGAATCAAAAAAAACAAAAATATCTTAATAAATTCAACTCTTTTCCAAAGCCATCCTAATATTAAAGATAAAAAAAGAAAAGAAACTGAAAAAATTGTAGCAATATAATATCCTATACCTTCAGGAGAACCAGTAGGGACATTAGGATTGGTAGAACTTGCAGCTAAAGTTATTCCTAAGGGCTCTTGAAATATAGATATCAAAGGAGCAGATAATGGTAATGTAATTAAAGAAAGTAATATTAAAACATCACCTTCCCGGGAAAATTCTGATAATCGTTTCCTTGATAGTATCCAATCTACAATCTCTCTCCATGAAATAAATAAAAAGAATAATGCAAAAATAAATAGTACAATGTATTGATTTTCTTTAATAGTAAAACCAATAGAAATTATAAAAGCTGATGAATATAACCATAAATTTTTACCAGAAGAAATATATTTCCATATTCCTATAATAAGAAATACAGTTGTGAATGCAATTAAAATATCATTACGTGCGAATCTACTAAAATAAACTAAAGTAGGAGAAATAGTTAAAAATATTGATATCAAAAAAGCAGAAACTTTACCTATATAATTCTTAAGGAAATATGGTAAAAGAATTAAAAGTGATCCTACTAAAACCATAGGTAATCTCATAGTAAAATCACTATCTCCAAAAACAAAGAATGAAGCAGCCAACAAATGGAAAAGTAACATTCCATGCATAAGAGGATTATGACTATATTCTTCACCGTTATAAAGTCTATAACTAAAATATCCATGTAAGCTCTCATCATGATGAACAGCTCTATAATCTAATTGAAATAATCGTAATATTAAACCTAAAATTAATAGAGTAAAATAAAACCATATTTGATTTGAAATAAAAAACTCAACTAGATCAAATCTTAATTTGCTAATAATATTTATATTTAGTTGAGTTTTATTTAAACCAAAAACCCATTTTCCATCTACCCAAGAACCTAGACGGGTATCAGATTCATTTTTAGTATTTATTTTATTTGTTTGAGAATTTTGTTTCATTTTAATTTGAATAATATATATTGCTCATTTTGAAAAACTCTATCCGCAATTTCATCAAATATTTCTATATTAATATTGGGATATTATTCTCTTTCTTTTGGACCTATAATAATTATAAAGTTTCTGAAAATATTTAGAAATTCTAGATTTTTATAATTCTTATCAATACTATAAATTTTATCAACTAAAAGTTTTTTTTCTTCAATAGATGATATATCCCCTCTCCACTGTGCTTCATGAGGTGCCCAACCTAGAATAGTAGGTATCCCAGTGAAAGAAGATATTCTTGAAAAATCAGAATAACTTGGACCATAAGATTCTATAATTTTATTTGTATCACTTTCAACTAAAAATTCAATTACTTCATATTCTTCAGTAATATTTTTCTTAAGAAAATCCATACCATCAAAAGTGAAATTATTATATGGAGATATTTTCGAATCTACTGATGCAAAAGAAAAATATAATGAAAAAAGAAAAATACAAATAATAGGAATTGATAAAATTTTACTTACTTTTTTACTAATAAACATAATTTTAATAGATATAGCCCCTACTACACTTAACAGAATCCACGCTTGATAATAGAATTTAAATACAGTATTCATTCTATTTCCAAACATATCATTAAGAAAAAAATTTTCAGCCAAAAAAATTAAATAAAAAGAACAAAAAATCATTATAAATAAAAAAGATTTATGTATATTCATAGTTTTATCAATATTGAAAAAAATCAGATATAAAGAAGTGATACAAATGGTTGAAATTATAATATTAGAAACTCCAATAATATTGGAAAAGATAAAGCTTTCAAATTTCTCATTGAAAATCAACATAATCAAGAGACGAAAAACAAATGGAATTATTATAGGAAGAAAGGATATAAACAATAATTTTTTATTAAGATTATCCACATTTCTTAAATGAAAATAAATAAGTAAAAATACGGAGGGTAAAAATACTCCCCATACGGTTAGAAAATGAATAAATCTAGTCTGATTAATAACGGGTAAAATATATGGAAATTTAATTTGGCTTTCGCTGGTGAAAAAATAAAATCCAATAAAAAACATTAAAGATAAAAACAATGTAATTAGTGTAGGAATAAAAAATTTTGTAATCAGAATAATTATATTAGTATTTGATCTAAGCCATAAAAGAAAAATTATTAGAAAAAGTAAAATAAATAATATTGCTAAATCCCAATAATTTATAAAACCTACGACAAGTACAAAAAATGAAGAAAATAAAAGTAATGGTAAATTATTTATCATATTACTTTTGTGATTGAAATTCTGTTTATAAACACTAAATATAAGAATTATGGAAGTTATTAAAAATGGAGTAGCAATGAAATGAGGATGTAAATCCCCAATTAAAATGGTAAAAAAAGGAAATTCTTGTATAGTATAATCTAATCCTATTCCTTGGGCATTGAAAGTGTTAATTACTCTACTTGCTGTCCACCACCACCAATGATCATCTGGTCTCCATAAATTAACATTAATTATATGCGGGTAATCTACACCTAAATACCAGTCAAAAAAACGATCTGGAAGAAAATTTAATATATCAAATAAATACCAAAACATAGATAAATTTGACGAAATTAAAAGTAATATAGATGCTGAAAGACCAATAAATATATCTTGAAGACTATTTTTTTTAGTAAAAAAATAAATGTAAAGTGAATATATAGTACTTGCTGACATTCCAACTATAAAAGGAATTGATAAATTATATATAATCGAGTTTGATATCCCACTTATTATAGATATACAAGCAATTATCCAATATCCAAAATAATAGTATGAAATACTTTGTCCACCAAACCATGCATCACCTGGAGGATTCGTTCCTGAAAAAACAATTGAATTAATCATCATAAAATCCATTGGTTTTTCAGTTCCAGAAATATTATGATCAAAACCTCTAAGAATTAGTGTCATAGAAAAAAATATTATAAAAACTAATTCAACTTTCAATATTTCCTTTAAGATATTTCTTATATTTGAGTAAAATCTATAGTTTTTCCAAATAAGATAAAACAAAAGAATCACTAAAAAAAACAAAATTGTACTTATTAAAAAAAAATCCAAATGTAATAATTTTATATAAAGCAAAAACCAAGAAAGACTTCCTATTAAAACCATACCGATTGGTTTAGAAATACCCCATCCATAATCCGGAAAAAATTTAAATTGGATAGAAAATATTAAAAAAGATAGAGTACTTATTAGGTAAATAGAAAGCAGGAAAAGAAAAACATCTAAAAACATCAGGGAATAATCCTAAGTTTGAGGTAAAAGATTATCAACAAAAAAAGTAGGATCAAATTCTATTAAAGAATCAATAGATTCTCCGACACCAACAAAAATTATAGGTATATGTAATTCATGTGCAATAGATATTAAAGCTCCTCCTTTACTAGTACCATCCATTTTAGTCATAATTATTCCATTACAAGGTATCAAAGAATTAAATTCTTTAGCTTGATTTATGCCATTTTGCCCAACTGTCCCATCCATAATCAATAAAGGAAATATTTCATAATCTTCAGAAAATTTCAATAAAGTTCTGTAAATTTTATTCATCTCTTCCATAAGATTATGACTTGTATGTAATCTGCCCGCTGTATCTATTAAAAGAAAATCTAAATCTTTTGATTTAGCAGATGCAATTGCATCGTATACAACCGCTGATGGATCTTTACTCTTAGAAGAAGAGAAAACATCAAATGAATGATCATCTCCCCACTGTTGTATTTGTTCTTTAGCAGCAGCCCGAAAAGTATCTGCAGCAGTAATTAGTAACGAATGACCACTATTAGAAATATATTTCGATAATTTAGCAATGGTGGTTGTTTTACCAGATCCATTAACTCCAATAAATAAAATTATTTTTTTCTTTGAATTAATAATTGGAGAAGATGGTAATTTAAATAGATCAATGAATTTTTCTTTAATTAAATCTATTATGATTTGAGGTTCATTGATATTATTACTATGAGAGTAATTTTTCAAAAATTCTATTAATTCAAAAGTGAACGATACGTTAACGTCTGAAGTAATTAATGATTCCTCTAATTCATCCCAAAAGCTTTCATCAATTTTTGATTTAGAGAAAAGTGCAGAAAACTTTGTATTCCATAGAGATTTAGTTTTTTGGTATACCCTATCATTATTGTTGGAATTACTAAATATTTCTTCAATTTTCATAATAATTTCTTTAAATTTAATATAGCTTTTTCAGCTGCTTTTTGTTCAGCTATTGATTTTCGTTTGCCATCGGCTTTAGCTAACAATTTATCATTAGAGTACACTTTAGCCTCAAAAGAGATTTCATTATCATTATTTGAAATAGATTTTATCTTATAAATAGGAACATCAATCCCTTTCTTTTGTAGTATTTCTTGTAGTATAGATTTAGAATCTTTTATGTCTTTTAAGTTTTCTAAATGTTCAATTTCATTTCTTAAAGAATTAATAATAAATTTTTTAACATCATCAAAACCCATGAACAAATAAATATATCCACATAAAGATTCAAACACATCAGCTAGTATAGATTCGCGTTCAGGTCCTAAAATAATATCTATACCAGATCCAGAATAAACAAATTTATCTAAATTCATTTTTTCTGAAATTTTAGCTAATGTAGATTTGCGAACTATGAGAGAACGTTTTATTGTCAATTCTCCTTCATTTTGAATATTATCTTGTAGAAATAAAAAATCAGAAATTACTAATTCAATCACTGCATCACCTAAAAATTCTAATTGTTCATAGGATTTATCAAAAGACGAATCTTCATTTAAAATTGATTTATGGACAAAAACTTCAAAAAGTTTATTGTTTTTTACTATTTGCAATCCAGAAAAATCGAAGACGTTTTTTAATAAGAGATCTAAGCTTTTATTATTCAATCTGTAGCACCACGTGGCCAAGGAGGTTGTGGTCGTTTTATTTCGCCTAGATACTTTTTGTTTTCTGAAATACCAATTAAATTCATGAAAACTTCTAATGCTTCCTCTTTAGGTGGCGTAAACATTTTTACAAATAAAACACCTAAAGTTTCGGAGAAAAAAGTAGGTGTTCCAAAAATACCTAAGGATTCAGCAAATTTATGATCATTAATTATAGAGTCCATAGTTTCATCACTATCTATAATTTTAGTAAATTCATCCTTATCCATCCCACATTCCACAGCTAAATCGATTATATATTTTCTTGATCTTACATCATCTCTTTTTACATGTTTTCTTTCCATTATTGTAGTAGAAAAAATATCTCTAAATTTAGGACTAATTTTATTACTAGCAATACCGCCTCTTAAGGGCCAAATACCTCTACTAATATAATCTGATGGTTGTTCCCAAGCTTTCCAATTATCCCCTTTATCTTTAGTATTAACCTGTTCTAATAGGAAGGCTCTCCAATTAATTACTAATTTTTCCCCTAATTCATTTTTAAGATCACGCAACCAAAAACTTGTTTGCCTAACCCATGGTCAGGTATAGTCGATAAATACGTCGATTTTATATGGTGTTTTATTAATATTCATGGAAAATAATTTTATAATTCTATCAGTATCTTATAATCTAAATATAAATATGAAAACAAAAATACAAAATTTAGAGGACTATTTTAACAACGAAATTCCTACATTAATTGATAGTTGTAAAAATATAGTTAAAGAAAATTCTGATATAAAAGCTATATATCTCGTTGGAGGTACAATAAGAGATATATTATCAAATATTAAACCATCTGAACCAGATATAGCAATATCTGGAGATTATAAAAAGTTTTCTATCCTGTTATCAAAAATATACAACGGAAAAGTAAAATTTCATACACAATTCCTAAGTTCACAAATAATATTATCCAAACCTAATTTCAAAGAAGATTATCATATTGATGTGAACAGTTTACGAACAGAAAAATATCATTCCCCTGGTAATTTCCCTGAAATTAAAAAAACCAAAGATATTAAAAGAGATCTTATGAGAAGAGATTTTACTGTAAATTCTATTGCACTAGAAATATCTAACAATAACGAATTATGTTTAATTGATCCTTATGGAGGTTTAAAAGATATTAGGAATAAAATAATCAAAATCTTACACAATAAAAGTTTTGTAGATGATCCCACTAGAATCTTCAGAGCAATAAATTATAAATTTAAAAACCAATTCGAAATAGATAAAGAAACAATAGAACTAATGCAAATTTCTATAAAAGATATAAAAAAAATAAATCAATATAGAATAAAAAAGGAGATAAGGATATTTTTTAATTCGATAGTAGATATTCATAAAATTGAATTCGCAGAAAAACTGCACTTATTTGAAGAAATATCTAAAGATTTAAAAATAATCAATATAAATCGTTTAAAACTATCTCGATTAAATATACCTAGATACTTACCTATAAAAATAAATTTTTTAGAAAAATTTGGAATAATTTTATTCAACTATAATCAAAAAGAAATTGAAAATATATTAAATTGGGTTCAACTTAATAAATCAGAAAAGAATAAGTTACTTGAAATTCCAAATATGAATTTAATTTTTACAAAGTTTTCAGAAAAAAAAATTACTACAACAGAAATCTTTGAAAATTTGAATAATATTCCTATAGAAATAATTAAATCATATAATTATGTTTGTGAATCTAATGAATTAAAAAAAATAATTGAAAATTATTTAAATAATAAGTCTACTCATCCTCTTTAATCACTAGATACTTGTGTTTATCACCCCACATTCTATATCTACTAGATAAACGTTCTCTATGAAAAATATATTGATTTGCGAGAGATGAATATTTACCAAAACGTTTACGTGCCCATTTAGATGCTTCAGCAGGATTAGTACTTTCAGGTAAACCATACCACTTAATCAAAGCCCTCAATATATGTCTATCAACTGGAAATGATTCTTTTTTATCTAATGAAAAAGCTAAAACACAATCTGCAATTTTTTCTCCTACACCATTTATTAACATCAATTTTTCTCTTGCTTCTAAATATTCCATAGTTCTTAAATCTTGAAGATTTATAATATTATCAAGAATTTTCTTTGAAGCATCAACGACATATTTAGAACGAAATCCTAAACCTATTTCTCTAAATGTATTTTCTCCTGCGTTATAGCATTCTTCAGGTTCTGGAAAGCTATAATCATTTATACCAACATGAATTCTTTTGCCTAAATGTCTTGAAACATCTGTGACATTTAGTTTAATTCTTGATGCATTATTAGTACTAGAGCATATAAAAGAAAACAGACATTCCCAAGGATCTTGTCTTAATATTCGTAAGCCTTCATAACCACGTATTGATGGTCCTATACAAGGATCATCTGACCAAGAGTTTATAAAATCTTCCATATTTAGACCTATGGAAAGATATTTATAAATAGAATCTTTAGCTTTATGAACATCATCAGTTTGATTTAAAATTCCTATATTTAAACTAGACTTATTATTTACTAATTGATAAACATTGTTCCCTACAACACCTCGGTAAGTATTTTTATAATCCCACCATCTAAAAGCTTGTCCTCCATCAAGAGAATATTTTAGATTAATATTTTCTTTTAGTCTAAATTTCAAAAAATTATCTCCATTAAATAAAATATGATATGAAACATATAAAAATTTAATAGTGAACCATTAAACAATCGTTTGATTTTAATATAGAGATTATAATTTATGTAAGAAATTAACGATATTAATATGTGTAATAATCATAAATTAGAGGAAATTATTGAATGAAATCAGCAAGATTAATTTCTAGAAGAAAAATTGAATTTCTTGACACTCCTGAACCTGAGATTTCTAATAAAGGAGATATAAAAATCAAAATCGAAACATTATCAGTTTGTGGGAGTGATATATATTTAGAATACGATAACGAATTGCCAGAAGATGAGTATCCATTTATACCTGGAGCACCATCCCATGAATGTGCAGGAACAATAGTAGAATCTACTGATCCTAATTATAAGGAAGGGCAAAGAGTAATTATCATTCCTGAAAAAATAAACGGAATGCAAGAATATCTTGTACAAAACAGCAAAAAGTTAATTAAATTACCTGAATGGGGAGATATTTCTGAATGGGTAATGTGTCAACATTCTGGGACAGTACTTTATTCAAGTAAAAAATGGGGGAACATATCGGGAAAAAAGTTGGCTATTCTAGGGCAAGGTGGAATAGGTTTATCATTTACTATGCTTGGAGCTAAACAAGGAGCAAAAATTCTTACAGCAATAGATTTAGAACAGTATAGATTAGAGAAATCTTTAGAATTTGGAGCTTCACACTCTATTAATCCATCTAATGAAGATATGTTATCAATATCAGAAGAAATAACTAAAGGTGAAGGTTATGATGTAGTTGTTGATGCTTCAGGAGATCCAAATGGGTTAAATCATTGTATAGATTTAGTGAAAAAAGAAGGACAAATAATCTCTTTCAGTCTTATAAGAAATGGAAAAACAACTTTAGAATATCAAAAATTCTTAAGTAAGAACTTAAATATTGTTTCTACAGTAGTAGCTGCAACTAATGAACCTATTAAAGAAATTGTAGAAATGGTTGATTATAAAAAATCTGGATGGATGGATCCTGGACTGCTAAAAACTCATGATTGGTCCTGGAACAAAGCTCAAGAAGCATTTGAAATGTACAGATTAAGGCAAGATAACGTAATAAAAATAGCTATGTCATTAGATTAATCAGCATCTTGCAAAGGATTAGCTGGTCTAGATAACTCTCCAGCCATAACTCCTCCATCAACTAAAAGTGATGATCCTGTAATATAACTTGCATCTTCGGATAACATAAACAATATAGAAGAGGCGATATCTGAAGGCACACCCCATCTACCCAATGGAACACGATTTGAACGATATTCTCTCTGTATTTTATCTTTATATAAATATTCAGTAAAAGGGGTCCTTGTCCAACCAGGTAATATAGCATTAGCCCTTATACCTTTTGAACCATAATGAAGAGCAGTTGATTTAGTAAAATTTAAAAGTGCAGAACGTGAAGCACCATATGCAGAACCATAAGTAGCTGAACCATTTAATGCTCCCATTGAAGAGATATTAACTATAGCTCCACCTCCATTCTGACTCATAATCTTTGAAATTATTTTAGTTCCTAAGAAAACTCCAGTTAAGGAGATATCAATTACCTTTTTCCAATCTTGAGTATCAATTTCAGATATTGGTTTAGGATCTAAAATTCCAGCAATATTAACTAAATAATCTATCTTGCCATATTTTTCTAATGCTTTTAATGCGACATCTTCCCATTCTTTTTCTTGAGTAACATCTAGATGAGAGTAAAAGGAATCATAACCATTTTTAGAAAGTGATATTACAGATTCTTCACCTTCATTATCCTGTACATCAGTAATAATAGCAGCACTTCCTCCTTCTTTGAAAAACCTCCATACTGTTTCACCAGCAAAACCCATTTGTTTTTGAGGATTACATGCTGCAGCTCCAGTAAGCATTATAACTTTATCTTTAAATCTAGTATTCATAACAATAATATTTTAGATTAAATCATTTCAATTCTTCTAATCATAAATGGTGTCAAAACAGCAAAAACAATTATAAAAACTAAAGTTTCAAACAAAATATGAAGTAAAAATTTTCTTATAAAGATATATGAAACACAAAAAATCATACCGAAAATTATTATAAGAGAAATAATAGTGTTGTAAGAAAAATAATCGTCGTTATATATTGAAGAAGAAGTTATAAAAACCCAAATTACACTAAATAAATTCCAAAAGAAAAAACTACCAATAGTTATAAATATTAATAAGTAAATATGCATTTTAGAAATAATTTTTTTCATAAAGCTAAAACTGTTTTGTTGAATGAGTAGAAAAATAATATGGCTAGAAAAAATAATTGCAATGATTTGACCAGATATCATTCCTACTAAAATATCGTTCATAAATGAATCTTTTCAACAGGACGAACATTATTTACACTAACTGTATTATCATAAACATTGAATCTATCATGTAAATTTTCTTCACTTTCAGTAAATACATACAAAGAAGGACCTGATCCAGATAAATATATGTTTTTAAATCCTAATTCATTAATATCTGATCTTAGTTTTTTATCTGAATCAGATTTGTAAGTAAGTAGATTAAAAACATTAAATAATAAACTGTAATCAAATTTTTTCTGCTTTATATATTCGGCCAAAGTATTTGTTGTTTTACCATCTGAATAATGTTTATCAGTAATGTATTTAAACATGTTTTTTGTTTTATCTATATTTTTGAATTTCAAATCCATAGGACTAAAAATAATAATATTCCCAATATCAGGTGTAGGTAAATCTTGTATTATTTCTCCTTTGCCACTAACAATTGCACAACCTCCAGTAATTAAAAAAGGAACATCAGATCCTATATTAATTCCAATAGAAACCAATTCAGATAAACTTAATTTTAATTCCCATAATTTATTTATTGCTCTTAATAGAGCTGCTGCATCTGAAGAACCACCTCCTAAACCAGCACTAATAGGAATATTTTTGTCTAAATATACTGAAACATTTTCTGATATACCTGTTAAAGATTTTATTTCCAAAAATGCTTTCTTGATGATATTTTCTTGTGTATTTAACTGATTATTATTAGAGGAAATTATAAAATTTTCAGATGGTTTAACGGTTATATAATCATATAAATTCACTGTTTGCATTATAGAAAAAATATCGTGATAACCATCAGTTCTTTTATTACTAATTTCTAAAGTATAATTTAATTTTGCGGGTGCTTTTTCTGTAATTTTATTCATAATATACGATTAATAATCAAAATAATTAGACCAAATATAAGTTAAATTATTAATCTCTTTTATAGATAAAGTAGATGCTCTTCGAGTGGAATCAATATCAGATTCGTATAAAGTTTTTTTTACTTGGTTTATTGGAATATTCAATGCTATAGACATAGAATTATGTAATTGTTTCCTAGGGAGTTTAAATGCAGCTTTAGCTAAATAAAAAAACTTGTCGATATTATCAATTTCTATATCAGGATGTATATTAGGTACTAATTTAATAACAGAAGAATCTACTTTTGGGGGAGGCCTAAAAGAAGTTCTATCCACATTGAATAATATCTGAGGTTTTGAAAAAACTTGTACTGATAAACTCAATAAACTATATTTCCCCTCTTTGGCAATCATCTCTAATGCTACTTCTTTTTGAACCATAAATACCATTTGTTTTGGAGGATTTTTAAATTCCAAAAAATTTCTTATAATTGGTGTCGCAGCATAATAAGGTAAATTACCTATCACTGAATAAGGTGTAGAAAATGAACTTGGTAAAAAATTCAAATCAAAAGTTCTTGCATCAATATTAAGTATTTCTACCCTATTTTCATTAGAAAATCTATTTTCTAATAATTTACTAAAATAACTATCGTACTCTATAAGGTAAATATTGTATTTATCATTATTATTGACTAAAAAATCTGATAATGCACCTTTACCTGGTCCAATTTCTATCACTGATTCACATTCACTAAACAAACCAGATTCCACAATCTTTTTTGAAATTTGATTGTCTTCTAAAAAATGTTGCCCTAATTTTTGTCTTGCCATAGAAAATAATAGTTATACCGTGCACCCCTAAATAGACCTCAATCAGTAAAAACACAATAAAATTAACCTCAAGGCCGATGATCCTATGGCACCCGAAAAATTCTGTTTACCGCTGCTACTTTTCAGTCCTGACGGAATTCGCAGATAATCGCCGCATAGGGTCGCCCCATCAATAGTTAAAACTATTATAATTAATAAAAATCTTGACCTCAAAAGAGGAATTAGGCCTCGCTATAGCGGATTGCGAGTACAGGGCACCGCTAACTCCCCGCTTAGCACGGCAATAAAATACTACTACTTATTGTTGGATCAAGATATATTTATTTAGCTATGATTAATGAATTTAAGATCAAAACTGCAGTAATACCGATAGCAGGATTAGGAACAAGATTTCTTCCTGTAACACGTAGTGTCCCCAAAGTTTTGCTTCCAGTTTTAGATACTCCAATAATAGAATACGCAGTCAGAGAAGTAGTTTCATGTGGTATCACAAATATAATTTTTGTTATGAATCGAAATATGAATATTGTAAAAGAATATTTTGACAAAAAAACAAATTTATTAAATTCTCTTAAAAAATCTAATAACCAAGAAGAATTAAAACAACAAGAAGAAATTTCAAATCTAGCAAATATTGAAATTGTTTATCAAGATGAACCTTTAGGACTAGGGCACGCAATTTTACAATCTAAATCAAATATAAATTCTGAATATTTTCTTGTAGTTCTTCCTGATGATTTGATATTCAACAATATTAATGCATCCAATCAAATACTTAATGTTCATAATAAATTTGGTGGTATGTGTATAGGTTTAAAAGAAATATCCAAAGAAGAAATTCCACATAAAGGTATAGTAGATGGAGATTTAATAGAAAAAAATATATATTTTCTCAATAACTTAATTGAAAAACCTAAAATAGAAAATTCTCCTTCTAATTTATCTATAATTGGCAGATACATACTAAATATAAAAATTTTTGAACTTATAGAAAAACAATCACCAGGGGCTCTTGGAGAAATTCAAATCACAGATGCTATAAAAAATTGCATCGAATATGATAGTCTTTATGGAAAATTACTAGAAGGTAAACACTTTGATGCAGGAAATCCTAATGGGATGTTAGAAGCTTCACTTTTTATATCAAAAAAAAATTCTTCTAATTCCTTTTAGTTTCATTCAAACTCAAAACTGCCATAAATGCCTCTTGAGGAACCTCAACAGACCCTATCATCTTCATTCTTCTTTTCTTACCAGCTTTTTGTTGTTCTAATAATTTTCTTTTCCTTGTAATATCTCCTCCGTAACATTTAGCAGTTACATTTTTCCTCAAAGCCCTAACATTCGTTCTAGCTATTATTCTTCCTGATATAGCAGCTTGAATAGGGACCTGAAACATCTGTCTCGGTATAAGATTTTTCAATTTATCAACTAAAAGATTACCTTTTCTTACTGATGTATCCGTATGAGTAATTATCGAAAGAGCATCTACAGGTTCATGATTTACCAAAATATCTAATTTAACCATTTTAGATTCTCTACCGTCTATAATTTCATAATCGATAGATGCAAATCCTTGGGAAACTGATTTTATTCGATCATGAAAATCTACTAATATTTCAGAAAGTGGAATTTCATATAATATCAATACACGATTATTAAAAGTAAGGTTATCGTTTAATATAGAATTTTCACTCTGTAAATATTCCATATTTTTCTGTTTACCTCTTCTAGAAGTTACTAACTCCATAATATTACCAATATATTTAGTTGGTGTTATGATAGTCAATTCAACCCAAGGTTCTATAATTTTTTCAATATTATGAGGTTCAGGTAAAAGTGTAGGATTATCAATATATATATCTTTACCATTCCTTTGGATAACTTGATATTTAACACTTGGGGCAGTTGCAATTAAATTTATTTCAAATTCCCTTTCTAGTCGTTCCTCTATTATTTCCATATGAAGTAAACCTAAAAAACCACATCTAAAACCAAATCCTAATGCTTTTGAAGATTCTGGTTCAAAAATTAATGCAGAATCATTAAGTTTCAATTTTTCTAAAGCATCTCTTAAAGCAGGATAATCGTCTCCATCTGTAGGATATAGTCCAGTAAAAACTACTGGATTAATTGGTTTATAACCCGGTAATGGTTCAGTAGATTGACCAGCTAATGTAATAGTATCCCCTACATCTATACCTTTTAAGTTTTTTAAACCAGTAGCAATAAAACCTACCTCACCTGAGTTTAAATAATCCGACTGAACCATATCAGGAGAGAAAAAACCTGTTTCTAATACATCTGATGTGATTTCAGAGCGAATGAATCTTATAGTTTCACCTTTTTTTATTTGACCGGAAATTAGCTTAACGTAAATTATAACTCCTTTGTAAGGATCATAAATTGAATCAAAAATCAATCCTTTGGTATTATCTTCTTTTGTTTGTTTTGGAGAAGGAACTTTTTGAATTAGTCCCTCAATTAATTCTTTTACACCTTCACCAGTTTTTGCAGAAACTAAAAAAGTTTCATCTTTAGCAAAACCAAAATACTGATCTAATTCAGACAATACTAGATCAGTATCTGCGGAGTTCAAATCAACTTTATTAATTACAGGGATTATCTCTAGATCATGTTCTAAAGCTAGATATACATTTGCTAATGTTTGAGCTTGAATACCTTGAGTAGCATCTACTAACAGAATAGCACCTTCACAAGCAGCTAAAGATCTAGATACTTCATAATTGAAATCAACATGACCAGGAGTATCAATTAAATTTAGTTGAATCTCCCCAAAATTATCAGAAATATAATTTAATCTCACAGCCTGAGCTTTTATAGTGATACCTCTCTCTTGTTCTAAATCCATGGTATCAAGTAATTGATCTGTCATATCTCTTTTATCTAATGAACCGGAGATATCAATGATTCTATCTGCTAATGTTGATTTACCATGATCAATGTGTGCAATAATAGAAAAATTTCTGATTTTTGAATTAGTCATAAAAAGTTTGTTTAATTTATCAAATCATCCTGTGGACTCATCCATGGCGCTCTACCAGAAAAAATTTTAGGTCTATCTACTCTACTTACAGGCATATCAATTATCACTGGTTTATTCAAAGATAAACCTTCAGTAATTAAATTTGAAATTTCCTTAGGTTCATTAGCTCTTAAACCTATAGCACCATATGATTCAGCAAGTTTTACAAAATCAGGATTCGTAAATGATGTCTCATAAGTTCCTCCAAAATCATCATCTAAATCTCTTGCAACATTTCCAAAAGCTCCATCATTATAAATTATTGTTACTATATTAATTCCATACTTTACTGCTGTTGATAATTCGGATGAATTATACATGAATCCACCATCTCCAGATAAACATACTACAGGTTTATCTGGATTACCAATTTTCACACCAAGTGAAGTAGGGAATGAAAATCCTAAGTTTCCAGAGTAACCAGAATCTATATACGTCTTAGGAAAATAAGTTTTCCAATGAGGTCTACTGTAGTACCCCAGTTGAGTCATTCCAGCAATAAAAAAAGAATCTTTAGGAGTCCCCTCCCTGATTAGATTTAAATATGACCTTTGAGGTTCATTATGTTCTTCTATACTATTTTCAATACTTTTTCGGATTTTGGTAACTGTAGCTATTCTTTCTGAAATCTTTTGTTCTTTTATAAAATCCATATTTTGAATAATATTCTTTAAAAATGATCTAAGATCAGTAATTACAGGAATACTATTTTTATGAATCTTTCCTATTACATTTTTATCAACATCTATATGTATGACTTTCACGTTATCAGTAATAGGATTTCTAAGAGAAAATCTAGTACCAATAGCAATTATAAGATCTGAATTCTCTAAGTATTCTTTTAAATACCCAAAAGGTCCTAATGAAGAACCTAGGGCTAGTGGATGATCATCAGAAATAATTCCCTTACCACTCGCTGAAGTTATCACTGGAATTCCAGAACGATCAACAAATTTCATAAAAAGATCTTCTGAATTAGATCTGGCAATGCCTCCTCCTGCATATATAACTGGATTTCTAGAAATATTGATAAGGTCTATAACTTGATCTACTTTTTCTATATCTTCGTTTATTTCAACAGGAATAGGATTTAATAAATCTACTTCTTCTTTTTCAACCATAGTTTCAGGTGGAAGTTCTATGTGGACAGGTCGACTTCGTCCAGTTTTTGAAATATTGAATCCCATATGAACAGCTTCTGGAACTTCATTTGGCCTAAAAATCCTTTTTTGCCATTTGGTAATAGGTCTTGTAATCTCCAATTGATCATTTACTTCATGTAATCCACCAAAATCTTTACCTATAGTTTTTCTAGGAATTTGCCCGGCAATTAATACTACAGAAGAAGACCTTGAATAAGCAGTAGACAATCCTGCTCCAGCATTATATATACCAGGACCAGGTACTACCAAAGCGACTCCAGTTTTTCCAGTAGATCTAAAATAACCATCCGCCATATATGTAGTAGCTTGTTCATGTCTAGGAACAATCAATTTGATAGAAGGCTCATCTCTGAGAGCAGAAATAATCCCGTACATTTGTACTCCAGGTACTCCAAAGACATACTCTACACCTTCTCTAACTAAAGATTTTACTAATGCCTGACCACCTGATAGTTTACTCATTTGCAGATATCCAATGTTATGAATTATAAGATTATTATAATATTATACGTTATCTATTTTGATAGATTTGATAATAAATTCTATATTCGGATTGGGAATTAGGAATTTATAAAAAAAGCACACTATTAAGCACACTATTAAGCGAAAATAACTTTTTTAAAAACTCTCAATCTTGATAGAATAGATTAAAAGATTAATATATTCATTTAGATTGATTATAAGAAATCTATAGTAAAATCTTTATAATTGAAATTGATTTTCAAGATGTATGGAGGCCTAAAAATGGTTGAATATAAATGTGAATGTGGTATGGGAGTTTCTGGATTAATATGTAGCAAAGATGGATGCGGAACTCCACTAGTTCATGATGTATTAGTGAAAGATGACGGTTCTACAGTAAACACTTCGGTTTGTCCAAAATGTGAAGGTAGGATAAAATCTCCTATGTGCTGTGGTTCAGATATGACAGCAGTCTAAAATTTTAATTGCTTATTTGATTTATCCTTCACTATTCGAGTTTCTCCTATAGTGAAGTGATTCACTGCATTTTCATCAATCTCTATACCTAATCCTTCTGAAAAAGGAACAATTACTCTGCTTGCTTTGGTTATATTAAATTGTGTAGTAATAGCTTCTCTAATAGGGTGTGGTGTCTGATCAAATTCTAATACAGATTCATTTTGATAGGGAAAATTATTCTGACCTATTTGGTTAATTGGTTGATTGGACAGCGAGTGTAGTGCAGCAGCAAAACTTATCCCAGTACCCCAGAAATGAGGATTAAATTTCACTCCAAAGGATTGAGCTATTATTCCAACTTTTCTCATTTCAGAAATACCACCAACAGAGCAAATATCAGGTTGAATAATATCAAAAATTCTTTTAGATATCCTTTTTGAAAATTCCCATCTAGTAGATAAACTTTCACCTCCAGAAATTGGTATATCAGATTGTTCTTGTACTAATTTATTACTAGAATCATCACGAGAAGCACAAGGTTCTTCAAACCATGTTATATCATATTTTGAAACCATTTTAGATAACTTTATAGCACTTATAGGATCATAAGATTCATTAGCATCAAACATTAAATTAATACTATCTCCAATAGTATTCCTAACATGCATAATACGCTCAGCATCTTCTTTTAAAGATAGTGCTCCTACTTTCATTTTCATCCCACTAAAACCTTCTTCAACATACAATTCTGCTTCTTTTAGGAGTGGAGTCAGAGCATAATCATCTACATAATATAAACCAGTAGCATAAACAGGTATAGATTCATGAGTTCTCCCACCTAACACTTCTGATACTGAAATCTTTCTAGATTTCCCTACTATATCCAATAAAGCAGTATCAATAGCACTAATTGCATTAATTCCAGATTTTGCAAACATATGACTTTGGTAAAGAGAACGATGCAATTTATTCCAAATCATTTCATAATTATTAGGATTTTGGTCAATTATCATACTAGAAATACTAGAAATTTCGTTAAGAGAATCATAAGAACCATAAGTTTCTCCCCAACCAGAAATACCCTCATCAGTAACAATTTTCAACAAAATTACATTACGAATATCAGTCCAACGTTGAGACCATCCAAAAGGTTTATTTAATTTAGATTCAAGATATCTAATTTCAACATGATCGATTTTCATAAATATTCTCTCTCCTAAAAAATGGTGCGGGAGGAGAGAGTCGAACTCTCACGCCTTGCGGCACTAGATCCTAAATCTAGCGTGTCTGCCATTTCACCACTCCCGCTAAAGAAATTAACTAGATTACCTAATTCATAAATCAACACCATTATATTTTAAGCTCTAGAGATTTTTATTGTTTACTAAAAACAAACCTAACTTTATATTTTCTCTAATAAGAGATCCTTTTTTTATTATATTTATTATAGGAAATATAAATACTTTATTTATCTAAAAATTTAATACATACGGGTGCAGGAATTTTAATACTATAACCTGTTGGTTCCAATTTACCGGATCTTATATCTCGAAAATATGAAAATATATCACCAGTATCTTGGTTTTCAGCTAATACTATTTTGTCATCAGGTGTAATAACAAAATTTCTTGGCGTCTCTCCAAAAGTTGATTGGTTATCTACATAATCTAATTTACCTGTATCTTGGTCAATTTCATAAATAACAAGTGAATTATGTCCTCTATTAGAACCATAAAGAAATTTACCATCTTTAGAAACATGTATATCAGCAGTACTATAATTTTCATATTTATCATGAGGAAGAGTAGAAACTTTTTGTTTTTGAATTAGCCTTCCAGAAGAATGTTTATCAAATACAGAAACAGTACAACCAATCTCATTTATTACATACGCTATTGGAAGATTTGGATGGAAATCAAAATGTCTTGGACCTTCAAAATTATCAGTTTTCGTATTTAATTCATCCCTTAAAATGAGTTTATGATTTATTGAATCAATCTCATATACTATAATCATATCTTTACCTAAATCACAAACATAAGCATATTTATCTTGAGAATCAATCGTCACTGAATGTGCATGTGGCCCTTTTTGATTAGGAAGTTTAGAACCATTATCCTCAGAAGATGAGCCTAAATGCTGATGAAAATCTGAATTGATCATTAGTTTACCATCATCATCCGTAGGGTAAATACAAACACTTCCAGAGTTATAATTTGCTACTATCAAATTAGAATCGGAAGAATCTATAGCTAGATGGCAAGGACCTGTACCTATTGTAGATTGTGTACCCAATAATTTTATAGATCCATCTTCATTAACTGAAAAAGAAAATACTTTTCCATCATCACTAGTTCTTTCTCCAACAGCATAAGCTCTAGTATGGTCTGAATTTAGTATAAGAAAAGAAGGATCTACAACTTCTTTATTTACAAAAATTTTCTTCATTTCTCCATTACTTAAGTCCAAACTTAATGTATATATGCCTTCTGCACCTCTACTAGTATATGTCCCAACTAGAAATAACAATTTTTTATTATCCATAAGATCAAATTACCTCCTATATTATTTTTTAATTTTTATACCTAAACCAGGTTCTTCCGATACATTTATATAACCGTTATTAAAATCTATCCCACCTATAATTGAAAAAAGTTTATGTCTAAAATCAGCAACAGGTGGTTCATGTAACATTTCCAAATAAGGAGAATGGTTCCATGATGCAACTAAATGTGCATTAGCTATAAGTCCTAAATCCCCTCCACCATGATGGGGTACAATTTTTTTCCTATATAATTCTGCTATAGTACCAATTTTTAATAGAGGAGTCACCCCTCCTAAAACCATAGATTCAGGCTGATATATATCGTAACAATTTATATCTGTGAAATGGATAAAATCATCAATATTAGTATTGTTTTCTCCACCTGCAATATGTAGATCTAATTCTTGATTGAGTTTAGTTAAATTACTATAATCATGCCTTGAAAGTGGTTCTTCGAGCCAAAATACGTCTAACTTCTCTAATTCAATAGCTGTTTTTTTTGCACGAGCAAAATCCCAAATAACACCTGATTGATAAATATAATTTGATTGAGCTTGATTTGCATCAACCATAATAGTCATTTTGTTTCCAACGATTTTCCTCACTTCTGTAACAATAGCTATATCTTCACTTATAGTTTGATGATGTAACCTTAACTTTACAGCCTTCCAACCCTCATCTAATAATACTTTAGTTATATCCGAAATCTGTTTTACTCCAGATAAACTTATTAAACTCGCATAAGGAATAATTTTGTTATTTGATCCTCCCCATAATTTATATAGAGGTAAACCAGTATATTTACCTTTTATATCCCAAAGAGCAATATCTATCCCTGTAATACCTTGATACGGAATAAAAGAAATTTGAAAATTTAATTCATTAAAATGTTGATTTATTGTTAATGGATCTTTTCCTATTAAATAATTTTTTATCTGATTTAAAATTGATTCACTCACTGCAGGACCATAACCAGAAATGCCTTCATCGGTTATTATTTCTGTAAAAGTATTCCCTCCAACATCAAACTTCATATAAGTACCCTGATTCCAGGCAGGCTCAATTTCACCAATCGTATTAATAAGTTCGGTCTTGATTAAATTAACTTCTTTGATTTTCATTTCTTATCCTTAGATTTTAATCTGGTAATCGTAATGGGGATGCAGCAATTAAGCCACCATCAACTAAAATTGTTTCTCCATTAACATATTCACCTAATTCTGAAGATAAATACAAAGCAGCATTTGCTATATCACTAGGTAAACCACCTCTTGGAGTGGGAATATCTTTCCCTAATGTATCAGGATGAGGTATACCATCTATAGAAGAGCCTTTAGAATTTACCGGCAAAGAATTTGAAATAGCTCCTGGAGCAATGCAGTTTATATTGATACCTGTACCTCTCAACTCTACCGCCATGCCTTTAGCCATTCTAATAAGTGCTGCTTTAGCAACTCCGTATATAGTCCAATTTGGCATTGCTGAATAAGCGTGTACACTCGCCATAGAAATAATTCTTCCTCCCCTACCTTTATCAACCATATGTTTTGCTGCCCTTTTTGCTCCAAAAAAATAAGATTTCAAACTTAGATTCATCACATCGTCCCAAAATTTCTCATCATTATCCCAAAAATTCCTGTTTTGTGGTTGAAATATAGCATTATTGATTAGAACATCTATGGAACCAAACTGATTAACAAAATCATCTATTGTGGATTCAATACCATGAATAGTAGAGACATCATATTTCAAAAAAGAAGATTTAACTCCTTTTTTTCTAATTTCTCCTACAACTGATTGAGATACATCATCATCCAAAATATCATTAACTCCAATATTAGCTCCTTCAGAAGCAAATCTTAATGCTATACCTCTCCCAATACCTTTTCTGGATCCTGTAATAAGAACATTTTTTTTATCTAATAATCCCATTTTGTTATTTTCCTCATTGTTATGTCTCATCCATATGATATTATTGCATATAATAAAAGGCTAATAATATGAAAAATTTATATTCAAAAAAATGTTTTTGTATGTGCACTCCAAAAAGGGGTGTTATTTAAACTTAGTCTAATTTTAAATATTTAATCGATTTACCCCAGTAGAGTTACTGGGGTGTTTTTCTTAAAAAGGGGATTGTTATGAAATTCGATACACAAGCTATTCACGCAGGGCATCAACCTGATAGTGATACTAATTCAAGGGCTGTTCCTATTTATAGAACAAGCTCATATACATTTAATGATACTGCTCATGCAGCAAGTTTATTTGCTCTTGAAGAATTGGGAAATGTTTATACAAGGATGCAGAATCCAACACAGGCAGTACTTGAAGAGAGAGTAGCTGCATTGGAAGGAGGAGCTGCCGCATTAGCATTGGCTTCAGGAACCAGTGGGGTTTTTAACTCGATAATAAATATATGTGAGAGTGGAGATGAAATAGTTTCTGCTAATGATCTATATGGTGGAACATATACTATGTTCAATGACATACTTCCAAAATTTGGAATCACAGTTAGATGGGTAGATCCTACTAATCCTTCTAATTTTAAAGATGCAATAAATGACAAAACTAAATTACTATTTTGTGAAACTGTAAGTAATCCTGCTCTTCATATAGCTGATATAGAAAAAATTTCTTCTATAGCACATGATAATGGTATACCTTTAATTGTAGATGCAACATTTACTACACCATATCTACAACAACCTATAGAACATGGAGCAGATATAATTGTCCATTCTCTTACAAAATGGCTAGGAGGACATGGAAATGGTATAGGAGGAATAGTTGTAGATTCTGGAAAGTTTGACTGGACTAATGGAAAATTCCCTTTACTTACTGAACCTGAATCAAGTTATGGTGGTGTAAGATGGGCTTTAGATATACCTGAAGCTTTAAGACCAATTGCATACATTCTTAGAATGAGAGTAATACCTTTAAGAAACTTAGGTGCAGCTATTTCGCCTGATAACGCTTGGCATTTTCTTCAGGGAATTGAAACACTTTCATTGAGAATGGATAGACATTGTGAAAATAATCTGAAAGTTGCAGAATATTTATCTAATCATAAATCAGTTGATTGGGTGCGATATCCTGGACTTAAAAATGATTCCGAATATGAATTAAATAAAAAATATTTACGTGGAAAAGGTGGTCCTTTAGTAGTTTTTGGAATAAAAGGTGGTAGTGAATCAGGACGAAAATTTATAGATTCTCTAGAACTTTTCAGTCACTTGGCTAATGTAGGTGATGCAAAAAGTCTTGCTATTCATCCAGCAACAACTACACATTCACAATTATCAGAAGAAGAACAAATTGCTGGTGGAATTACCCCAGATTTAGTAAGATTATCTGTAGGTATAGAAGATAGTGATGATATCATTGCTGACTTAGACCAAGCATTATCAAAATCTTCATAAAATTTGTGAAATGAAGTTCAACAGTGAACTCTTAGAAATAACTAATTCAGATATGCCCTCCTTCAGTTTATTTGAAGGGGGGTATATCAGTAAATTCACCTTAGCTTATGAGACCTATGGAGAGCTAAATTCTAATAAAGATAACGCTATACTTTTATTTCATGCATTGACTGGTAGTCAACACGCAGCTGGAACTAATACAGATGGTCCAGGAATAATAGATGGTGATGATATCAATGAGAGATGGAATGATGAGATGTATACGGGTTGGTGGGATGGATTTATAGGTTCTGGTAAAGCTTTAGATACAGACAAATTTTTTATTATTTCTATAAACTACATTGGAAGCTGTTATGGCTCAACAGGTCCAGCATCATACGGGGAAGATGGGAAAAGATACGGGTCAAGATTTCCCAAAATAACATTATCAGATATTGTAGATACTCAAATAACACTATTAGAAAAACTATGTATAAAAAAATTACATGCAACCGTGGGAGCTTCTTTAGGAGGTATGATGTGTTTGAGTTTATCAACAAGATATCCTGATAAAGTCAAAAATGTAATACCCATTGCTGCAGGAATAAATACCACTCCACTACAAAGAATATTAAATTTAGAACAAGCTTTTGCCATAGAATCAGATCCTAATTTCAATAAAGGAGATTATTACGATTCTGGAGCCCCAGATAAAGGTTTAGCACATGCAAGAATGATTGGGCATAAAACTTTTGTTTCACTAAATGAGTTAGAAAATAGAGCGCAATCAGGTATTATCAATACAAGTAAATCATTTTCTTGGTATAAACCTTCAAGTGAAATAGAATCATATATGCTCCATCAGGGTGAAAAATTTACTGAAAGATTTGACGCAAATTCGTATTTAAGGCTTTTAGATGCATGGCAAAAATTCGATTTAATAAATGAATCAAATTCTAAAAACGAATTTGATGCATTTAAAAATGCTATAAAACAAAAATATTTAATTTTTTCAATAGATTCTGATGTATGCTATTATCCTGAACAACAATACGAATTAGCAAATATTCTAGAAAAATCAAAAATTGAATATGTTCATATTACTGTTCACTCTAAACAAGGACATGATTCATTTCTGTTAGAACCTAATCTTTTTACTCCACATATTAAATCTCAATTAGAAAGTTGAAATTTAATCATTATGGAACATGGAATATTTAATTTAAAGGAAAGAATCCAAAGCGGAGAAACAATTATTGGTGTTTCATTACCTCCAGAAAATGCCATTACATACCTAGATGAAATCTCAAGAGAAAAATATTATAATTTCGTAGCAATTGATTCTCAACATAGACCAATTAATGAAGAAAAATTAGTAGATTTTTGTAATAAAAGTAATTTTTTAGGTATACCAGTCCAACTACGAATAAAACATAGAAAAGAATACTTTTTGATAGGAAATATTTTAGATTTAGGTGTCTCAATGATTGAGATCCCACAGGTAGAGAATATTTCAAATGTAAAAAACTCTAGCAGAGAAATGAATTATCCTAATCAAGGTCGACGTAGTTGGGGAGGAAATTCAAGAGTTTGTATTGAGAAATTTTCCGATAAATTTGAATACAGAAATTGGTGGAATCAAAAATCCATTCTTTGGGCCCAACTGGAATCAATTAATGCTATAAATAATGCTCTTAACTATGCGGAAAACGGAGCTAATATTGTTTCATGGGGCCCTAATGACTTAGCATTTAATATCGAATCTAATCCATATAATTCTTTAAAAAATGATGATGATTGTGTTAATAATGTACTCAATCAATTATCAAATTCAAAAACCAAATTATGTATGCGTACTTATGGTGAGAAGGATATTACTAAATATAAATCAATGGGTGTATCTGTCTTTTTAGACGAAACAATTTTGGTCAATTGAGAATAATATTTATGAAAAAATAGAAATCATAAAAGCACCGATTATAATACATAAGATTCCTATAATTTTAACTTTATATATTTTTTCTTTCAAGAAAATATATCCAAAAATAGCGCCCATTACAATTCCAATCTCTCTGAGAGGAGAAACATAACTTACCTGAGTAGTTTGTAAAGCAAATAGAACCAATAAATATGCCCCTAAAGTAGACATAGCACCAATAATTACTGAAGAATACTCTCTTTTAAATACATCGGTAATATTTTTAATACTTGTATTTTTAATATTTATCAAATAAATACTTATAGAACTTGGTGACAAAACAAAAAATAAAAAAACTACAGGATGAACATACTCCATAGCTTTCTTGTCATTAATAGAATATAGCGCTATAAAAAAACCTGTTGCTATAGCATACATGAAACCTTTAAGTGAAAAAGCTTTATTTATATTTTTTATATTAATACCACCAAATCCTACAGATAATACGCCTAGAAAAATGAACAGAATAGCAATACCTGAAAATAAATTTATTGATTCATTAATAATAAAAATAGCAAGTAAAGGAACAAGACCAATGGCAGTACCTCTAGCAATTGGATAACCGGTTGATAATTCATTAAATAAATAGACTCTGCTCAAAGTAATGAAATAAAAAGAATGAATAATTATGGTTAATAAAATATAGAGCCATCCAATGAGAGGAATAGGATTGTGTATTAAAAAATATATAGCAAAAGGTAATATAAATATTCCTCCTAAAAAAGAAAGTAAAAAAGTTACAATTTCTGAATGATCAGATCTCTTTATTATGTAATTCCAAATAGCATGAAATATAGTTGATATAAGAACTAAAATAATTGAAATTTCACTCATAAATAAACAACTTTGCTTTATAATTTTTCATATATATCAAGTTCAACAATTTTATATAAAAATATATTTAATTTAAAAAATAATAGGATGATTATATGCTTTCTTTAGTACCTGAAGATATAGAAAAATATGCAGTTAATAACTCTGAACCAGAAGGAAATTTATTAACAGATCTAACTGAAACAACATATAAAAGAAGTGATGCTGCTGTCATGATTTCCGGACCTTCTGTAGGAAATTTTTTAAGTATGTTGATTTTTATTACTCAATCGAAAAGAGTACTGGAAATAGGTACATTTGTAGGTTATTCAGCCTTAATGATGGCTAGAAGTTTACCTGAAAATGGAGAACTAATTACTCTTGATGTGGACGTAAATTCTCCAAATTTAGGAAAAAAATACTGGGATAAAGATCCTGCAGGAAAATTAATCACATTCAAATTAGGAAAAGCTCTTGAAACTATGGATAACTTAGAGCCTGGATTCGATTTAATATTCATTGATGCAGATAAAAGAAATTATGCTAACTATTACGAGAAATCACTAAATCTTTTATCTAAAAATGGAATTATTGTAATAGATAACGTTTTATGGAGTGGAAAAGTACTAGATCCAAAAGATAAAGAATCTAAAGCTATAAATGATTTAAATAAAAAAATAACTTCGGATCAAAGAGTCAAAAATGTACTACTTACCGTCAGAGATGGTTTGATGTTGATTAGAAAAGTATAGTTCATTTACTGTTCCTAAATATTCCAATAATAAAAATAGGAAATGCCCAAAACAATCCTCCTACTAAACCCAATATCCCAAAAAGCCAAATTGGTTCGTCACCTGTTCCACCAAAAGAAGGCCCCAGTACTGGTATGAATATAGTTAATATTGACACCAGAATCATCAAAATAATACTTTTTTTAAGAATCCTAGAAATAAGTATTGCGAAAATTATAGGTATAGAAAAAGAAATAAATAATTCCCATAGATCAAATGTATTATCCAAAGATAAAATTTTATTCACTAAATGAAACGACAATCCGGTAGAAATACCTACTAGACCAAAACCAAACCAATTTAGTATATTTCTCATCATAAAAATTTAG
>MDTE01158441.1_pt1 | contig 37043 bp, 38 predicted proteins | sample 811231 | NCBI WGS metagenome assembly MDTE01 (sample SAMN05326651, study PRJNA326480) | marine metagenome | isolation source: seawater | place: Indian Ocean: Red Sea | collected 2010 | reverse complement strand
GCAACAGCATTATGTATTAATAAGTCAAATGTAGATTTAATTACAAAAGGCAATCAAAGTCATTATGAAATGATTTCTCATCTTGAAAAAAAATTTAAAGAATGGTCTCCAGCAACATTTATGGGTTTTAGCTCACTTGGGTTTGATGATGAAGTTTTAAGACGTGAGTTTTTTAAATCACTAAGAAAGCCATATTTAATAAATACCGAAGGTAACTCAAGGCACGATGCCCTTAATATGATAAAAGCTGCATTCGCTATAGATGAAAATGTATTAAATACTGAGCTGAATCCTAAAGGTAATAAATCCATGAAACTTGAATCTTTAGCTAGATTAAATGGATTTAACTCTGAAGACGCTCATTCTGCATTATTTGATACAGAGTTAACTGTAAAAGTTTTAGGCCTTCTAAAAAAAAAACAACCAAGTCTATGGCATGAATATTTAAAAACAAAAAGTAAGGTCGTTGTTGAGAACTTAATAAAACAAGAAAAAATGTTTACAATAAATGAAAATTTTTTTGGTAAAAACTATTTATTTTTAGTTGCACCACTACACTCAAATTCTTGGATGCATCCTGTATATAAATGGGGACAAGTTGTAAATTTATCAGCAAATATAGAGGAACTTCAAAAACTAAAATACAACGATTTAAAAAAAGAAATGAAAAAATCACCTCGTTTTTATAAAACAATTAAATCTAATAAAGCACCAATTATCTTAGATAAAAGTTTTGGAATAAAAGTTGATCCATATAAAAAAATTGGAGAAAATATACTTAATAAAAGAGCAGAAATAATGAAAAAAAATGAAAAATTTTCTCAAGACATATGTAATATTTTAAAAGAATTTGCTGATGAAAAAATAGAAACTTCTTCACAAGAGGATATAGAACCAGAGGAGTCTATTTACTCGGGTGGTTTTATTTCATCAAAAGATGAAGCTTTATTTCCTAAATTTCATAATTCTGACTGGAAAGGGAAGTTTGCATTACTTGATAAATTTCAGGATGACAGATTAATTACTTTTGGACATGGTCTAATATTCAATGAAGCTCCAGAAATATTACCAAAAGATATTTATAATAAAGTCAAAAGAAGAATTGCTTCCAGAATTTTAAGCACCAACAAAGAAAAATGGTGGACAGTCTCAGCTTTTTATTCTGAATGTGATGAAATAAGGGAAAATGAGGATAAAATGTTTTCTTTCAAAACAGTTGATGAAAAATTAAAATTTTTAGACGGAATTAACGATTATGTTATGAATCTCGAACAAAAATATTCAGACGCTTAATTAATAAATTTAAAAAATACCATTTTGATCATTGAATAAAAACTCAAATCAACTATACCAATTAGATGCTAAAAAATTTTAATGATGAAGATTTTGAAAATAAAATTAAAGATGAAGATGTTTCAGTTATTCAATTTTCAGCTGCATGGTGTGGCCCTTGTAAGGCTTTGAAGCCGATAATGGATAAGCTGTCTGATGATTACAAAGATAAAGCTAATTTTTATTATGCGGATATCGAAGATGGAGGAATTAATTTAGGTAGCTCTGCAGGGATAAGAGGTGTGCCGACTGTAATTGTTTATAAAAAAGGTATTGAAGTAGATAGAAAAGTAGGTGGCGTGCCTGAAAGTCACATGAAAGAATTTTTAGATAAAAATATCTAATTTAGTTTCAACACTTCCCCAGCGAGATATAAAGAGCCTGTTATTATTATCAAATCATTTTTTTTTGCTTGAATTGATCTAATTGCCTCAAAAATATTTTTTCTGTATTGAATATTTTGAAATCCTATAAGTTTATTTTTAAGGTCTTCTCCTTTAATAGAGTTTGATTGATTTGGAATATCAACTGTAATCAAGGTTTTTATATTTTTAAAACACCTTATAAATTCTTGATGATCTTTATTAGCCATCATTCCAAGAATGATATGTTTTTCACAATTTAAACTTTCTAAGTAATCATTCAAAACTTTTGCACCTAGGGGATTATGAGATCCATCAATTATTAATCTATTTTCTTTTACTAAGTCTTTTAATTTTCCCTCATTAATTTCTTGTAATCTTGCTACACTTGTTATTTTAGTTATTCCCGATTTTATATGATTATCATTAATATTTAGTTGTTTAATACTTCTTAAAGTTGCTATGGCAGTTGAGATATTCTCAAGTTGAAATTCTCCATTGAGATTTGGTTTCTGCAATTTTATTCCACCCAATTTATCTTCATAATAGAAATTATTCTCACCTAATGAAAAACTGTAATCTTCATCAAAAAAAAACTTGTTAGATCTGTTATTATTAATTGTTTTCTTAATATGTTCGGAAATAATTTTTGAACTTTGTTTTGCAACAATAATATTTGAATTTAATAAAGTTGATGTTTTTTCAAAAATAATTTTTTCAATTGTCTGTTCGTTTTTTGGTAGCCAATCTAAGTGATCTATTCCAATTGATGTAACTATACTTGCTAAGTTTTTTTTTTAAAATATTAGTTGCGTCAAATCTATGAAATAATCCAGCTTCAATTAAATTCAAATTATCAGGAAATTCAGCTGCTTTACAAAAATAAGCCGCTGTCAAGATTTCGAAAAATGTGATCGGGTTATTTTCATTAATTTTTTCAACTCTTTCTAGTAGATCTGACAATTCATCATCATTAAGTTCTTTGTTATTAAAAATGAACCTTTCGTTTATATTTTTTATATGTGGACTTGAGTAAATATTACAATCAATTTTCGCCTGTTTTAGAATTGCATAAAGAGCTTGTATGGTTGAATATTTTGCATTTGTTCCAATTATAGAAATAGCCTTAATTTTGTCTTGTGGATTATTTAATTTTTTACAGAGATTTAATATTCGATCTAAGCTAAGATCAATTTCTTTAGGATGCAGCTTTTGTAAGCGGTTGATTAACTTCTGAAGTCTCATTTTCTTCAGTGCTTATAGCAGAATTTTTCTTTAACAATATCGATAATAAAGTTCCAACTTTTTCAGAGAGATTTTTTCTTTCTATTATTATGTCTACAAATCCTGTCTTTTCAACATATTCGCTTCTTTGAAAACCTTCTGGGAGCTCTTCTTTGACTGTACCCTGAATTACTCTTGCACCTGCAAAAGCTATTAAAGCTCCCGGCTCAGCAATATGAATATCACCTAACATTGCATATGAAGCTGTTATACCACCCGCTGTTGGATCAGTGATACATACTAAGTACGGAAGCTTATTCTTTTTAAGTTCATTAATTGCAAGTGTTGTTCTTGTCATTTGAGATAATGAAATTAAACTTTCCATCATTCTCATTCCACCACCAGCGCTAAAACATAAAAATGGAGTTTTATTTTCTATTGCATATTGAATACCATACAAAAACGCTTCACCTTCAGCAGCGGCCATAGAGGCTCCTAAAAAATCAAAATCTGATGCAACAGCTGTAATTTTTATATTATTAATTGATCCACACACAACCATCATTCCACAATCCATTCCAGTTTTTTTCCTTGCACTTTTTAATCTATCTTTATAAGACTTTGAGTCACTCCAATTTAAAGGATCATCTTTTGGAATAGGTGTTTTAAATATTTCGTAATTATTTTTTCCAAATAGAATATCAAACCTTTGCTTTGGAGTAATTCGGTGGTGTTTATTGCAACCTACCTCTGGGCAAACCCAAAGATTTTCCTCTAAATCTTTTTTTAATATTGGTCCCTTACAACAAGATGTCCAATCACTATTAGCAAGATCATCTTTACTTGCTCTCTTATGGATTGCTGACTTTATTTTTTCACCAGCTTTTAAAATTTTTGTTATCCAATTCATAAAATTTTGTTTTTTAATTTTTTTACAATATTTGTAGCATTTATGACAGGATTTTGTCTTTTTTTTAGAGAAGTGCTAATTTCCTTACAAATTTCACTTCCAACCACAAGTCCATCCACTTTCCTGAGAGATTTGATTGTTTTTTCTGTAATCCCGAATCCAACAACAATATTTTTTGATTTGTTAAGATTTTTAATTTTTGTAAATTCATTAATTATCTTTTTTGGTGAGACCTTTAATTTTCCTCCCGTGGTAGATAACATACTAATATAATAAATCATATCGTGTGAATCTTTAATAATCTTTTTTAATCTCATTTGAGTAGTTGTTGGTGAAACTAATTGAATAAAATTAATTCCTTTTCGTTTACATTTTAAAGAAAAATCTTTGTTTTCAGGATGAGGCAAGTCAACAACTATTAATCCATCAATCTTTGATTTTTTACATTTTTCTAAAAATTTATTTTCGTTGAATTGATAGATCATATTATAATAACCCATCAAAATAATTGGTTTATTTTTTCTAATACTTTTAAAGGTTTTTGCAATTGAAAATACATCATTGATTTTTATTCCATTCTTGATTGCTCTATAAGAGCTAGTTTGTATCTGTCCTCCATCAGCTATCGGAGTATTATGAGGAAAACCTAATTCACATATGTCAGCATATTTTGATATTGATTTAAGAATTTCTAATGATTTTTTTTTAGTATTATCACCAGCAACTGTATATGTGACCAAAGCGGGTCTTTTTTCATTTTTAACAGTTTTGAATACTTTGTTTATTAGAGAGACCATCAGTTTTTGTGTAATCTTTTTTTTAAAATGTCTCTATCTTTTTTGGCATCTCCGCAAGAATTAACAATTATAATTGTCTCCTTATTTAATTTCGGCGCAATTTTTATTGCCTCAGCAAATGCATGGCTTGGCTCTAAGCTTGGATTTAGCTTTTCTAGTTTGGTTACCATCAAGTATGCTTTTAATGCTTCCTCATCGGTAGCATACGTGTACCTAGCCCTTTTTGTATCTTTTAAAAAACAATGTATTGGACTTACACCTGGATAATCCAGTCCAGCACTTATCGACTCAGTATCATTAATTTGACCTTCTTTATTTTGGCAAACATATGAAGCAGCCCCATGTAAAATTCCAATTTTTGCATTTCTACTTAAGGGGGCCGCATGAAGTTTTGATTTTTTTGGACCACCAGCTTCTACTCCAATAAATTCTACTTGTCTCTTATTAAAATCCACAAATTCACTCCAAAATCCATAAGCTGAACTTCCACCACCCACACAATTGATTAGTTTAATTTTTTTTGGAATTTTTTTAAATTCCTCTTTAATTTGTTTTTTTAGTTCTTTTGAAATCTGAGAAGTGCTCCATCCACATATTTTTACAAAAATATTAGGCCCAACAGTACTTCCAACACACATGTGTGTACTATCACAATTTGACACCCAGTATCTCATGCATTCACTAACTGCATCAACTAAAGTTTGGCTTCCAGAATATACAGGAATTATTTCTGCACCATTTTTTTTAATAGCATCGCAGTTTGGTTTTTGTCTTTTTATATCTTTTGCTCCCATAAAAATTTTACATTTTAATCCAAATTTTTTTGCAGCCATACTTAACATTTTACCAGCGTAACCAGCGCCGGTATCACCTACAATATATTTTTTACCCATTTCTTTACAAATTAAAGCATGAACTGTTGCATTATATATCTTATGAGCACCACCATTAGCTTCTGATACAATTTTAGCCCAAATTTGAGCCCCACCTAAATGAGTAGATAATTTCTTCAATTTAATAAAAGATGTAGGAGAGCCTATATAATTTTTGAAATAATAATCTTTCTTTTCTAAAAATTTTTTATTTTTTCTTAATCTTGAAAATTCAATTGTTAAATCTTCAATAGGTTTTTTTAAAGTTTCAGGAATAAAACTACCTCCAAATTTACCGCCCCAGAATCCATTAGAGTCGTGTTGATCAATCAGTGGAATGTTTTTTTTAAGCTTCATTTTTAATCTTATTTATATTATTTAAAAAAATTTCAATTTTTGTTTTGTCTTTTAATCTAGAAGTTTCTAGGCCACCAGATAAATCTATATAATCAGCGATATTTTTATATTTTTCAAGATTATCATTATACTGAATATTCCCCGCAAGCATTATTTTTTTATTTAGTTTTATATCTTTAATTAAAGCATGATTAAACGAAGCACTTTTTTCATAGCCTTTACTATCAAATAAGTAAATATCTGTAACATCAGAAAACAGCTTATGATTATCAACATCTTTTTTTTCTTGAACAGTAAAAGCTGTTATAATTTTTTTTTGATATTTTTCTCTAATATCTCTAACTTTTTCTGGTGAACAATCATATAATTGATAATAATCGAATGGTAAGTCTTTAATTTCCTCTAAAATTTTGTTCTCAGGTTGCACTAATACAGCTACAAATTGACTTTTTTTCTTTTTAACATTTAATAAATTTTTTAAATTAGTTGGGTCAACATATCTAAAACTTTTTGGATAGTTACAAATAAAACCAATAAATTTTGGGGGGAAAGGATGATTTATTATGAAATTTAAGATATTTGAATCTGATACTCCACAAATTTTACAGTCTTTGATCATTTTTTTAAATGATCTACCAGCCTTTTTAAATTTTTCCTAATGTTTCCATTAGTAAGAGACCTTCCAATTACAATTCCAGAAACTTTATTTTTAAAAGCTTCTTTTGGAGACATTATTCTTTCTTGATCATTGGCACTATCACCTGGCAGTCTTATACCCGGTGTGATAATTATCAAATTTTTATATTTTTTTTTAATTAACGCACTTTCTTGTGCAGAGCAAACAATTCCATCACAACCCGAATTTTTTATTAATTTTGCTTGTTTTAAAACTAATTGATTTATATTACTTTTATATCCTATCTCTTTTAATAATTTATTATTAAGACTTGTTAAAATTGTTACACCTAAAACTTTCAAATCTTTATTTACCTTTTTTGCTTTTTTTTTAACTTCTCTTAACATTTCTTTTCCACCACTTGCATGCACTGTGATATATTTACATCCTTTTAAATCTTTAATACTATCGATTGCAGATAAAGCTGTTTGTGGAATATCATTTAATTTTAAATCTAACCAATAATCTTCTTTGAACCTCTCTAAATATTTTCTACCATTTTTTGAGTAAAAAAATTGAAGTCCAAATTTGGGAATTATTTTAATTTTTTTGTTCTTCGTATTATTTATAATCTTTTTAATTTTTTTAAGATTTGAAGTATCACAAGCAACAAAAATACTTTTATTCTTCATCATTCAATTTTTTAAACAAATCTTTTGCCATTTTGAAGTGAATTGTTTTTTTTTTAGGCGTATCGACTTTTTCGCCTGTTCTAGGGTTTCTTGAGATTCTAGCTTTTTGTATGTTAGTAGAAAAAACTCCAAAGCCTCTTAATTCTACTCTTTCTCCTCTTTTCAGAGTATTTTTAATTTCCTTAAAAATAATTTCTGTAAGTTTTTGAAGGTCCTTTTTTAAAAAATTAGGATAGTTCTTTGATAATTGATCTAAAAGCTTTGATTTTACAATAGCCAAAATTAGTCTTTTTATTTATTTTTTTTCTTTATTCTTTTTTTTCAAATCTGAAGATAAAGATGAAAAAGGAAGATTTTTACCTGAACCCTCTGCACCATATTTTTCTAGAGCTTCCTTTTTTTCTATTTCCTCTAAAAGCTTTATACTTAGCACAATTTTCCTTTTCTCTAAATCAATTTCCGCAATTGCACAATCGATTCTTTCACCCCCAGTAAATCTTGATGGTCTAGCATCTGCAGCGTTTATTGCAATTTGTGATTTTTTAATATTAAAATCCATCTCACATCCCTCAGGTCTTACTGTTAATCCTTTATTATCCGTCGAAATTATTTTAACTGTAATTGTTTGATTTAATTTTTTGTCTTTAAACCAATCAAAGGGATCGGGCATAGTTTGTCTTTTTCCAACTCGTATTTTTTGGTCGGTAGTTTTAATTTCTAAAACTTTGACTTTTATTTTGTCGCCTTTCTTATATTTTTTTAACTCTTCTTCTCCATTATTTAAATAAGTTAAATCGTTACAATGAAGAAATGTATCTATATCTAAATCTCCAATTTTTACAAAAAGAGAATATTCATTTTTACTTACAACAGTTCCTTCTACTTGAGTTCCTATCGGAAATTTTTTCTCAAAAACTTCAAAAGGGTTTTCTAAAGTCAATCTATGCGATATTGCAACTCTTCTCTTTTCTTTATCAATTTCAGTTATTACACAATTTATTTCATCACCAACTTTAAACATCTTTTTTGCTGATAAATTTTTTTTAGTCCAACTGAGCTCACTTGAATGTAGTAATGTTGTGAGACCTGGTTCTAATTCACAAAAGGCTCCAAAGTCCATTAGCTTAACAACTTTAACTTTATATTCTTTATTTAGTGAATAATTTTCAATGTGCTCAAAAGGATCTGGAGAAAGTTGTTTTACAGAGCAACCAACTTGAAGCTTTTCTTTATCTACTGAAATTACTTTGAGATCATGTTTTTCTCCAATATTAAAAACTTCATCAGGATGATTTACTCTAGAATAAGATATTTCTTGAAGATGTACTAAAACATCAAGTTCTCCATTAACATTAAAAAAACAACCAAAACTACTGTATCCTTTAACCTCCGCTCCTTTAATAATATCTCCAACTTTATATTTTTCTACAATCTTTGCTTTATCCTCTTTTTTAAATGTAGAAATTATTTCTCTTCTGGATACACAGGCGTTACCTCTTACTTTATCTAGTTTAATTAATGCAAACTTTTGTGGTTCGTTCATAAGATGACTTATATCTTTTAGGGGTTTATCACTAATTTGTGATCCTGGTAAAAACATCAATGATCCAGTGTCAATATGTTCTACGATACATCCACCTTTACACTTTGAGGTTATCTTACCCATTATAGGCTCTTTTTTTTCGTAAGCCTCTACTAACTTATCCCAACCTTTAATTTTCTGAGCTTTACTAGCCGATACTAAAACTTCTCCATTTTTATCTTCAATTTTTTCCAATAAAACTGAAATAGTTTCACCTACTTTAATTTTTTCACTCAGGCCCATGGTTTTTAACTCGTTTATGTCTAGAACTGGTTCGCTTTTTAGACCTTCAACAAATAAAAAAACAAACTTTTCTGTTATTTTGTTTATTTTCCCCTCAATAATTTTTCCTTCTTCAATTTTGATTTTTGAAAGTTGACTATTAAGTAATTTTTCGAATTCTTGAGAAGCTGGGTTTGATAAATCTTTGTAAATTTCCATTAATACATTTTTTTATTTAAAATTTCGCACTTTTAATTAAATTTGTCATTTTAATCAATATACAATTTCAGTTTAATCATCATTGAAAGTGTTGAATATTGGTGTTTTTTTTAACTTAATTTTGCTCCAAGACTTCTAATTTTGCTCAGAAATGATGGAAAAGAAGTTTTGATTGAATTTTTATCGTAGATTTGCCAACGACCTCCAAACGCCAAAGCAGCTATTACAGATGTCATGAAAACTCTATGATCTTTTAAAAAATTCTTAATCTTTATTTCTTTTTTAATTTCTAAATTTGGATTACCAAAAATTTTGATACTGTCTTTTTCTAAAACAGTTTTTATTCCCATATGATTTAAAATTTTTGATCCCCACTTTAGTCTTGGGCTTTCTTTTTGATTTAATTCTGATAATTCTCTAAAATAAGAAACCCCTTTAGCTTTAGCCGCAACTAAAAAAATGAGCAAGAATTCATCAATGGCAGCTGAATTAAGTTTGGCTGGACAATTAATTGGTCTAAAAGAATTTTTACTTTTAACTATCAAGTCCGCTTTTCTTTCACCTTTATATATAGTGGTATTTTTTAATTTTATTCTTAAACCCATTCTTTTGAGAATTTTTAAAATACCTGTTCTAGATGGATTTATATTTACATTTTTAATTTTTAACTCTGATTTTTTTGTTAGAGCTGTAAGAACAATAAAAAAAGAACTAGAGCTTATATCAGAGGGAACATTATAATTAAAAGGTTTTATAATTTTTTTCCCTGAAATTTCTATAAAATCATAATTTTTTTGTTTTTTTATTTTAATTGGTAATTTGAGATATCTAAAAAGTATCTCTGTATGATCTCTGGACTTTTTTGCTTTAATTAATGTTTTGCCTTTTGTATTAAGGGCTGCCAGCATAACGGCGCTTTTACATTGTGCTGAGCCCTTATTTTCAAAATATTTAATTGGTCTTGAGAATCTTGTACCAGTAATTTTAATAGGTAGTTTACCATTATTAGAAACAAAATTTGCTCCAAATTTTTTTAATGGCTCTATAATTCTAAAAAAATCTCTTTTAGAAAGACTTTTATCTCCTACAATTTTAATATTCCCATTAAAGTGAACAAGAAGACCCATAATTAGTCTTCCTAAAGTTGCAGAGTTGCCAGCATTCAGAATTATTTTTTTTTTAAGAATAAAACTATTTAGACCAGTACTACTAATTTTACAGATCTTTTTTTTTAATTTTACTTTTATACCAAGTTTTTTTAAACAATTAAGTGTACTTAGAACATCCTCAGATCTTAGCAAGTTTTTTGATATTGATGTACCGTTTGCTTGAGATGCTATTAAAGCCCATCTAATTGATAAACTCTTATCACCCTCAATTTCTAGAGATTTTTTAAATGGTTTAATTTTTTTGTTAATAATTAAATAATTTTTCATTTATAAATTGGTTTAACTTATTTTAAATGACTCTCCAAAATAAGCATTTTTTGCATCAATGTTACTAATAAGATTTGAAGGAGTACCTTGAGCTAATACTTTGCCATTATGAATTATTGCTGCTGTGTCGACACAAGCTAATAAGTCTCTTGCTTGATGGTCACACAAAATTACAGAAATATTATTTTCACTTTGTAACCCAACAATAATTTCTTGTAGTGTTTTTATGGTCATCACATCCAGTGCAGCAAAAGGTTCATCTAAAAGGAGTATTTTTGGATCTGAAACTAATGATGTCGCAATAACTAATTTTTTCTTCTGTCCACCTGATAAATAATCTGCCTTGATATCTCTGATGGAGTCTAATTCGAATTTAGAAATTAAGGAATCAATTTTTTCATTTCTAAAACTTACATTTGAAATTGTTATTTCAGCAATTGCTTTTAAATTTTCATAGACAGTGAGATCATGAAAATAACCACCATGTTGAGGTACAAAGCCTATCTTATATCTGAGGGTTCTTTGATAAATTGGATAATCATTAACAGTTTCGGAATTTATAATTATTGAACCAAAATCAGGAGAAACTAACCCAGTTATTATATTGAATATTGTTGTTTTTCCGACTCCGTTAGGTCCTAACAAGCCTAATATTTGTCCATTATTTAAGTTTAAAGATAGATTATCTAAAATCATTTTGCGGCCAAATTTCAGAGAAACTTTTTCTAGTTGAAGTATAGACTTATCTTTTTTAAATGATTTTATTCGAAATTTTTTTACGTTTGACATAAAATTTATTTTGTTACAACCTCAACCTTTTTGTCTGAATTGTTCATAGAAACAACAGTTTTTTTGGAAATTAAATCAATTTTTACATTATCAGCTCTAATTTCACTTTGAGGACCTTTGTAAACAACATTGTTATAAATTGAAACAATATTATTTTGAAAATCTAAATCTAAATTTTTTGAATTTATTGCATTCTGCATATAACTAATACTTATGTTGTTTTTAAAACTAGTGTTGTAGGTTGAATTATTATAAATAGCTTCATTTGAAATTATTGATAAAATTTTTTTTTTCTCGTCAATAAAATTGGCCTTTACTTTTTGCATTTTTACTATTTCTACTCCTTCGTCATAAGTAATTTCACTTAGTTCAGCAGTAATAATATATTGCGTATTATTATCAAATTTTATTTCATATTTTAGATTTTTGATAAGATTATTTTCATCGTTTATTAAAGAATTATTTTGTTCTATTTTTAAAACATCTTTTTTTGTTTCATTTTCTTTAAAGTATGTTTTATTGATAAAAATACTTATTACTATGATTAGTAAAAAAAGAAAAAATTGAACAAATTTTTTCATTATCTTCTCATTTTAAACTATTAATTAATGAATGAATATGTAAAACGCCAATTATTTTTCTTTTATTACCTTTTTTAAATATACATATGTTTGTAATTTTTTTCTTATTCATATGGGATAAAATTTCGGTAGCTAAAGTGTTCTCTTCCATAATTATAGGATTTTTAGTCATTAAAAATTTGATTTTTAAGTTTTCTAATTTTTTTCTTTTCTGCATTAATCTTTTTAGATCTCCATCAGTTAAAATACCCGTATTAAGACCTTGATTATTAACGACGACTAAAAATCCAAGTTTTTTTAGATTTAAGATTTTTAATGCCTTTTTCATTAATTCATTCTCATTTACAAATGGAATTTTATTTTTAGTCAACATTAAATCCTTTGCAGTTTTAAGTTTATTACTTAGAGTTCCTGAGGGATGAAATTTTTTAAAATCTAGTTTTCCAAATTTTTTTCTTTTCATCAAAGCAATTGAAAGTGCATCACCTAATGCTAACTGAGCAGTTGTACTTGATGTGGGTACAATTCCATCTCCAGATTCAATAACTTCAGGGATTAACAATTTAATATTTGATGATTTGTATAATATTGAGTTTTTATCAGAAACTATTCCTATCAAAAAAATTTTGTTTATTTTAGCATATTTAATAATATTTTTTAATTCATCCGTATTTCCTGAATAACTTATTAGGATTAAAATATCTTTGTTTGTTATTCTCCCAAGATCGCCATGAGAACAATCACTTGCTGAAACAGAGAAAGATGGGGTGCCAACGGAAGATAATGTTGCAGAAATTTTAGACGCGATAAGGCCACTTTTTCCTACTCCACATATTACGACTTTTGATTTACATTTTTGGATAGTTTTGACAGCTTCCTCGAAAGATTGATTAATTGAACTTCTCAGTTTTTTAAGAGCTTTAATTTGCAGATTAAGAACCCCCAGTCCAATTGTATTAATTTCGTTTTTCATTTTAGTGCGACCAGATATCATCTCTAAATGAAGCTAAGTCAAGCTCAACTCTCGTTTTCAAAAATTTCAAACAATTCATGTAAAGTCCAATTCTATTTTCCCGTTTCAAAATTTTGGTTAGTTCCTCGTGTATTTTGTGAAGATATATAACATCGTTTGCACAATATTTTAATTGTTCCGGTTTTAATTCTCCTCCAAAATCAGAATTTTGAAATTGTTTACTTATATCAACGTTAATAAATTCTTTGATTAGAGTTTTTAATGAATGATTATCAGAGTAAGATCTAGCAAGTCTTGATGCAATTTTTGTATCTAAAATGTTATTTGTATCAACTTTTAGATAGTGTTTTATGTGTGCAATGTCTGCCCTTCCATAATGAAAAATTTTAGTAACTTTATCATCTGAAAGAATTTTTGTTAAATTTGGAGCCTTATATGTAGTTCTGTCTAGTTGAACGATGTGTGCATCGGCTTTGCCTGAAGATATTTGAATTAAACACAATGGGTCTCTTTTCACATTTAAACCCATAAATTCTCCATCAACTGCTAATACACTGCCTAAATTTAAATCATCTGGTAAATCGTTTTTATGTAGCTTAATATTAATATTCATTTAATGATATATATATGAAAGTAAAAAATTGTCTAATTTTTGGCGGTAGTGGCCAAATTGGAAGATATCTAATTAGGAAGCTCACAAAAAATAACTATAGAGTTACTGTGGTGACTAGAAATATTCATCAAAAAAGCTATGTAATAAAAACTCAAGCAAATGCTGGCTATTTAGACATAGTAGAGTCAAATATTTTTGATGAGCAAAAAATTAGAAAACTATTGATGAACACGGATATTTGCATAAATCTTATTGGTATTTTGTATGAAAAAAGGAATGGCAATAACTTTAAGAATATTCATTCAATTTTTCCATCCTTAATTGCTAAACTTTGTAAGGAATACAATGTGAAACAATTTATACATTTATCTGCTTTAGGAATTAATAATGCGATAGACTCAGATTATGCAAAAAGTAAATTAAGTGGTGAGACAAATATTTTAAAAAACTTCCCCCTATCAACAATTTTGAGACCATCAATTGTATATTCTGTAGATGATAACTTTACGACTAATTTTATGTCTTTACTCAACAAGCTTCCTTTTTTCCCACTTTATTACTCAGGTAAAACAATTTTTATGCCTATTCATTGTACAGATTTAACAGATATTATTTATCACGTAATAGAAAAAAATATAAGTTCCCAAATAATAGAGTGTGTTGGACCAGAAAAAATTTCATTTAAAGAAATTATTGAAAAACTTCTAAAACTAATTGGAAAAAAAAGAATTTTGGTACCATTTCCACTAATTTTATCAAAAACTACTGCGTCTTTTTTTGAATTACTACCAAAGCCCTTACTTACAAGAGATCAATTAAGATTATTAAAATATGATAACGTAACCTCAGGAAAATACAAAACAAATTTTGATATCGGTGTTCCAAGTAAACTTGAGTTTGAAAAAGAAGTTAAGAAGTATTGTTATATGTGGAGAGAAGGTGGTCAATTTTCTTTTTCGTCATATAAAACTAACGAGAATAAAACTACTAAAAATAACTAAAAATTTTATGACGCTGATTGGATTTTTTTACCTATATATACCTGCTCATCTTCTTTACTTGGTGAGTCGTCTTTTTTACCTTTTGGCTGGTATGCATACAATAAATGCAACTTACAATACGAAAAATCTTTAAGTGATGATCTTCCACAAAAATAAAACGATTTTTCATTTGGATGACCAATAGGCCACTTACATGAGTTTTCGTCTAATTCCTCTAGTTGTTTAGGATTCTCAGGCTCAAAATCCTTTTCTATAATTAAAGATTTAAATTTATTTCTTCTTCCTCTTTTAGGTTGAGAATTTTTCTCCTCAATTATATTTTCAAAATTTTTATTTGTTGAAGCCGACCTAGTTTTTATTTTTGCTGATAAATTTAATCTATGAGCTTTACCAATAACTGCATTTCTACTTATTCCACCGATTATTTCAGCGATTTGACTTGCAGTCTTACCTTTTCCCCATAATTCTTTTAAAATTGAAACTTTTTGTTCAGTCCAACTCATTTAAAACCTATATTATGTGTCATACTTGTTTTATAACACAATATACTGATATTTGTTTCGTTTAAACAAGTTATTATTGAGAGTTATCAACAAAAAAGCTTAATCAGTGAGACAAATATATTCAATCCTGACTTGTATAAAATATTATTGTTTATACAAAGTTTTTAAATAATAAAAATATATGAGCCATTTAGTAAAAAATTATAATAGAAAAAAAATTTCTTTTGTTAAAGGTAAGGGATCTTATCTTTATACAGCAAATGGAATTAAGTATCTAGATTTCGTCCAAGGTATAGCAGTCAATTGCTTAGGTCATGCTCATCCAAGATTAATTAAAACTATAAAAAAACAATCAAAAAAACTTTGGCATGTGTCTAATGCTTTTCAAATTCCTGAGGGAGAAAAATTAGCAAAAAAACTATGCCAAAAAACGTTCGCAGATTATGTAATGTTCCAGAATAGTGGTGCAGAGGCTACCGAAGCCGCCATCAAGGTTGCTAGACGATATTTTTATTCTATTGGAAAACCAAATAAAAATAGAATTTTAAGTGTTAAAAATTCATTTCATGGAAGAACAATCGCAGCAATTTTTGCAAGTGGTTCAAAAAAGATGACAGAGGGTTTTGGACCTAAAGTTCCTGGTTTTGATCATTTTTCATTTGGAGATCATAAGTTTTTAAAAAAAAAGATTACTAAAAATACGGCTGCAATTATGGTTGAACCAATTATGGGGGAAGGGGGGATAAATGTAATACCTGATTTTTGTCTAAAAGAACTAAGAAAATTATGTAATAAGAAAAAAATATTACTAATTTTAGATGAAGTGCAATGTGGAATTTCTAGATCAGGCGATTTTTTTGCTTTTGAACAATCTAAAGTAAAACCTGATATAGTGCCAATCGCAAAGGGAATCGGAGGTGGATTTCCAATTGGAGCAGTTTTGATGAATAAAAAAGTTGCAGCTGGAATGATACCAGGTACACACGGATCCACCTTTGGAGGAAATCCTTTGGCTATGGCTGTTGGAAATACTGTAATGGATATAGTTTCTACTAAGAAATTTCTAAATAATGTGAAAAAATTTTCAAAATATTTTCTATCAAATTTAAATAAGCTTAAAGAAAAGTACCCTGGAATTATAAAAGAAATAAGAGGCAGAGGTTTCTTGATTGGGATTCAACTTTACAAAGATCAGTCAAAATTTATAAAAAAATTGATGGATAATAAATTATTAACTATTAGAGCAGCTGATCAAGTAATACGTATTTTACCTCCACTTAATGTTAAAAAAAAAGAAATAGATCAAGCACTTCAAACAATAAATAAAGTTTGTGCAGAGCTTAAATAAATGAAACATTTTATTAATCTCAAAGACATTCCAGCAAAAGATCTTAGAAAAATTTTAACTGATGCAAAAAAAAGAAAGAATGCAAGAAAAGGTTTCAATAATCTTGACCAAGATAAGAGTGCTCCCTTAAAAGGAAAATTATTAATACAAATGTTCGAAAAATCTAGTTTAAGAACTAGATTGAGTTTTTATTTATCAATAAAACAGCTTGGTGGGAGCACTCTAACACTTAGACCAGATGAACTACATTTATCTAAAGGTGGCGAAAGTATTGAAGATACTGCTAAAATATTATCTAATTTTGGAAATGCTTTTATGCTAAGAACAGACAATGATGAAAAGTTAGAGGAATTTAAAAAACATTTAACAATTCCGATTATTAATGGATTAAGTCCTTCTTCTCATCCAACACAAATCTTGTCAGATGTGTTTACAGTTGAAGAAATTAAAAAAAAACCAATATCTAAATTAAATATCACATGGATAGGGGACTCAAATAATGTTTTGAATTCTTTAATCGCTGCTTCAGTAAAGTTTTCTTTTAAATTAAAAGTCGGATGTCCAAAAAAATACCAACCTAATAAAAGCATAACAAGTTATATAAAAAAAAACAAAAATAAAATTTTGATTTATAGTGATCCAAAAAAAGCAGTTGAGGGGGCTGATGTGATTTTTTCAGATAAAGTAATTTCAATGAATGATAAAGTTGATAAAAAAAAAAAAATTAAAAAACTTTAGAAATTTTAGAATTAACCAAAAGCTTATAAATTATGCTAAAAAAGATTTTTTATTTCTTCATTGTTTGCCTAGAGGTAAAGAGGTTGATGAAAAAGTTTTCTATAGTAAACACTCAAAAGTTTGGCATCAGGCTCTTAATAGAGTTCACGTTCAAAAATCGATACTACTTTATTGCTTTGGTAAATTAAGGTAATGGAATTGGATTATCTGAATTTTGATTTAAATACAAAATTACTGACGCTCTGTCCTTCTCTTTTCTTAATCCAGCAAAAGCCATTTTAGTACCCTTAATCCATTTAGCTGGTTTTATTAGGTAACCATTTAATTCTTCAAAGGTCCAGTTTTTTTCATATTTAGATAGAGCTTTTGAATATTTATAATCACTTACTACACCAACTTGTCTGTTCACTACATTGTAAAGTGCAGGTCCAATATTATTTTTCCCTCCTTTGATAATCGAGTGGCATGCAGCACATTTTTTAAAAACTTTTTCACCGTGAGCTAGATCCCCCATCGCCATTAAGGCTGAGATATCAATTTTTTTAACAGCTGTGTCTGTTTTAGTTTGTGTGCTGTCTATAGCTGCCTGTTCTACTTCCACAACATAGCCTGGAGTTTTGGGTTTTTCTACATAAAAAATTAAGTTAGACAGTTTTCCAATACCGATAATAATTAGGGCAACTAGTAAAACTGCAGCAATTATCTTATTTAGTTCAAATGAATCCATATTATTAAATTATTTTGAACATATAACACTATAAATTGTAAATTGCTTATATATTTTAATGTACAATTTTGCCTCTGTTTATATTGTGACCAAAGATAAAAAATAATGAAAACTTTGATAATAATTCCCTCTAGATTGTCTGCTCAAAGATTACCGGGCAAACCCTTAATAAAAATTAACGGATTATCAATCATTTCACATGTTTTCAAAAAAGCAGAGGAAGCAGATATTGGAGAGGTAATAGTTGCAGCAGAAGATCAAGAGATAGTTGACGATGTTAAAAAAAATGGTGGACAGGCAATTTTAACAAAAAATGATCACAAAACAGGTACTGATAGGATTTATGAGGTATTTCAAAAGATCAATACCTCAAATATTGATTTAATTATGAATCTTCAAGGTGATGAACCTTTAATGAATGTAGATGATATTAGAAATTTAAACAAAAAAATGATTGAAAGTTCTTCGCGATTAGGAACCTTAGGTGCTAAAATTCAGGACAAAACAGTTTTAAAAAGATTAAATGTAGTAAAGGTTTTGACAAAAGAAAATTTAAATGAAACAAGTTTTCCAGAAGCAATAAATTTTATGAGAAATATTACTGAAGAAAAAAAAAATATCTATCATCATTTAGGTATATATTCTTACAACAAAGATACCCTTAAAAAATTTGTTTCTTTCACTCAATCTACCAATGAGATAAAAAATAAACTTGAACAACTAAGAGCGTTAGATAATAAAATTAAAATAAATGTTGCTTTTGCAAAGTTTGCCCCTATAGGTGTAGATACAGAAGATGATTTAGAAGCAGTCAAAGAAATAATGGAATAAAAATCTTAATGATTAAAATTTATTTTCAAGGTACATATGGAGCCTATTCACATCTCGCAGCATTATCTATTTTTAAAAATGATGAAATTATTCCTTGCAAAACTTTTGATGAATGTTTTTTAAAAGCATCAAAAAATGAGAATTCAAAAATCGTTATCCCGGAATCGAATAGAATTACAGGCAATATAGGAATTGAATACCTAATTTTTAAATATAGGCTTAATATCTTTTCTGAATATTTTCAGAAAATAGAACATAACTTGTTAGGTTTACCAGGAACAAAAATTTCAGAAATTAAAAATGTTTATTCTCATGGACAAGCACTTTCTCAATGTTCTAAATTTATTAAATCGAATAATTTAATTGAGCATGTAAGAGCTGATACAGCTGGGTCGGCTGAAATGGTTTCAAAAGAAAAAGATAAAACAAAAGCTGCAATAGCCTCCTCTTTGAGCGCGGAAACTTATAATTTAGAAATAATTCAAAAAAATATCGAGAATGAAAAAGGAAATTTAACGAGATTTTTAGTTATGGGAAAAAATGTTTCGCAACCAGAATTAGGTAATAAAAAATATATTACATCATTTTTGTTTAAGTTAAAAAGTAAACCTGCAGCTTTGTACCAATCTTTAGGTGGATTTGCTATTAATGGAGTAAATTTAACTAAGTTACAAAGTTATCCAGAAAAAAATTCATTTGATTCATTCTTTTTTTTGTGTGATTTAGATGGTCATATAGAAGATCCTAAAGTTCAAAAATCTTTAGAGGAATTAGGTTTACACTGTCAAGATTTTCACGTTCTAGGTGTTTTTGAAGCTGACAAAATAAGGGATAAATAATTTTAATCTTTTCTTGTGGATTAGAAATCATTGCTGCTATAATAGTTTTTGGAGGCTAGAGGTGGGTGCTGCTTGAACCCGACCAGATCTTAACAGAGGCAGTCGTAAAGACAGTAATTCAGGTTCTAGTCTCCTAAAAAAATATGAATAAAAATTCAAAAGTTTTAGCATTAAAATACAGACCGCAAAATTTTAGTGATCTGATTGGCCAAGATGTTATTGCAGAGACAATAAAAAATTCGATTATAGAAGGTAAAACACCTAATGCCTATCTATTTACAGGAATTAGAGGTGTGGGAAAAACAACAATAGCTAGAATAGTTGCAAAATCTCTTAATTGTTCAAATGGTATTGATAATTTGTGTAGTACTAGTTTTTGTGAAAATTGCTCATCTATAGCAAATTCAAATCATATAGATGTTTTAGAAATGGATGCTGCTAGCAAAACAGGCGTAGATGATGTTAGAGATCTAATTGAATTTTCTAGGTATGGTCCAACTTCCTCTAAATATAAAATATTCATAATTGATGAAGTTCATATGTTGAGCAAACAAGCATTTAACGCATTATTAAAAACATTAGAGGAGCCACCTCATTATCTAAAATTTATTTTTGCAACAACAGAAATAAAAAAGATCCCAATTACAGTTATTTCAAGATGTCAAAGGTTTGATTTAATGAGAGTAAAATCCTCAGAACTATTTAGATTTATTAAAAATATCTGCCTGAAAGAAAAAGGTAGAGTCAGCGATGATGCTTTAAAATTGATTGTAAAAATATCGGAGGGTTCTGTAAGAGACTCACTTTCATTGTTAGATAGAGGTTTACTATCTGTAGAGAATGGTAAAGAGCTAAATTTAAACAAAGCACAGGAAATTTTTGGTTATTTTGATAAGTCTCAGTTGATTGACATTTTTGAGCTAATTCTTAAAGGACAAGAAAAAAAAGTAATAGAAATTTACAGAAAAATATATGATCAAGGTGTAGAACCTAAAGTTTTTATTAACGATTTTTTAGAATTAATTTATTATTTCAAAAATATAGAGTCACTTACATTAGAAAGCACAAATTTTTCTTTAAATGATGAAGAGTTTTCAAAAATAAAGACAATATCTGAAAATGTAGACAAGCAAATATTAATTTTATTTTGGCAATTCACAATAAAGACTCTCAGCGAGATTGACATTGTCTCAAATCAAAATCTTTCAGTTGAAATGTTTTTAATAAGACTGATGTATTTAAATTCTACGAGTATAAAAAATGACAATTTTAATAATGATAACTTTAAAAAATCAATAAAAAAAGTTGATTTTGATGGTGAAATTAAAAAAGATACTATTGATCAAATTAAAAATGTAATTCAAGAAAAAAAAACTAAACCACAAACGCAAAACGAGATTAAAAGTAAAGATAAAATTATGATAAGTTCTTTTGAAGATCTTATAAGTGCTTGTGAACAGAACAAAGAGATAAAACTCAAATATGAATTAGAGAAAAATGTTAATCTTGTTTATTTTGAAAAAAATAGAGTAGAAATTTCTTTTAATGAAAATCTAGATAAAAATTTTGTAAAAGATCTTTCTTTGAAACTTTATGAATGGACTAAAGAACGGTGGATAATTACTTTTAGTAAAATTAAAGGTGACATATCAATAAGAGAAAAAAAAGAAAAAAAAAGGTTAGAGCTTTTTGAAAAAATTAAAGATACTGAGATTTTTAAGAGAGTTAAAGAAAAATTTCCAGACGCTAATTTAGTTGATGTAAAAAAAAAAGATTGAAGGATTAAGAGTGACTGATTTTAGTAAAATATTGGATAAAGCAAAGGAACTTGAGGCTAAAATGAAAGAAAGCCAAGAAAATATTAAAAAGATAAGAGTAGAGGGTGTATCAGGATCGAACTCGGTGAAAGTAATTCTAGACGGTGAAGGGGAAATGCAAAAAATCGAAATTTCAAAAGAGATATTTGATGAGGAAAAATCAATTATTGAAGATCTAATTGTTGCAGCTCATAATAATGCAAAAGCTCAACTCAAGACTAAAACAAACGAGGAGATCTCTAAGGCTGCTGGCGGTCTAGGCATTCCTGGTTTTAAATGGCCATTATAATTCATGCAAAACATTGATGAGATAGAAAACTTAATTAAACTAATTTCAAGACTCCCAGGTTTAGGACCAAAATCAGCTAAAAGAATTGTATTAAAACTAATTAATAACAGGGAAGAAATTGTTAAGCCAATGGCAAATAGTCTAGTACAAGTTTATAAAAATGTGACTAGATGTAATTCTTGTGGTTCTTTGAAATCCAATTCTGTAGGATGTCAAAATTGTGAAAACATCAAAGAAAAATTTAATAAGATTTGTGTTGTTGAAGATATTGCTGATCAGTGGTCTATTGAGAATTCTAATATCTTCAAAGGATACTTTCATATTTTGGGAGGAACATTATCTTCGGTAGGACAAAGAAAAGAAGATTTACTAATAGATTGTTTAGTTGAAAGGGTTAATAGAGATAAAATTGATGAGGTAATTTTAGCGACTAGTGCTACCGTTGAAGGTCAAACTACTGCACATTACATACAAAACAGTCTGAAAAAATCAAAGGTGAAAGTAACAAAATTGGCACAAGGTTTACCAGTTGGTGGCGAGATAGAGAGCTTAGACGACGGTACTCTTTTTTCTGCATTTAAAAACAGATATTAGGTTGAATTTAATTTTGATTAATTTTTTTTTTCAATCTATTCAAGTGTAAAAGTGGCTCTGTATAGCCTGATGGTTGCTCTTTTCCCTTAAAAATTAAATCACATGCTGTTTTAAATGCTATTGATTTTTCATATTTATCACTCATTTTAACATATTTTTTATCATTTTTATTTTGTTCATCTACGACTTTTGCCATTTCTTTCATAATTTCTAAAACTTGTATTTTTGTTGTTACACCATGGTGAATCCAATTTGTGATATGCTGTGATGAAATTCTCAAAGTAGCTCTATCTTCCATAAGACCTACATTGTTTATGTCCGGGACTTTTGAGCATCCTATTCCTTGATCAATCCATCTAACTACATATCCTAGTAAAGTTTGTGCTGAATTAGATATTTCTTTATTAATTTCATCCACTGACCAATTGGGTCTATCTGCAATAGGAATGTTTAAAAGGTCATCAAGATTTGCTTGTTGCCGTTTTTCAATTTTTTTTTGTTCATCGAAAATATTAATTTGATGATAGTGTAGTGCATGTAACGAGGCAGCAGTTGGAGATGGAACCCATGCACAGTTAGCTCCAGCTTTTAGATGATTTATCTTATCTATCAACATTTCTTTCATCTTATCAGGCATTGCCCACATTCCTTTTCCAATTTGTGCTTTTCCAGAAAATCCACATTTTAGACCCACATCAACATTATTATTCTCATATGCTGATATCCATTTTGAGGATTTCATTTCTCCTTTTTTAATCATAGGACCAGCCTCCATCGATGTATGCATTTCATCACCTGTTCTATCTAAAAAGCCTGTATTGATAAAGAAAACTCTATTTTTAAGAGTTCTAATACATTCTTTTAAGTTAGCCGATGTTCTTCGTTCCTCATCCATAATTCCAATTTTACATGTATATCTTTCTAAACCAAAAACTTCTTCAACTTTAGAAAAAATTAAATCTGTAAATGCTGTTTCATCTGGACCATGCATTTTAGGTTTTACAATATAAATTGATCCAGTCCTTGAGTTTTTTTTCCTTTTTATATCATGAATAGCAGCACCTGTTGTAATGAACGCATCCATTATTCCTTCAGGAACTTCACTACCATCTTTAAGCAAAATTGCTGGGTTGGTCATCAAATGTCCTACATTTCTGATTAATAGCAGACTTCTTCCGTGTAATTTTAATCCCTTACCTTCTTTTGATATGTAACTTCTATCAGGATTTAGTTTTCTTTCTAAATTTTTACCATTTTTTTCAAATTGAACCTTTAAGTTTCCCTTCATTAAACCTAACCAATTTCGATAACATATTATTTTATCTTCTGCATCTACGGCAGCTACACTGTCTTCATTATCACAAATAGTTGAAATTGCAGATTCAGCAATTACATCACTTATTCCAGCAATATCGTGGGCCGCGCTAAATGCTTTTGGATTTATTATTATCTCAAAGTGGAGATTGTTATTTCTTAAGATGACAGCATTAGGCTTGTTAGCATCACCACGATGTCCTACAAATTTTTCCTCGTCTAATAACTTATATTTACGTTTATCTTTATGAATTATTAAATTTTTTTCTTCAATCTTTAAATCTGTAATATTCTTCCAACTTGTACCATTTAAAGGGATATATTTATCAAAAAACTCTCGAACATATTTTATTACTTCTTGACCCCTTAAAGGATCATATCTTTCACTCCCACCTTCGTCTGACTCGATAATGTTTGTCCCATAAAGGCTATCATATAAACTTACCCATCTTGCATTAGCAGCATTCAGTGTGTACCTAGCATTCATTATTGGCACTACAAGTTGTGGCCCAGCAATTTTAGCTATTTCTTGATCTACATTCGTAGTTTCAATTTTGAAATCAGGTCCTTCGTCTTTAAGGTAACCGATATCTTTTAAAAATTTTTTGTATTTATTTAACTGAATTTGACTTCCTTTATTTTGAATATGCCAATCATCAATTTTTCTTTGTAAATCATTCCTTTTTTCAATTAGCTTTTTATTTATTGGTGCTAGTTCGTGAATTATCCCATCGAACTTTAACCAAAAAACCTCTGGAGAAATATTAGTTTCTTTTAGTAATTCATCATTGACGAATGACAATAGGTTTTCTGAAATTTTTAAATTATTTACACTAATATAATTTGTTGACATTAAGTGTTTTTTAAAACTAGTAGAAAATTAAGTCAATTAATTAATAGAAGCATTGACATTTTGTTGTCATTTTTAAACTTATGTAATAATTTACCTTAATTATGAAAAATTACTTAAATTTTGAAACTGATATTAAAAATTTAGAAGAAGAACTTGAAAAGCTCAAAGACCCATTTAATGAAAGTGGTCTCTCAGAGGTCGATACTCAAAAAATTTCAAAAACACAAAATGAATTAGATGAAAAAATAAAATCTATTTATTCAAATCTTGATCCCTGGCAAACTACAATGGTTGCGAGACATGAAGATAGACCAAAATCGAAATTTTTCATTGATAATCTTTTTGATGATTTTATCTCATTATCTGGCGATAGACATTATGGAGAGGATAAATCAGTAATCACAGGTTTTGCAAAATTTAATGGTTTATCTGTTTTAGTAATTGGTCAAGAAAAAGGTGACGACCTGGATAGTAGAATAGAGAGAAACTTTGGAATGATGAGACCAGAAGGTTATAGAAAAACAATTCGTTTAATGCAACTTGCTGACAGATTTAAAATTCCAATAATTTCATTTATTGATACTCCTGGTGCTTATCCTGGAGTTGGAGCAGAAGAAAGAGGTCAAGCAGAGGCTATTGCAAAATCAATTGAGTGTTGTATGAAATTAAAAGTTCCAACTTTGGCCATCGTAATTGGTGAAGGTGGTTCTGGGGGCGCGATAGCATTAGCGTCAGCCAATAAAGTTCTGATGTTAGAAAATGCAATATATTCTGTTATATCTCCAGAAGGTTGTGCAACAATTTTGTGGAGAGACCCAAAAAAAATGCTTGATGCTGCAAAGGCAATGAAACTTTCTGCAAAAGATTTGCTTGAACTTCAAATAATTGATGAGATTATAGCTGAGCCTATTGGTGGAGCACATAGGGATAAAGATTTAATCTTAAATAATATTAGAAATTCAATTTCTAAAAACTTAGAAATTTTTATGAATATGTCATCAGATGAAATTTTTAACGAGAGAAAAAATAAATTTCTTAGAATTGGAAGAAACAAAGGATTTATAAATAACCTAGAGGACTTAAGTACTTTGAAACCAATAATTAATAACTACAGTCAACTTTTAAAGTCAAAAAAATTTATTTTAATTTCAGGAATTTGTATCATTATAACTTTAATTACAATTACCTATTTTTTATAAAGCTCCACAACAACGTTTGTATTTTTTTCCTGAACCGCAAAAACACGGTTCGTTTCTACTCATTTTTTTTCCTATGTACTTAGAGTCAATTTTTTTTGATTTTACTTCATCTTTTTTGTCATTTGGAGTTAAAACAATTTTAAGATTCATTAATATTGTTATATAATCTAATTTTAATTTATTTAATAAATTTTCAAAAAGAATAAAAGCTTCTTTTTTATATTCAATAAGAGGATCTCTTTGACCATAAGACCTAAGACCAATCACTTGTCTTAATTGCTCAAGATATTGGATGTGGGACTTCCAATTCATATCAATAGCTTGAAGAAAAATTCTTTTTTCTATTTCTTGTGTCTGTTTTTCTCCTAAATGTTTTATTCTTTCATATCTTGCATCATTAAATTTCATTATAATTTTTTCTTTAAAAAGTTTGTTATTTAAATTTATAATTTTTTCAAATTCATCCTCTTCTAAATTCTTACCTAAAATAGATTTTAGTCTTGAATTAAATTCATTATTTTTAGGATTTGATAACTTTCTCTCTTTTAATCCTATTAAATTTTCAACAATTTCATCCAAAAAGTCGTTAGAGTATTCAAAAATTTGACCACTATCCATCGCATTTCTTCTTTGTGAAAAAATTACATGTCTTTGATCATTAAGAACATTATCGAATTTTATTAATGTTTTTCTAATATCAAAATTTCTTGCCTCCACTTTTTGTTGAGCCCTCTCTAATGCCTTGTTTATCCATGGATGATCTATGCTTTCACCATCCTTAAGGCCTAATTTTTGTAAAATATTATTCATGGACTCAGATCCAAAAATTCTCATTAAATCATCTTCAAGACTTACGTAAAAAATTGAACTACCTTCATCTCCCTGACGACCAGCTCTTCCTCTAGCTTGATTGTCGACTCTTCTAGACTCCATCCTTTCTGTTCCAATTACAAATAAACCTCCAAGACTTTTAATTTTTTTTTTATTTTTGTTTATTATATTATCTTCAGCAGAATTTTTTTTTCCTCCTAACTGAATATCAACTCCTCTTCCTGAAATACTTGTGGTAATTATCACAGAACCTTCTTTTCCTGCATTGGCAATAATTTCAGCTTCATTTTCATGATTTTTTGCATTTAACACAACATGTTTAATATTTTCTTTTTTTAGGTATTTTGAGTATGTTTCTGACTTGTTAATGCTCGAAGTAAAAATTAATAGTGGTTGACCTGTTTGATGGCAATCGTGGATTTTTTTTATTATGGCATCATTTTTTTCATTTTCTGTCCTAAATATTTGATCATTAAAATCTTTTCTTATCATTTTATTGTTTGTTGGAATTACAACTACAGGAAGTTTATAAATTTCAAAAAATTCCTCAGATTCAGTTGCTGCAGTACCTGTACATCCACAAATTTTTTTATAAAGTTTAAAATAGTTTTGATATGTGATTGATGCTAAAGTTTGATTTTCAGCTTGAATTTCAATTTTTTCTTTAGCTTCTAGAGCTTGATGTAATCCATCACCAAATCTTCTTCCTTCAAGTATTCTACCAGTAAGTTCATCAATTATTTTTAGATTGTTATCTTGAACAATATAATCTTTACCCTTTTGAAATAAATGATTTGCTCTTAAAGCCTGGTTTACATGATGAACTAAGCTTAAATTCTCAGGATCATAAAAATTATTATTCTTCAATATCCCAGCATTAGAGAAGATTTTTTCAACATTGTTAATTCCTTCATTTGTTAAAAGTATATTTTTATCCTTTTCATCAATTTCAAAATCATCATTTTTCAAGCTTTTGATTAACTTATCAATAGCGAGGTACTGGTTTGTTTTATCCTCTGCAGCTCCAGAGATTACTAGTGGTGTTCGCGCCTCATCGATTAAACATGAGTCAATTTCATCAACAATAGAAAAAAAATAATCTCGTTGAACCATTTCCTCCTTAGAGTACTTCATATTGTCTCTTAAATAATCAAAACCTAATTCGCTGTTAGTTGCATAAGTCACGTCACAATTATAATTTTTTTTTCTTTCAATATCGTTTTGATCATTATTTATATAACCAGATGTAAGACCTAAAAAATTGTATATTTCTCCCATTTCAATAGAGTCTCTTTTTGCCAAGTAGTCATTTACTGTAACGATATGTACCCCCTTTTTGTGTAATGCATTTAAATAAGCTGCAAGTGTAATTGTTAATGTTTTTCCTTCACCTGTTCGCATTTCAGCAATTTTAGACTCATGTAAAACTACCCCTCCAATCAGTTGAACATCAAAATGACGCTCATTTCTCACTCTTTTTGAGGCTTCTCTAACTAACGCAAAAGCCTCAGGAAGTATATCATCCAGTGTTTTTCCATTTTTTATCTTTTCTATAAATTCTATAGTTTTTTTGGGGAAGTCCGAATCCTCTAAAATTTTTACCGAATCCTCAAATTGGTTAATTTTTTCAATAATTTTGCCTATTCTATCAAGTTCTCTTTGATTACTTGACTTAATAAATTTTGAAATAAAAGAAAGAGGGTTTAACATTAGTTTTTGATTTATTAATTACATATAACCTTTTATATAATCATTAAATAATAATTTTAAACTATATGGGTATTAATTTAACTAATTTTTTATCATCCAAATCAAAAAATAAGACAATGATGGAGTTTCAAGATTTGGATCACATTGATGGAGTATCGATTTCAACAATTTGTGCCGATTTATATAATAATGAAAGAGATGATTTAGTTATGTTCTATTTTAGAGAGGGAGCAAATTATGCATCTGTTTATACTCAATCTAAAATTTTGTCAGAAAATATTAAATGGAATCTAAATAATAAGGTAAAAAAGATATCTTCTTTGATTGTGAATACAAGAAATGCAAATTGCTTCACTGGTAAAGTTGGTTATAAAAGTTTAGAAAAAATTGCTGAGTTAGTTTCTAATCGATTATCAGAAAAACAAAAAGAGGATGAAGAAAATCCAAAAAAAATTAAACCAAAGGAAATATTATTTGGATGCACCGGAACTATTGGAGAGATATTTCCAGAGCAAAAAATTATCTCAAAAATTCCTGAATTAGTTGATAAGATTAAATATACTCAAAATAAATACATTTGGATGAAAGCGGCATTAGGTATAATGACTACTGACACCCAACCCAAGATGGCTATGGAGGAGTGTTCAATTGGAAGTACGAGAATAAAAATTTTTGGAGTTGCAAAAGGATCTGGCATGATACAGCCTAACATGGCCACTACATTAGGTTATATATTTACTGATGCAGATATTTCTAATGATGTATTAAAAAAAGTTTTAAAAAAAAATATAGCAACAACTTTTAATGCGATTAGCGTTGATGGTGATACAAGCACAAATGATATGGTGTCCATTTTTTCCACAAGTAAAAGAAAACATGCAAAGATTAAAAATGTAAACGATGAAAAATTTAGAGAATTTGACTTTGCTTTAAACAAGGTTTTATTGAATCTAGCAAAAAGAGTCGTTAGTGATGGTGAGGGTGCCCTAAAATTTGTATCAATTTTCGTCCAAAACTGTAAAAATGAGGACGATGCAAAAAAAATTGCTTTCTCTATTGCTAATTCACCATTAGTTAAAACAGCAATCGCTGGTGAAGATCCAAATTGGGGAAGAATTATTATGGCAATAGGAAAGGCAGGAATATCATTCAATATCGATGATTTATCAATCAATCTTGGGAATTTAAATATAATCAACAATGGTAAATTAAATAGTAATTACGATGAAGAAGAAACATCAAAATATATGAAAAATACCAATATTGATATTTTAGTAAATTTTTCTAAAGGGTCAAAAAACTTTACTGTCTACACCACAGATTTAACAAAAAAATATATTGAAATTAACGCAGATTATAGAAGTTAAAGTATCTTGAAATTTTTAAAACTAATATTACATTTAATCAATGATTAAGTACAAACTCATATGTAAAAACTGTAATACTTCTTTTGATAGTTGGTTTGCGTCATCTCAGGAATTTGAAAAACTAAAAAAAAAGAATTTTTTAAACTGTTTTAAATGCCATTCAAATAACATTGAGAAAACTTTAATGGCACCAAAATTAATAAATAAATCAAAAATTGGATTAATAAACTCTAAAAAAGAAGGTTATTTGAAAATAGACAAAAAACTTAGAGAATATCAGAAATTTATAAAAAATAATTTTGATTATGTAGGTGAAAATTTTACTTATGAAGCGAGATCAATTCATTATAATAACAAAAAAAGGACTAAGGGAATTTTTGGAACAGCCTCTAACAGAGAATTACAAGAACTAAAAGAGGAAGGCATAGAGGCAGAGATAATACCTTGGGTGGAGGATAAAAATTAAACTTTTATAAATTTACAAATATAATTAATTGAATCATCAGAACTTAGCCTCCATTCATCTTTTAATAAGTTGAATTTCATGCCATCTCTGGCATCTAATTTTAGATCATATTTTTTAACCATATCTATAAGATCATCCGGTTTTATAAATTTTTCCCACTCATGTGTACCGATTGGGAGCCAGCGCAAAATATATTCGGCACCTAAAATTGCAAAAAAATAGGATTTAAGCGTTTTGTTCAAAGTTGCTACAAACATTATTCCATTTTTTTTTAGAAGTTTTGCACACGACTTTAAAAAAAAATCGACATTTTCTACATGTTCAATAATTTCCATGTTAAGCACAACATCGAATTTTATGTTGGTTTTTAAGGTCTCTGGTGAAGCACAAAAGTATTTAATATTTAAATTATTTTTTTTTGCATGAAATTTTGCAACATTGATATTCTTTTCAGAAGCATCTATTCCAACAACATTTGCACCTAATCTGCACATTGGCTCTGACAAAAGACCTCCGCCACAGCCAATATCTAAAATATTTATATTTCGCAGCGGTTCTTTTTTGTTTTTAAGTTTTAATGAGTTCAATATATTATCTTTAATATATGAAATCCTTATAGGGTTAAATTTATGGAGAGGTTTAAATTTTCCTCGAGGATTCCACCATTCTTCAGCAATTCTAGAAAATTTTTCTATTTCTTTTTTGTTAATTGTGTTAGTTTTCATAGATAGTTGATTTTATATTCAACATGAATTTTATCAATATATTTTAATTAAAGAGAAAATCTATCATGAAACTCGTAGTACTTAAATTCGGTGGCACATCAGTTGGGACAATTGAAAACATAAAAAAAGTAGCTGAAATAATAAAAAAATTTAAAAAGAAAAAATATAGTGTGATTGTTGTTTCTTCAGCTATGAGTGGTGTGACAAATGCGTTGATAAAAAAATCTAAGGATATTTGTGAAAATTTTTCTGACGCAGAATATGATGCGTTGGTATCATCAGGAGAACAAGTTGCTTGCTCTTTGATCGCTGGTAGATTGAAACATATAGGTCTTAATTCAAGATCATGGCTAGCTTGGCAAGTACCAATACTGACTTCAGGTTCTCATAAAAATTCGAGGATCATTCAAATAAATAAAAAGAAAATTATGAATTACCTTAAAGATAATGGGATACCAATAATTACTGGATTTCAAGGGATAAACAAAGATAACAGAATTACAACTCTTGGAAGAGGTGGTTCAGATGCAAGCGCAATTTTGATAGCAAAATTTTTTAATGCTGAAAAATGTATAATTTTTACAGATGTGGAGGGAGTTTATACAACAGATCCAAATAAATTAAAAAAGGCAAAAAAAATAAGTGTAATTTCTTATGAAGAAATGTTGGAAATGGCATCTTTAGGTGCAAAAGTAATGCAACCAGTTTCAATTCAAGATGCCAGACTTAATAGAATAGATGTTTATGTCAGATCTTCTTTTGTTAAAAAATCTGGAACACTTATTACAAAAAAATCAAATATAATTAATGATAAGATAATTACAGGAATTTCTTCAACACATAATGATTCTAAAGTTACACTTATAGGCGTTAAAGACAAACCAGGCGTAGCGGCAGCAATTTTTAAGCCTTTGTCAAAAAATTTGATAAACGTTGATATGGTAGTTCAAAATATTTCACCTAATGGTAAAGAAACTGATTTGACATTTACAATTAAAACAGAGGATCTTAAAAGAACTAAAAAAATAATAAAAGATAATAAGTATATTAATTTCAGAAAATTATCGTTTGAAAAAGGTGTATCTAAAATATCTATAATTGGCGTGGGAATGGTTACAACTCCAGGTGTAACATTTAGAATGTTTCAGGCTTTAGCTGATAAAAAGATTAATATTAAAGTAATTTCTACATCAGAAATCAAAATTTCAGTTTTAATTGACAAAAAAAATACAAAAAAAGCTTTGGAAGTTTTGCACAAAGAATTTAAGTTACATGAATAAATATGAATATTAGGCCTTTTAGAGAAATTAAGAGAAGAAAAACAAAGATTGTATCGGTTGGTGAAGTGAAAATAGGTGGTGACAATCCTATATCTGTTCAATCTATGACAAATACTTTAACTACTGATGTTAAGGCAACAATAAAACAAATTAATAAAATTCAAAGTGAGGGTGCTGATTTAGTTAGAGTTTCCTGTCCTGATGAATCATCATCAAAGTCATTAAAAGAAATAGTAAAGCACGTAAATATTCCAATAATTGCCGATATTCATTTCCATTTTAAAAGAGCCATTGAGGCTGCTGAAAATGGTGCAAGTTGTTTAAGAATTAACCCAGGGAACATCGGAGATAAAAAAAAAATCAGAGAGGTGATAAAATCAGCAAAAAATAACAATTGTTCTATTAGAGTTGGTGTTAATGCAGGATCATTAGAAAAAGATATTTTAGAAAAATATAAAGAGCCATGCCCGGAGGCGCTTGTTGAAAGTGCTTTGCGAAATATTAAAATTTTGGAAGATGAAGATTTTTTTAATTTAAAAATAAGTGTAAAATCCTCAGATGTATTCTTATCTATTAAAGCATATAGGCTACTATCAAAAGTCACAGAATATCCTTTACATCTTGGAATTACAGAAGCCGGAGGATATGTTAGTGGAAGTATCAAATCATCAATCGGAATAGGGTCACTTCTTCTTGATGGGATAGGTGATACAATTAGAGTCTCTTTATCAGATGATCCAGTGGAAGAGGTTAAAGTAGGAAATGAGATACTTAAATCATTAAATTTAAGAAATAGAGGTGTAAAAATTATCTCATGCCCTTCATGTGCAAGACAGGGTTTTCAAGTAATAGATACAGTCAAAATTTTAGAGGAAAAATTATCTCACATTAAAGCTCCTATTACGTTATCAGTTATAGGGTGTGTAGTAAACGGACCCGGTGAGGCAGCAATGACGGATGTGGGCATTACTGGTGGAAAAAAAGGAAACAATATGCTTTACCTGTCCGGTGTGCAAAAAGAAAAAGTCTTGACTGATGATATGATTTCTAGGGTTGTAAAAGAAGTTGAGAAAAAGGCTTCCGAGTTAGAAAAAAACTAATAATATGATCCCTCAAAAAACTATAGAAGATCTTATTAATAAGCATTCAGATTTAGAAAAAAGTTTGTCCAATGGCAAAATTGAAAAAAAAATTTTTGCAGAAAAGTCTAAAGAATATTCTGACCTTAACGAAATAATCCATAGTGCTCGTAAATATATTTCTTTTGAAAAAGAGAAAAGTGAATTGGAAAAAATTTTTTATGATGAAAAAGTAGATGATGAATTAAAAAAAATGGCTGAAAAAGAGTTAAATGATCTCAAACTAAATCATGAAAAAAATGAAAAGAGATTAAAATTATTTTTATTACCAAAAGATGAAGCAGATAAAAAAAATGCAATAATTGAAATACGGGCGGGCACGGGAGGTCTAGAAGCAAGTTTATTTGCAAGTGATCTTTTTAAAATGTACGAGAAAATAAGTAATAAAAAAAAATGGATATTAGAATTAATTTCAATTTCTAAAAGTGATGCAGGAGGTTTAAAAGAGGTGATAGCCTCAATTAAAGGTACAAATATATATTCAACTCTCAAATATGAAAGCGGTGTTCATAGAGTCCAGAGAGTCCCAGATACAGAAACACAAGGAAGAGTCCACACCTCTGCAGCTACTGTTGCAGTATTACCAGAGGCTGAAGAAGTAGATTTGAAAATAAATGAGTCAGATTTAAGAATAGATGTTTTCAGAGCTGGTGGACCTGGTGGACAATCAGTTAATACTAATGATAGTGCTGTGAGAATAACACATATACCCTCAGGTCTTTCTGTATCGCAGCAAGATGAAAAGTCTCAGCATAAAAATAAAGCAAAGGGATTAAAGATTTTAAGAGCAAGACTCTATGAATTGGAGAGGACTAGAATCGATCAAGAAAGATCTAAAGACAGAAAAAGTAAAATAGGAACCGGAGACAGGTCGGAAAGAATAAGAACATATAATTTTCCTCAAGGAAGAGTCACAGATCATAGAATTAATTTAACTTTACACAAACTAGAGGAATTTCTTGAAGGAGAGGCTTTTGACGAAATGATTGAGTCATTAACGCTTCAAGCTCAAGAAGAAAGTTTAAAAGATATCTAAATATATGGAGATTCAAAGTTTAATAAATATAGGAAGCAAGTTATTAAAAAAAAGTAAAATATCATCACATTTATTGGACAGTGAGATTTTACTCTCAACAATTATTAAAAAAAAAAGGAAATATCTAATTTTAAATCCCAAAAAACAAATAGATGATGAAAAATTATCTATTTTTAAAGACTTGATTTATAAGCGTTCACTTGGAAAGCCGATTGCCTACTTACTGGGTAAAAAAGATTTTTGGAAAGATGAGTTTTTAGTTTCAGAAAATGTTTTAATCCCTAGACCTGATACAGAAATATTAATTGAAACTGTTTTGAAATTATGTAATCACAAAAAAAAGTTAAGAATTCTTGATGTTGGACTAGGTACAGGCTGCATTATTCTTTCTATACTTAGAGAAAAAAAAGATTACTTTGGAGTTGGTATAGATATTTGTAAAAAATGTGTTGAATTATCAAGAAAAAATACACTTAAATTGGGTCTAAAAAATAGAATTAAGATTTTTAAATCAGATATTGACAATTTTAATTCTGGCAAATATGATTTAATTGTATCCAATCCTCCTTATATAAATCAGTTTGATTTAAAAAATTTGGATAGAGATGTAGTTGATTTTGAGCCCGTGTTAGCTCTTGACGGTGGACTGGATGGATTATTAAAAATAAAAAAAGTAATAGAAAAATCTTCTAAACTTTTAAAGAAAAATGGCAAGCTAGTGATAGAAATAGCCTATGATCAAAAACGCAAGGTATGTAAAATGTTAACTTTAAGTAATTTTTACGTAAATAGAGTTGTGAGAGACTATGCTAAAAAAGATAGATGTATTGTTAGTACAAAAATTTAAATAAATATAAAATGGTAACATTTAGAAATAATAACGGAAGAAGAAATAATTTTAGAAGACCTGATAGAGGTTTTAAGTCAAATGTAGATAGATCTAAGTTTAACTCTAATTTTTCAAATAATGAAAACTTTCAAAGAAAATCTCCAGGAAGAAATAATCACAATGCATCTAAACTTATTGATAAATATAATAATTTAGCAAGAGAAGCTCTTTCAACTGGAGACAAAATTTTGTCAGAAAATTATTTTCAACATGCTGATCACTTTACAAGAATATTAAACGAACAAGAAATAAACAAAAAAATAAAATTCTCTAGGTCAAAAGATGAGATGGCAAACCTGGAAGAAAATAAAACTGACAAATTTTCTAGTGATAAGATAGATGACAATTCATCTAAAGTTCAATCAGATATAAATTAATTTATACCAACAATTTTTTCAGATTTTAAAACATCTAGTTTAATTTTTTTTGTTTCAAATAATTTTCTTTCATCACCTTTAAGGATTTTTCCAGACGGAAGTTTTAATTTTTGGGAGTTTACTTTTTTTCCGTTTACTATCACCTCGTAATGTAGATGTGGTCCAGTAGATTTACCAGTAGAACCTACATATCCAATAGTTTGACCTTGTTTAACTCTCACTCCCCCTTTTATTCCTGAAGCAAATTTAGACATATGTGCATAAACTGTTTGATAGGTCGAGTTATGTTTGATAACAATACAATTTCCACCACCACCACACCATCCTGCTTTTTTTATAACACCATCTCCTGATGCCATTATTGGTGTACCCATTGGTGCAGCAAAATCTGTTCCTTTATGCATTTTATTAAACCCATCAATTGGATGTTTTCTCATACCAAATGGCGATGAGAGTCTTGCACCATTTATAGGTGTTTTCATCAAAGCTTTTTGAACACTTTTTCCACTTTTATCAAAGTGTCCTTCACTACCTTTTTTATCGAAATAATATAAAGCATGACTTTCACCACTTAATTTTAAATTTGCAAACAAAACATTCCCACTTTCAATTATTTTTTTATTATCATCAATAAAGACTTCGTACATTATTTGAAAACTATCTTTTTTTTTGATATCTCTTTGAAAGTCAACTTGAAAACCATAAATTCTTGCAAATTCGATAATTATATTGGCAGGTATTTTTTCTTTAACAGCTGATTTGTAAAGACTTTCAAGAATTATATTTTCAGAATAAATAACCTTTTTTTTCAAATTAGTTATTAAAATTCTTTCATTAAATTTATCTGTTTTTATATCTCTAGTAAGATAGATTTTTTCAGTATTAGAGATTTGAAAAACAAAATCTTTAATTAAATTATTTTTTTGGTCAATTGTGAATTGAATTTTTTGGTTTGTCTTAAGTTTATTGATATTTACTTTAGTTGATAATATTTTTTTTATGCCACTTATTTCAGGGATGCTAACTTGATAATCCTTTAAAATATTATCAAATGTTTCACCAGATAAAATTCGATGATTAATTTTTTTAAATTTAGGTTCTAAATTATCAAATAAAGTTAATGTTGTTTTTTTAAAGTAAACATTGTTTATTAAGTCCCTATATTCATCTATAATTCTATTTTTACTATAATTATAATAATTTGTTGATATTATTGTTATTAATACAAGTATACTTAGTGCAAAAATTTCGGTGTTTTTTTTTATTAAACCTCGAATTTTAATAGTCATATTTATTTCTTAATTCAGCATTATTAAGGTAGTGCAGTTAATAAATCAAAAAAAGGCTTTAAAATAGTGACTTTTTGCCTATTTTTTTGTTCTTAACGCTTGATTTCCTTAGATTTTAGCCTATAAGCATCAAACTTTCTCGCAAAATTTAATGTTATTTAATAATTTTTTGGGGATTATTGGGCTATTTTGCTCAATTAGCTATTTTAAAAGTTAATATTTTAAGAAGAGAAGTGTGGACGGTTAAGGTTACCGAAATTTGTCGTACACACTTCAACATTATATAAATTTTATTCTTAGAATT
>MDTE01017638.1_pt1 | contig 37106 bp, 31 predicted proteins | sample 811231 | NCBI WGS metagenome assembly MDTE01 (sample SAMN05326651, study PRJNA326480) | marine metagenome | isolation source: seawater | place: Indian Ocean: Red Sea | collected 2010 | reverse complement strand
TCTTGCCTAAATAGAGCTCAGCTTGCGATTAGATGATGCTTGTCTAGCGAGCAAGACTATCTAGGATTTAGTGATTGGCTTTGCCCAATTAGCAGTAAAACACCAAGGGCTGGATGGTCGAAATAATGAAGCTCCCCTGACACCAAGCGCCGCTTCTCTCTTAGATTAAATTCAGCTGCAGGGCTATATTCTCGGCCACGGCGTGCTGCTTCATAAAGGGCTGGATACTTCAATCTAAGTCCTGCTTGCTCCTCCGAAGCAGGAGACGTCCTCTCTTTCTTAAATTTTGTAAGTCGTAAGTCAGTTTCCACATGGAGGTAGCGTTGACGCCTAACGGAAAAGGTGCCCTCGAGTTCGAATAGGTTCCCGTATTGCTCGCCACCCTGTATCAGGATGGGCACAGGCGTCTGTCCTATGGGTTGTAGCCAGCTTTGATGAAGCAACAGTTCATATAGACTGCTCCTACGTATAGATCTCGCTGAGCCGTTCAATTGCCTGCTCGCAGAATCGAGAGACTGATAATCGATTGCGGTGGTTGGGAAGAATGCGGCTTCCAGCAAAGCGTCTCTTTGGTCTTTGCGCAATTGCTCTTGCACCTTGTCAGGGTGATAGTCTGCTGCCTCAGTTGGAGGGTTGATTTGGGCGATACGACGTTTGAATAAGTCGGCTCGACTCTCGCTAGCTAAAAGGAAAACAGGGTTCGACGAGACAGGGTTGCCGTCCTGCTTAGTTGCTTTGATTGAGGATAGAGGATCTGCGTCAAGCATTACGGCCTGCGACCACAAAAATGGAACTCTCGACTGACCGCGTTGAGGAGCGATGGAAATCATGTTCTCTGGCCAGTGCCTTGTACTGCTGCTCGTTGGCTCTTCAAGGTGTGTTGGAGTTGGCTCGTCAGTGCGTTTAAAGACAATCACTTCGATCTGATAGTCTGAGCCATAAGCCATCTCAGAGCTGAAAAGCAGAGCCGTTAGTACGATGCACAATAGGCGTGCCGGCCAAGCCACGTGACTTACGGATAGTCTCCTTCGCCTGATCGGACAGGCGTCGCTTACATTAAGCCGCTTCAGCCAACTCATCTAAAAATGACTCCACATATGCAAATCGCTCGGTGCGACCCGCTATCTTATCCAGAATTCCAAGTTGGTGTGCGGAGGCCATCCTGAATCTATCGGGTGAAGTTTGGATAAGCGCGATGATCTTAGTGGCAGGAACCAGGGTGTCGCTCCTAAATTCGATATGGCCTCCATTCTCACCGAAATCGATACGCCTAATACCCAGCGTTTCAGCCGTGATTTTTAGCTCTGTCTGTCGTATGAGGAGCTTTGTAGGCTCAGGGAGTAAGCCAAAGCGGTCGATCAGTTCAACGCTTAGCTCGCGCAACTGATTGTGGGTCGTCGCATTGGCTATGCGCTTATAGATCATTAAACGCATGTGAACATCGGGCAGGTACTCATCGGGTATGAGAGCCGGAGCATGTAAGTTGATTTCAGTGCCACTGCGCAAGTCTATTTCTGGATCAATGAGTTTGCCGCTTCGTAGGCTCGCCACCGCGCGATCGAGCAATTCCATATACAGCCCAAAGCCAATGCTGTGCATATTTCCGGTCTGGGATTCGCCTAGTAGTTCACCAGCACCCCGGATCTCCAGGTCATGCGTGGCCAATACGAATCCGGCGCCTAGATCTTCCGCTTGCTCAATGGCTTCGAGGCGTTTGCCCGCATCCTTTGTCATGAGAGCTGCGTCTGGAGTCATCAAATAGGCGTAGGCTTGATGATGGGAGCGACCAACGCGTCCTCGCAATTGGTGGACCTGCGCGAGCCCCAGTTTATCTGCACGTTCCATAATGATGGTGTTTGCATTGGGAATATCTATGCCTGTCTCAATGATTGTAGTACAGACCAATACATTGGCGCGTTGGTGATAGAAATCAGACATCACCTGCTCGAGCTCTCGCTCGCGCATTTGTCCATGCGCGACCAGGATCTTTGCGGAGGGAAGCAACTCGCCTAGTAGGTCAGCGACCCGGTCGATATCTTTTACCTCATTGTGCAAGTAGTACACTTGCCCACCGCGCAGAAGCTCTCGCTGAATCGCTTCTTTAACTATCTGCAGGTCGTGACGCCTGACGAAAGTTTTGATGGCTAACCGCTTCGCCGGCGGAGTGGCTATGATCGATAAGTCCCGTATACCCGACATCGACATGTTGAGGGTGCGAGGAATCGGAGTCGCTGTCAGTGCAAGGACGTGGACGTTGGCGCGAAAGCGCTTGATCTTATCTTTTTGCCTGACGCCAAAGCGATGCTCTTCATCAATGATAAGGAGGCCAAGATTCTTGAAAGATACTTGATCGCCAATTAGCGCATGCGTTCCTACAATAATATCGATCTTCCCTTTTTCCAGATGCTCGAGCGTCGTCATTTGCTCTTTTTTTGTCTTGAAACGAGAGAGACTTTCGATCGCTATCGGCCATCCAGCAAACCTATCCTGAAAAGACTGGTGGTGCTGTTCAGCCAGGAGAGTTGTGGGCACTAAAATCGCCACTTGCCTTCCTGATTGGACGGCCAGGAATGCTGCTCTCATTGCCACCTCAGTCTTGCCAAACCCAACATCGCCACACACCAAGCGGTCCATAGGGCGTTTCCCGCCAAGATCGTTCACTACATCGTGGATCGCCGTTTCTTGGTCCGGAGTTTCCTCAAAAGGGAATGCACGACAAAATTTTTCGAATTCATCTTCCGGGATGGGAATCGGATCACCCGCTTGAGCTTCACGCTTTGCGTAAGTGTCTAGTAACTCGGCAGCGACATCTCGAATCTGTTCGGCTGCCTTTCTTTTGGCCTTCTTCCAAGTGTCCCCGCCAAGCTGATGCCATGGTGCTAATTCGGGATCAGCGCCGGAGTATCGAGAGATGAGGTGGATGTCGCTAACGGGCACATAGAGCGTGGCGTCGCCTTTGTAATGGATATTCAGAAATTCATGGGGGTCACCATCAATTTCAAGGGTGATTAGCCCTTGATATCTGCCAACCCCGTGGTCTATGTGAACTACGGGATCGTTCTCGCTCAACTCGGTAAGACTCCTGACGACTAACTCCGCCGCATGTTCCTTTTCTTTCGCGCGCCGTCGGGCTTGAAGTACTCTCTCGCCAAACAACTGCTGCTCACCTAGAAGGGTGATACTTTCATCCGACAATCGCAGTCCGCGATAGACTTTCGCCACAGCAATCCCAAGTGGCGTGGATGATGTTAGGAACGCTTCCCACGAGTCGATAGGTTCGGCGGGCAACCCGCTTTTTATAAGCGCTGAATCGATTATCTCTCTGCGACCGATCGTTTCCGCGGCAATAAGAACCCGGGCGCCTGAAGCGATGTGGTCTCGCAGTCGAGCGAAGGGCTTCTCGGCTTGGTCATCGACAGACAAGTCAGGAAGTGATCCTGTGCGGATGTTAGCGCCTCGCGCGCGGTTTTCTGGAGCGATATCGATGCGCGGGTGTTGGCTCATGAGCTTGTAAAGCTCAGAGGATCCGAGCAATAGTTCCCCTGGCGAGAGTATCGGTCGTTCAATGTCGTAGCGGAGGCTTTCGTATCGGGCCTCTGCATCTTCATTAATAGAGTCGACCGCGTCGGTGAGCGGCTCATTGATGATCACAGCATCACTAGAGACGTAGTCAAATAAAGTGGCCATTTCTGCAAAAAAGAGTGGCAAGTAATATTCAATCCCGGCGGGGACGCCACCCTGACTCACAGTTTGATAGATAGGACAAGATTTGGGTTGTCCGCCGAATCGCTCGTGCCAAGCATTTTTAAATTGGCGAAGACTGTCTTCGCTCAAACTGAACTCCTTGGCCGGAAGACTTTCCATACTCTGAACTCTGACGACGGACCGCTGGGTGTCGGGATCAAATGTGCGAATGGATTCGATCTCATCGTCAAACCATTCAATCCGGTAGGGTGTGTTATGTCCCATTGGGAAGAGATCAAGTATCGACCCTCGAATCGCGAATTCTCCGTGTTCAGTAACGGTCTCAACAGCGCGATATGCCGAACGCTCCAATTGCTTTCGCAAAGCTAACAGCGGCGCAGACTGCCCTACGTTCAGCTCCAAGTGGTGGCTTGCAACGAAGCTTTTCGGTGGGAGTCGGAATAAGAGAGTGCTAACCGGCACAATCAATATATCGGGAACTTCGCCATCGCCTGCGCCAAGAATCGCGAGTCGTTCAGAGGTGATATCTTGATGCGGGGAAAAAGTGTCGTAGATCAAAGTTTCCCAATCTGGAAATCGAGCTACAGTCAACCGCTCGCCGGCGAAAAAGCGAATCTCCTCAAGACTTTGCTCTGCAGATTGAGAAGATGCGGTGATGAGTAAAATTGGTTGACCTGTCTTCTCCTTAACAGAAAGGGTTGTGAGCGATAAAGCCGCTCCAGATAGGCCATTCCAGCGAGCTACGTCGCCACCATTTAATGGCACATCTGGCAAGACGATAGGCTGATGAAGGTGACTGTTCATGGTTGCTAAGGACGGTTGCTTTTTCGAGGTGAGTACAGGGGTGTTTGGCGCTTCAGCTTTGTTGGGCTGACTGAGACGTTCATTAGACGGCAAACGGGTCATCGCAGTTTAATTCGCGAGTCTACGTGATTTGTTGGTGTCGCGCCCAGGCAAGAAGGGATCTTAGCTTATTGGGGAAGCTTTTTTTGTTGGTCGGTGAGATGAAATAATGTGATCGAGAGAGGGGAACCTTCGCTCACTGCTAGGCGGAGAGACTGTCTCAGTTCTGCTGGCATTATCGAATGTTAGAACTCTGGTCTGGATGATTGCGATTGGCCCCAGTCGATCGCATAATACGGCGTCTTGAGATTTCCAAGAATCGAATTAACAAATCGAAGACACATGACGCTCTTTTTAGAAAGTTTTAGGTCAGGATTGGGCACATAGCGCGCTGGCAAAACGGCCAACACGTCATACACGAGTAGGAGATCAGATCTTTGGTTAAACCGACAATTGACAGAGCATTCGACGATTGGAAAGAGCGGGAAGCTTTAGCTGAAGCAATGATCCCCCTCATAGGGAAGCTGTATCGGCGCAACGTTGTTTTGTATATGCATGGGGTGCCCCTCTTCAACGAGTCGGTTGTTGAAATTATGAGAATTCACCGTCGGGTACGCCAAATTGAAAAAAACGAGCTATCCGAATTCGAGACTCACCCTATGATTGCGGTGCTTGCCGAATTGGACTTGGCGCCGGCCCATGTTGATATTGGAAAGCTCGCCAGTGCGTTTATGACGGACCCAGAGGGACAGTCGCTCGTAGATTACGTAGAGGCCGCCTGCATCGACCTTTTGAGCGCTGAGTCGGCCGTTAGTCATCCACCCCGCGATGTGGTGATCTATGGGTTCGGACGAATTGGCCGTCTGGTCATGAGACTGTTAGTTGAAAAAGCGGGAGGTGGCCAAAACCTTGTTCCTCGAGCTGTGGTTTTACGGCCACCTAAAGATCCTCTCAAAGATTTGCATAAACGTGCCAGTCTTATGCGGCGTGATTCAATTCATGGTCCTTTTAAAGGCACAATTCGTGTCGATGCTGAACATCAGGCCATCATTTGTAACGGGAACGCCATTCGCTTTATTTATGCGACGGATCCTGGTGCTATCGACTACACCGTATACGGCATTCAAGATGCACTCATTGTCGATAGTACAGGCGCTTGGCGAGATACTGACGGCCTAGGGCGGCACCTGACCAGTAAGGGAGTGAGCAAGATATTGCTGACGACCTCTGGAAAGGGCGAGATGAAAAACATCGTATCCGGGGTGAACTCGCACACTATCGAGGAGGATGACCAACTGGTCGCTGCAGCATCGTGTACCACTAACGCGATCGTGCCGGTATTGAAGGCGATCAATGATCGATTTGGAATTGTCCACGGTCACATGGAAACAGTGCACGCATACACGGACGATCAGAACCTTCACGATAACACCCACTCAAAAGAGCGAAGAGGTCGTAGCGCCCCACTGAACATGGTGTTAACAGAGTCAAATGCCACGAGTTCAGTTGGGAAATTATTGCCTGAGCTAGCGGGCAAGCTCACTGGCAACTCGATTCGAGTGCCTGTTCCCAACGTTTCCATGGCCATTCTGAATTTAACAGTAGAAGAAGCGACCACTAGGGAAGCGGTCTGTGACTTTTTGCGAGATTGTTCGCTCAATTCCGCCATGCAGCGGCAGATAGATTACACCGAGTCCAGCGAGGTGGTTTCGTCTGATTTCGTCGGCAATCGGCACGCATGTATTATCGACGGTCATGCAACCATTGTGAACGGCCAACAAATGGTTTTGTACGTGTGGTACGACAACGAATTTGGGTATTCGTGTCAGGTGGTGAGGTGCGCTCAAAAAATGGCGGGTATTCACTACCCGCTGGTGCCAAAACAGCCATCCAGCGCGGAGGAGCACGCAGCGCATTAGTCAGAGAAACACAGTCCGATTGACAGGACCAACCATGCGGTTCTAGTGAAGTGCCCCCCTGATAAGCTCCACCCGCCTTGGGATTCTCGCGAGTGGTGACTCCATCGTAAGCTCCCCAATGGTCTCACTGATCGCCATCCTGTTGTTGTCCGCTATGCGGGCCCCCTTTACGAGGACTTCGAGCCGTCCTCCGCCCGATGAGGATTGATGGCGTCAATGAATAGGCATTTGATGTCCCTTGGAGCGTCAATCATGGCTAGATCTGATAGCGCGGACTCTCTATAATGGCGTCGGCTGAAAGGGCGTGGAAAACCGTTAAAATAATCGCCACTTGCGTTCTAACAGATCCAGCACCCCAGTCAAGCAAGGGACGGCAAGTGCCTCAGTGCACAGTAGCAGCGGAAGCGCACAACTTCGGCAAGGCCAACACATAACGAACGGCCGCCGATGGGCTCATGGGAGTGATATGAGAACAATATCCAAAGGTTTAGATTTACCCCTCACTGGCGCCCCCGAACAATCAATCTCTCGCGAATTTTCCTCTACGCAAGTCGCCATTCTTGGCCGCGATTTCCATGGGCTGAAGCCGACGATGGAAGTTAAAGTTGGTGATCGAGTGAAGAAAGGGCAGGTCCTACTGACCGATAAAAAGAACCCCGGTATCAATTACACGTCGCCGGCATCAGGTGAGGTGATCGAGATTAATCGAGGGGCAAAGCGCGCTTTTTTGTCACTCGTTGTCAAAGTCGAGGGTGAGGAATCCGTCGAATTTGGCGCACATTCTGTCGAAACCATCGGGACGCTTGCACGAGAGGCGGTCGAGACCAAATTGATCGAATCAGGGGAGTGGACGGCACTCAAAACAAGACCGTTCAGTAAGGTGCCTGAAAAAGGATCAACCCCCCACTCTATTTTTGTAACGGCAACAGATTCGCGGCCCCACGCGCCCGATCCCAACATTGTGATCGATGCTGAAAAGCCAGCGTTCGCGGCGGGTGTAGCGGTGATGAGCCGACTCACGGATGGGTCCGTCTTTGTGTGTATGAATGCGATGGGCTCCTTTGAGTCAAGCATACCAACCGTTAAAGTCGAGCATTTCGAAGGCAAGCACCCCGCAGGCCTGGCTGGAACACACATTCATTACCTGGATCCAGTAAGTGCCAATAAGACCGTCTGGCAAGTCAATTACCAGGACGTCATCGCGATCGGGCATCTATTTCTATCGGGTCAAATCTACACCCCTCGAGTAGTTTCTCTCGCAGGCCCTTCGGTCAGTCATCCCTCTCTTGTTCGGGTCGATCGTGGAGCAGATCTATCGGCGCTCACAGACGGGCAAGTTATTGACGGTCAGCATCGGTTAATTAGTGGCAGCGTCCTTGATGGGTTCACGGCAGTCGGTGCAGAAGCTTACTTGGGCCGATTTCACGCTCAAGTCTCAATTCTTGAGGAAGGCATTCATCGCGAGTTCCTTCAGTTCGTCAAACCTGGCACGGACAAGTTCTCACTGACAGGGTTGTTTGCCTCTTGGGTACTAGGAAAGAAATCGTTTGACCTCACCACTAGCACCGGTGGAAGCGATCGCTCGATTATCCCGCTTGGTACGTTTGAAAGGCTGACACCGCTCGATATTTTGCCGACCCAATTGCTGCGTTCATTGGTGGTTGAGGATATTGAAGCGAGCATTGATCTGGGTTGTCTTGAACTCGATGAGGAAGACGTGGCGTTATACACGTTTGCCTGCCCTGGCAAATACGAGTACGGCCCTATTCTTCGAGGGCTGCTCCACAAGATAGAAGTAGAAGGGTAGTCCAGGAACTTATTGGCGATGAGCAAAGGAAAACGGGCCTGCGCTTAAGAAGACAACAACGAAGACAGTAAAGAAGAAAACAACAGAGTAGGTAGGGTGAGCCCATCACTTAATCCAATGATGAGGCTGGCCATCAAGGACGGCTGCACAATATGGCAATGCGAGACTTTTTAGACAAACTCGAACCTAATTTCCACTCAGGCGGAAAGTACGAAAAGTATTATCCCGTCTACGAAATGATCGACACCATTTTCTACAGCCCTGGTCGGGTGACCCAAGGGGCGTCTCATGTCCGAGATGCGGTGGACATGAAGCGGGTCATGACAACTGTCTGGTGGTGTGCGTTTTTCCCAATGCTCGCGGGGATGTACATCGTTGGTCATAACGCGCTCATAGCGATGGCAGATATGGGCATCAGCGAACTCGAAGGGTGGCGGGGCGCTATCGTTTCGTTGCTCGCAGGATATAACCCCGAAAGCATCTGGCACTGCTTTATCTATGGCGCAGTGTTTTATGTTCCTATTTATGCCACCACGTTCATTGTTGGCGGGTTATGGGAGGTGCTTTTTGCCGTCAAGCGAGGGCATGAAGTCAACGAGGGGTTCTTCGTTACCAGTATCTTATTTAGCTTGACACTGCCAGCAACGATTCCCTTATGGCAAGTCGCGTTAGGCATTAGTTTTGGCGTAGTAATTGGTAAAGAAATCTTTGGAGGCACGGGGAAAAACTTTTTGAACCCTGCGCTCACTGGCCGCGCCTTCTTATATTTTGCTTATCCCGCACAGATTTCGGGCGACGCGGTTTGGACGGCCGTAGACGGCTACAGTGGCGCAACGGCGCTAGGGGTCGCAGCAGCCAGTGGGATGGAAGGGATCGCTCAGATGGGGCTGACCTGGACGGATGCATTCATTGGCAACATGCAAGGCTCCATTGGAGAGGCATCGACGCTCGCCATTTTGATAGGGGGGGTATTTCTGCTCGTTACTCGGGTCGCTTCATGGAGGATCATGCTGGGCACCTTCTTTGGTATGGTGGTTACCGCGCTATTGTTTAATGCCATTGGGTCAGAAACTAACCCTCTATTCGCCATGCCTTGGCACTGGCATCTGGTACTCGGTGGATTCGCATTCGGAATGGTGTACATGGCAACGGACCCTGTTTCGGCTGCCATGACAGATACCGGCAGATTCGCTTACGGCGCATTGATTGGATTCATGTGCGTGTTGATTCGGGTCGTCAACCCAGCGTTCCCAGAGGGCATGATGTTGGCTATCTTGTTTGCCAATTTATTTGCCCCCCTCTTTGACTACTCAGTGGTCCGCGCAAATATAAAAAGGAGACTTGCTCGTGTCTGATCAAGATGGGGGATTCAACAAGGATTCCATCGGCAACATCATCATGATCGCCGTGCTTGTATGTCTCGGTTGTTCAATTGTTGTATCGGGAGCCGCAGTGGGGTTGAAGTCGGTGCGCGAGGACAATGCAGCACTAGACAAAAGTAGAAACGTGCTGTTGGCGGCAGGGCTCAGTGCTAATGAAATTGAGACTAGGCAGCAAATCCAAGAGCGGTTCGCAGAGTTCGAGCCAGTGGTGATGGATCTCCGCGATAAACGCATTCTGTCCCCTGAAGAGGCGGCAGCGGCAAGTATTGACGTTGCCAGTTTCGATCAAAGGGCAAGCAGTAAAGACCCACTCATGTCCAGTGGGCTCAGCACCGCTGAAGACATCGCTTCCATAAAGCGGCGCGAGCACTATGCGCTTGGGTACGTCTTAAGGTCTGGAGAGGCAATAGAGAAGTGGGTACTACCGGTCCACGGTTATGGACTGTGGTCCATCCTGTACGGTTTTATTGCGCTAGAGGGCGATGCCAATACTGTCGCTGGTATCACGTTTTATGAGCACGGCGAAACGGCCGGGCTTGGCGGCGAGGTAGACAATCCCGCTTGGAAGGGTATTTGGCCAGGTAAGGAGATCTATGGGCCGGATGGGGCGGTTGCGCTCAAAGTAGCCAAGGGCGCTGTCGACCCGAACGCGAGGGGAGCGAAGTACCAAGTGGATGGGCTCTCTGGCGCTACGCTGACAAGTCGTGGCGTTGAGAACATGGTCGCGTATTGGTTGGGTGATGAGGGTTACGGTCCGATTTTGAAGAATATGAAATAGCGCTGGAGTATTCACGATGTCGCAATTAAAAGAAACGCTGCTAAACCCGATTTTCAACAACAATCCTATTGGTTTACAGATCCTCGGTATTTGCTCGGCACTCGCCGTGACTACCAAGATGAGTGTGGCATTGGTGATGTGCATTGCGCTTACCACCGTTTGTGCGTTTTCAAATTTATTTGTTTCTCTCATCCGGAATCGCATCCCCTCGAGCATTCGAATCATCGTGCAGATGACGATCATTGCGTCGCTCGTGATCGTGGTAGATCAGGTGTTGGGAGCGGTGGCTTATGACATGAGCAAACAGCTCACCGTATTCGTTGGTTTGATCATCACCAACTGCATTGTGATGGGACGCGCTGAGGCGTTTGCAATGGCTAACCCCCCTGGGGCTAGTTTTGTCGATGGCATCGGCAACGGGCTTGGCTATTCCGTTGTGCTGATGGTGGTTGCCACCATTCGTGAACTCATTGGCTCGGGCTCACTCTTTGGTATCGGCATCCTGCCCCTCGTCACCGAGGGAGGCTGGTATACGCCCATGGGATTGATGCTCTTACCACCCTCGGCATTTTTCATTATCGGACTCCTTATTTGGGCGCTTCGAGCATGGAAGGCTGAACAGGTCGAGGAACCCGATTATGAAATTAGTAGTCATAGCGCGCTGTCGCGAGGTTAGGGGATCCAATGGCTGAGTATTATTTGAGTTTGTTTATTCGCGCGGTCTTTATAGAGAACCTCGCGCTCGTCTTCTTCTTGGGAATGTGCACGTTCCTTGCGGTCTCTAAAAAAGTAGAGACCGCATTTGGGTTGGGGTGTGCTGTCATCGTGGTCCAGACGATTACCATCCCTGTGAACAATTTGATTTACCAGTACCTATTGGCTGACGGTGCCTTGGCTTGGGCAGGACTCGGCGAAGTGGACTTGTCGTTCCTTACATTCCTCAGCTACATCGGCGTTATTGCGGCGATGGTGCAGATTCTAGAAATGTTTTTGGATAAATACGTTCCAGCGCTATACAACTCGCTGGGAGTCTTTTTGCCGCTGATCACCGTGAACTGCGCCATACTCGGTGGCAGCCTATTTATGGAGAATCGTGCGTATAACCTTCCAGAAAGTATGGTGTACGGCATTGGCTCCGGACTCGGGTGGGCCATTGCGATCGTCGTTTTGGCTGGAATACGCGAGAAGATGAAGTACAGCGATGTGCCAGACGGACTGAGAGGGCTAGGGATTACCTTTGTCACGGTAGGCCTAATGTCACTGGGCTTCATGTCGTTTGGCGGGATCTCGTTGTAAAGCGTGCCGCGGGAGGTGCCTCCGCAGATTCCGCATTTGACCCTGGCTCGCTTATCGATCTGCATTGCACGTTTAGACGGCAGGGCAGGCCTAGACAAAGCGCATGAGAGTTGAATCAGCTGACACGATATAAAACGCCAAGAAACAATGAGACATCCAACGGATAAATAGTAAACGAATCGTTAAAAATAGACTAAAGAGTAATAAGGGCCAAAAGGGGCGGGTCCAGGTAATAAGAGAGGAAAGCAGGACGCATGAACACAGAAATTCTACTAGGCGTTGGCATGTTTACCGCCATTATCATGGTACTGGTCACTGTGATTTTGATGGCTCGCAAGCAACTGGTGGCCGCTGGAGCAGTCGATATCGAGATTAATGGCGACCCAGATAAGACCCTCAGCACCGCCGCTGGAGGCAAACTCCTCGGAACGCTTGCGGATGCGGGGATTTTCTTGTCCTCTGCTTGTGGTGGGGGTGGCACCTGCGGTCAGTGCCGTTGCCGGGTGGTCGAGGGCGGCGGCTCAATGCTCTCTACGGAGGCGGTACACTTTACGCGAGGGGAAGCTAAGGAAGGGTGGCGTCTCTCCTGCCAGACAGCGGTCAAACAAGACATGAAAATCGAGGTGCCCGCTGAGTTTTTCGGCGTGAAACGTTGGGAGTGCGAGGTGATCTCGAATGACAACGTGGCGACTTTCATTAAGGAACTCGTGCTCAAGTTGCCTGAGGGAGAAGAAGTCGATTTCCGTGCCGGAGGGTACGTTCAGTTTGAGATCCCACCATATGAGATGAAGTACACCGACATTGATGTCGCCGAAGAATATCAGGGCGACTGGGTCAAGTTTGGTGTGTTCGACACCGTTTCAAAGGTGGATGAGCCCACGATCAGGGCCTATTCAATGGCGAATTACCCCGAAGAGAAGGGCATTATGAAATTCAATATCCGTGTGGCTTCGCCGCCTCCGGGTACTGATTTCCCAGCAGGCAAGATGTCTTCCTACATCTTTTCGCTGAAGCCGGGTGATAAAGTGACGATTTTTGGCCCCTACGGGGAGTTTTTTGCTAAGGAAACAGACGCGGAGATGGTCTTTATTGGCGGAGGGGCTGGCATGGCGCCAATGCGAGCTCATATCTTCGATCAGCTTCTGCGCATCAAAACCGATAGAAAAATTACTTTTTGGTACGGCGGTAGAAATCAACGCGAATTGTTCTACGTTGACGAATTCGACAAGCTTGCGGCGGACAATCCTAATTTTACTTGGCACATCGCACTGTCAGATCAGAACCTAGAGGATTGGGATGGTAAGACTGGGTTTATTCATAACGTGTTGTACGAGCACTATCTTCGGGACCATCCTGCACCTGAGGACTGTGAATACTATATGTGCGGTCCCCCAATGATGAACCAGGCTGTGCTAACTATGCTGGATGATATGGGGGTTGAAAGGGACAACATCTTCCTAGACGATTTCGGCGGCTAGTCACAACTCAGTCTTGAATAGGCTGTTTCTATAGCAATTTTTAAAGCGGCTGATGCTAGCGATCAGGGCTATCCAGAAATGGGGTGGTGCTGAGACTACGACAATCCGAAGTCCGCCCGGTAGTTATAGCGGCTAAGCCGGGGATAACTAGGTTTTGCTCTGATAAGCTTGATTGGGATCAATCCCTACCTAAAGGCTGGAGAGCTGGTCAATGCCAACGATTCGTGTCGAAATGATCCAGAAAATCTCCACGTGCGTCGATTAAGTTCACGGCGCTGGGAACTCGTCTCCAGCTTCTCGGCTTGCATCATGTCGGACTTTTATGTGGCTTTGGGCTGATGGTAGCTAGTAATGCGACTCTGATGAAAGCCGCGAGGACTCGACCAGAAAGCAAAGTCGAGCGCTTTGTTTAGACAAAGTGGTTTAATATTTTTAAGAATTAATAAATACTCAACAGTGGACATTAGGAGTAGTCGGAAACCGCTTCGCGAAAAACTAGGCGCGTCGGATTTCAAAGATAGGATAGGTGCTATGCCAAAACTGAACGTGAACAATAAGAGCTATGTGGTTAATGCCGATCCGGATACCCCACTGCTTTGGGTGTTGAGAGAGGAGCTTCGACTGACCGGAACAAAATTCGGCTGTGGCGGCGGACACTGTGGTGCTTGCACGGTTCATGTCAACGGGGAAGCGGTGAGAAGTTGTCAACTGCGGATTGATGATGTTTACGAAAGCTACATTACAACTATTGAGGGATTGAGCCCTGGTATTGATCATCCTCTCCAGCAGGCATGGATCGAACACCAGGTTCCCCAGTGTGGTTATTGCCAGTCCGGACAGATAATGCAGGCTGCGGCATTCCTTAGACGAAATGCTAATCCGACCGACGAGGAAATCGAATCAGCGATGCGGGGCAACCTGTGTCGTTGCATGACTTATCACCGCATTAATCTTGCCATTAAGTCTGTAGCCGATAGTTCAGATATCCAAGACGTTTGAGGATGTAGGTTTATGAAAAATGAAATATCGAGAAGGGGATTTCTGATTTCGTCAACAGTGGGTGCAACCGGGCTGCTCTTTGCGCAACCAAGTATGGCGGGGACAACCGTAGTCAATCTGCTTGATCCTGGTAGTCCTTTGGTCATTCCAGAGAACTTCTCCCCTTCAGTTTGGTTCACTATGCAGAGCAGTGGTTTTACGAATGTTCATATTTTTAAGCAGGAAATCGGGCAACACGTAGGTACAGCTTTTGCTCAGATCGTGGCAGAAGAGCTGGAGTTGGACTGGGACAAAGTCTCTATCGATTACCCGTCAATGGATATAGAGGTCAGAGGCGAAACCGGGCAACAGAATACTGGCGGGAGCATGAGCGTCATACAGAATTTTACGCCGCTTGCTCAGGCTGCCGCGGTTGCAAGGGGTTTTCTTCGCGATGCAGGTGCTGATTTGTTGGGCAGTGCACCGGAAGATTGCATCGTAAAGGCAGGTAAAGTGATAGACACTTTGTACGAGCAAGAAATTTCCTATGCAGAGATATTGTCTCAAACAAGTTTGAATCTAGAGATTCAGCCAGAAGAGTTAGCTGGCGTTCAGCTCAAGTCACGCGAAGACTATAAAATCATTGGGCAATCGATACCTCATCTAGACATACCAGAAAAGGTGAATGGTAAAGCCAGGTACGGTTTGGATTCCTACGTTCCAAATATGGTTTACGGGAAAGTATCGTTAGCGCCAACCCGCCTTGGGTCAATAATTCGCAGCATTAAAGATCAGAGCGCGCGCGAGGAGATCCCTGGGTATATTCGAACATTGTCTCTCAACACGGAGGGAAAGCCTGGCACCGGGAGGACGGATGTGGCGCTGGTGATGGCCGAGAGTTTTCCTGCGGCGATGAAGGCTGAAAAATTAGTGGATGTAGAGTGGGAAGTTCCGAAGTCGCAGCTGGTAAGCAATGCCGATCTTTATGAGGAGGCGCGGCGCTTAATAGACGAGGAGAAAGGAGAGTCATTTCTTGAGGTTGGAGATAGTGCCGCCGAGTTCAAGAAATCAGTCGAGGTCGTGGAGGCAACTTATCAAACCGCAATGATAGAGCATGCGGCGCTAGAACCGCGCAGTGCCCTAGTGCAGAACATTGAAGGCAGGTTCCACGTCTACGTGGGCGTACATGCTCCGAGCCAACTCATCGACCAAATCGCATCGGAGTTGCGAATTGACCCATCTCAGGTCGTTTGCCACCCAATGCTAATGGGCGGAAGTTTTGGTGACAAAATATACACGGATCAAGTGGTTTTAGCCGCACAGGCCTGCCAAGTGCTTGGCAGGCCTGTAAAAGTCATTTTGACCCGAGAAGATCAATTCAACATTGGACATCCTAAGCCGATCTCACATCACACGCTAAGAGCGGCAATTGATCGAAGCCAAGTGAATATGCCTGCAAAGCAAATCGCCGCGGTGACACATGATTTCGCGTCGGCTCCAGGTTCACCGGGTCCTGTTGGAGCGACGGTATATCGAAGTGCCTCGGATACCCAAGGAGAGAATCGGACTATCCAGCAAGGTAGAGGCGTTGTTTCTGGGAGTGATCACTGGTACGACTTTGAGAATATGAGCGTCAATTATCATTTTCACGAAATGATGGCTCGTGTTGTTCCTGTAGGATTCGTCCGTACGGTGGGCAATTTTTTTACAGTTTATGCAGTAGAAAGTTTTATTGACGAGCTCGCCCACCATCTCGAAACTGATCCACTCGACTTGCGACTCAGCTTGCTTCGAGGGAAGGGACGCAACAAAGGAGTCGCAGCTCGATTGGATGATTCTGATGAATTGATACATGGTCAGAGTCAAGTCACCGTTGGCGGAGGTCAGCGTCTTGCCAATGTGTTGAAGATCGCGGCTGGCCAGGCTAACTACGGTTCACCTTTGCTCCCACGCAATTGCGCCCAGGGTGTTTCTATAGCTGCTGCTGAGGGCAGATGGAACCCAACCTTCGCTGCCTGTGTTGCCGATGTTGAATCAACATCAGGCGGAGACATTCGTGTTCGAAAGTTGACCGTAGCCGCTGATGTTGGGCTAGCCGTTAATCCTGATGGAGTGCGGAGTCAGATTGAGGGTAGTCTGTTATGGGGGCTCAGTAGCACTTTCTATGAGGAAACAGTTCTCGAGAATGGTCGATTGAAAGAGACAAATTTCGATGCCTATAAGTGGCAAAGAAATCAGGACTTACCAGAGCTTGATATTCATATTGTTGAGAATGGTGTACATCCTTCTGGATCCGGGGAAAATACCCTCTCGCTGGTTGCTCCAGCTGTGTGTAATGCTATCCATGCTTTGACTGGGAAGAGACTGAGATCGCTGCCCCTCAAGCATCATCTGCCGATGGTCTAGGCGAGCGCTCCGTCAGATCTTCAAATCGGCCGAGTTGTATAAGTTTCATGGGGAAATAATTCGGGGTAGCAAGAGTGTGAAAGTTGTGCCTTGGCCAACCTCGCTCGTGACTCCGATAGACCCTTTCATCATCTCGGTCAGGCGTTTTGTAATAGTCATGCCTAGGCCAGTACCGCCATATTTGGCTGCTGTATCTCCTTCAGCTTGCGTAAACTCCTCGAAGACCTTCGCCACCTGTTCTGGGCTCATACCAACGCCGGTATCGCTTACCGAAAAGACCAATGATGCTTCCACATCTGCAGATGGATGGACTGAGACTATAACCCGACCGTCCTTGGTGAATTTGCAAGCGTTACTGATAATATTGAGCAAAACTTGCCTTAGCCTTGTCTCATCAGAGGTCATTCGGCCAAGATTCTCTGCGAGATCGAAAGCTATTGTGTTGTTGTTTTTCTCAGCTAAAGTAGTGGTCAAGTCCTTGATGAATTTCAGGCACTGCCCGAGCTCAAAATCTTCAACATATAGGTCGAGTTTGCCTGCTTCAATTTTGGAATGGTCTAAAACATCGTTGACAAGGGACAGCTGATGGACTGCTGATTCCTTTATTCTTCTAATGTCATCGATTAGCCAGACTAACCCCTCTTCCTCAGCTTCCTCCGAGATCATCTCCGAGTAACCAATGATCGCGTTGAGAGGAGTTCGCAGCTCATGAGTCATATTCGCCAAGAATTTACCTTTGGCTTCCGACGCGGCATTCGCCTTGTCTCTTGCCTGTTCCAACTCAACTGTTCTCTCCCTAACAAGACTCTCAAGTTCTGAGTATTGCATCTCGAGTTCTGTGGCAAGGGAGCCAAAAGATTTCGAGAAGAGAGTTGTCACAAGGTCGGTTTCAACTACCAAGCCGTTATCGTACTCTTGCTCCTGATATCTCGCTATTTCCAACTGGATTTCTTCTAGAGTTTTCTTCATTTGTAATTGGCGACTCTCTGGCAAAAGACTCGATAGCTTGTTAGTTTGATCGAGGATCTCGTTTTCTTGCGATGCTCTGTTTCTCCTGGCCTCACTTCTTAGGAGATTAAATGCGTTTAAGCTTTGCCCTAGCTTATCGATGGCTTTAGCGATTTTTCCAACCTCATCGTCTGAGGCGGGCAGGGCGTCGATGTCCAGATTGCCTTGAGACAGTGATTCTAGTGACAAGACGGCTTCGTTGAGCGGATCGAGCGATCTCCGCAATACAATGAGCAAAGTCAATCCAGCGAGGACCAACGCCGAGACGCCCGCGATTAACACTTGATAAAGATAGTTGAGGTTTGCCTGTACTGTTTGGGTGATGTCTTTAGCAAAATAAATAGGTAGATCCCCTGTTGGCGTCAGGGCAACCGCATGTTTTGAGATTGAATAATAACTATCCTTGTGCTGGGTGGTCTCCCCGTCGGCTTGCGAATCGATCCGAAAATCCTGAAACACAGTCAATGTGCCATCGGTAACAGATGCTGGACTTGACGGGCTGAAAACGTGGGATTTGCTATCCTGCTCGAATATTTGATTGAGTCTCTTAAACCGAAGTCCGTAGTACACGTAGCCGAGCACTCGAGCGTTTGCGTAGATTGGGAACGTCACAAACAGAGCAGTATTTTGGTTCCAGTGAATAAAGCCGCTTGTCAGCTTCTTTTGAAATGCTTTCTGTTGCAAATTAAAGCCAAGTGTCGAATGCTCAGATGCGTTCAAACGATCGGTGGTGAAGGTTTTCAGCACTTCGCCTTCTGGTGTAAAGATGATCAGTGTGTCGAGAGTACCGTTCTCGCTGAGCTGCTCGAAGAACCCTTCCACTGCTATCTCTATTTTCCTGGGATCGCCGCTTTGAATCGCGGTAATAGGGCTTCTGCTACCTCTCAATTTCCAGATTGATGATTTTCCAGAATCTGCCTCATATGCATAGTAAGTCATTCTCTCGATCAGAGATGCGCCTATCTTCGCGAATAAAATCTGTTGATTGTCGGATATCTCTTTGCTCAAGGTGGCCTCATTTTGAGCAAGCATGAGATAGTTTTGAGATAAAACTAAGATAAGAGTGAGCGTTAGGGCACCTATAAAAAGAGCGATGACTCGGTACCTGATGGAAGTTCGTAACTTGTTCAATGTCCGCTAAGTTTGTGAAATTTAGCGGTTAAACTTAAACTACTGGGGTGTCGGTAAGCAAACTACGGGGAAATGAAATTTTGCTTAGAGTAGCTTTTTTCTTATTTTGCCTTGCTGCTACGTCGCAGGCGTTGGCTTCCCAAGATGTCGATCAGATCAATATGGTCGAGCTAGGAAAGCAGGTCTATCAGACCGGAGGGGAAAGCTGTCGAAGCTGTCATGGCGCTGATGGAAAGGGAACAAACAGGGCAAGAGTCTCATTAGCTGAACCCGAATCCTGGAAGTCCATGAAGTTGCAGATGGCATTGCAGGGGAGCGATATCTCAGTCGACTCTGATGAGGTCCTTAAGGATCTTATTCTCGAAGGTGCCAGAAACTGGAATCAGGCGAATTTTGGTGGTTTGAAGTCTCATTTGACAGAGTCTGTAGTTGGTCAGCACTTCGGCGATAACGGATTGCCATTTGATGAGGATATGGTTGGGCTGGATGGGCCGAACAAGAAAGTACTCGCCCGAAATGTGATGAGGATGTTCAGGGCCCAAGGCCTCCCAAGACCAACCTCCAAAGAGATTGATAACGTTCTAACTTCAGCAGTCCTTCTCTTTATCGAAGAAGAATTCGTCGAATAAGGGAAGGTGAAACCGATCAGTGCGGAGGTGACTGCTATTCACGGCGCATGAAAGCTTCAGGGGGAGAGTTTGTAAGTCTCGTCAAGCAAGGACTTTTACAGAGGGCCTCATAGTTAGACAACTCCCTCGGTCCGCAGGAATAGCCATCCAGAAAGTTTCGCCGATAGTGTGTCAAGCTCGAGAGGGCATGCGCTCCTCTGAAATCCCGTAACCTGCATCGGCAGGAATGCACAAATAGTTGCCATCATCTCGCTGCTCTGTCCATGGTAGTACGGTCTTGATGTTGCGCTGGCGGCTGTTCTGAACAGCTTCTGCAACTGAGGATGATTCGGCCAACATCTCCACGTTGAGTCTGGTAGGAAAAATAATGGTGTAGGTTCCATCACGACTCCCCTCTAGGGCTTTCATTGGGTTAATCCAAATAGAATCAATCGACTCGTAACCGTCGTGATCTAGGAGTTGGTCGCTCGGTGCATCTACTAGGTAAAACTTTGTGTCGAATCGCTTGGGCATCATCTCTGGGGTGATCCAGTGAGCAAAAGGAACCAGCAAGTCACAGGCAAGCCTTAGCGATTCTCGTTTGAGGAAAGCTCTAAGGTCTAATTGGCCAGAATTAAGCTTGGCTCTGTCCTCCTGAAGCGAGGCAAGTCGATCACCACTAATCACTGCTCCTATCGTATCCCGGGCAAGTAGTACTCCGCATTCCTCGAATGCCTCCCTAACCGCTCCGACTTGCATTGCGATTTCAGATTCCTCTAATCCGTCCACGCCATCGCACAAGTCAGTCACTGAAGCATCATCGGCGTCCACCTTTCCACCGGGAAACACAAGGGCACCCGAAGCGAAGTCGATCTGATGGCGACGGACGACCATGAAGACCTCAAGGCCTGTTGGCCCATCTCTAACCAATAAAATGGTTGCTGCGGGAATTATCGATTGCTTGTTCATGGTTCTCGTTCCTCAATAATTTTTCAGGTGTCGTTTCTCGCCTTGATCGCCATTATTTTGTTGCGAGTTTCTCGATAGCTATCGCTCCCGCAGGCTGCCAGATTCGAACTTCCATTTCGCTAAAATTAGAATCAGCGACGCTTTAAGTCAGCGAAGTTTTTCGCAAAGGAGAGTTGTTCATGAGCCATTTTGAAAAATGAACTCTCTCCAGGATTGGCCCTCCTCAATGTATAGAATCGTTATTGAAAAAGTAAACGACTCCAGCTGTTCAAGAACAAAGACCTTTTAGCTGCTAAATTCATTACTTGCTGAGGATTTATAATCCATGGACCGTCCCGCTCAATGCGCCCACTAGTGGAGGGGTGGTTGGCTAAGTCGAGAGTGCGGTCACCATCGAAAGCAATTATCCCCTTAGCTCCCAATGGAACTCGTTCTCCAAGCGGAAGGCGCCTGTGGTCTGAAATGCCAACCGACTGCCATAGACCTGGAGAAATCGGAATCTTAAGGTGATTCTTAGCTGATGGATCGCAGGAGACGACTATCCCCCAATCATCTTCATGGCTGCAAGGGTCGAGATAGCCACCGATGGGAGACATGCCTACAGCCCCGGCCTCGGCTCTGGCGAGAATTAGAGTCCTGAGCTGGTTTCCTTCGAAAGGCATGAAAGAGCCCACAACGTCGTTGTGCAGGACGACCGCATCAATGAGCGCGATATCTTTGAATGAACCAGGCTCGACCTGGTCAACTACAATACGTTTGCAGCGTGAGCAAGCCTCCTCCATCGCTAAGCGACCTGAAGCTATCAGGCCGGCTGCAGCTCCTGCCACGGTTGCTTCCTCTCGAAAAGGGAAGACGTTGTTAGTGCCTGTAGATAGTGGGAGCAGCACAGCATCAGGATATTGACGCGCTACGATCCTGCTTGTGCCATCGCCTCCAAGTACAATAAAGGTCCTACATCCCGCCTCCCACATCCTCTCCGCCATTGATTCTGTATCTTTGGCAGTGTGCGTCAGGGGGTAGTCAAGAAGCGTTACTTGATCCCGCTCTCTCAGGTTCTCGCTTGCTCTAGCCCCGATGCGAAATGGCTCGTTGCCCAGATAGATCCGCTCTACTCCGTGAGCGATCGCGGATACAATCAGTCGTGCAACCTGCTGCTGCTTCTCAAGATGAGCGCTGGTACTCGCCCTTGCGATGACGCGTCTGACATCGCGCCCAGACATTGGATTGACAATTATTCCCAGAAAGGAAGGGGCGTCGCTCATGAGCTCCTGATGAAGGTCCAGGTAGAGGCAGTGCTAAGTTGCTTGTTGAATTTGTAACCCTCAAGATCGAAAGTCTTGAGATCTTCGGGCTGATCGATCCTGTTCTTGATCATATATTGTGCCATGAGGCCGCGAGCTTTTTTTGCGTAGAAGCTGATGAGCTTGTACCCGCTCGGTGTCTTCTCTTTGAATATGGCTTGGATGATGGGCGTATCGAGTACTCGCGTGTCGACTGCTTTGAAGTATTCGTTAGATGCCAGGTTTATGACGGTTGGTTGTTTGTGCGTCGACAATTCATCTTTTAGAGAAACAGTAATGGCTCTGCGCCAATAATCATATAGCGACTGACCGCGATCACTCTTCACCGAGCGGCCCATTTCTAATCTGTAGGGACGAATCAAGTCGAGCGGGCGGAGCAAACCATATAGACCCGATAGAATTCGAAGTGACTTTTGAGCGTACTGCAGATCTCTCTTGGTCAGAGCGTGTGCGTCGAGGCCAAGGTAAACATCTCCCTTAAAAGCAAAAATGGCTTGACGGGATGCGTTTGGCGTGTGGCTTTTCTTCCAGGATTGGAAGCGCTCTACATTGAGTTCAGCAAGTGTGCTGCTGATCTTCATCATTGATTGCAACTCTGACGCTGACTTAGTTTTCATGATGTCAGCCAATGCTGCTGAATCCTTAAGTAGCATTGGTTTTGTTAGACCGGTTTTCGGAACGGGCGAGCTGTAATCGAGAGTCTTTGCGGGAGATAAAAGCGTGAGCATAATCGTCTTGTCGAATGAGGGACCTTGTTACCGTATCATAGCGAAAGTGGAGAAGTAGAGCAGCCATTTTCGTGCGTTGACAGAGAGCTCAGGAGAGTAAACTCAATTAAACAAAGTGTTTTCAAGCGAAACGACAGTTGCTTGTTGAAAGCGATTGTTCGTTTTAGTCTACGATTGGTTGCAGCTCTTTTCCGTCGAATCCAATGACTTTTGTGAACATTTTTATTGCGGACATGGATTTAGCGACTCAGTATCGAGGTTTGCGAGTTCTGGAACACCCAGTGGATATCAGCTATAAATCCTTGCCAGGAATCAAGAATCCACCCGAAAAGCCCAGAACTAGATAGCTACGGGTAGGCCCAGGCCAAACATGGTTGGATCCATTTGAGAATCATAGGGAAATCGATGGGTCAGCAATTTGGTCCAGTGCAACAGAACATATATGAGCGGCTAAAGTCCTCATTTGACCCAGTTTTTTTGACAGTGGAAAACGAAAGCCACACGCACAATGTCCCACCAGGTTCGGAGAGTCACTTTCGAGTAGTGATCGTCACGGAGGCATTTGTATCTCAGCGATTAATCAAGAGGCACAGAGCCGTCAACGAGTTCCTAGCCGGTGAGTTAGAGGTAATTCACGCATTAGCCCTTCACACCTATACGCCAGAAGAGTGGCGAGCTCGAAAGGAGGGTGCACCGTCGTCTCCCCACTGCCTCGGCGGTGAATTAAAGGTATCGAAGTAAACTACTTGGCTGAATACCCACCTTACACTCTGTTTGAAATCGATGGGAAACCGCTATCCATCCAGATTCATCGCAGTAAGCGAAAAACTCTCTCTTTGTCTGTGCACCCCGGCGCTATTGTGGAGTGCCGAGTTCCGCATTCCTGCTCGCTGCGAGCACTTGAGGCGTACCTCAATGAAAAACAGGTTTGGCTTAAAGAGGCTGTCGCTGAAATGGTCTTTGTACCAAAACCAAAGGAACGGGAGCTGGTGGACGGTGGTGCTGCGCGATGGCTTGGCGAATGGAGGGTCGTCCATGTGCATTCCGGGCGCTCGCAGGCCGTCGTCTTTGACGAGAGTGATGGGTTTTTTCTCACAGTTAAGGATACAGACGACTTGCCGAAAATTGCAAAGCTCTTTGATCATTGGGCTAGAGGGCAGGCTGAGCGATTCTTTAAATTCATGGCCAGGAGCTTATGTCAGAGGTTCCAGGCGCCTAGCCCACGCAGTATTGGCGTGAGAAAAATGAGCAGAAGGTGGGGTAGTTGTTCCAGTAAGGGCGACATTTTGATCAGCACAGCATTGATTGAACAACCCATTCAGGCAATCGAGTACGTCATTTGGCATGAACTGTGTCACTTAACTCATTGGAATCATTCCAACGCTTTCTGGAAGCATCTGGCAAAGGAGATGCCGGATTGGCGCGAGCGGAAAGCACTACTTCAATAGATCCCAAGGGTTGGCAGTATAAGTTTTATAGATTCGAGGCTTTGCCAAGATGAGAGGCAAATCTACTCGGCGTTAATCCATGGATCAATGAGGTCTTGGATCTGCGATTTAATTAATGGCTGCGCGAGCTCGGTAGGGTGAATACCGTCTCTCTGCAAAAGATTTCCTGGTGTATCGAGTCCTTCAAGTAATGCTGGGAGGAAGTATGGGATCTCCTCACTCCTGGCAATGGAAGCATACATATCGATAAAACTCTGGAGGTATCGCTGACCATAGTTTGGCGGTAGGACCATACCAATCAATGCAACCTCTGATCCGCTCTCTCTGATGGCTTGAATCATCGCGGTGAGATTTTTTCGAATTCGACCAATAGGATAGCCACGTAAACCATCGTTACCACCGAGCTCTAGAATCACTAGGTCAGGGTTGTGTACCTCAAGTGCTTTTGGCAGGCGTGTAAGCCCGCCGCCCGTTGTTTCTCCACTAACACTGGCATTTACCAGCGTGATCGCGTCTAATTCTGCCCCAAGCTGCTGAGCCCAGCCCTCGCTGAAGTCCATGCCATAGGCGGCGCTAATGCTGTCTCCGTAAACCAGGATGGACCGCTTTGATTGGGCTTGCGTAGAAATGCAAGTACTGACCGTCAGCAGGGCAACCGCTAGGACAGTCAGCGCCTGGGGTAACTTGAAAATTACAATCTTGGACAACATGTCGATATTGTAATCGAAGAAGACGCCGCAAGGGACTGCAGCACTTTACACCCGCCAGTTGAGAGTAGGCCATGTTGTTAGTGACGCGAGCGTTGAGCAAGCGAGTGCAGATCTCCGAAGGAGAACTCACGATCCTTGATGAAGTGTCAATTGAGATCTCTGCCAAGGAGCGTGTGGCAATCGTTGGCGCGTCAGGTTCCGGTAAATCGACACTGCTCAGTTTACTCGCAGGGCTCGATGAACCATCTGGTGGCTGCGTTATTTATCATGATCGAGATGATCTTTCGAGCATGTCTGAAGCCGAGCGCGCAGCATTTCGCGCCGAGTGGATCGGCTTCGTCTTCCAGTCGTTTCAGCTTCTATCGAGTTTAACGGCAATTGAAAATGTCATGCTTCCCCTTGAGTTGAATGGGGAGGCACACGCCTCCGCAAGGGCGAGGGAGTGGCTTGATAGAGTGGGCCTATCCCACCGGCTGACCCATTACCCAAGACAACTTTCAGGTGGTGAGCAGCAGAGGGTGGCCATTGCGCGAGCGTTTGCAATGGAGCCTCGAGTTCTATTCGCTGACGAGCCGACGGGCAACTTAGATACAGCGACTGGACAAAAAGTCGTGGAACTCCTGTTTGAGATCAACCGTGATGCTGGGACAACACTTATTCTTGTGACCCACGACGCCAATCTTGCAAAGCAATGTGATCGATCCATTCGCTTAGAGGCAGGAAAAGTGGTCGACAGTAGTGCGGCAGAGAGGCAACCGCGTTGATGCGGCTCGCGGTAACCATGCTTCGTCGCGAGCTACGCGGAGGCGAGCTGGGTTTATTGATCTCAGCGATGATTATCGCCGTGGGTACGGTCACAACCATAGGATTTTTCGTTGATCGTTTGCAGCGCGCGCTGGCCCTCGAGTCAGCATCCTTTATCGCAGCAGACCGAGTACTGTCTTCAAGCAATCCAATTCCCGCCCAGTACGCAGCGAGCGCTAGCGCATTAGGTCTTGAGACGACCCGGACGGTTGAATTTTTGTCCATGGCGTTTTCAGAGGATCGCGCGCAGCTAGGATCCGTCAAGGCGGTGGACGAAGGATACCCACTCAGGGGAACGCTGATTGCTGGCGATACGCCTTTTGCCCGCGGGCAGTCCGTTGAGCGTGGACCGATACCCGGAGAATTATGGCTTGAGAGTCGACTCTTTGCTTCCACTGATATTGAAATGGGCGAGGAGTTGGAAATCGGCCGAGCGCTCCTGCCCGCCAAAAAAGTACTACTAAAAGAGCCAGATCGTGGCGGCGGGTTTAACGCAGTGGGCCCGCGTATTTTGATGCATTGGGACGATGTCGAACAGACCGGAGTGATTCAGCCTGGTAGCCGGGTGACTTACAAGCTGCTGGTGGCGGGCGACTCAGACGCGCTGGCCGAGTGGAGCGCTGAGACAGCGGAGAACCTACCCGATGGTATACGTCTTTTTGGTGTCAGGGGCGGTGCTGAGCAAATTGGTCGAGCGCTTGAGCGAGCTGAGCGCTTCTTGTTGCTGGGGAGCCTGCTCGCTGTGGTGTTAGCGGGGATTGCTATCGCGCTTTCAGCACATCGCTTTGCTGATCGGCACTTAGATCATATTGCGTTGCTGAAGACAGTAGGCGCGACTCCACAGACGATTAATCGGCTATTTATAGGCATGTTCGTTTTGCTCGGGTTGACCACAACCTTTGCAGGGTCCCTCTTGGGAGTCAGTGTTCAGTGGGGAGTCTCGGCAGTACTGGCGCCCTTTATTCCAGTGACCTTGCCGGCGCCGGGCTTTTCACCGCTGATATTGGGTGGTGCGACTGGAGCCATCTGCCTACTCGCGTTTGCTCTGCCTCCCATTTTGTCGCTCCGGGATGTGTCGCCCAGTCGGGTGATAAGACGAGAGATGGCTGATGCTGCACCGCTGCGGCGCTGGTCGTATGCAAGTGGGGTTGTAGGAACGCTTTGTCTCATGATGTGGTACAGCGGAGATGTGACTCTTACGCTGCTCATTCTCTCGGGAGTCGTCGCCATAGGGGGCGTCCTGGCGGTGGTGGGGATACTGCTCTTAAGGTCAGGGCAACCGATTGGGATGCTGGCTGGAAGTTCTTTGCGGCTTGCGATGGCGGGGATTCGTAGACGTCAGCGGGAAAATTTGGTTCAGGTGATGACGTTTGGCCTTGCCATTATGTTGCTGTTGCTGATTTTCCTAGTACGCACTTCGCTGCTATCAGAGTGGCAGCAGCAGATCCCCGAAGATGCGCCCAACCACTATGCGTTGAACATTGCGCCTGACGAGTTGCCAGGGCTTGAGGGCCAGCTCAATGAATCAGGGATCACGCTGTCACCGGCTTACCCAATGATTCGCGGGAGAATCACGGCGGTCAATGGTGCGGAGCCTCCACCGCGGCGAAGCGAGCAGCCAGGGGAAGATCGAGCGCCCACTGCGAGATCGACTCGAAATCTAACAGAGGCATCGCTCCTGCCGGATGACAACGAGGTAGTGTCTGGACAATGGTGGGAGGTAGGCGATGCTAACCGCCCTGAGGTGTCGCTCGAGCGTGAGTACGCAGAGCGCAACGGCCTCGTGGTCGGCGATAAACTCCAGTTTGACATTGAGGGCAGGCCGCTTGAGGTCGTCGTGACCAGTATTCGAGAAGTTGCCTGGGATAACCTGCAGCCCAATTTTTATATCATTTTGTCTCCGGGAAGCCTGGATGACTTTCCATCAACGGTGCTGACGAGCTTTTACCTGGACCGAAGTAAAAAAGGGGTCTTGAGCGATTTGCTTCGGGAATACCCCACTGTGACCATCATTGAGGTCGATGCCATCATCGAGCAGGTACAGTTAATCATTGCTCAAGTCACACTGGCCATTGAGTTTGTACTGGGGTTGATATTGCTCGCTGGGGCTACGGTTTTGATTGCCAGTCTTCAGGCTTCGATGGACGAGCGCATGCGGCAATTCGTTATTTTAAGAACACTCGGTGCGGCTAACGGCTTGATTATTAAAAGCTTGGCCTTCGAATTCCTGGCGCTGGGCGCCATGGCTGGCTTGGTTGCGGCGTTGGGTGCCGAGGTGAGTGTTTTTTACCTGGAGACCGAGGTGTTCGAGTTACAGTACGCCATGTCGCCACAGCTTTGGGTATTGGGTCCTCTCATGGGTGCTGCTTTAATTGCGGCCATTGGCCTCTGGTTTACCCGTGGGCTCGTGCGGGTTTCTCCAGCGCTCATTTTGCGTCAGCTGGCGTAGCGTTAGATTGTTTACGACTCTTCCCACCATGCCTCGAACGGTGCGAGGCGCATCCACAACTGTGAGAACCAATAGTACCGACCGTCAGTTGCTCTCAGTGTGCAGTTGAATCGAGAGCGGCCCACTGGCACGGGCTCATTCGTCGTTACTCGGAACTGATCTTGACCTAACCGTTCAAGAGAAAGCGGGCCACTTGGTCCGAAGCAGTTGGGCAGATGTGTCTTTGTTAAGGCGGCAGGAACAGTCAGAAGCATCGAGGGCCTAGTCTCTGCATGAGCAAGGAGGGGTTCGATGAGCGCCTGATTACTGGGGAAAGGAAGCGCGCGTAATTTGTCCCGCATTGGCCCTAGGCCGCTGTAAGGCCCACCCATGGGAAAACGCGGGTGAATGGTGGGCGCAATATCAATCCCTGCGGTCGCGCCGCTTTGTTGACCAAACACTGTATAGCCCATTTCGTGAAACTGCTTAACGAGGGTTGGCCGGTACTCTCCGTAGGGCAAGGCATAGAGTTTGGGCCTGGCGCCTAACTGTTCGGTTAGTGCGCGCTCTGCTGCGAGCGTATTTGCTTTAATCCTAGCTAGCCAGTCCGTTTCGCTCTCATCTGGTTCGAGTCTAATCAGGTGCTCATGTCCAAGGCTGTGATTGGCGATGGTGGCACCATCAGCCTGCATCTCCCTGAGTTGATCCCAGGATAAATACTGACGATTCAAACCAACCAGGTTTGGTGCTACAAATATGGTGAACGGCCATTGTCTTTCGGAAAGCATGGGGAACGCCTCCTCGTAGATGCTCGAAAAGGCATCGTCGAAGGTAATCGCTATTCTCAACTCGGTATCGGTTCCTCTCGCGGCGTCGGGCAGTCGGCTCGGATCACGGATAATCGCATCCTCCAGCCTAACGATGGTTGCCCCTAATTCATCTAGCAAGTTCAGATGCGCCTCAAATCGCTCTGGGGCGGTGCTGGTCGAAAACGGCGTCGAATCATCGATATGGTGATACTGCAGAATCACCAGGGCATTAGCGTTTGGAAGAACAAAGCACAGCAATATTATGGTTAGCCACGTTCGATTCATGGAGATCCCTTCTCGTCGAATGTTAAGATTGCGCGCACCGAAGGAGTATAGCCTGATGCCAGATTCTTCAAAGGCAGCAAAGGAAAAGCGCGAGCAGCTGAAGCTCGAGAAACGATTGCGTCGTGAGGTTGGCAAAGCGATTGCTGATTTCAATATGATCGAATCTGGCGATCGGATCATGGTGTGTCTCTCTGGCGGGAAAGACTCCTATGCGATGTTGGCTTTATTGCGACATCTGCAGGCACGAGCACCTATTGACTTCGAATTGGTTGCCGTGAATTTGGATCAGAAGCAACCCGGCTTCCCAGAACATGTATTACCCGATTACTTGCGGTCGGTCGGCGTATCGTTTGAGATTTTAGAAGAGGACACCTACTCGCTCGTCAAGGAGATGGTGCCCGACGGGAAAACCTACTGCGGCTGGTGCTCCCGGTTTAGGCGAGGCATTTTGTATCGGCATGCGAGAGAGGCAGGGTTTACCAAAGTGGCGTTGGGCCACCACCGCGACGACATTCTCGAGACATTTTTCCTGAATTTGTTTTTCGGAGGCAAGCTAAAAGCGATGCCGCCCAAGCTCAAATCCGACGACGGTGACAATATTCTTATTAGACCACTTGCCTACTGTAAAGAAAAAGACATTGCGGCTTATGCCGAGATGGAAGCTTTCCCAATCATTCCTTGCAACCTGTGTGGGTCTCAAGACAATCTCCAGAGGCAGGTTGTCAAGGAAATGCTACAGGAATGGGACCGGGCGTATCCTGGTCGCTCCGAAATTATGTTTCGAGCCTTGAGTGATGTATCGCCCTCGCAATTGCTCGATACCAGATTGCATGACTTTTCAGGTCTTTATGCAGAGAAGGCATTGGAGCGATTGTCAGTTGTCCAGATCAATGAGTAACCCGGGCTGGATAGGTGATGTAGCGGTAACGGACTTTCTGGGCTCCACTGGGCCGAAAGTATGAGTGAAGGCATTGAAATTCCATGGACCGCACTCAGTCCAGCTGCGCTAACGGGCCTGGTTGAGGCGTTTTTGCTGCAAGAGGGTACCGACTACGGGCACTCGGAATATAGTCTTGAAGATAAAGTGGCCAGTGTACGAGCGCAGTTGTCGTCCGGGAAAGCGTACATTAGTTTTGATCCGGATACGGAAACGGCGGTGATCATGGCTAGGGGGTCCTAAACGCTATTGAAGCAAAGGGCGTCCTCAGAGCAATAAGGGACTACGCATTGCGTCGGTCTAGACGCGAGAGAAAAAGCCAGCGCATGTCGATCGCCCCAAAGTCCTATAATGCCATAGCGCGGGGATGGAACACTGTGGAAGGCCGCTTACAGCCAGTGTAGTGGTGGGAGAGCAAAGTTAGGGGCAGTGATCACTGCGTTCTGAGCGATAGGTGAGCCAGGCTTTGCCAATATTGAGTTTCAAAAACGATTAGGTGGATTGTTCTGGTGTCCATAGAATTTGACTACGAGTTGGATACAACTGGACTGCGCTGTCCGGAGCCACTAATGATGGTACGCAATCGCGTTCGGCAAATGGCTTCTGGCGCGATATTGAAAGTGACCGCGACCGATCCCTCGACCACGTGGGACTTTCCTAAGTTCTGCACGTTCATGAATCACGAGATGGTCGTCATGGAAACTGAAACGCTCCCGTATCAATACTGGATCAAGAAGGGCTGAAATTGGAGCCTCTGTTTTATTTTGCCTACGGCAGCAACATGGACCTTGATCAGGTTGATGCAAGGGGTCTTCAAACGGTCTCTCATCAGCCAGGTCGACTTGACGGGTATTGCCTTGCCTTCAATAAACTGAATACCCGTGTCGAAAGTGCAGCCCATGCCAACATTGTGAAGCGTAGCGGCGAGGTGGTTGAAGGGGTGGTCTTCGAATTGAGTGGCTCCGCGGCGATTGCTCAAATGGATCCATACGAGGGCGCTCCCACTCGCTACCGTCGGGTGATCGTTGACGTTGAAAGCAAGGGTGAATCATTGAGCGCATGGACGTACATCGCTCAGCCCGCTTATGTCCGCGAGGGGCTCCTGCCGACTAGAAATTATTTAGCGAGGCTACTAGCAGGGCGTCCGTTCCTCAGTGAATCCTATTGGATGAAGTTGTCGCGCCAGCCCTGCGTTGAAGACGGATTATCAATCGAATGAAACCGCTGGATACGATTGAAAAGGCGTTCGCACAATCTTTAGGGGCACAGCACTCTGTTCGTCTCATTGGCGGATTTGATGAGCCGCTGTATCTCCCAGCGACAGATAGTCGCGCAGCTGAGATTCGGTTCCGCAGTGACTATCCATCGAGCGCGCTTCACGAGGTGGCCCATTGGTGTTTGGCAGGAGAGCATAGGCGAGCCCTCGAGGACTATGGGTACTGGTACGAGGCCGATCGAAGTGCTACCGCTCAACGAGCCTTTGAGAGCGTCGAAGCAAGGCCCCAGGCTCTAGAGTGGGTGTTTTCGCGGGCGGTTGGCTGCGCTTTTCGGGTCTCGGCCGACAATTTGTCGATCGGAATAGCGGAGCAATTCCGGGAAATGATACGCGCAGAGGCCCGCTTATTCACGGTCAAGATGCCACAGGATGGACTGCGTTTTGCGAGAGCGCTCGTTAAGCTAACGGGGCATCAGGACTTCCTATCCACCGACCACTACTTGGAGTTGCCGCAATGAATTTCCCCGGTCCTTTCGTTCCTCAAGTCGGTTTTGATCCTGCGGAAGATCACATGGGGCCGTTTTATTATTTGCCTCGCACCGCACCCGATTGGCGAGGTCAATACGCGTTCAAGGTTGAGCCCAAGCACTGTAATGCGATGGATAGCGTCCACGGAGGCATTTTGATGACCTTTGCCGATTTCGCGTTGTGTATGGCGGCAACCGATCACTATGAGACTGAGTCTTGCGTGACGGTGAGTTTCTCAAGCGAGTTTCTTAGCGGCGCCAATATAGGTGACGTGGTGATAACGGAGCCTCAGGTGCACCGCAAAACTGGCTCTCTTGCCTTTGTATCAGGGGTTTGCCTGGTCAACGAGTCGCCCTGCTTTTCCTACAGCAGCGTCGTCAAGCGACTAAAGCCAAGAGACTAATGCCAAGTCCTTCTTCTGAATTCTCGATTGGCCTTGTTGTCAATCCCATTGCTGGTCTGGGTGGCGCGGTAGGGCTCAAGGGCTCAGATGACCCGCGGATTCAGGAACTTGCCTTGCAAAAGGGCGCAAAGCCGAAATCAGGCGAGCGCGTAACGGAAATGCTGGGAGCGCTCCGCGAGCGTATTCGCGATCGAAACGTCCGGTTTCTAACGGCCGCTGGGGCAATGGGCGAAACGTGGCTCAAGGCGCGGGCTTGCGCGTACGACGTGTACTTTCATCCGACACCCGGGCAAGCGACGACGGCTGATGACACCCGTTCGGCAGTTCGCGCGATCAGCCGCGTTGGCGTTGATCTATTGGTGTTCGCTGGCGGCGATGGCACAGCGAGGGATGTACTGGACGCGGCCGAGTCGTCTCAAGTTGTTCTGGGCCTCCCTTGTGGTGTGAAAATGTATTCCGGCGTTTTTGTTGTCACTCCCATCGTCGCCGCTGAATTGATCGCAGCAATGATCCTAGGGAAACGCGTCGGCGGAGAGGCAGCCGAGGTTAGAGATATCGATGAGTCAGCGTATCGGGAGGGAAAGTTGTCGTCGAAATACTATGGTGAGCTGGTTGTTCCAGCGGCCCATGAGTATGTGCAGGCAACCAAGGTTGGCGGGATCGAATCAGAGCCTCTTGCTCAAGAAGAAATTGCTGCGGGCTACGCCGAGTCGATGGATGATACGACGACCTATGTCATGGGGTCGGGCACAACCGTCGGTACATTGATGCGTCATCTCGGTTTTGAGAACAGTCTCTTAGGCGTGGATGTGGTGAGAGGCGGGCAGTGTATTGCACAGGATGTCAGTTCTTCTCAGCTGCTCAATGCGATTGCCGATGGCTCGAGCAAGCTAGTCGTTGGCGTAACCGGTGGGCATGGGTTTTTGTTCGGTCGCGGTAACCAGCAAATCTCGTCAGAGGTGATTGCTAAAGTTGGACGTGACCATATTGATATTCTGGCGACTAGAACTAAGCTGGAGTCGTTGGCCAATCAATGGCTAGAGGTTGATACGGGAGATGCTAATCTCGATCGCCGCCTTCAGGGCATTTATAAGGTGCGTAGCGGCTATGAGGATTTCTTGTTGGTTCAAGTGGGCCGCAGGTCATAGCGATGAGAAGATGTGCTATTCGAGTGACTGATTCGTAAAATAAAGAAATAACCGAGGGATAGCATGCGATACAACATCATTAAGTTCATCGAGCCATTAGCAACGGCAGCCGCTAACGCGCTAACGCCGCTGCTAAGGCATGAGATGGCACGCAGGGAATCTGGTGCTCGACGGTTGCTGAGCTGCGCGTGGATGGGCACAGGATGCGCCGTTCTCCTAGGCATGATGGGTAGTGCTTTGGCTGAACATCATGGTGGGCAAGCTTGGACACTCAGTGATGAATCCCGAATTAGCTTCACGTCAACGAAGAATGGGCTGGTCTCAGAGACGCATAGCCTCGTTGCTATAAAAGGGGCAGTGAGCGCCGGGGGAAAGGTTGAGTTAGAGCTTGACCTTCGCGCCATTGAGACCAACATCCCCATTCGCAATGAGAGAATGCAGACCTGGCTTTTCAGCGATGAGCCAGTCGCGAGGCTCAGCGCTAATGTCCAGACTGCTTTGAGCTCGAAAGAGACTGCGTTCACCATTGACCAAACCCTCACGCTAGATGTCAATGGCAATTCGGTCATGCTGGATGTACCACTGACGGTTGCTAGAGAAGGGAACGCCGTGGCGAAGGTTGCGGGCCAATTGGTCATCGATGTGGCTGACTTTGGTTACGGGCCTGGCATCGAGAAGTTGAGAGAGATCGCTGGCCTGAAGTCGATATCTACAGAAGTCCCCGTCGATGTGAAGTTAGTCTTCGTTCGTGAATCACCCTAGTATTAATCGGAGGTTTTGGAACGCCTACGCTAGCGAGTGGGTCGAGCGGGGTCGGCAGGCTTGGGCAAGCGAGGAGCCATATTGGGGTATATGGAGTATCCCACAAGCAGATGTTGCGCTACTCGATGACGATCTATCCGGCTGCCTCGCAGTGGAACTTGGCTGTGGCACTGGATATGTTTCGCGGTGGATGGAAAGGCGCGGTGCAGAAGTCTTCTCGCTCGATGTGTCGGATGGGCAACTTCGTTCTGCGGAGATGTTCAAAGAGGCGAACGCGTCAGGTATCCATCTGATCCACGGAAATGCCGAGCAACTGCCCTTTAACAATGAATCAGTGGACTATGCCGTGAGCGAATACGGGGCGGCTATTTGGTGCGATCCCTATCGTTGGGTGCCGGAAGCGGCCAGAGTCCTAAAGCAAGGTGGGCGGCTTCGGTTTTGGGGCCACTCCCCGTGGGCGATGATTTGTCTCGATGCTAACGATGAAGTCGTCACTCACTTGTTGAGACGAAGCTATTTCGGATTACATCGGCTCGACTTCACGGAAGCAGCCGTCGACCCTGGTGGCGTTGAGTTCAATTTACCGATATCAGATTGGCTTCAGTTGTTTGCGGAGAGCGGCCTATTCGTAGAGCGTTTTCTTGAAGTCAAAGCGCCGGCCTCAGCACACGGTGAGGAATTCGGGAGTGATGCCGAGTGGGCTAAACGGTTTCCTTCGGAGCAAGCATGGTGGCTGCGAAAAGTATCGCCAACCGCGAACGACTATGACCGCGCTAAGCAGTTTTAATCGCGCTCGCAAGGTTATCAATTGCTTGCTTAATGACAGCGCGCGACGTTGCGATATTCATACGCATATGGCCCTCACCGCCAGCACCGTAGTTTGAGCCCGGATTAAGCTGCAATTGGGCCCGCTCAACCAGCCATTGTTCCATATAGTGCTCAGGGCTTTTTAGGCCAGCCTGGTTCGCCTTAGCCTTAGCATCGATGCCTTCTATGAGGTCATTCATGTCAAGCCAAGTAAGATAGGTTCCCTGAGCCTTCTTGTAGCGAATATCCGGACACTGCCTCTTAATATACTGCTCTACAAAATCGTGATTTGCGTCAATGTAAGGCAAAAGCGCATCGAACCACGGTGCACCTTCCCGATAGGCTGCCTCATTGGCGACAATGCCCAATGTATTTAGGTTTGCACGATGATAGTACCGGACACGCTCAAGCAGCACTGGATTAGTTGAATAAAAGTAAGCATTTTTCATGCCCGAAAGGCTGAATGTTTTACTGACTGCTTTAAAGGTGACGGAGTTATCGACAATGGCCTTGTCGGGGAGGCTCGCAAAAGGCGTGTAAGTTTGGTCTTTATTGACGAAGTCGCAGTGAATTTCGTCTGCGAGTACGGTGACGCCGTGCTTTAAACAAAGTTCGCCCATTCGCAATAGGTCATTCTCGCTCCAGCAATTCCCAGTGGGGTTTTGGGGGTTGCACAATAAAAAGGCATGGGTATCTGGGGTGAGTCTTGCTTCGAAGTCATCCCAGTCGATGTGATATATCCCGTCTTTGTCTTTTATGAGTTGGTTTTCGTTCGCGACGGTGCGGGACCACTTAAGATCTGTCCAGAATCCATTATAAGTCGGGGTGTTCATGATGACTTTGGACGCGGGTGGCGATATGGCGAGCAGCGCGGCAATGAGGCCAGGGTGCACGCCAGATGCAATGGTGACCGTTTCTTGCGCGACATCGATATCGTAGCGCTCTTTGTTCCAGTTGCAGATGGCCTCTTTTAGGCTCTCCGTAGAGTCGAGGTAGCCCCAATTTTCATGTTTGGTTCGAGCCTCCAGCGCTTCCCGAATACAGGCGGGTGCCTTGAAATCCATATCGGCGATTCCCATGCCGATCTTGAAGTTATCTGCGCCGTACTTGGCTATTTGTCGATCCCACTTAACAGAGTTTGTTCCCACGCGATTGTATATGGCGTCGAAATCGTAAGTGCCCCCACCGATAGCTTGGGCATGATGATCAGCTAGGGCATTTTGGTGGCCAGCGAGGTTGATAGCTCCGGCACTCGCTCCAACTGCGGCGCAGACTCCAGCACCTTTGAGAAATGCTCGGCGGCCTAATTCATGCTTCATTACCCACTCCCGTTATTCGGTTTGCGTCTTAGCTTATTCCCCTGCCATTGTTATAAACGTGGTAACAGGAAGAGGCAAGTTTGCGACCCAAATCGGTGCTGTTTACGCTCGGAATGATAAAAAGTGGGTTTTCATACGGGGATGATGGGTTGGGAGCCGGATAAATCCTTGCGACGAACCTGCCGTTAGGTGAGGCCGCAAAGGTGAGCCGACAAAAACAGGTCAAAAAAGCTAAGCTCATTAGTACTGCTAACTAGAACGATCATGAAAGACTCCCTAGGGTTTCATTCGAGCTTAACTCCCTCGCAACAACGAGTGGTTGACTGATTAGGTTGCCAGGGGTGAATAGGGAAAGAAGACACTGGAACACGGAACACGAAATATTGAGCGTAGTTCTCGAAATCAGCGACGAGTGTCTACTCCCGCTAGTAGCCGGATTCCCTACTGCGTCACCTCGCCCCTAGGCATTTCTGCTCTAAATAGAGGATCGTAGTCTCGTGCAACCCACTCGCACTGAGCGGTATTCCAGTGCGAAAAGAAAAGCCGCATGGACGGGTCAGCGTGTTCGGCAAGACGCTTGGGGATCAGATTCCAGTCGGTTAGAGGCGGGCTGGGCGGTCTTACGTAGCGATTGGTCTGCGGCAGCGCGCTCCTTACGAATCCACCTCTGGCGTAATATTGGTGCCAGGTGCGCCGCCCCTTCGTTCCGGTACCATCCAGGCGGGTGTGATAAATCGCCGTGTCGTAGATGATCGCGGTTCCTGCTTCGCCATAGATAGGAATCTCGACGTAAGCATCCCCTAATGTCTCATAGGCATCTTGGAGAGACTCAAAGCGATGAGTGCTCGGAACCACACAAAAAGCGGGTGATGCGGTGTTGACATCGGTTAGATAATGAATGGAGCACACCCAGTCACAAGGCCCATAGGGTGTTCGGGTGAATCGATCGGCCATGACCGCATCGTGATGAAAATTCATTTGGCCTGGCCCAGCACCCGCGGGTACTTCTCGGAAGTTAAATTCGCTCCAGCGAACCGCTTCCCTGCCACCAAGCACTGCCTCGATCAAGGGGTAGGCGCCAGGATGCTGTAGCCACGCGTCAAGCTCAGGATGATCTAGGAGGGGCTGCGACAATATCAAACCCTGGTTTCGGTGGTGGGGCTTC
>MDTE01038561.1_pt1 | contig 37155 bp, 33 predicted proteins | sample 811231 | NCBI WGS metagenome assembly MDTE01 (sample SAMN05326651, study PRJNA326480) | marine metagenome | isolation source: seawater | place: Indian Ocean: Red Sea | collected 2010 | reverse complement strand
GTAAAAGACCCATAACAAAAAACATTATTGGTTTTTTTACAACTCCAAAACGTTGAAGAAGACTTAGAGTTAAACCTAATGAATTTGTTGTAACTAATAAAATCTCGGGTTTATTTAGTAACTGCAAATTGTGATTATTTAGTAAACAAAAAATTTGTCTAAGCGATACATCGCATAAAAAAATTGAAAATTTATCAATTATTCGAAAAATAAGTGTATTTTTTTTTATTATTCCTAGTTGATCCTCCTCTTTTAAGTCAACATTAAATCCTCTTTTATGAAGATAAAAGTAACCATAAAAAAATTCTTTTGGAAACTTTTTACTAGATGCAAGCCTATTTCTTCTGCCTGACTTAAAAATATATTGAATGGACAATTTAAATATAAAACTAAATTCAGAAAATCAAGTAAATTATATTACTTAAATAAAGAAAAAGATAGGCTAAATTTGTTATCTGAAACTAAAAATTTAATCAAAAAGATATTTGTATATATAAACCAATTTTTTTAAATTTCCCTTAAAAGTGAATATGATATCTTATATAGATAACTATTAGAGTATTAATTGAGCAAAAAAGCTTTAATTACAGGTATAACAGGACAAGATGGTAGTTATCTTGCTGAATTCCTATTAAAAAAAGGTTATGAAGTTCATGGGATCAAACGAAGATCAAGCAGTTTTAATACCTCCAGAATTAATCATATATATCAAGACCCACATGATAAAGATTGCATGTTTAAGCTACATTATGGTGATTTAACTGATAGTACCAATATAATCCAAATAATTAAGGAGACTCAACCAGACGAAATTTATAACTTAGGGGCTCAAAGTCATGTATCTGTGAGTTTCAAACAGCCCGAATATACTGCAAATTGCGATGGATTAGGCATTCTTAGGATTTTAGAGGCCGTAAGGTTATTGGGACTAGAAAGAAAAACAAAAATATACCAAGCTAGCACTAGCGAACTGTATGGGCTAGTACAAGAAATTCCTCAGAAAGAATCTACGCCTTTTTACCCACGTAGCCCATATGCAGTAGCAAAATTATACGCCCATTGGATTACTATTAACTACAGAGAATCTTATGACATTTTTGCATGCAATGGAATTTTATTTAATCATGAAAGTCCACGAAGAGGTGAAACCTTTGTTACGAGGAAAATAACTAGAGGCCTAACTCGAATCAATGAAGGACTTGATGAACACCTCTACTTAGGTAATATTGATGCCTTACGTGATTGGGGACATGCAAGGGAATACTGTGAAATGCAATGGCTTATGTTGCAGCAAAAAGAACCAGAAGATTTTGTAATCGCTACTGGGAGACAGGAATCAGTTAGAAATTTTATTGAGCTTGCAGCCCAAAAATTAAATTGGGGAGGAAGTAGTACTTCAAAGGGCGTGATTTGGGAGGGGCAAGGAATTAACGAAATAGGTAGAAGAGCAGATAATGGGCAAATAGTTATAAGAATTGACTCTAAATATTACCGCCCCACAGAAGTGGATAGTTTAAAGGGCGACCCCAGTAAAGCTTGTAAAAAACTTGGTTGGGAACCAAAAATAAATTTAGAAGAGCTTGTTAAAGAGATGGTTGATCACGACTTAAGAGAAGCAAAAAAAGAAAAAATGATTAATCAATTAACACTTAACTAAGTAATTGTAATTTATATAATTTTAATTATCTAACTGAGAATCAGAAAGTTTTTTAAATAATTCTGAATTTGAATATAAGTATTCAGAGCTTCCCTGATTTATTAATTTCCCTTTTTCATATAAAAAAATATGGTCTACGTATTTAATATTAGAGAATTGATGAGAAATTGATAAAATAGTAATTCTTCCATGAAGTCTTTTTAGGGCTAACTTAATTAAGTTTTGAGCAATAGCATCAAGCGAACTAGTAGCTTCATCTAATATTATTATCTCAGGGTCTTTATAAAGTGCTCTCGCTATAGCAAATAACTGTTGTTGGCCGCCTGAAAATAATTTCCCTCCTTCACCTAAATTAGTTGAAAGACCTTTAGGCAAGTTTTTAACAAAACCATCCATTCCTACAATTTCGAGGCAAGAATATATTTTTTCTTCATTTATTTCCGAAGAATTTAAACCGTAAGCTATATTTTCAATAATAGTCGTATCATTTATTTTAGGTTTTTGAGGAACATACCCTATTTTTGATTGCCATTTTCTAATCCCAAATTCTTGTAAAGTTTTGCCATCAATGAAAACTCCACCAATTTGGGGTTTTAACAATCCATTACATATGTCAACGGCAGTTGATTTACCTGCCCCAGAGAACCCAACAAATCCATAGTGAAGTCCCCTTTTAATTTCTAGATTTACATTTTTTAAAGCTGGCTTTTTTGACTTTGGATATTTATAAGTTACATTTTTCAAGCTTAACTCTTTCCAGTTGAAATTAAAACTATGATTCGAATTAAGGCATTTATTTCTATTAAAAAGTTTAACCTCATCATAAATTTGGTTAATTATCTTGGAATATGCATATGAATTAGAGATATTATTTAACGAATTTCCAAATTTATTAATCAAAGGAACTATTTTAAAACCTATCAAAGCAGCAATAGTCATAATTCCAAAAATATTTGAAGAACTAACATTCGTAATGAATAATATTGTTCCTAACGAAACAATACTTAGTTGACTTATCATTAAAACTAAATTAATAGGTACCAGTTGAAAATTCTCAATTTTTGCTCTTTGCAAAGAAAAACTTTTATATAAATAATTAAATCTATTGATAAAATTATTTTGGTTATTCGAAAGTTTTACATCTTTAACTCCTTGAATAGTATCCAAAAGTAATATATTCAATTCATCAAGCTTAACTCTTGATTTATTAGACAAAAATAAAGTTCTTCTTCTTATGAACTTTAGAAAATTAAATATTAAAAAAGATATTATAATAATAAAAACAAATGTATATTTAGGAGATAAATTTATAAGAGTAATAACTGGAAGTATTAGAGTAGGTAAATATCCAATGATTAATGGTATTTGTTTAATTATTCCTCTACTCCAGAATATTAAATGATTTGAAAATAAATTCATCAATTTAACTGAATTTTTCTCCAAATGCCACTCATAATCAATTATTATAAATTCTTTAAGAAGATCCTTACCTAATCTAGTTTGACAATTTGAGACGAAAATATTAAGAATATACTGAGTAAAAAATACTAATATTGAAGAAATAAAAATGATAAATATTATAGATATCGATAAATATATAATAAATCTATTAATGTTAGGTGATCCAAATAGATTCCATAAATATTTATAATTTTCATTATTTTGTATAATATTTTTATCTATTATTATATTTATAAAAGGATATATAGAAAAAATAGAAATAAAATCTAAGATTGAACTAAAAAATGAAATAAATGAAAGTATTATTAAGTTAAATTTTTCCTTTTTATTTAATAAAGAAATCGATGATAATAAGAAGTCTGGTTTTATAAAATTAAGTTTCATAAAGTGCTTATAAAATTATTTAGTTAACTAATTAAATAACCTTTATAGCTAGTTGTATAATATCTAAGATTATAACAAAAGAGTGAATGATTTAATTCAATGTCTTTTCAACTTCAACCAAAGGAAACTATTTTCATTGCTGGCTCCTATGGAATGGTTGGTAGTGCCATAAAAAAAGAACTATATAAAGATGGATTTAATGTTAATAGTAAGATTTTATCTCCAACAAAAGAAGAACTAAATTTAACTGATTTCCAAGCCGTTAAACAATGGTTTAAGCAAAATAAACCCACAATCGTAATAATTGCTGCCGCTAAAGTAGGTGGGATATTGGCTAATTCAAAATTTCCTTACGACTTTATATTGCAAAATTTAAAAATACAAACAAATTTAATCGAAATTTCTTTCCTAACTAATGTTAAAAAACTTCTTTTCTTAGGGAGTAGTTGTATATACCCAAAACTCTGTAAGCAGCCAATAAAAGAAAATTTTTTACTTACAGATTCACTCGAAAAAACAAATGAATTTTATGCGATAGCAAAAATTGCGGGCATTAAATTGTGTCAATCATTGATGATTCAAAATAAATTCAATGCAATCTGTTTAATGCCTACCAATCTTTACGGGCCAAGAGATAATTATCATCCGCAAAATAGTCATGTAATTCCCTCACTTATAAGAAAGTTTTATGAAGCAAAGAAATTCAATAAAAAAAATGTAACTTGCTGGGGGACTGGATCACCACTAAGAGAATTTTTACACGTTCAAGATCTGGCTAAAGCATGCTTATTCTTATTAAAAAATTGGAATCCAATTGAAGATATAAAAAAGCAAAATGTTAATAATGAAGAAAACACTTGTTGGATAAATGTTGGTACGGAGTATGAAATATCGATAAAGGAACTTGCAGAAAAAATTTCTGATGCTTGTGGTTATGAAGGAAAGATAATCTGGGATAATTCAAAACCTAATGGGACACCTAGAAAAAAATTAGATACGACTAAAATCAATAGTTTAGGCTGGTATCCAAAAATCAGTTTAGATGAAGGAATAAAACTTACGTTAGATGCATATATTGAAGAAAGAATAAGTAATGAGTTAAGAACTTAAATTTTATATATTTATTTACAACTAAAAATTGAAAATTATTTATTATTATTCAAATAATTCAATTTAAAACATAGAATTAGTTTATTGGTTAATAGTTCTTCATATCAGAAAGAACCAATTACAAATTATAAATGTGGTACAACATCAACAGAACAGGACGTTTAGGTAATCGGTTATTTTCTCGTGCACATATATATGCTGCTGCTTTAGAATTAAATGAGACAGTTTTGGATTGGGGTTTATTAGATTCAAAACAGTTTTTCCCACATGTAGATGCGACAAAAATACCTATATATCCTCTTAACTCAAAAGGTGAGCATCCCAATTTGCCAAGTAATATATTGTCGAATAAATTATCACTAAGAATTTTACATACTTTAAGACCTAGAATTACAGGAGATTACTGGATATTCTGGAACCAACATTGGGGTATAGGAGATCCTGAAAAAGTAAGAATTGATTCTTTAGAGTTTAAAAAATTTAATAGCAAAAACGAAAATATAATTTTGAATGGCTTCAAACTAAGATGCCCAGAACTGGTAAAGAAGCATCGTAATGAAATCTGTAATTATTTCCAAATACCAAAAAGCTATTCAAAAAAATGGGGGTTTTTATTAAAAACCTGGAAGAAAAGTTTCAATGAAATTATTGGTTTACATATGCGTGCGGGAGACTTCAAGAAAGCAATGAGAGGGGACTTTTATTTATCTCCTAAAGAATACGCAATGGTTATTAAAGATAAAATAGACGTTGATTGGAGTGAAACATTAATAATTCTTTTTTCAGATGAAAATTTTAAGCAAAATAATAGTTGGGATGAAGTAGAGTCTGCTTTCTCATTTACAAATTCAATTTTAAATAATGGATCGATACTTGATGACCTTTCTGGCCTAATGCATTGTGATAAGGTTATTGGGCCTGCTACAAGTACTTTTTCTAGATGGGCTGCATTTTCTGGAAATAAGTATTGGGCTGGAGTGAGTAGATCTCTAATAAAAAGCTCAAAAAAATTAGAATTTAAACAATGTCCAATCCCATGGGACTATTAATTTTTTATGTTTTTTTCTTATCAATTCTATTATTCAAAATTAAGTATCTAAAACAAAAAGATTTTATGAGAAGATATAAATACTGTCTTTAGAAAATTATTAAGTGTTAATAACTAGAACACCCTATCGATTATCTTTCTATGGAGGAGGTCTAGACTATCCTTCATGGTATGAGAAACAAGATAGTCAGATTCTTTGCGCTGGATTGGATTATTATTGTTATCAAACTGTAAGAGAATTACCACCATTTTTTAATCATAAATATAGAATTTCTTATTCAAAAGTAGAATCTGTTAATAATATCGATGATATAGCTCACCCTACAGCTAGAGAAGTCATAAGAAAATACGGAGACAATAAAAGCCTTGAATTGTCCCATGTAGGAGATTTGCCTGGAATGAGCGGAATTGGAAGTTCATCTGCCTTTACAGTAGGATTAATTTCTTCTTTATCAGCATTAACAAAAAGAGAATTTCTCGGAAGAACAAAATTAGCCAATTTAGCAATTGAAATAGAACAAAAAAAAATAGGAGAAATTATAGGGGTTCAAGATCAATGTGCCTCAGCCTTTGGAGGATTAGTTCATATTTATGCTGATAAACAAGGAATAAGACCAAAGCAATTTATAGTTAAAAAAGAGTACCAAGAATATATAGAATCATCTTTATTAATGGGTTTCACAGGTAAACAAAGATTATCCTCAAGAATCTCTTTCAAAATTGATAAAGAATTACAACAGCAAGCAAACTTACATAAGTTAGAAGAATTAAATGAGATTTCAAAAAATGGAATTAAAGCTTTCGGGGAAGAGTTTGATATTAAAGAGCATGCTCATTTAACAAAATTAAGTAGAGATATAAAATTATCTCTTAATGGTGATTATAAAGACTCAACTATAATGGAATTAATTGAGGAATCTGAGAGGGCAGGTTCTTTATGTACAAGAATAATGGGTGCTGGTGGGGGAGGCTTCTTTATTTGTTGGGCACCAAAACACAAACATAATGAAATAAAAAATAGATTAAAAATAAAAACATGGGTTAATGTAAAATTCAGTTTATCAGGGAGTCAAATTATTTTTTCAGAATAATGATTTATAAAAAAATGGTTAAAAATATTTCTGCAACATTGGAAAAATCAATTTCCAATGAAACTATATGTTTAAATATCGAAGAAATTTCAAAAAAAATTAAAGCAGTAGATAGTGTAAATAAATTAATAGTGATTTTTGGTAATGGAGGATCAGCTGCAGACTCTCAACATTTTGCAGGTGAGCTAATGTGCACCTACAAAAATAAAAAAAGAAAGCCCTATAAATCTATTGCATTAACTACTGATACTTCTATTTTGACTGCTTGGTCAAATGATTTCTCTTATGATTCGGTTTTTGAAAGACAAGTTGAGGCTTTTAATAGTCAGATTGGTTTAGCTATTGGACTATCAACTTCAGGAAAGTCAAAAAGTGTACTTTTAGCACTTAAAAAAGCTAATATGTTGGGAATAACAACATGTTTAATAAGCGGCATTAAGGAAAGTAAACTTGATTTTATTGATTTTTCAGTTGAAATTCCAAGTAAGGAGACAGAAATAATTCAAACAATTACTCAAATTATTTATCACTCAATTTGCCAACGACTTGAATAAGAATTTTCCAAAAAAAATATTTAAATGATAGATAAATTTATTTTCATATTAGTAAAGTAAAATGAACTCAAATTTAAGTAATTTCAATAAATTTAAAGTAATAATTTTAGCTGGAGGTTATGGAACAAGATTAAAATCAACTTTAGGAGAAACTCCCAAAGTTTTAGCTCCAATTAATAAAAAAGCTTTTATTGATTGGTTAATTATTTGGATAAATTCTTGGGAAATATGTACTAATAAAAATATAATTTTATCTACTTGCATAGGGCATGAAAAAATACAAAAGTACTGCTTAGAAAAAAACTATCAAGTCAGTTGTATTAGAGAAGAAGTACCTCTTGGTACATTTGGAGCGATTGCAAATGTCGCTACAAAATCCTTTGCTGATGACTATTTAATTATCAATGGAGATACTATTTTTAAAGCGGATTTGAAAGATATTGCGAAAAAATACAAAAGTGATAAATCAAAAAAACCTTTAATTTTGTTAAAGAAAAACAAAATAAAAAATAGAGGTGGATATTTTAAAAATGAAAATAATTGGATATACTCTGATAACCTTGCAGAATATATTTCTTTAGGAACCTTTTTCATATCATATGAAAGTCTCAAATCCAGATGGATTAAGGCAACTAATAAAAAATTCGAAAATAAAATTATAAATCAAGATAATAGTAATAAATATATGATAGATAGAGATTGTTTTGGGATTAAACCCATCAAAGCAGTAACTTTCAATAGTGATATTCCATTTATAGATATTGGTTCTCCTGATGCTTATGAAATAAGCCAAACTTTTATCCCAAGGATAATTGAAGAATTCTAAGAAAAAGAAAATAAATTTTAAATATTTGGTATTATATTGACCTATATTTAAGAAGAATTAAATTTATATTTAAAAAGGATAAATGGTAAAGAAGTTATACTTAGATAGAGATGGAATAATAAATAAACATTTACCTTATGTAGGAACTTTAGAAAGATTCTTTTGGCATGAAGAAATAATAGATATTACAAGTTTATTTGCAAAAAAAGACTATAAAATCATTATAGTCACAAATCAATCCGGTATTGAAAGAGGATACTATTCACTTTTTGATTTTTATAATTTAAGTGACCATATTATTAATGAATTTAAAAAAAATAATATAGATATAGAAATTCGAGCTTGTCCCCATTTGCCTGAAAGAAATTGTTTTTATAGAAAACCTAATATTGGTATGGTTAATGATCTGAGAGACAAAAATGATGTATTTATTGGAGATCAAAAAATAGATATGCTTACTGCAATGAAAGCTAATATTACAAATAGATGGATAATTTCCAAAAATATCAAATCTGAATTTGCTACTAAAAATTTTTATTCACATAAAGATTTATTTTTATTCTTGAAAAATGGTTATTATTTTTAGATAAAAAATGTTAATTTTTTATATCCAAATTTGATTTAAGTTAAGTAATTTTGAAAATTAAAAAATTTTTATTTCATTACTGTCAAATATTGATTTTTTTTTAAATCTGGGAGTATCCCAATAGATTATTATATAAATAACATGAAAAATTTAGAGAATCAACTATACAAAATACAAACATATGTCTATTACAGATAAATCTAAAATTTTGATAACTGGAGGGACTGGCAGTTTTGGGAAGGCATTTTTATCTGCAATTTTAAAAAAACATCCAAATATATCTAGAATTGTCATTTTTAGTAGAGATGAATTAAAACAATGGGAATTAAAACAAAAATTTCCACAAAAGGAATATCCTCAAGTAAGATTTTTTCTTGGTGATATAAGAGATAAAGAAAGACTTAATTCCGCATTAGAAAAAATTGATATTGTTATACATGCAGCTGCTCTAAAACAAGTGAATGCAGCAGAATATAATCCAATAGAATTTATTAAGACTAATATTCTTGGATCAGAAAATCTTGTTCAAGCTTGTATTAAAAATAATGTAAAAAAAATAATCGCTTTAAGTACTGATAAAGCAGCCGCGCCTGTAAATTTATATGGTGCGACCAAATTATGCGCTGATAAGCTCTTCGTGGCAGCTAACAATATTAAGGGAGATAGAGACATGCTTTTCTCCTCTGTAAGATATGGGAATGTGATGGGATCGCGAGGTTCTGTTATCCCTTTATTTATTAAAGAGTCAAAAAAAGGACTTATTCCAATAACAGATTCGAAAATGACAAGGTTCAACATTACACTAGAGGAATCTATATCAATGGTTTTATGGGTCTTAGAGCATGCAATTGGAGGAGAAATATTTATACCCAAAATACCAAGTTACAAAATCACAGAGTTGGCAGAGGCAATTGGTCCAAGTTGTAAAAAGGAAATTATTGGAATGAGAGAAGGTGAAAAATTGCATGAAGAAATGATTACTTCCTCCGATAGTGTAAATACTTTTGATATTGGAGATTATTACGCAATGCTTCCTGGAGATTATAAACCTAAAATTCATTTTGAAAAAATGGGATTAAATTTCAAACCTGTTAATGAAGGATTCTCATATTGCTCAAATAAAAATGATAAATTTCTTACAAAAGAGGAAATTAGAGAACTCATAAAGAAACATGTCGATAGAGAATTTACACCAAAATAATGATTTTTAATAAAAAAAAATTTATCCCCTATGGCAGGCAAACAATCACTCGAAAAGATATCAATGAGGTAGTAAGAACTCTAAAATCTGACTTTATTACTCAAGGTCCTAATGTAGAGGAATTTGAAAGTGATTTATCTAAAAAGGTAGGTTCTTCCTATTCTATTGCTTGTAATAGCGCAACTAGTGCTTTGCATTTAAGTTGTCTCGCACTTAATCTCAAACCAGGTGATTCAGTCTGGACTTCACCTATATCTTTTGTGGCGTCTGCAAATTGCGCACTTTATTGTGGCGCAAAAATAGACTTTATAGACATTAATCCTGATACTGGGCTCTTAGATGAAAATCTATTAGAAGAGAAACTTAATATTGCATCAAAAACTAATTCTTTGCCTAAAATTATTATTCCAGTTGATCTTGCAGGTACATCTTGCAACATGGAAAAGATTTATAATTTATCAAAAGAATTTGGCTTTTCTATAATTGAAGATGCAAGTCATGCACTAGGCGGGAAATATAAGAATACCAATGTAGGTCAATGTAGATTTTGTGATGTAACAATATTTAGCTTTCATCCAGTAAAGATTATTACAACTGCTGAAGGTGGGATGGCAACCACCAATAATAAGAAAATTGCACAAGAAATTTATAAATTAAGAAGCCATGGTATAACTAAAGATCCTGAAAGATTTAAATACAAAAACGAGGGGGATTGGCATTATGAACAAACTTCTCTGGGATTTAATTATAGGTTAAATGATCTTCAAGCTAGTTTAGGTAAAAGTCAACTAAAAAGATTAAATAAAATTGTTAAGGAAAGAAATCAAATTTTAAATTTCTATAAATCAATTTCTAAAGACTTGCCAATATCATTTCTCAAAATACCAGAAGATGTATACTCAGCAGTGCATTTAGGAATAATAAAATTTAATGATTTTAATCCAGAGAAACATAAAGCAATATTTTCAAAAATGAGAAATAAAGGAATAGGTGTTCAATTACATTATAGCCCTATTCACCTTCAACCTTATTTTAGAGAATTAGGATTTAAACCAGGAGATTTTCCAAACTCAGAAAAATATTCAAAGAACTCCTTTTCTCTGCCTTTATTCCCTGGGCTAAAAAAAAGAGATCAAAACTATATAATAAAAATTTTAAGCGATGCCTTGATATGAAATTATGTGTTATTCCTGCAAGAGGAGGAAGCAAAAGAATACCAAAGAAAAATATAAAATATTTTTGCGGAAAGCCAATGATTGAATGGTCAATTTTAACTGCAATAAAAAGCGATTGTTTTGACAAAATTATTGTTTCTACAGATAGTGAAGAAATTGCTGAAATAAGTAAAAAAATAGGAGCTGAAGTACCTTTTCTGCGACCAAATAATATTTCTGATGATCATACTGGAACAATCCCTGTAATATCACATGCAATAAATTTTATAAATGATCATTTCAGTAAAGTCGATTATGCTTGTTGTATTTATGCAACAGCTCCATTTGTAGAGGCATCCTTTATTCAGGAAGGATTTAAAAAGATAAAAGAAGAAAATGCTAATTATTCTTTTTCAGCAACTAGTTATCCTTTCCCCATTCAAAGAGCCATCAAAATAACTTCACAAAATAGGTCTCAAATGTTTTTCCCAGAGAATTTCAATACTAGATCACAAGATTTAGAAAATTCATTTCACGATGCAGGACAATTTTATTGGGGTAAGGCTTCTTCTTGGTTGGAAAATAAAAGAATTTTTGATGATAATTCAATCCCCATAATAATTCCTAGATATAAAGTTCAAGATATAGATGATCAAGAAGATTGGGAAAGAGCTGAGATTATTTTTGAATTAATAAAAAAAATAAATTAAATATTATAAAAATCTGAAAATCATTATATTTACTCTTATTTCAATACATGAAATGGTCAGGTAAAAAGATGCCTTAATTAGCGAATGAATTTTAAAAGAAAGGAGACAGACGATTTTTTTGATTAAATAATTTTTTAAAAATTTTTTTAAATCTGTCAATTTAGCTTAGCCTAAACTGAAACTTTATATGTAATCTCTTTTTTAAAGGTTGTTTTAAAATATTAATATTTTTTCAATTCAATATCTACTCTTCATATTAATTTGTACAAAATCTATTAAGGTTCATTTTTTATAAAAGAAAAAGGTATTTTCGCTTTAATATAAAGTAATATTGGGAATCTTGAACTAGCTCCAAATTCTAGTTCCATATAAATAAAATTCAATTTAAGGGGTTTTATTATTACAAGTATTTTTTGAGCTAATATAAGTTATTTTTAATTTAATAAATGCAAAAATCATTTTGTAAAATGTACTATAATTGGTTGATTTTTTAAATACGAGTTTAATGATAATTATTAAAAAATTATCCAATACTTTTAAATATATTCTTATTGTTCTAAAAAATAGAGATAAAATTTTGATAAATTCAATATATATATATTTCACTTACAGCTTATATAAAAATTATGGTAAATTCAAAATCCTTCTTAAAAATTTAGTAATTTTAAAATTTTTAAGAATTAAGAAAAAAGATAAACAAAGTGGGTTAAAAATTAAAGTCCTCAAAGATTTAGATAAATGGTCTAAAAATCAAAAAAATAAATCATCATCATCTAAAACTGTATTAGTAGATTGCATGTGGGATAATCCCAATTATTGGTTAAGATATGCTTTCCTTAGAAAAGCAATTAATCTTGGAGATTATACAGAATATGGAGTTTTTAATGAAAACAGTAGTAATTTAAAAGAAGATATTATAAATTCATTTAATTTCAAAAGCTTAGGATCTCCAATAAATGATTCAAAGCCAGGATTAAATGTAATTATGAAAGCATCTTTACTTATGAAAGATGTTAAAAATAATTCAGATTTACTAAAAATAAACTTACCTTATAATTTTCCAATTTCAAATTTATATGATGATATTTTGAAAAAGCAACAAAGAGCTACAGTAAATATCAAAGACAAAAAAATAATTTACTATTTAGCTCAAGTATTATGCTTCTTAGAAGAAATTAATAAATTATTTGAAAAATATAAATTTGATATTGTTGTTTTAAGCCATGGCATGGGATTTACTTTTGCATCTATTGCATGGTTAGCTCTAGAAAGAAAAATTCCAGTTTATATTTTATATGGTGATTTCAGTACCAAAAGATTTTTCTTTTTAGAAAACCAAAATGAATTATTTTCTTACCCAAGTAGAGTAACTAAATTTGAAATAGACTCAATATCTGAAGTTTATCGTGATTATTTAACCCAAAAAGGATACAGTTTAATAAAAGATCGCTTTTCTGGAAGAGCGGAGGATATAAGTACTAATTATGCATATAATCGCTCTTTTATAAATATTAATAAAAAGGAAATTTGTAGTTTATATAATTGGGATATTGAAAAGCCGATAATTATAATTTATAGTTGTGTCTGGTTTGACTTCCCTCATGCTTCAGGGATAAAGTTCTTTGATGATTTTTTTGATTGGATAAAAAACACACTTATAGTTGCATCAAAAAATAAAAAAGTTAATTGGCTTATTAAACCCCATCCTCTTGAAGAATATTTTCCTCAAATAAAAGGGCCTAATCTTAATAACTTAGTAAAAAGCTTAAATCAAAATCACCTAAAGATTATAAAAAAAGGGTGGGATAGCAATCAATTGATTAAAGTAGTAGATGGAATAATCACATGCCATGGAACAATTGGTTTAGAAGCGGGGATTCTTGGCGTACCAGTTTTAGTTCCTTATGATGGATATTATGGGCATCTTTCATTTGTAAATTCGTCAAAAAATAAAGAAGATTATTTTAAAAATCTTAATTCTAATTGGTATTTAAATAAACCTGACCAAAAATCAAAAGATATGGCCGCATTATTTAGTGCAATTTATTATGGAAGACCTAAATGGCAAAAATACCTTTATTCACCAGACGATCATCAGGACAAAATATATAATGATATCCAAAGTATGTTCTCTACAGAATTGGATACCATTAATAATGAAATTTTAAATTTAAAAAGTTGGATTATTTCCAAACATAAATATTATCAAATATTTAAAATGCTGAATGATAAATAGATTTGAATATAAAAAACCAAAAATAATGAATTTTAATATTAGAAAAAATAGCAAAATAAACCAATTGAAATAAAAAACTTTTTTTGGTTCAATTTAGATTAAATATTAAAGATAATTTTCATTCTAAATTAATATTAAGTTAAAGATTAGTTTAAAGATTACTTTTTTTGAATAATCAAAATTTTGAATTTAAACTCCAGAATAAAGGTATTAATCTAATATTTCATTTTAACTTTTGGTTCTTTCCAGATTAATAAATAGTTTTTTTATTGGTTAATGGTTATTCTTCACTAAAACTAAATTCATATGTTTTTTATTAGATAATCTTTTCTTAGATGAATATCATTTTAGTTTTTATAATCTTTACTTGTATTTATTATGATGCACCCATAATCTGAATTTGCAATAATCTCATAATAATTTTTATTTTATATATCAACTGCAATTTAACTAAATGCATAAGTACTAATAACTAAATCCCAAGATGATTTTCTTTCAAAATTACGAATAGTTCCAATATTATAATTTGCTGAAAATTGCGAACTTTCTATAAATCTTTTTTTATATAAGTCTCCTCAAGCAAATCCATTTCTAGGGAAGCGAGTGCTTCTTTTAAATTATGATTTAAGGGATTAGAGTTAACATGAAAATAATTTGATCTTATTGATTTTATCCCTGGGAGTGGTCTAAACCTTTTAAATAAAATTTTAAGCACTTTTACGTAATCCTCTTTTTTATTTGATATGAGGTTTAAACCAATGCAATTTTGATAAGAAATAAAGCAATTGCCTGTATATTCTCCTTCTTCTTTAATGAGAAACCAAAATCTGTAAGGGCTACTCAATACAAATTTTTTATGTTCTTCTAGGGTAGGTAACTTTATATGGCTAATCGGATACATTTTTTTTTTCAGATGTTCAAATAATAAATTTATATGTTCTTTTTTAAGAATATCTATACTAACTAAATCAATTTTTATTGTTTGTTCTTTCATGAAGCTTTAATTACACTTTAATTGTACTGTAAATTAATTTTTGATAATTTACTAATTCTAATTATTTAATATTAAAGTTTTATAAATTTCAAATATTAATTTAGCTAATTTGATTAATCCTAAAAAGTTGTATTAAATATGAATTTTAAATATAATTAAATATAAAGAAATAAATAATGAAAAAAAGAGTAGCATTTCTTTTTGATCAAAATAATAGTTGGATTTATAATTTTTTTAAGGATAAAAATTTTGAAATAGAGGGATTTGAATTTTATAATATATTTGATTCTGAAAAAGTATTTGACTTTGATATAGTCTTTCTTATTGCTTATACAAGAATATTATCCAAAGAATTTCTTAAAAAAAACAAATTAACCTTAGTAATACATGAAAGTAAATTACCACAAGGTAAAGGATTCGCTCCATTGCAATGGCAATTACTAGAAGGTAAATCTGAAATAATTATGAGTCTATTTGAAGCTAATGAAAAAGTAGATACTGGTGATATTTTTATACAAAATAAAATAGATTTTGATGGGACCGAGCTCTACGAAGAAATTAGAGAAAAGCAAGCCATACATACTATTAGAATAATTATTGATTTCTTAACTATTTATCCAAACTATAAAGCTATTAAACAAAATGGAGCTGAATCATTTTACCCTAGAAGATATAAAGAGGATAGTGAATTAGATGTTGATAAAACAATAAGAGAAAATTTCAATTTACTTCGCATAGGAAATAATGAAGAATGGCCTTCCTTTTTTTTTATAAATGGAGTTAAATATATTCTTAAAATATATAAAGAAAAATAGAATTTTTAAATATTAAAATTTATTTATATTATTGAAAATATTAATTCATATATTTCTGCAGCCAATATTAGTCCAATGCAAATTATGAATTATCTGCTGAAATCTCTAAAGAATGCTGATTTTAATGACTTGTCAAAAATATAAAGTTCAACATTTTTTTTTGAGAAATCATATAGGTAAGAAATACCCACAAATTTTCTCTTTTAATTTGCATTTTGATCTTAAAAGTTATTTCAATAAAATAAATATAAAAGATATAGATCTTGTAAAAAAATACAACATAGAAGAAAATTATAAATATCGTGATATTAAATTAATGAAAAATATTTTCCCATCCTCAATACTCGTAATTGCAGCACATCCTGATGATGAAATTTTAATGGCCGGTGGAACAATGGCAAGAAATTTTAAAGAGGGGGGGACAAACAGTGTAATATTTATGACAAATGGTGTAGGATCTCGAGAAGAAGGAAATTTCAATTCAGATTTTAATATTCGAGCCTTAGAAGCAGAAAAAGCAAATAATACATTAGGATCTAGTATTATTAAGAGTTATGATTTTCCAGATAATGCTTTGGATAATGTAAGTTTACTTTCTCTAATCAAGACAATTGAAAATCATATAGATATTATAAAGCCAGATATAATCATTACTCACTCCCAGGACGAGTTAAATATAGATCATCAGTTAGTAGGAAGGGCAGTTATCACTGCTAATCGTCCCAAAAATGGTAGGAAAAATATTCTACTTTTACTTGGTGATATTCCAAGCAGCTGTGAATGGAGTATTTCTAATTGGAAACAAAAAAATAATTTATATATAGATATAGAGAATTTTAAGGATTTAAAATATGAAGCCATGAGATGTTACAAGTCAGAGTGCAGAGAACCACCAAACCCAAGAGCAATAGAATTATTAAAGTCAAGAGACTGCTTAATAGGATCAGAGGCTGGACTTAATTGTGCTGAAAGTTTCTATATTCAAAGAATTACTTTATAAATGATTTAGAAAATAATTACCCTAAAGTTATTTTAATTTCATCAATAAATTCTACTAATCTTTGCCTAAAAGATTTATTTGGTAATCCTATGGTTTTTCTTAATTTATCAAGGTTCATTGAAAATTCAGGTGCTTTAGGAATTATAAATTTTATCTTTGTATCAAGAATTGTTGCTACTTCTCCGATAAGAATTGAAGTTGAGAATATATTGTCAGTGCAAGCATTTGTAATCCCGATAGAATCATAAGTGATTGCTTTCGAGATTAAATCAGCAGCATCTTTTACGTTTAATGCCGCCCAATTAATTGGTGAATCAGGAAGTTTAAATGGTTTTTGAGTGAGAAATGAATAAATGCAATTATATATAATTCCAGATTTTCTGTTACCTCCAAATAAACCTGGGAATCTAAAAATCGTATTTTTTATGCCAGAACTTTGAATCATTTTCTCTGCTTCCCTTTTATAAAGAGGATAGCCATTTAATTCCTTTTGAAATCCTATTTCGTCCTCCTTTAAATTGATTCCTCCATTAGGGTATACAGTCATGGAGGATGAAAAGATTATTTTGCTAGGATTTGTATTTAAAAGGTTTTCAACCATTAATAAATTTATTTGATTAAATTTATCTTTTTTAAAATCATTATCATTTTTTGGCAAATTAGCTGCTAAATGAATAATAGTAGATTTTTCTGGGATTGTTTTTTTTACACTATATTTATCTGATAGATCTAATTCTTTATGAGAATATGATATATAATTAAATCCCTTTGAATCTAAATTAGAGCATAAATACCTTCCTAAATAACCTTTCGAACCTGTAACAATAATCATTTATTTTAATTTGTACTTTCTTATACTATATTTAAATCAATGGAGGGTTAAACATTATGAATACAATTTTAATTCAAAGAGTTTTTCTGAAATGCACTAAATATAATTAATAATTAAAAATATCAAATAAAATTTTTAAATAAATTATTAATATGTCTATTTTATTTACTGGTGGTGGTGGGATCTCTTCTGAATATATTTACAGAAATTTAAGTGATGATGTTTTCTTTGCTGATTGCAATATTAAAAGAATACATCCAATTATTCCAAAGGATAGAAGAGAAAAAATTTTAAAAGCAGAAGAAGAAAATTATATCAATGATCTAATTAAAACTATAAAAAAAATTAATTGTGATTATCTGATACCAACTGTAGATGAAGAATTAATTAAAATTGCAAGTTATGTTAATTATATTCCTTGCAAAGTAATTCTCCCTAATACAAAATTTGTAAAACTTTTCTTGGATAAAAAAAAATCAGCAATTTTTTTCTCAGATAGAAACTTTGGTCCACCTGCTATAAATGAAAATGAACTTCAAGAAAATATAAAGTATATTTTAAAACCAAGATTTGGGAGAGGAAGTAGAGGAATTTTCATTATAGATAAGCAATATAAATATCATTTGTATTTAAAACTTTTTGAACAAAATAAATCCGATGTTATTATTCAAAGATTTATAGAGGGAACAGAATATACCGTAACACTAGTAGCTAATAGTAAGGGTGATCTAATTAATATTTATCCTATTATCGCTCATAATAAAAAAGGAAGTACTGTTGAAGCAACTTGTTCAAATAATAAAACAGTTATTGATTTTTGTATTAAATTTCATACTCTAATAAAAATTAATTATATTTACAATATTCAAATGATTCTTGATAAGGATGATAAATGTCATATTTTTGAAATTAATCCAAGAATATCCACAACATTTTCAATTCCATTAAAATATAATAATTTTTCTTTAGAAGAATTATTAACTAATTCAGAAAGAAATCTTAAAAACTGGAACGGAATAAGATTATCAAGAAATTATGTAACTTATGTTAATTAGAATTTTCCTAGAAAAGAATTATTTAAAAAATTCCCATTTGATTGGAGTACCTTTTGTAATGTCTATATTTGCTTTTAAACCTAAAATATAATCATACTGATTTGGAGGCAGACCATAACCAGGCCTTACAATTGAAATATTTTTATTAGTAATAATATCTCCTTTTTTTATATCTTCTGAACAAAATATAGATCTTTTAAATTGAAGACTTTTTTTCTCATTTTTACCTATATGAAAATGACCATTCCCCATAGCTTTTTGAGCAGCATTAACTTCTGAAACAAGTAAACTTAATTCATCAGGTTCAATTGAAAAGGCAGAGTCAAGAGTTTTAATTTTCCTATCTGATATAAAATGTTTCTCAATAATAGTTCCACCCATTATTATTGAAGATATTGAAACTACATTGTTAAGAGTATGATCCGATATCCCAACTGGGCAACCATAAATTTCTCTTAAAGTATTTATCCTTTTTAAATTATAATCTTCTGCTTTAGCAGGATAAGAACTAACGCATACTAATAAAGCATACTTTTTACAACCATTTTCAGTCAATGTTGACACTACAGAATCAATCTCAGGTAAAGAAGAAATTCCTGTTGAAACTATTACCGGTTTATTTGTTGAAGCTATTTTTCTTAAAAGAGGTAAATGACAATTCTCAAAGCTTGCAACTTTGTATAAAGGACAATCAAGAGACTCTAATAAATCAACTGCTTCATTATCTGAGGGTGTACTAAAACAAGTAATCCCAATCTCTCTAGCAAACCTAAATAATTCCTCATGCCATTCCCATGGGGTATAGGCTTGATGATAAAGGTCAGTCAATGATCTTTTATTCCATAGAGAGTCAGGATCATTAATTTTGAAATATGAATTGTTTGAGTCAAGTGTCATTTCATAAGGTTGGAATGTTTGTAACTTGACAGCTGATGCACCAGATTCGCAAGCTAGTTGAATTAATTCTTTTGCATAATTAATATCTCCATTATGATTTGAACTCAATTCTGCAATAATAAATGGATTATTATCATCAAATATTTCAAGAGGACTTCTTTTCATAATTAAAAAACTTTTTTCTTAAAATGCTATATCACCATAATATGCATTAATCATAATAAGCATTAATAAGAGAAAATAATTTTTCAGATAAAAAAGATGAGCAAACCACAAGTCCTTTTTTTTCATAAGACAAAGGATTAATTTTAAATTCACAACCATTTATATCTCTCATTATACAATCTCTGAGTTTTAAAAATGGTATTATTGGAGCAACATCCCAATCTCTAACCAAAACATCTTTAACAAAAATATCTGCATAACCTAAACATACATAAAGAGATTTCATTGATAAACTTCCTGATTCAACATATGATGAATTATTTATATTTTCGTAAAGATATTTAATAATGCCATTTGGTGATGGATAATTGTCAATAATTCTTATTTTACTTTTTTTATCGATCGGTTTACTTATTATTTCATCATTTTCTCTTGGTGAATCTCCTTCTAAAAATGAGAAACATTTATCAAAGGCAGGAGCATATATTATTGACTCAACTACTATACCTGATTCTAATCTGCATGCTTGTATTACATATCCCTTATATCTATTGACATAGCTTCTTGTCCCATCTAAGGGATCAATAATCCAATTTATATTCTTAATTTGTTTACTTTCCTCACTTAATATTCCCTTAAAGGGATATAAAATAAAAATGGTAAATCTTATAATCCGATCAAGGAAGATATCTGCTATTGTAGTGAATTTACCTTCATCAATAATTATACTGAAGATATTTCTTAGTATATTTATTTCTATTATTTTTCCATAAAAAATAATGCATTTCTTCAAAAGAATATGTTTAAAATAATTTGATTGATTCATATTTTGTGTGACAGCTTAATTCTATTTTTATTTTCTTACTAAGAATATATTCTTTATTGTAAAAGTTTAGGATAAATATATAATTTATAAATAACAAATCTTGATGTGGAACCAAAATATAAGAAAGTTAATTTTTGCAGAGTTTGTAATTCTAAGAGAATTATTGATCTTGAAGTTAATAAGAAATTTTATTTAGCTAATTTAGATAAGATAATTGGCATAAACTATTCTCTTTGTAGCGACTGTAATTTTGTTTTTCAATCTGAATATGTTGGAGATGATTTTTTAAATTTTTATTATGAAAGAAGTCCTATGCTTAGAAGAGAAAATCCCACCCCCTTTGAAATTGATCAAAACTTTAGACAATCAGGATTTGTTTCCAGGAACTTAGATATAGAAAGTAAATCAGTACTAGAGATTGGGGCCCACGCAGGTTCTTTTTTATCCCATCTTCTTGAAGAATTCAACTGTGATTGTTATTTTGAAGAGTTAAGCGAGGAAGCAAGAAAACTCCTCTCATCAAAAAAAGGATTAAAAGATTATAGAAAAAACAGTTCAAAGAAAATCGATCTAATAATTCTTCGACATGTTTTAGAACATATTTTTGATCTTGAAGCTTTTTTTAATTACTTGAAAACAATAACAAATTACAATAGCTATTTATTTATAGAAGTCCCTGATTGGACAAGTCCGGGCAAAAATACTGATCCGCTTATGTTTGAACATTTAAGTCAATTCAATTCATATAATTTAAATTATTTATTGAATCTTCATGGCTTTTCTATTGAGGCATTAGAAAAAAGTGTAAATCCCAATGATCCTGCTACTCCTAATAAAGTTTTAAGGGTGATAGCAAAATTAAATTTGAAAGATAAAAGAGAATCAATTAAAAATCAATTTAATGATTATGCTGAAAAACAATTATTTGGGTGGATAAAAGAACTTAATGAAGTTCTTAGAGAAAATAAAAATAAATCAATTGCCTTATATCCAGCAAGTCATTTAAGCTTTGATGCTATCCTAAACTCAAATTTAAAAGAATATAATTTACTAGGTCTTTATGACTTAGATAAGAAAAAACATAATAAAAAATATTTAGGCCTGAAAGTATTCCCAACGAACCAACTTATAAAAGACAATCCTGATATTGTTTTATTATTTACCCTTGCCTTTGAGCCCGAGATCAGAAAATCATTTTGCGATTTAGGTTTAACAAGTAAAGTTATCTCACTTAATGAGCTTATAAAAATGTGTAATTAATATGAGAAGGAATTACATCAATAAAGTAACAATAGTAGGACTTGGGAATATAGGTATGGGTTATGATCTTGAAGAATACTCCAATGAAAAAATTCTTTCTCATGCCAAGGCATTTTTTTACAATAAGAATTTTCATCTTGTTGGAGGAGTAGACATTAAAGAAGATCTCAGAAAAAAACTTAAGAATAAATATAATTGCAAAACTTTTATATCAATTAGTAAAGCAATTGCTGAAACTAAACCAAATATAGTAGTAATAGCAACTCCAACTCCTTTTCATTTGGCAAATATAAAAGAGGTATTTAATAACGGTAATCCAGAAATTATTTTTTGCGAAAAACCATTGTCATTAAACTATCAAGATTCTCAAAAAATCCTAGAAATTTGCGAATCTAATAAATCAAAATTATTCGTAAATTATTTTAGAAGAGTAATACCATCTATAAATAAAATTTCCAGTGCAATTAAATCAAAAGAAATCAAATTACCTTTTAAAGGAACTTGTACTTATTCAAAAGGTCTTTTTAATAGTGCATCTCATTTTATAAATTTGTTTCAGTTCTATTTTGGTAAAGTAATTGATATCAAGATTATCAATAAAAATAATTCTGATTTAGATTTTGAACCAGATTTTGAATTAAAGTTTTCAGATGGGGAAATAATATTTATATCGAATAAAAATAAATCAATTTTTATTAATGAGTTTGATCTAATTATGAAAAATGGAAAACTAACTTTTAAAAATGGGGGTAGCGATATATTTTGGGAACCAATTATTAAGGATGAAAGATTTCCTGGATATAAGATATTAGGTATTAAATCTAAATTATCAAATAATGAGTTTGATAAAATTCAGCTATATTCTTGTAACGAAATTAATTCTATAATTAAAAATGAATCTTCTAATTTATGTTCAGGTAAAGCTGCATTAACTACTCAACAAGTACTAGAAAAAATTAAAATCAAAATATGCAATTTATAAAAAAAGAAAAACTAGCAATCCATGGAGGAGAAAAGCTTATTAAAGATTCTTTCCAAAAGTATAATCCAATAGGTATTGAGGAATTAGAATCTGCAAAAAGGGTTCTAGAAAGCGGAGTACTTTCAAAATATTTAGCGAGATGGGGACCAGATTTCTATGGTGGTCCAAAAGTAAAAGAGTTTGAGCAAAATTGCCAAGATTTTTTCCAAGTAAAGCATGCAATAACTGTTAACTCCTGGACCTCTGGATTAGTTACTGCTGTTGGAGCAATAGGAATAGAACCTGGAGATGAAGTAATTGTTCCAACTTGGACAATGTGTGCTACAGCAACTGCAATTCTTCACTGGAATGGGATACCCGTGTTTGCGGATATTGAAGATGAAACATTTTGCATCTGTCCTGAATCAATAGAAAAAAATATTTCAAAATATACAAAAGCTATTATCAGTGTTGATATAGGAGGGCATCCAGCGAATACAAAAAAAATCAATGAGATTGCAAAAAAATATAATTTGAAAGTAATTTCAGATACTGCACAATCTCCAGGTGCATTTGATAATGGAAATTATGCAGGAACCTTAACAGATATAGGCGGATATAGTTTAAATTATCATAAACATATTCATACAGGAGAAGGAGGAATATTAGTTACTAATGATGATAGTCTTGCTGAGAGGATGTATTTAATCAGAAATCATGCAGAAGCGGCAGTTGGAGATATGAATATAAAAAATATAAGCAACATGATAGGTCATAATTTTAGACTTGGAGAAATAGAATGTGCAATTGGTATTGAACAATTAAAAAAATTGAATTCATTAATTAAAACAAGAGTTTATGCTGCAGAAAAATTGAAAAATGCTTTAAGTAAACTAAAAGGTTTAAGACCACCTATTGTTAAAGAAAACTATTCTCATTCCTATTACATGTTTTTCATGACAATAGATGAGAGCAAAACCGAAGTATCAAGAGATATTATTTTTGAGGCATTAATAGCAGAAGGATTGCAAGGTTTAAGCAAGACATTTGCAAATCTACATCTATTACCGCTTTATCAGAAAAAAATAGCTTATGGATCTAAGGGATTCCCTTGGAGTTCTGAATTTTGTAAAAGGGAGATAAGCTACAAAAAGGGAATTTGTCCAATAGCAGAAGAATTGCATGATAAATCTTATATTGGATTTGAAATGTGTTTATTTGAATTATCTGATGTAGATATCCAGAAAATCATAAAGACTTTTCAAAAAGTATGGAATAATCTTGATGATCTAAAAGATAAATGATTTCTTACGGAATACTTTCAGTCAATAATTTTCCATTTTTAGATTCTTTTTTAGAAAATTTAAAAAAAAAGGCTTGTTTACCAAAAATAATAATATTTGATAATAAATTATTAACTAATGAAGAAATTGAAAGATATTGCCTAAGAACTGGCAAAAAATATTCAGATATAAAATTTCATAAAAAGAATCAATATAAAATTTCTTATTTACAAGTTCAAAACCATAATAATACAGAAACAATTGAAATCATTAAAAAGAATGAGTTAGACTTTTTAGTTAATTTGGGGACTCCTAGGATACTGAAAGAAAAGATTATTAAATCTTCTAAACTCGGTATATTAAATTGCCATCCAGGATTACTTCCTGAATTTAAAGGTTGTTGCTGTGTAGAGTGGTCTATTTTTAATGATGAACCAGTAGGGAACACTTTACATTGGATGGATACCAGTATTGATTCAGGCCCAATCATTTCTAAACATAAAACCAATTGCTTCTATAGTGATAACTATCAAAAAATAAGAAATAGAGTTTACAATGATGGTTCTAAATACTTAGTTGAGTTGATTAGTTTAATGAATCAAAGTTCATTGTATTCAATAAGAAAAAAACTCAGTGGTAAAATTCATAATGGAGGTAACTACTATAAGCCTATGGATAATAAAATTCTTGATAAAGTAATTGAAAAGATAGAAAATCATAAATACAAGTATCAGAATAATTAAAATGACTAAATTAATAAATTCAAAATATGAATCCATTGGCATTGTTGCCAATGATGCAGGAGCATCAAATCTTATTTTGGGATGGATTAGAAATAATCCTTTGTATAATTTTCATTATTGCTTATCAGGTCCTGCCTTAAAAATTTTTCAGCAGCAAAATAAATCTAATATAAATTTTGAGCCTTCAGAAATTGTTCAAAAATGTAATTTTATAATAACTGGCACAAGCTATAAAAGTATGATTGAGCACGAAGCAAGATCTGAAGCAAAAAGATGCAAAATTAAGAGTATCGCAGTAATTGATCACTGGGTAAACTATAAGATGAGATTTATAAGAAATAACATAACAGTTATGCCTGATATAATATGGGTATTCGACAAATTTGCTGAAGAAATAGCAAAAAATACTTTTAAAAATATCAATATCAAGGTAAAAAAAAATTATTATTTAAATGATTTAGTAAAAAAAATAAAAAATATTAATAGATTAGGTGACCCTAATTTATGCAAGATTCTCTATGTTTTGGAGCCAATTAGAAAAAATTTAAAAATCAAATCATCTTATAGTTTCGAATTTCAGGTATTAGATTTCTTTTTAGAAAAGCTTAAGAAATTAAATATAAATCAAAATATAGAGATCAAATTAAGATTACATCCTTCTGAAAGTGAATCAAAATATAAAAGTTGGATTAATTCAAATAATAGAATAAAGTTAGGATTAACTATTAATAGAAGTTTAGAAGAAGATATAGCTTGGTCAGATATTGTTGTAGGATATGAATCATTTGCCCTTGTTGTAGCAAGTCACTCAGGTAAAAGGTGCATTTCCTCAAAGCTTCCAAATGAAGAAAATTGTAGGTTAATGTTAGAAAATCTTGAGTATCTTAGAGATCTTTATTGAGTTTATTTAGAAATGAAATATTGTTTAAATTGTCTACAACCTGATACGAGACCTAACACTTTCTTTACTGAAAAAGGGATTTGTCCCGCGTGTAATTATTTTAATAAATTAAAGAATGTAGATTGGGATGAAAGATTTTATCAATTGGAGGAAATTATACAAAAATTCCCAAAAAGAAAAGGCAATTATCATGATTGTATTATTGGCGTTAGTGGAGGGAAAGATAGTACAAGGCAAGCTTTGTGGGTTAGAGATAAATTAAATCTAAATCCACTTTTAGTATGTTTTGCATATCCTCCTGAACAAATAACACAAAGAGGAGTTGATAATCTTTCTAATTTAATAGAGCTGGGATTTGATACCCTAGTAATTGCTTCTGAGCCTCAGAGTTGGAAAAAAATTCTAAAAGAAGGATTTCTATCTTTTACCAATTGGGCAAAAGGTAGTGAACAAGCAATAGTTGCCTCAACTCCCAAGATTGCAATTAAATATAAAATTCCTTTAATATTCTGGGGAGAAAATCCAGGGTTGCAATTGGGTGATATGAAAACTATGGGGAAAAATGGATATGATGGAAATAATTTAAGATATATGAACACTGTTTCTGGAGGCAACCTTGAGTGGTTATCTCCAGAAATTTTAGAAAATTCAAACCTAATGAATTTTCATCACCCATCCATTGATGAATATGAGAAAGCAAATATACAAATAGTTTATTTAGGTTGGTTTTGGAGTGATTGGTCAATAGTCAATAACGGCATGTATTCTGTTACTAATGGTCTAAACGTTAGAGATGACATAGTAACTAATACAGGAGACTTGACAGGCGTTTTTTCTTTAGATGAAGATTGGGTTTCTTTAAATCAAATGATAAAGTACTACAAATATGGATTTGGTAGAGCATCTGACAGAGTTAATGAGGCGATAAGAGCAGGAGAGATATCAAGGGAAGAGGGCATCGAGCTTGTAGAAAATTATGATGGTTGTTGCGGAGATAATTATATTAAAGAATTTTGTGATTACATTGAAATCTCTGTAGAAGATTTTTGGTCCAATGTCCATAAGTCCCTAAATAAAGATTTATTTGAAATTAGTTCTACTGGTAGAATCAAAAGGAAATTTAAGGTTGGTGTTGGAATTGAATGAAATTAAAAATAGGAATAGTTGATTATGGAATTGGCAATTTATCTTCTATTACTAAATCTTTATTAAGTTTAGGTTTTAAAGTTAAATTAAGTTACAACCATTTTGAATTAAGAGAAAGTGATTTAATTCTTTTGCCAGGTGTTGGGGCATTTAAACCTGCAATGATAGCTATAAAAGATAAGGGACTTGATGAATTTTTATTAGAAATGGTGACCATCAAAAAACCAATAATTGGAATATGCTTAGGAATGCAACTTTTAGGTCGATCTTCTACGGAAAATGAATTTACAGAGGGGTTAAATTTAATTCCTGAAGATGTATGCGCATTACCTGAAAATAATTGTCACATAGGATGGAATTCAATAAAAATTGTGAGCAAAGATGATTCTATAAAAATTTTTGATTCAGAATATTACTTTAATCACTCTTTTGCATTTCCTCCGGAATCAAAGTATTCTATTTGCGAGACTAATTTTAAAGGTATAAATTTCACATCAGTCATAAAAAAAGAAAAAGTTTTAGGACTCCAATTTCATCCTGAAAGGAGCCAAAAAATAGGGCTTAAACTCCTACAACATTTAGTAAAAGACCTTTGCGAAAATGCTTAAAAAAAGATTAATAGGAGTTATTACTGTTTTAGATGGATGGGCAGTTCAGTCTTTTGGATATAATAAGTATCTGCCTATTGGAAGGCCAGATGTCATTGCGAAGAATTTAGATAACTGGGGGGCAGATGAAATCTTTATACAATCAATAGATAGATCCATTAATAATTATGGGCCAGATTTTAAATTATTAAATTCAATAATGGATTTATCTCTAGCAACTCCCTTAACATATGGTGGAGGAATAACTAGTTTAGATAATGCTGTTGAAGTTATAAAAAATGGTTTTGAAAGGATTGTAGTTGATTCAATTTTGCATTCTGAAGGTAATAATTTAGAAGAAATTTGTTATAAAATAGGTTCTCAAGCAATAGTAGGTAGTGTACCAGTTAAAGTAGAAGAAAATAAAATCTATTGGTTTGATTATAAGAATTGCAAATTAAAGGGTGATTTTAATAATCTTAAAAATATTATAAATAAAAAAATGATTTCAGAAATTTTTCTTATTGATCAAGAAAATGAAGGTTATCAAAATTCTTTTAAAAGAAAAATTTATGAACTTTTCCCTTTCTCCAATATCCCTTTAATTCTTTTTGGTGGCCTTACTAATAAAGAGGAGATTAAGCTATTTCTTAATTGCAACAATGTATCTGCGGTTGCAATTGGAAATTCCTTAAACTATAAGGAACATAGTATTCAACATTATAAAGAATCTTTAATTAACTATAATATTAGAACTGCATACTATAATACTTGAAAATTATTTTCTGTTTTTAGGAGAGCTAAATTGGAAATAAAACAATGTAAAAGATGTTTATATAAAAGTAATCATCCTTTAGGAATAACTTTAGATAAAGAAGGTATATGCTCAGGTTGTAGGATTCATGAAGAAAAAAATAATCTCGATTGGTTAGAAAGGTGGGATAAATTAGAAAAACTCGTAAATAATTATAAAAGTAAAAATAGAAATAATTATGATTGCATTGTTCCAGTAACTGGTTCACATGATTCATACTATATAGTTCATATAGTTAAAAATAAATTAAAACTTAATCCTTTACTCGTAACTTATAATAAATATTTTAATACTCCTTTAGGTATAAAGAATTTATCTAACTTAAGAATAAAATTTAATTGCGATATTATTATTCAAAATGTTAATCCACTTTCAGTAAAGAAAATAACAAGAGAAACATTTAGACGATTTGGAAATATTTATTGGGCTTGTATTGCAGGCCAAACAGTTTTTCCTGTTCAAACTGCTGTAAAGCATGGAATTCCTTTAATAATTTGGGGAGCTCATCAAGGGTTGGAACAGGTTGGAATGTTTTCTCATACACACGAAGTAGAAATGACAAGAAGATATAGAAAAGATCATGATTTATTTGGTTTTGAAGCAGATGATCTTATTTCAATTGACAATATCCTTAAAGAAAATGATATTTGGCAATATAGATATCCTTCCGATGTTGATATAAATAAAATTGGAGTAAGAGGAATATATTTAGGAAATTACATCAGATGGGATCCTAAAGCTCAACATGAAGAAATGATAAAAAAATATAACTATAAAAGTGCAAGTTTTGAGAGAACTTTTGATTGTTATGACTTTGTCGATTGCTACAATTACATGGATATACATGATTTATTAAAATTTTATAAGCATGGATATTCAAAAGTAACAGATCATGCCTGTAGAGAAATTAGATTTGGAAGACTTAATAAAAATAAGGCTCTTTCTTTAGTAAGATACTATCAATTTAAAAGTTTAAAATATGAAAGTCTCTTTTCAGAGTGGTTGGGAATAACTAAAGATTCTTTAACTTTCATTAAAAATCAATTTAGAAATAAATTGTTTTGGGAAGAGTATTCTTTTGGGAAATGGAGATTTAAGGATATTGAAAATAATAATTTTGATAATGAAAAAGAAATTTATTCTGAGTCAAATAAACTTTTTACGGCAACAGATTCTCTAGACTTAAATATGAAACAAAAATATATAACTATTGGTAAAGGCTATCCATAAAAAATCAAAGGATATTGATAATAATGTATAAAAATAATCAACAAAAAACTTACTATAATTTTTTAGTAAATTATAAAAAAATCAATTATTTTTCTACTAACTCAGCTATGCAATCTATTAGTCTCTCCTCATATTTAGGATTATCCAAATCAACAAAAAAACGCGCATGATTTTTATTTTCTAGAAGATTTTTTTCTTCTTTACAATTACTAATACTTAAAGTCAGTATTTTTTCTAGATCATTAAGATATTCAACAGTTTTAATACCTGGAGATTTAATAACATCTTCAAAACAAGGTAAAGATTTCCAAACTTCGGAGAATATTCCTTCATCCTCCTCTTTTGGTATTAAACATATTGCCTCTTTTCCATGACATAAAGCTTCTATAAGAATAGTAGATAAAGGTGAAATGACTATATCAGCGGCGCCAAGAATATTATGGGTATGCTTATAATCTGTAGAAAAAAAACTTGTTTGACTTTGACTAATAATTTTCTGCATAAATTTAATCATAGTATTATCTATCATTATTATTTTTGAATTATGATTAAGGATTTTTCTTACTGTTTCCTTATCACTTAACCAGGGATGAGGCCTATAAATTATTTTTAAATTGTTATTAGTATTTTTACAAATATTTTCTAAATATAATAAATGTCTATATTCATCATTACCTTTACTAGATCCTGCATAAAGAATTAAAGTTGTATTTTCCTTTAATCCATATTCACTTAATAAATCTTCTCTTGACTGAGTATATTTTTCTTTAAAACATTCAAATTGAGCTGCTCCAAGTATTCTGATTTTTTGACTATTTAGATTCATATATCTTTCTGCATGATATTTAGTCTGTGGGCCCCAGACTCCAATAAGAGAGGGTTCGTATGTGCTTGTATTTTTTATGCATGGATTGTCCCAAGAATTCATTAAAAGAAGAAAAGGTATCTTTTCTTTATGACTAATTAATGCAAGTTCGTTTATGTAAACTCCTTGAAATATGGAGGGATGTATTAAAATATCAGGCTTAAATGAGTTTATAAAATCTTTTAATTCATCAATTTTATATTTATTTATAAAAATTTTAATTATTTGAATAATTATTTTTTTTATTAAAGGTAAAGAAGATAACTTAAAAAAATACTTCATTTTCCCAACTAATAACGAATGGAATCTTCTAATAATTTTCCAATCCTTTCCAAATCTAAAAGTCTGTATATTTATGAAAAAAATCCATTTCCATAATTGAATCCTTCGCTCAGGAATTTTTATTATTTCATAATCAAATCCGTATTTATGTGCATTTTTATGAGCACTAATTCTTTTATCATTAAATGGAGGGAAAACTAACTTAATATTATTGTTTTCCGCTAATTTATTAAAAATTTTACTATCTAAAAAATGCCTCACAGTAACATCCCTATCAATAAAAATAGCTATATTTAGGCCTCTTAATTTTTCATTAACTTGCATTAAATATCAAAAACCTATTTCTTAAAATACTATAAAGTAATACTTTTAAATTTTAATATTAAGAACTAAATTGATTTTTTTAAGCATAAAGTTCACCAAACTTTCCCTTTATACATATATCTTCTCTAATATTTTCGGGATCTACAGGATCGCCATTAGTCAAGATAGACTGAACACAAGCAAAAAGCAATTTTTGAGAATAAATCATAGCCTGACTATCTAATTTTGCTAATTTAATATTAGTTTTAACTAATCTATCAATAGCTGCTGCTGTGCCAGAGTAAATACTTTGAGGAATATTAATATCAACTGTTTTTGTGAAGTATGATTTAGGATTATTTTCATCTGCTGATTTTCTATAAAAACACTTCATACCATCATTTAAGACTCCTATTATTCCCTTTTTTCCATAAATCATTAAATCACCTCCTCCAGCACAACTAATCATTCCTTGAGGACCTTCATATGTAGAGATATGGATAAATGAAATTTCGGGATCTATATCTAAAGTATTAGCTCCTAAACAACTTTTAAAACTATTCTTTGCGACAGCCCTTATTGATTTAACCCTAAAAGGTTTAAGTATTGAACTTATAAGGTCTATTCCATGAATATGATTCCAACACAAAAGCGTACTACCTAAATTGAAACTTACCTCTTCAAGATCTCCAATTAGTCCTTTGTTGAAAAATCCAATTGATGTTTTATACGGTTCCAGATACCTTCTTATAGCTCCAAATGTAAAATGAGTATTATTTTTATCTATAAGTTGTGAGATTCTTTTTAATTGATCATATGAATTGCACAAAGGTTTTTCTACGTGGATTAATCTAATCCCATTTTCTATACATAATTTAATCAATTCAAATCTTTCAGGAGTTCTTGTAGCAATACAAACAACATCGGGAGAAATATCCTTCAAAAGTTTTTCAGGATTTTTAAAAAGGGAGACTTCTGGGAAAGTTTGTTTAGCCTTTCTTAAAGCATCATCAGATATATCGCAAAGTCCGGATAATTTTAAATTAGGATGTGCAGATACAGCATCTGCATGACTATAAGGTAAGTAGCATTTTGGGAAAGTAGATTTAACTTGAGGATCAGTAAAAAGTCCCATTCTTCCACAACCGATAATCCCGACTTTAAGTAATTTTTCAGGCATCATAATTAAATTTCTCTTGAGAATCCCAATGGAGTAAGTAGGTATTTACATCTCTTTCTGAACTTGCCAATGACTCATAAAGTTTTCCTAATTCCTCTGCAGGTTTAGTGATAGTTTTTATTATTGAAATATCAATTGTATCTTCAGTAATCCATTTAATTATTCTTTTGATATTATCTTTTTCATTGTAAAAATTAAATCCTCTTTTATCCATTTCTTCTGGACAAGTTCCTGCGGAAATAATTTTTAATTGTTTTACATAAAAATCATTGGATCTTAGGGGGTTAAATGGAATATTTTCATATCCTCTTCCTGGAAATCCTAAAACTATTATTTTTCCTCTATATCCAGCAAGTTTGAGAGCCAAATCCCAATCACTCCAGCTATTTGTCGTAACTATAACAATTTTACTTTGATTGAAATCCTGTTCTTCAGTTCTTGATTTAAATATTACTTTTGGAAACTTTTCGCGAATATTTTTTAAATTTTTTTGACTAGAAATTGCAGTAATATTCCAACCTGCTAATTTACTCATTTGTACTGTAGCAATTCCAAGAGTACCCAAACCAATTATGGAAACATCTGCTCCAAGTGGTTCATTAGCGGACAGAATAGTACTGTAACCAAGATGAAATAAATATGTAATTACAAATTTTTTAGGGTCTACATTTTTAGGTAAAACAACAAAGAACTCATCCTCAGATTGAACAAAGTGAGAGCGGTGAGAGGAGTGTGTTAAAACTAAATCACCTTTTGAAACGTTTTTGCAATTATTACCAGTTTCAATAACTTCTCCGATATTGCAATAACCTACAAGGCGAGGATAAGTAACCCCTTCCCTGAGGTGTGGCAGACCCAACCAGGCAGATAATTCAGTTCCTGGTGAGATGGCAGAGATTATCGTTCTTCCTAAAAATAAATTATTATTGAAACCATCAAAATTTAATTGGCTTTCTTTAAATACTAAGTTTTTAGGAGCATCTAAGAATGCTGTAAACGCTTTTATCACTGTTTTAAATAGAAATGTCTTATTTATGAATTATTAAGTAAATATAATCCATTTGCTTGATTATCTATTAATCAAAGAACTCTTTTAATAATAATATAGAATTCATAAATCCATTCCATAAAGAAAATATATTTGAAACCTTTTTCGTTTTAATTTGGATACTTGAATGTTATATTTTAAGATTAGATTAAAAGGAATTTTTATAAATAAAATACTTTTTTTTATAGATTATTTAATAATTTAATTTTTTATTTAAAAAGATAAGATTATTTATTAAAATAAAATGTTTTAACGATAAAAAAATTTCTATGCCATTCCCAGAGAAATTTAAAGTAAAGAATATATGTTGCATTGGTGCAGGTTACGTTGGGGGACCGACTATGGCAGTCATAGCGAAAAAATGTCCGAATATTAACGTTTTCGTTGTCGATATTGATAAAAATAAAATTAATGATTGGAATAACCAAGATTTATCTAAATTGCCAGTTTATGAACCTGGTCTAGAAGAAATAATTAAGTTATGTAGAAATAAAAACTTATTTTTTTCGACTGATATAGAAAATTGTATAAGCAAAGCAGATATTGTTTTTATTTCTGTTAATACTCCCACAAAAAAAAGGGGTATTGGTGCGGGCAAGGCAAGTGATCTTAAGTGGGTCGAAAATTGTGCAAGACAAGTTGCACAATTTGCTAAAAATCACACAATAGTTGTTGAAAAAAGTACTTTGCCTGTCAGAACGGCCGAAGTAATCCAAAATATATTAAAAATCGCCCAAAGAAAAACAACCCATCATAAAAGTTCCCCTTCTTTTGAGGTTTTGTCTAATCCAGAATTTCTTTCAGAAGGAAATGCAATCAATGATTTAGAAAATCCTGATAGAGTATTAATTGGAGGAGAAAACCAAAATTCAGTTGAAACACTCAGCAAAATCTACAAAAACTGGGTTCCAGAATCAAAGATTTTACATACAAATATATGGAGCAGCGAATTAGCAAAACTTACTGCTAATGCTTTTTTAGCTCAAAGAATAAGCTCAATAAATTCTATAAGTGCAATTTGCGAAGAAACGGGTGCGGATGTGAGAGAGGTTTCAAGAGCTATTGGAACTGACAATAGAATCGGCTCTAAATTCTTAGATTCTGGACCCGGTTTTGGAGGTAGTTGCTTTAAAAAAGATATTTTAAATCTAGTTTATTTAGCAAAATTTTATGGTTTACATGAAGTCGCTGAATTTTGGGAAAGTGTAGTGAAGATAAATACTTGGCATCAAAGTAGGATTTCTCAACTTGTTATAAAAAATCTTTACGGTACTCTAGCGGGGAAAAAAATTGTTATTTTGGGTTTTGCATTTAAAGCAAATACTAACGATACTAGAGAATCTGCGGCCATACAAATATGTAAAGACTTGCTTAATGAAGGCGCCAACCTTATTATTCATGATCCAAAAGTCAATCCAAATCAAATTGCAAAAGATCTAGGAATAGATCAATTTAATAATGAAGAAGTAAATCAATTTGCAGAAAATTATGATGGTTTAGGAAGTTGGAAATTTTCAAGAAATCTTGAAATATTTGATGATGCTTATGCAGTATTAGTTCTAACTGAATGGACTGAATATGGATTAATTAATTGGGAGGAGAAAGCTCATAAAATGATTCATCCAGCTTGGATTTTTGATGCAAGATCAATTATTGATTCTGATAAAGTAAAAAAAGCGGAAATTAATTTATGGAGGGTAGGAGATGGTTCTTAATAATAATTTATATGGAAAACTAATTTAAATTACTATGGAAATAAAAATAGCTATAATTGGAATAGGTTATGTAGGGCTCCCCCTACTAATTAAATTATCTAAATTTTATAAAGTTTTAGGTTTTGATATTGATCAATCAAGAATCTCAGAATTAAAAGAAGGATATGATAGAACTGGTGAACTCAAAACAGAAGAATTAGTTAACTCTAGAAATATTTCTTATAGTTCTAATAAAGAAGATCTAAAAGATGTTGATGTCTATATTGTAACCGTTCCAACCCCAGTAGATGATGTGAATCATCCTGATTTAAAAATAATTAAATCTGTTTGTAAGTTAGTAGGAAGTTACCTAGAACAAAAAAATATTGTGATTTTTGAATCAACAGTATTTCCTGGAGCAACAAAAGAAGTCTTTGTTCCTATCTTAGAAGAGACCTCAGGTTTACAACTTAATAAAGATTTTGGAGTTGGATATTCTCCTGAAAGAATAAATCCTGGAGACAAAAAACATACTATTGAAAATGTTATAAAAATAACTAGTGGAAGCAATAAAGATACCCTTATTAAAGTTGATGAAATATATAAGAAGATTGTAAATGTTGGCACATTTCAGACAAGTTCAATAGAGGTAGCAGAAGCAGCAAAAGTTATCGAAAATACTCAAAGAGATTTAAATATTGCCCTTATGAATGAATTAGCAATAATCTTTAATAAACTAAAGTTATCTACAAATGAAATATTAGAAGCAGCAGGGACAAAATGGAACTTTCTAAAGTTTAAGCCAGGTTTAGTTGGTGGTCACTGCATAGGAGTTGATCCTTATTACTTAACATATAAATCTATAGAGATAGGCTATAAACCAGAATTAATATTAGCTGGAAGGAAAATTAATGATTTAATGTCCAGTTATGTAGTAACTGAATTTGTAAAACTTGCTTTTAGAAGGAAAGTTTTCGAAAATTCAAAAAAAGTTCTGGTAATGGGAATTACTTTCAAAGAAAATTGTCCCGACATCAGAAATTCAAAGTCAATAGACATTGTGAATCAACTCTTAGATTATGATTTAGAAGTTGATATTTATGATCCTGTTTCAAATTCTAATTTAATCGGAATCAAAAAAAAATTTAATAAGATAAAAAACTTAAAATCAGGAAATTATGCTGGTGTCATAGTGACAGTTGCTCATAACGAATTTAAGTTATTAAATATTGATATGCTTAGAAGTTTATGCATAAAAGATTCAATTATTTTTGATATTAAAAACATCTTCCCCTCAAATCTTTCTGATTTAAATTTATGATTATTTATACAATATTCTTTGTTCATAAATCAATTATTTAATGTAATTTAAAATGAAAAAAATCTAAGTATCTTTTATTAGGAAAATTCCAACTAATTCTTGATTTAACATTTTTAGTCTTTTCATTATTGAATTTATTTCTTTAAAGGTTATAGAATTAACATCAGTCACTAAAAATAAATTATCATCTTTAGAAAATCTAGAAAAGTCATTTTCGAATTTAATTTGGCTTTTATTATCAAATGCTATTTCCAATATTTTATCAAGAATTAATTCATCTAACCCAGCATTTATTAGTTTTATATTTCTGCCTTCTTCATATTTTAATATCTCTTTAGCAAGAATATCTTTATTATAGTTTTCTAATGTATTTTTTTTAACTGATATATAATCAATAACTTCTGTTTGAGAAATTTTCTTTAAAATACTTTCCTCAAAAATAATGCCAGATGATTTCTCCTTAAAAATTGATAAAATACAACCTGAAGTTATTCCAATTAAAAAACCATAAAAAGCAATTGCTGTTCTTGACGGCGGCAAAGGAAATGTTTTTAAAGTTGGAGTAGTTATTAACTTCCAAGGATCTTTTACTTTAGCTTCTTCAAGCGTAACAATTTGAAGTTGGTTTTCCAAATTTACTAAAATATTTTCAGCACGAGATGCTTCTCTTATAAGATCTTTATACTTTAAAATAACACCTTTTGGTCTAGTTCTTGATTCCATAAGCGATTCTGCTTTTATTTTTTTGCCCTTTAGCAATCCTAATGTTCTATCTTTAAGTAATTTCACTAAGATTTCTTTTTTAGATTCAACAACTTTAATAAGAGGGTCTTCTTTTTTATATTTTGATTTTAATTCAACAAGCTTAGCATCTAATTTATCTAAATCCTTAACTAAATCCTTAACAGAAGATTCTGGCATATCTAATGAAATAT
>MDTE01106277.1_pt1 | contig 37157 bp, 36 predicted proteins | sample 811231 | NCBI WGS metagenome assembly MDTE01 (sample SAMN05326651, study PRJNA326480) | marine metagenome | isolation source: seawater | place: Indian Ocean: Red Sea | collected 2010 | reverse complement strand
GCTGTCATCATCGCCTGCGCTGTCGTCATCGCCTGCGCTGTCGTCATCGCCTGCGCTGTCGCCGGCCTCCACGTCGTCTTCCGCTGCAGTGACGGCGTACCAACTAAATGTGAGGGTCTGGAACACCACCGAGCGCTCACCAAACTGGGCGTCGGGCACCCCGATCCACTCGGCGTCGTCTTCTGCATCCAGTCGGTAGAGCCCCAGGCCGATTCCTTCGTCCAGGTCGGGCTCCAGGTTGACCGGCATGGTGACCGTGACGGGCTCGCTGAACTGCGTGCCGTGCGGGGTGAAGGCGTAGACGTCGCTGACGAACACCTCGTCTTCGGGCGCCTCTTGGGGCGGATCCACAATCTCTACTTCGATGTCCACCTTGCCCTGCAAGGCACCGATGGGAATGGATACAGTGGCTCCATCGCCCTCGATGATCTCGGGGTGATCCGGGCAGCCCATCCACACCAGGCTCAGGCAGAAGAGCGCCAAAACGCGCCTTGGTGGCTGGCATCGCATGACGCTCAGCTTACCCCAGTTCGGTCTCGGCCTCGGCCTCATCTTGGGGCGGAGCGCCCGCCGCCAGGACGGCGCGCAGGTCGGCCAGAGAGCGCCCCAGCTCCGAGTCGGGGCCGGCGCCCAGTCGCTGGGCGACGGACTGGGCCTCGACGAGCGTGGCCTGTGCGGTCACCTTGGAGCCCACCAGCCCCTCGAGCTGACCCCGCCGGCACAAGAGCTTGGCCAGCTCCAGGTCGTTGCCGGTGTCGCGCAGGATGTCCTCGCCCGCCTGCAGGTGCGCTCGCGCGTCGTCGGTGCGACCCTCGCGGGCGCAGAGCACGGCCATGGAGCCCAAGAAGGCTCCCTCGCCCACGCGCAGGCCGATGTCGCGGCAGAGAGCCAGCGCCTCGGTCAAGTGGCTTCGGGCTGCCTCTAAGTCTCCCGCGTCCAGGGCCAGGTCGCCCAGGTTGCCCAGCACCACGGCCTCGTTGGGGCGGTTGCCCATCTCTCGACCGATGGCCAGGGCTTGCTCGAACGTGGCTCGCGCCTGGTCCAGCCGTCCCTCTTGATGATGCAAGAGGCCGAGGTTGGTCAGCACCAAGCCCTCCGATCGCTTGGCCCCCAACTCTCGGTGGATCTGCAGGGCCGTCTCGTAGTGGCTTTTGGCCGCGTCCAATTCGCCGCGAGCGCGCTCCAAGCTGGCCAGCTCGGCAAGGTGAATGCCTTCGGCCCGCCGGTGGCCCACGTCCCGGTGCAGCACCAGCGCCTGCTGATAGAGGGCCCGTGCTTCTTCCAGCTCGCCCTGGCGCCAGAGCAGGCTGGCCAGGTCGCCCAGGGTGGCGGCCTCCCTACGCCTGGCTCCGATCTGGCGATGAAGTTTTAGGGCCTCTCGATAGCCCGCTTGGGCCTCATGGGCTCGCCCCCGATTGCGGGCGAGAGCGGCCAGGGCATAGACCACCATGCCCTCGTTGCTGGTGTCGCCGTTGTCTCGGGCAAGCTCCATTGCCGCCTGCAGGTCGGCATGGGCCGCGTCGGGTTGGCCCACGAGGCGCTGCAGTCGTCCGCGGAGCACCAGGACTCGAACTCTCTGGGGTCCGGCCAGTTGGTCGTGGGCGAGCACCTGAGCGCAGAGGGACAAGAGCCCAGCGCTGTAGCCGCCGAAGCGCTCCACCTCGTGCAGGGCGCACAGGGCGAGGGCCGCGGCCGTGGCGTCTCGGCCTGCCAGCGCGCGCTCGATGGTCACGCGCAGGTCGGCCTGGCTTCTGCGCAGGATCTGTCGGCGGGCGAGGCCACCGGGAGCATCGAGGGAGTCGATGAACTGGGGCTGGCCGAAGCTGCAGAAGTAGGCGCTGTGGCGTTCCTCGGCGGTCTGGCTCGCTCCTGCGCCCCCTTGGCCCAGATCGGAGGCGGTCTGGGGATCGCGATCGAGCTTCTCTCGGGTGTAGGCGCGCACAGACCGAAGCAGCTCGTACCGAGGTTGGCCCACCTCCTCGTCGGGAGGCAGCACGCGCAGCAAGCTGTGGTCGGCCAGCGCTTGAATGACGTCCAGCGCCCAGGGGGCGTCGTGCCAGTCCGACAGATCGATCACCGCCTCGGCTGCTTCCAGAAAGAAGCTGCCGGCGAGCACAGCCAGCTGCACGAGCGCCGCTCGCTCCCATGGGTTGAGCAGGTCCCAGGACCCATCCAGAGATCCATACAAGGTCGTCGCCTGATCGCCCTGGGAGCTGGGTGCCGAACGCAGGAGGTCGAACCGTCGGCCTAGGCGCTGCAGGATCATGCTGGGCGTCAGCACCTTGATGCGTGCAGCCGCTAGCTCGACCGCCAGGGGCAGCCCGTCCAGCTCGTGCACCAGCTGGACGATGTCCCCGACGTTGGTCGCGTCCAACTGAAAGTCGTGCTTGACCGCCCTGGCCCGGTCCACGAACAACCGAACGGCTGGGTTGTCTTCTACGGCCTCCACCTGGGGGTCTTGGGAGGAGGGCAGTGTCAGTGGGCCGACGGGCAGCTGCTGCTCTCCTTCAATCTTCAGTGGGCTGCGGCTGGTGGCGATGAACCAGGTGTCTGGTGCGTCGCTCATCAGCTTGCTGAGCACTCGTCCCGTTCCGCTGGCGATCTGCTCCAGGTGATCCAAGACCAGCAGCGTAGGGCCTCGCCCGTTGAGGGTCTGCACGAGGCCTCCTTCGGGGTCCTTGGCGCCAAGGGGCACCTCCAGGACCGAGGCGACTGAGGACAGCATGGCGTCGTCGGCCTTCGCGGTGGCCAGATCGCAGAACCAGACGCCGCCGGGGTAGTCCTGGACACGCTCCGAGGCAAACACCTGAGCCAGGCGAGTCTTCCCGGTGCCGGCGGGGCCCAGGAGCGTAACGAGTCGCGCGCCTTGCTGGAACAAGCCCGCCATGGCACTCAGCTCGTCCTCCCGTCCCACAAAGGATGTGGCTCGGGGGTGAATGTTGGTGACCCGGAGGCCTGCTGGCCCCGCCCTGGCCTCGCCCTGGTTTGGCAGTCTTCGGGTGAGTGTGCGGAACAGGTGGGTCGCGCCAGCTACCGTTTTCGGTTGAGCGGCGCCCATGGCGGCCCTGCCTGGGGAGTCTTGCAGCGGGCTCGTGTCTTCGATCTCTTCGGGGGACAGCATCATCTGGGAAGGCTCGTAGCCCTCCAGCTGGCCTGTGTCGTATCGATCCTGAACGATGACCGCGAGCGCGTCGAGCAACTCGCTGCAGGAGCCGATCCGCTCCTGTTGTGGTTTGACGACCATCACCTTGATGAGATCGAGGAAGTCCACGGGTACGTCTCGTTCGTGCAGCATGTCGATGTCTCGGAGGCCCAGCCTCCAGATGGGGACCCCCTTGGGTCGCGCGCCGGCGCCAGCCAGCATCTCCCAGAGGGTCACTCCGAGCGAATAGATGTCGGACCGCTCGTCCACCAACTCCATGCCCTCGAACTGTTCCGGTGCCATGTAGGCGGGGGTCCCAAAGGCCCGGCCCGTGGTGGTGATGCGGTCGGTGTCGATCAAGGACGCGATGCCGAAGTCGAGGATCTTGATCCGCCCTTCGACGGTCACCATCAGGTTGTCTGGCTTGAGATCTCGGTGGAGACACGACTTGGCGTGGGCGTGCTCCATTCCTTGGACGATCTGCACGAACAACTCCAGCGCCCGGTTGGGGTCTAGAGGTGTGCTGGGGTCGTCTTTCAAGATGGCTCTGAGGGAGCGCCCGTCCACCAACTCAGTGATGATGGCGCACTGTCCATCGTTGTCGATGAAGTCGAAGATCTGAACGATATTGGGGTGCTGCAGACGCGCGAGGGCGCGTGCCTCGACCCGCAGGCGCTCCACGATCTCGATGTTGCGAGCGTAGTGGGCATGCAGCACCTTGATGGCGGCCACCATGCCCAGCCCGGACCGATGGACGCCTCGGTACACCGTGGCCATGCCACCCGCTCCCAGGATGTCCGTGATCTCGTACTGACCGACCACATCCCCTATGTCGATGTGCGAAGCCATCGGCCACACACTACCCCAACCATGGGGTCCCCGAGCCCTTGTCGCCTAGTTCCTGGGCCACCGAACAGTTTCCTTTGCGTGCTGCAGGTTGGGGTCGCGGAGAGGGGGCAAAAATCCTGCTCAGCTAGGGCTGCTGTCTTGCCCTTGCGGTGTGGAACTGACTACCCTCGGGTCAGTCCCCGTGTCTTCCCACCGACCCACTGACGATGATCGGAGCCCTGGGGACACCCCCTTGGATAACGACGCTGCTGACGGCTCCACTCAGCCCTCTGAGTCGACCGTGAGCCCAAGTCGCCGGGGTCTTCTGCGTGCTTCGGCTGCGCTCGGTGGGCTGGCACTTGCAGGCGCTGCTGTGTCCCGTACTGGCGCGGGGGGAGGGCTGAGCCGGCGTCGCTTCGATCATCGGCCAGCGCCTGAGACCGATCCCCCCTTTGTCACGCCCACGGAGCACTTCTACAGCTTCAGCAATGGCGCCCCGCCCGAGCCCATTCCCCTGGACTCCGCGATGCTGAGAGTGGGCTCTGAGATTTCACCGAAGGCGGTGCCATGGCGTGACCTCGTGTCTTTGGCCACTCAGCGGGTGCACATGACCCTGCAGTGTGATGGAAGTGGTTACCACGAGGCTGAGGGGGGCGGTCCCCCTGCCGGTTGCCAGCAGGTGCAGCCCGATGAGGACTCGTCGCACCCGCCGCCTGAGAATTGGGACTGGCGGTTTGGCGGAGTGGGCAATGCTGTCTGGGATGTGGTGCCCGTGGCGGAACTCTATGGGGCGCTGGGCATTGAGCTCACAGGTCCCTGGATCCGGGCCGTCGGCCGCGATGGCTTTGCTCGCAACCTGCCTGTGGACTTGGCTCGTATGCGCGACTTCTCGGTGGCTGTGGGAATGAACGGAGAGCCCCTCCCCGACAAGCATGGCGCTCCGGGTCGGCTGCTTGTGCCCGGTCAATACGGGATGATGAGCGTGAAGTGGTTGCGCGAGTTGACGACAGGGGAACTGTTGGATGCCCGGGTCTTCGATGGAGGACCCCTTCCCCACTACCCGGTCAAGCCGCTGGCATGGGCCACCTTCCCCGGCCAGGGTGAGCGGGTCTCTAGCGAGCGCGTCGAGGCCCGCGGCATAGCCTTTGCCGGAGAACACCCAGTCAAGGAGGTCTTGCTGTGGGTCAACCCTGCCGAGATCTGGACTGCGGAGCTCGTGGACACGCCATCGCCCCACGTGTGGTGTCGGTGGAAGGCGACGATTGAGGTCCCCCGCGGAAGCCACCAACTACACATCGCTTGTGTGGATACGCGGGGCCAGCACTCCAGAGAACAGGAGCCCTGGGGGGATGCCGAGGGCTATGGCGGTTTTCACGTGGTGGACATTGTCGCCACCTGAGACTGGGGCCGCTTGGTCTCCCTACTCGTCTCGTTGGCCCCAGGTGATCTTTTGGCTGGCTAGGACCACGGCGGGCGCGGCCGCGTGTCCTGTGAGGTAGGGAGGAGGAGCCAGCAGTCGCTCCACGGTCTCCAGCTGCGAGTTGGACGGGAAGTTGCGCGGGACGGGGGAAGCCACAAGCAGGAACTCGAAGCTGCCCTCTCCGGCCGCCGTGTAGCCTCCCTGGGGGCGCTCGCCCAGCTCCAGGTTGGGTGGATGCGGCACGACCACCTGGGGCCCCTTCTTGGCGAGAAAGACCTGTCCGGTGGGTGGATGGAGTACTTCGACGCCGGCGTTGGAGCGCTGCAGTAGATAGAGGTAGTCGGCCCCTTGTACCTCGGCGATGAATCGAATGGCAGTGTCCTCTTCGAGCAGCGCGCCATTGTCGACGGTCTTGGGCCCTGCATCCGCGATGAGCTCGATCCGAAGGGAGCCTTGGGGACGGAACTGCGTCCCGTCGGGAGAGCCCTCGCCGGCGTGTACGGGAGAGAACCAACTGACCAGGACTAGCGAGAGTGCGGCGAGGGCTAGCCCGGTGCTGCCCCTCACTGCCGGGCCATGGATCACTTTGCGGCCGGGGCGTCCGACTTGGAGCGAACGGTGGGAGTCTGGGCCTGGAGCCCAGCAGCATCGCCGTAGCCCATCAGACCAAAGTCGGCCACGTACACGACCCGATACTGGGCACCGCCGGGCCTTGGCTCGGTGTCGATGGCTACCCAGGCCAACAAGGCACGCTCGCCAACTGCCGTGATTGTGGGATCCATGTTGTCTTTGGTTGTAGCCAAGACGCGAGCAGGCTCTGTTCCATCACTGGGTGCAATGACAAGCGGATAGCCTGCCAGCTTGTCTTCGACTGCGGCGATCAGATAGCGGCCAAGAGGGTCCCAGCAGTAGCCTCGGCTCTTTTCGCTTCGGCGCACACCCTTGATGACAGGCTGTGGCAGAGAAGCGCCTGGAGTGAAGACAAACAGATCCCAGCGAAGCCCATCCTTGGAGTCCTTGTTGGACAAGAATGCGATGCGCTTGCCGTCCGGGGAGTAGGTGGGTTGGATCTCGTCGCTCGTGCCCAGCCGCAAGATCGGCGTGTGCTCAAAGCTGTCGAGGTCGAAGACATGAATATCCGCACCGAGGGGGTTGCGGACTTCGTGAATGATCTTGGCTTCGGTGGGGTGCCAGGATGGTGAAAGCTCCGAATCACCGGTGAACGTCAACTGGAAGCCCGTATCACCTTCCGTTGCCGTATCAGCCACAAAGAGGTCGGTTGCGCCGCCCTCCTGAGACTCCGATACGACGACAAGGCGAGAGTTGTCCGGTGACATGGCGGGAGAGTGCTGTGCACCAGGGCCGCCGACACGGACGTTGATGCCCTCGATTAGGACTTCGGCGCCTTTGGTCTTGTGTTGCGCCACCATGGCGCCGCTCTTGTCGCTGGAGCCCCACTCGTACCCCACCATGTCAGTGAATGAGGCGGTGCCCTCTTGGCTGGTGAGTGCTGGGTGTTTGTTGGGCCAAACGGATCGGAACAACCCGCTCTCAGTTAGCGACCGTGCGTAGTACGAAGTCTTGAACGTACCTTTGACCGACTCTCGCACCCCGTAGGCAATCCACGCGCCGTCGGACTTCAGGCGGGGCCCAAAGGCGTGCCCGTCGTGCAGCCCGGCAGCAACACGCTTGATGGACGGACCATCCTCTGCCCAGCAAGGGGCAGCGGTGAACGCCAACGAGATAGCGGCGAAAAGTCCTATGGTTGCGGTCCGGCGCAACGACACCTCCCGAAGCCGCCTCGCTGTCCATCGACAATGAGTACGCGCTCGCAGATCGTCGCCATACTACCGGAGTTGAGGGACCCCAAGATATGGGGCCACCCGAGTCTTTTCTTGGGCTGGTCGGTTTGCCAACAAACCGGGATCGCTGGTGGAGACGCGTTGCGGCTCGATGGATTCCGGTAGGCTTTGTGCGTGACAATGGCACCCGCGACAGGTCTGGAGCTCGAGGTCGCAATTACCCGCGCCCAGGACCTGCTGGCTCGCGGTGTCTTGCGTGCTGGGTCGGTATTGACCGTGGGGAACGGTCGTTCGGCAACGGTCACACTCGGTGGTGCAAGCTTGCCGGAGCTGTGGTCTCTGGTTCGTGTGGAGCAGGATCGAGCCTCCCTAGCCTTCACCGAAGCGATGGAGGTCGGGTGGGCTGAAGGTGATGGGCTCAAGACATCTCAGGAGCTCATTGACTCCGGCGTAGCGCTTGAGACTTCTGATGCGGCAGGGACCGCCGGCTGGCAAGCCTCTCTTGCGGCTGGTGGGAAGGTCATTGTTCGCTTCGGTGGACTGTCCGTCTTGATTAAGGCGAGAACCTCCGGCGAGGTTCCCGAAGTTGCTCCATCCATGGATACGCCGGGCCTCTGTGGGGGCTGCGCCGCTGCGCTTCCGCCCCCGCTTGAGGTCGATGGCTCTCTGAGACCATGTGATGCCTGCGGTGCAGTGAACGGGCCGCCCGATCCGGAAGATGTAGAAGACTCGATTCAGACAAGCAGTGAGGATGCAGACGAGCAGGAGACCGAGCTGGGTCTTGGGCCGGTGGCGATGTCGCTCTCCCAGGCAATGGGCGACGACCAGGCTGGATCCAATGTGGAGCCGTCTGGGGGTGAAGCGGAAGCTTCGGCGGGGACCCCTCGACGCAAGAGACGGGGCAAGCCGCCATGGACTCGACTCCAGTTGGGGCTGCTAGCTTTTGGATTCGTCTCGGGGCTGATCGGGATCAGCCTGATACTCGCTGCGTTGTTGACCAGTTAGCGCCGCCCGCGGCACTTCGGCGAGCGATGGGGTGGCCACTCTCTCTGTTCGTGCGAGCGGTGTGGACTAACTGGTGCTGGAGTCAGGCGCGGTTCGGCGTCGCAGTGCAGCGATGCTGACGATGATTAGCAGCAAGGTTCCTACCGTCATCCAACGAGTTGCCGTCATGCGGTGGACTTCCATGGAGCCCAGTTGAATGAGTGTGTTGGGCTGATCCAGCCCAAGAAGGGCTTCAGCGCGGCCGATGGCTAGCGAGATCCGTCCCATCACGGTGAAGCCAAAGGACGCACCGAAGGACAGCATCAGGGTGAGAATGCCAATGCGGGAGATCGTCCGCATGGGCCTGTTGTGCCGGGCACTGAAGTAGAAGTGCAGCAGGCAAGCGCAGAGCCCGAGGACCAGCACCAAGCCCGAGATAACGCCGGCGCCGCCGTTGTCCCAGTCCCACCAGCCGCTGGTTTCGTACAGTTGCTGCAGATCCGGCATGCTCGCCCGAACCTGCTCGAGTAGGCGACCATTGGCTTCACCGGTTAGCTTCACCCCCGCAAAGGCAGCCACGATGAACGCGATGGGGATTCGAGCCCAGTCTTGGTGCTTTCGGGTGACCTTGGCGAACAGCAATACCAGCAGCAGTAACGGAAAGATCGACAGGAGACGGTGCTCTTCAAGGAGCGGGAGAATGAGCTTAGGCTGGAAGACGCCGTAGTAGATTTCGATGGTGCCGATGCCGATGCCAACGCCCATGAACAGATGCTCAGCAAACTTGTAGATCGGGTTGTCGTCGAACAGGAAGGACAGAATCGCCAGCGTTAGGAAGATGCTGAGCAAGAGACCGGTAATTGCGAGCAGGTCCATCGTCAGTTCTCCTCTCCACCACGGGTGAGGAAGAAGGCAAGGTTGCCCAGCAGGAGCAGGATGATGATGTACAGGTGGCCGATGCTGAGTACGTTCATGCCGGATGTGGCTGGCAGGCGTGGCCGCTTCTCTGGTGGGACGCTGGCGTATACGAGCTTCTCGTACTGGGCCGACCCGGGCATGCCGCCGGACAGTCCGAACAACTGTCCGGACTGGTAGTAGGGGATGTAGTCCGGCGCGGACACCGCGGTGCATGCGCTGGCCATCTCCAGGTTGTACTGCCCTTGGATCTGCAGGACGAAAGCTTGTGTGCCGGGGAAGCCGGCTGAGACACTCGTCAGGATGTCAAAGTCACGCATGGCGTCGAGTCCCGCCATCACGGCTAAGTCAGCGGTCTTGTTGCCGCGGTCGTCGAGAGGGTAGGTCTTTCGGACGCTCTGGCCGAGGGACTTGATCGCCAACTCTTTGCCTTCGACGTAGCCCAGGAAGGTCCAGTCTTTTCCGTATTCCTTACCGTATTCCTGGGCGATATCCTCCAGGATGGGCTTCACAAGCGGAGGCGCGGTTGCCCAGAGGGTGCCCATGACCACGCGCACGTCTTGCCGGAACAGGTGGTGCAGGTGGGTTCGGAAGAAGGGCTCGAGCTCGGGGCGGGAGCCCGGATCAAAGTCCGCCGAGATGTATACCGTGTCGCCAGCCTCGAGAGCTTCCACCCGGTCGTAGAGGTCCTGGACACGTTGGTCGACCTTGAATGGCAGGCTGAATGGCACGAGCATCGGAAGCACAATGGCCAGTGCCATGCCGAGGAAGACCCAGCGTCGGTCCATGTTCTGGAAGCGGATCAGCAGATCGAGCATCATTCCCCTCCCAGGTGGCTGCGCTCGAGGCCGAGGATGACCCGGAGCCCAGTTGAGATGGCGCCCAGTGCTGCGCCGATGAAGATCGCGCGTCGGGCGGCGTTGTTGGGAACGTCAAGGGTCCAGTCCTTGAGCACTACCAGGTACTCGCCGATAACGGGTACGCCCTCGCCGATGGGCACCGAAGCGAACATCACCAGTGCGGCCGCCACCAACAAGAGGGTGGCTTCGGCGTTGCGGGCCCGGAACGCACGGAAGCCGGCTGAGGCGATGTAGAACGCAAGTAACGCGAACATCGTGGCACTGAGTGGGGTGTAAACGAAGTCGAAGATCCACTTGTAGGAGAAGGTGGCCTCCATCCCCGATGCGAGTCGCTCCTTGCCGTTCGCAAAGCCCATCGTCAGGGTCACCGCGAGCGACACCAGCAGCACGGCCTTGTAGCCCCAGTCCGTGCCCCTCTGGACGACTGTTGGGAGGTGGACCTGGACGAGGTTGATCAGGCCCAGGATGAAGGCGCCGGCGGCCAGGATGATGCCCCACTCCAGCATCTCCCCCGTGAGCGCCCGGTAGCGCCAGTGGGGAATGAAGAACTCGCCCACCATGATCACACCGACCACGAACGTGATGAGAATCGGGAGTGTGCGTTTCATCGTTCGATCAGTTGCCTGGAAGGGTGAGAGAGAAGAGATCGACCATCAGGGTGTTGTCGAAGCTGGCCAGGATGGTGCCAACGAGGAGAGCTGCGACGATGGCGACCTTGAGGTAGTCGGACGCCTTGAGCGAAGAGACCAGGCGAGGGTCCCGACTCAAGTAGGCTGAGACCGCGAAGAGCTCCTCGCCGATGAGTGTGTAGTCGCATGCCGCCACGAAGAAAGGAAGCTGTGTAGCTTCGGCGGTACCGGCGATCTGAATGGACCGGTTCAGGTAGCCGGTCTCGGCCAGGATGAGCGACTCGGCGAAGAAGCGGCCCAGATAGATATTGGTGGCGGGCTTCTCCCGCAACATGATGCCGTTCGTTCCGGCGCAGAACGCGAACTGGTCGGCGGCGATGAAGCGGATCTCCTCGGGCCGGAAGGCGTCGGGATAGCCTGCCTGGTAGAAGCCCGCTCGGACGACCTCATCGGCGACCTCACGGACGATGGGCACACAGCACGAGACGATGAGCTCGCACTGGTACTCGGCGATTGTCTTACTGACCTGCCCGAGGATCAGCATGGATGCGATGGTCTGAATGTCTTGCAGGTCATCGATGCCCGGCACGTATAGGACTGGCTTGCCCATCTCGGTGGCTCGGCCAATGCCGTCTTCGATGGCGTCGATGCCTGGCATACGCCGGATGAACATCTCCTTGCCTTGCTGCGCCTGCTTCGTGAAGTACAGCATCAGGCCGCCTGTGGTGAGGATCAGCAGCAGCAGGGTGAAGTAGCCCCACGGGACCCCATCCTCGGTGTCGGCGCTACCGAACCACCGCTCGGAGCGGATGGCGCCACCCTCTTGGGCGGCTTCACCCTCGCTGGGACTTGCCTCAGCATTGGCGCCGTCGTCGGGCGTGGAGCTTTCCACTTCTGCTGACACGGTCTGCTTGGCGGCGCTCTTGTCTTCGCTGCTGTCGCCGTCGCTGTCGGGTTGGGCCACTACGACCCCGCAAACCAGCAGGGTCAGTAGGAGGGCCAGCAGGGCCACAGCGCGCAGGGCGAAGGTCCTCATCGCTCAATGGCCTCGACGTTTGCGCGCGGCAGCACAGCCACCTCGCCGTTCTCGAACTCCACCTGCATCACACGAGCCTTGCTGCCCGAGTCCAGTACAACCGGCTCGACGGGGAGGCCGGCAACCTTGCCCAGAGAGCCAAAGTAGGGTGCACGAATGCCGCGGACCTGGTCGCCGATACTGATCCCCACCGGCTCCGGGGCGCTCACCAATTCATCGGGTACTTCTTGTTCATCAAAGGTGACGACGACCTCGGGCCGCATGACCCCCGCTCGGATTTGTGTTGCACCATTGATCGAGGCGCGCTTACCCACCTTGGACTTCAGCAAGTCGAAGGTCGCAGGCGCCATCTGGATGCTGCCGAAGCCCTCGGTGACGATGAGGGTGAGTCCGAGGTCTTCACCACCTGTGATGGCGACGCCCACTTCGTAGCCGAGGACCTCCTTGATTTCGTCGTAGTCGAAGCCCCCGGTTACGACGCCGATGGCCCCCACGTCGATGGCTCGCTGGAGGCCGGCGAGGTCGAGATACGCCCCGCCGATGATGATCTTGCCGGCCATGGATTCATTGATGGAGCTGGCTTCGAGACGGTCGGTCGGCGCTTCCACGCCCATGGTGAGTAGCCCCTTAGTCTCGCCCCCGAGCCCGAAAATCCCTTGGACGAAGGTGGCCGCCGACTGCACGACGCAGCCCTCATCGGGAACAACCTCCACGACCTTGCCGTTCATGTATGCGTCGATCTCGACGGGAATGGGGTCGGCCTGAAAAATGACCTGTCCGGTAATTGTCGAGACGCTCTCGATGGTTCCCGTGACAATCGCCGAGGCCTCTGCCTTGAAGAAACCCATGAAGCCGTTGGTGCGCCCGATCACCTCGCCGTTTTCGACCTTGTCACCCTCACCCTTGAGGAGAAACTCGGTCAGGCGGCCGGGGTCAACGCCCAGCTTGTTGGCCAGGTTGACCGGGTAGATCTTCCCAGGCAACTCGGTGCGCGCGACCACCTGGTCGGCGGTCACGGTGTCACCGACCTGTACGGTCACTTGCCCCTTGAGGGGCAGGCGTCGGTCCTTGTGCACGATGGCGTGCTCGGCGACCTTGAGGCCCGGAGTAAAGACTGCCGCCATCAGCCGCCCTCCTCATCGGGATACTCGCCAAGGGCGCGGACCCAACGGTCCAACATCGCCACCCGTTCGTTGGGCTCAGTGGGGATCTGAATGTCCGGGCGCCCGCGGGTATCAATCACGATGCCGACAACGCCGCCCCGTAGTGTCTTGGTGAGCGGCTTACCGGGGCCGGCACCCAGGTCGAGCTGGCGTTGAAGCGGTGTCAAGGTGGCCTGGACCTCGTCATCATGGCTGGCTTGGTAGAGGCGCAACTCCATGGAGTCGAGCACTTCGTCGATGACCTTGCCTCCCGGCATCTCCAAGGAGACCTTGAGGGCAGGTTGGCCCGCTTTGACCGCCCCCAGTGGCGCGACACAGGTGCCCAGGTAGATGATGCAGTCCTTCTCGAAGACCTGTGTCGCGGCCTCCTCGTTGACTGTCGAGAGCACCCCGAGGTGCGGCATCATGAAGATGGAGTCCACGGCGAGCTGGGTGATCCCCTCAGGCGCGAACGCATCGATCATCATGCGCATCGACTGAACTCGACGGGGTGCGTGCGAGAGCACTCCTCCGGACCCGACGAGCAGGTCGAGCTCCATCATCTGGACCAGCGAGTCATCACCGCTTTGGCGGAACGCGTCGGCGATGGTGCGGTCTTGCTGGACGCCCTTGAGGCCGACAGCGAACTCCTTGTGCTGGATGAAGGCTAGCCGCAGGGCCTCCCTTGCGATCGCCTGCTCGATCTTGAGTTCCTCAAGGGTCTGGGGAATCGTCGTCGGCCGGATCATCTTGTTGCCGATGCGGTTCCGCAGCATCTTCTCGTTGATGTCGAAGGGTACCCATCGCAGGATGGCCGGCAGACCGGCCTCGGCGAGCACGTTGGACACCGAGTAGCTCATGCCCAGGTTCGCGCTGACCGTTCGATTGAAGATCTCGGTGAACACAGAGAACACATCGGTGGTCGCGCCGCCAATGTCGACGCCGAGGATGTTGATGCCCCGCTGTCTAGCGATGGTCTGCATGATGAGCCCGACCGCTCCCGGAGTGGGCATGATGGGGGCATCAGTCCAGGTCATCAGCTTGTCGTAGCCGGGCGCCTGGGCCATGACGTGCTCCATGAACAGGTCGTGGATCTTGTCCCGCGCCGGGCCCAGGTCCTCATCCTCAAGGACCGGTCGGACGTTGTTGACTAGCTGTAGGTCGCAGACTTCGTTGAGAAGTTCCGAGATTTCGGGCCGAACGTCTTTGTTGCCCGCGTAGATGACTGGAAGATTGAAGCCACCACCCAGTCGAGTGCGCGGCCTTGCGGCCCGGATGCGCTCGGCCAGAGCGACGACGTGCTTCCGTGTGCCCCCGTCAGTGCCTCCTGCCATGAGGATCATGTCGGGCCGCAGCTGACGGATGCGCTCGATCTGCTCGTGGGGTCTGCGCTTGTCGTTGGTGGCAAATGTGTCCATCACGATGGCGCCGGCTCCGAGGGCGGCCCGGGTTGCCGACTCTGCCGACATGGTGCGAACTACACCACCCACCACGACCTGCAAGCCGCCGCCAGCGGACGATGTCGAGATGTAGATGTCGACGCCCTCGTTGCTGTCTTGCTCGGGAGTGAGGATCCCACCGTCCTCGGTCACCAGCTTGCGGCCCGACAACTCCTGAACCTCAGTGGCAGCGTTCACGACGCCCCGAGTGACGTCCTCGAACGGAGCCTCGACCGTCGTGGGTGCTTCACCTCGCCAGGTCTGGCGGTATTCCTCGCCGACCTTCTCGATGAGGATCGCCTTGGTGGTGGTGCTGCCGCAGTCCGTCGCCAGAACACTGCGCAACTTCAGTCTGGGACTGTTCTCGGTGGGGTTACTCATGCGGCGACCCCCTGCTCTCTGTCCAGCCGTTCAATCACGCCGAGGACATACTCCATGCCAGCGCGTTGCTCTAGGAGGCCGGCCATGGCGTCCCAGTCTTTCTGGCTTAGGAACGTAGTGACTGCTGGCGACAGGACGTACATGAACTGGCTGCCAACAAAGGACAGTGGCCGCAGTGACTCCAGCGCCAGGATGGCGGGAACGGTCAGCCCAAAGCGCACGATGAACTTCGCAACCTTTTCCGTGGCCGCTGCCTGGTGGGCTGTGATCTGGTCCGGCCCCGTTGTCTCAGCGGGATGGTTCATGACGCAGCCCGTGTTGGGAGAGCAACGTTGTCCTCGCTCTCGTCGGCGCTCGGCTTGCGGCGGTCGAGGTACCGGCGGAGCAAGAGCTCAACCTGGTCTTCTCGTCCGGGGCAGCGCAACCACACCGAGTGTTTTCGGGCCAGTAGACCGGAGCGGCTGGCACCCATCAGCCAGAACCCTTCGTCCGTCTCCATCCAATTCGTGAAGCGTGGCCACGGCTGTCGGAACCTGCGAAAGAGGCCATCGACCTGCACACCGTCCTCGGCTAGGGAGAAGCGAGTGGGCAAGAGGGCTTCCCCACAGGCGGACAGCAGCAGCAGCGTGCCCAGAGCGCCGAGCCAGATATCGAGCAGGGCTATGGACACCCCGGCAATCACGATCACCACGGCGGCGCCTGCCGCCAGGGCAGGGCTGCGGCTAGGAGGCCAGTCGGACCAGTTGAGTCGGGGTTCCAAGGCGCGCGATAATAAGCAGAGGGCTTGGGTCGGTCAAACGGAACTCGGACTGCCATCCCAGCCCTGATGTCGCCATTCTGCCTGTGGGCCGACCTGTCTCCGCGTAATCGGCCTACTAGCCACCGGTCGGCGGCCTGAAACCCTGTGGTACACTCGCGCCCCCGTCCAACTGACCCGAGGCTGGTTTGCAGGCGGGTCGTACGGACCTGCGGGCCTCAGGGAAGACCAGTCATGAGCCACCCCACAGCGACAGTGCCTGCCGCGCACCTGAGCCGGCGGATTCGCGTCCAGGTTCGAGCAGATGCATGCCTCTATGAGGGCTATGTGCACCTTCACGAGGAGGCGCACCGCCTCCAGGAGGTGCTGAATGACCCACGCCCCTTCCTCAACCTGACCGAGGTGGTCATGCAAGATGGTTCAGGTGGTCAGGCCTTTGAAGCCACCTACGTGGCCTTGAACAAGGGCGCCATCACGCACGTGGTTATTCTGGGAGATGAAGCGGTGGCCGCTTCTGCAGGTGGTCGTCCGAAGGGCAAGCAGCCCCGCAAGGGAGCGAGTGCTTCTGATGTGTCGGTTCCCCCAGCGGGTCCGAAGACGCGCCCGGTTGGTCGGGCCTCGACGCAAGCATCCAGTGATGTCGACGAGATGTCGGTTAGCGACCTCATTCTTGAGGATGAGCCGGACGACATTGATCCTGATGATCTCCTCGGAGGTTGAGTCGTGTCCGATTTCGAAACGTTCCCTGATGATGCCGGCCTGCGAGTAGAGCGGGCGATTGAAGCTGTTCGTGGTGGGGGCATCGTCGTCCTTGTGGATGACGAGGACCGAGAGAATGAGGGAGATCTGGTTCTCGCCGCAGAGAAGGTGAGCCCTGAGGCCATCAACTTCATGGCTGTGTATGGCCGAGGCCTCATCTGCATGTCGATGGTGCCGTCGCAGATCGATCGGTTGGATCTGCCGATGATGGTGCGGGACAACACATCGCCCTACGGTACGGCCTTCACGGTCAGTATCGAGGCGCGCACCGGGGTGACCACGGGCATCTCGGCTGCTGACCGTGCTCGCACCATCCAGGTGGCCGTGGATCCAGAGACGACGGCCACCGATCTGGTCTCTCCGGGGCATGTCTTTCCCCTTCGAGCTAGAGCTGGGGGCGTTCTGGAGCGCGCTGGTCAGACAGAGGGGAGTGTCGATCTTGCTCGGCTCGCGGGTTGTGAGCCTGCCGGCGTCCTCTGTGAGATCATGAACGAAGACGGCACGATGGCACGCCTGCCTCAGCTGCTGGAGTTCGCCGAGGAGCATGAACTCGTCGTCCTTACTGTGGCCGACCTCATCGCCTATCGCCTTCAGCGCGAGACCTTGGTTCATCGCGTGGCTTCGGCAGAGCTTCATCTGGACGCAATGGGCACGGTCACCGCTCATTTGTTCCGCAACGGGGTGAACCAGCTTCAGTACCTAGCGCTGGTCCGCGGGGACATCGACCCGGCCGAGCCCGCCTTGGTTCGTGTGACTAGCTCGAACCTGTGGAGTGATGCCTTGCAGGCGTTTCGGGAGGATGGTGGTCCCCTATTGAATCGGAGCATGGAGCTCATCCGAGAGCACGGTACTGGGGTGGTTCTCTATGTGGTCCGTCCTTTCGATGCCGACGATCTCTTGCGGCAGCTGGGCTCGGTGGCTGCTGATGTGGACGGTGAACTTCCCGTGGAAGAGACCCAGGCGGATCCCTACCCAGCTGCTTTCCGGGACTATGGCCTTGGGGCCCAAGTGTTGCGGGAGTTGGGGATGCAGCGTATTCGTCTCTTGACCAACAGCGATCGCAGGCTGGTGGGCGTCGAGGGCTATGGAATTGAGGTTGTCGAGCGTGTCCCCGTGTCTGCTGAGCCCCGTGTGGATGGTCGACTCGCTGGCCTCCCAGGCGGCAAGGACTGAGGACCGGAGGCCGTGATGCAGCTGCGCGAAGGTGTTTGCTCCATTGAGGCGCCGATGGATGCCCACGGTTGCCGCTTTGGCATCGTTGCAGCCCGCTACTATGACGAGATTGTAGGCAACATGGTGAGCGGTGCGATTGAGCGGCTCGTGGAGGCGGGTACGCGTGCTGAAGACATCACGGTCGCCTGGTGTTCGGGGGCCGTGGAGCTTCCTTTGTTGGCTGACACCCTGGCTTGTAGCTGTGACGATGCTGGTCGCTCCCGGTTCGATGCCATCTTGGCGATGGGCTGTGTCATTCGCGGTGGTACTCCACACTTCGACTACGTCTGCGACATGGCGGCACAGGGGCTGATGAGAGTCTCGTTGGATCGCCAGGTGCCTGTGGCATTTGGTGTCTTGACTTGCGACGACGGTGAGCAGGCGAAGGCTCGCTCGGGACTCCCGACGGCATCGGGCGAGTCCAAGGGCAACAAGGGTGTGGAGGCAGCCGAGGCTGCCATCGAAATGGTCAACCTGGTGGGCCCGCGCGGCTTGGTCCGGAGCGGTTGAGGGCGACCCATGGCAAGTCGACGGTTTGCGAGGGAGCAGGCTCTCCAGATCCTCTATCAAGTGGATGTGCGCAAGTGTGACGCCAATGAGGCGCTCGGCAATTACTGGTCCCGAGAGCCGGCGGACCCCGAGGACATGGCGTTCACGGCCAAGCTGGTGCAGGGGGTGCCGGCCCACGAAGAAGAGATCGACGGGCTGATCAGCGAAGCTTCCATTAACTGGAAGGTCGCGCGCATGAGCTATGTGGACCGCAACATACTGCGTCTGGCTGTCTTTGAATTTCTGCATGTTGCCGACGTTCCTACGATGGTCTCCATCAACGAGGCCATCGAGATGGCGAAACGTTTCGGTACAAGCGAGTCTGGCGCCTTCATCAACGGGATATTGGATCGGGTCGCGCGCAATCTGGAGTTGACCACGGAGCTCGGCGGTGAGCCGGGAGGCGCATGAAACTCCAGGTGACCTTCGAGACGGACTCGCCTTCACGCCTGGAGGGGCTCGAGGGTGCGGTAGCCATTGTCTATCAGGACGACCGACCACTTCGGGGTCTTGCGGTTCGAGCGGACTGGCGACTCAATGGCTTCCTGTCCCGATTGGTGGTTGAAGAGCGCTTTCAGGGAGAGCCTGATGAGTGGCTGTTGGTTCATACTCAGGGCCGGCTCCCGTACACGCACTTGTTCTTGGTGGGAATGGGTCGTCGTGGAGACCACACCGAGGGGCGCGCTCGTCGCACTCTTGAGACAGTGGCGGGAAAGGTCGCCCTGGCAGGGCTGCATGCGCTGGCAATCAACCTGTCGGAGGTTGTGGGTGACACCATGCCCATGGATGACGCGATGTTCCTCTTTCTAGAGGGTCTGTCCAAGAACTATCCCGATGATGACCTGAGTGATCCGCCCTACCGCCCAGCCCTCGACGCCAAACAACGCAACGAAGAGCGGCTCCAGGCTTTTCGCGACCGCCGCCAAGAACTCGTCCGCGCGCGCGAAGAGTGGGATCGAGTGCAGGAGGATGCCGCCGATTCTCAGGAGTTGGATGACGAGGTCGGCGAAGAAACCCTGCTTGACGAAGCCGGAGACTTGCCGAGTGCTCAGGAGGCAGACTCGGGTAGCGATAGCCTCCGGCAGGCCTCTGGCGCGACGGAGGAACAGCGCAGTCGTCGGCCTGTAGCGGGTGCGCTGCCCCCTGAACTGGACGATTCCCACGTTGCCGCTCAGGCTTCCGACATGCATGCCGAGGAGGGGGACTCGCCTCCCGATCCGGGCAGCCTTGCCGAGCCTGAGCTGGAACCTGCACCAGAGCGAACGGTTCACGTCGTCTTGGTGGGCGATGCAGAGTCCTTGAGCCCCATGCGAAAGGCGCTTCGAGAGTCCGGTGGAGATGCCAGCGCTTCGCTCGCTGTGGAGTGGAGTCGGTAGGCCCGAGCAGGGTCAGTGGGGCAGGATCCTGCTGGCTGGTGCGGTGTAGTCCCTCGGAAACACCGCTGCCGTGCGATTGACTGGCACTCGTAAGGCGTTATATTGCGCGCCCCCTGAGCCTGGACTCTCTCATGGAAGTCTCCAGAGTTGAGCCCCCCAGAGTCTCTTGAGGTCTATGGAGCCAACGTATGCCGCGCGACTATCTCTTTACTTCCGAATCCGTCACTGAAGGCCACCCGGACAAGCTGTGCGATGTAGTCAGTGATGCTGTCCTAGATGCTTGCCTCGCCGGTGATCCTAAGTCTCGTGTCGCCTGCGAAACCCACGTCAAGACGGGCTATGCCGTTGTCGCTGGTGAGGTGACCACGGAGGCGAATTTCGATGTGACACAGGTCGTGCGTGATGCAATCCGTCGTATTGGCTACACCGACTCGGCCATGGGTTTCGATGGGAACACCTGTGCCGTCTTCAACGCTCTGGACAAGCAAAGCCCCGATATCTCTCAGGGCGTCACTGCCGGTGAGGGGCTGCACAAGGAGCAGGGTGCTGGCGACCAAGGGATGATGTTTGGCTATGCAGTGGACGAGACACCGGAATACATGCCGGCCACTATCCACTATGCCCATCGTCTGACTGAGGCCCTCTCGTTGGCGCGTCGGGAAGGTCGTCTGGACTGGCTGCGTCCGGATGGCAAGAGCCAGGTGACCGTCGAGTACAAGGATGGGAAGGTCGCCCGGATCGACGCCGTGGTGATCTCGACCCAGCACGCTGCGAGCGTCAGCCACGAAGACATCGTTGCTGGGATTCAGTCGGAGGTCATTCAGCCGACGCTCCCGGGTGAACTACTCGACGAGAACACCAAGTACTTCATCAACCCCACTGGCCGCTTCGTTGTGGGTGGGCCCATGGGCGACGCCGGCCTCACAGGTCGCAAGATCATCGTGGACACCTACGGGGGGCACGGAGCCCATGGTGGCGGTGCCTTCTCGGGTAAGGATCCGAGCAAGGTGGACCGATCGGCTGCCTACATGGCTCGCTACATTGCAAAGAATATCGTTGCTGCTGGTCTCGCCGATCGGGCGTTGGTGCAGCTCGCCTACGCTATTGGCGTCGCTGAGCCGCTGAGTGTTTTTGTCGATGCATTCGGTACAGCCCGAGTGTCTGAGGAGCGGTTGGCGACGACCGTTCGTGAGGTGTTTCCCCTGAAGCCGGCTGACCTTATTCGGCACCTTGATTTGCTGCGGCCGATCTATACGCCGACGGCAGCCTACGGTCACTTCGGTCGCAACGAAGAGACCTTCACCTGGGAACGTACCGACAAGACTGACGTGCTGCGCAACCTGCTCACTTGAGTTCCTGAACCACGAGCCGTTGCGGGTCTGTTGACCTCGCACTGGAGGCATCGATGCCAGATTTTGTTCAGTACAGTCCGCCGGCCGCCGGCACCGCAATCACGATGGATGGCGGTCGTCTTTCGGTTCCAGATGATCCGATCATTCCCTTCATCGAGGGCGACGGCATTGGCCCTGATATCTGGGCTTCTGCGGTGCGCGTCATTGATGCAGCAGTGGAGAAGGCTTACGGCGGGGCTCGAAAAATTGCCTGGTACGAGGTGTTTGCTGGCGAGAAGGCTCACCGAGTGCATGGTGAGTGGCTTCCCGAAGACACACTGACGGCGATCCGTGCCTACAAGGTGGGGATCAAGGGGCCGCTGACGACTCCGGTTGGTGGCGGGATACGTTCGCTCAATGTCGCCTTGCGGCAGAAGCTCGACCTGTATGCCTGTGTGCGACCCGTGCAGTGGTTCTCGGGCGTTCCGAGCCCGGTCAAGGAGCCGGGTCTCGTGGACATGGTGATCTACCGGGAGAACTCGGAAGACATCTACGCAGGCATCGAATGGGCGGCGGGCAGCGCCGAGGTGCAGCGAGTTGTCGGTTTCCTGCAGGGTGAAATGGGCGTTTCCAAGATTCGCTTCCCGGCCACCTCGGGCATTGGGGTCAAGCCGGTCTCAGAGGAGGGCACCAAGCGCCTGGTGCGAAGCGCGATTGACTATGCGCTCTCCGAGGGACGCAAGAGCGTCACCTTGGTCCACAAGGGCAACATCATGAAGTTCACCGAGGGGGCCTTCAAGACTTGGGGTTACGAGGTCGCCGACGAGGAGTACACGGATCAGTGTTACTCCTGGGCCCGCTGGGAGCGCACCAAGGCCGAGCACGGAGAGGCTGCGGCCAACGCCGAGCAGGACGAGGCTCTCGCTGCCGGACGTTTGTTGGTCAAGGACGTCATCGCGGACGCGATGCTCCAGCAGATCCTTCTGCGTCCGGCTGAATATGATGTGATCGCGACGCTGAATCTCAACGGTGACTACATCAGTGATGCTCTCGCCGCGATGGTTGGCGGCATTGGAATTGCGCCGGGTGCCAACATCAACTACCTGACGGGTGAGGCCATCTTCGAGGCAACCCACGGCACTGCCCCGAAGTATGCCGGGCAAGACAAGGTGAACCCGTCCTCGGTGATCTTGAGCGGTGAGATGATGCTGCGCTATCTGGGCTGGCGTGAGGCCGCGGAGTTGATCCCACGTGCACTCGAGAAGACCATCGGACAAAAGACTGTGACCTACGACTTTCACCGGTTGATGGATAGCGCGACGAAGCTCAAGTGCAGCGAGTTCGGCACCGCCATTATCGGGAACATGAGCTGAGGGCAGATGCCCAGAGGAAGAGAGGCCCCCATGACCAACAAGCGTCCCAAGATTGCTCTTATTGGAGCCGGCCAGATTGGCGGAGTCATGGCTCTGCTGGCCGCCCAGAAGGAGCTCGGTGACATTGTGCTGCTCGACATCCCTCAGGCCGAGGGTGTAGCGAAGGGCAAGGCTCTCGACATTCAGGAGAGTCGCCCTATTGATGGCTACGATGCGGAGATTACGGGTACGTCCGACTACGCGGATGTGGCGGGTGCGGATGTGGTCATCGTGACGGCTGGCGTTCCACGGAAGCCGGGAATGAGTCGGGACGATCTGGTCGAGATCAACCTGCGAATCATTCGCGACGTTGCTGGCAACCTAAAGACCCACTGTCCTGATGCTTTTGTCATCGTCATCACCAACCCGTTGGATGCCATGGTCTACGCCATGCAGCAGGTGACGGGGTTCCCAACCCACAAGGTCTGCGGGATGGCTGGTGTGTTGGACTCGGCGCGGTTGCGGTACTTCCTCGCTGACGCGCTTGACGTGTCCACCTCCAATGTTCAGGCGATGGTCTTGGGCGGGCACGGTGATTCGATGGTGCCGCTCTTGTCGACCGCCAATGTGGGTGGGGTTCCCATCACCACCTTGATTGATGAGGACAGGCTTGACGCCATCGTGGCCCGCACGCGCAAGGCTGGCGGAGAGATTGTCGGACTGCTCAAGACGGGCTCGGCATTCTTCAGCCCTGCAGCCGCGGCGATTCGAATGGCTGAGAGTTACCTAAAGGATGAAAAGACGCTCTTGCCTGCCGCAGCGTGGCTGGACGGAGAGTATGACCTTCGCGGCTTCTACTTTGGAGCCCCCACAATCATCGGCGCAGGTGGCATCGAGAAGGTTGTGGAAGTGCCCCTTAGCGATACGGAGCGAGAGGCGCTCCACGCCTCTGCTGGGGCTGTTCAGACGCTGGTTGAAGGCATTCAACTCTAGTCGCAGATGAGTCCAAGCCAGGAGAGTCCATGAAGGTTCACGAGCATCAGGGCAAGGAGATCCTCCGCAAGTTCGGAGTTGCGACACCGCGTGGCAAGGTTGCCTTCTCGGTCGAAGAGGCCGTGGCCGCAGCCACGGAGCTGGGCGGTGATGTCTGGGTGGTCAAGGCTCAGATTCATGCGGGTGGTCGCGGTAAGGGCGGGGGTGTGAAGCTGGCTCGCAGCCTCGATGACGTCCGGAATGTCGCCTCTGAGATCCTTGGTATGACTCTCGTCACCCACCAGACCGGCCCGGAGGGGCGCCTTGTGAGGCGCCTCTACATCGAGGAGGGCTGCGACATCGCTCGAGAGCTCTATGTGGGCATGTTGCTGGACCGTGCGGTTGGTCAGGTGGTGGTGATGGCCTCCACTGAGGGGGGGATGGACATCGAGAAGGTTGCGGAGGAGACCCCCGAGAAAATCCACAAGGTGTGGATTGATCCGGGCATGGGCCTCACCGACTATCAGGCGCGACAGATTGCCTTTGCGCTTGGCCTAAAAGACAAGGTCCAGTTGCGTTCGGCGACACGGTTTCTAAAGGGGCTGGCCGCTGCCTACCAGGACTACGATTGTTCGCTTGCAGAGATCAATCCGCTTGTGGTGACGAGTGGAGGCGAGGTGCTGGCACTGGATGCCAAGATGAACTTCGACAGCAACGCGCTCTATCGCCATCCCGATGTCGTCGAGATGAGAGACCTGCACGAAGAAGATCCGTCCGAAGTCGAGGCTGGCGAGTACGACCTCTCGTTCATCAAGCTCGATGGTGCGATCGGATGCATGGTCAACGGCGCTGGGCTTGCCATGGCGACCATGGATACGATCAAGCTGCACGGGGGAGAGCCCGCGAACTTCCTGGATGTGGGTGGTGGAGCCACAGCAGACAAGGTCAAGGCGGCGTTCCAGATCATCACTCGAGACCCAGCGGTGAAGGCGATCTTCGTCAACATCTTTGGCGGGATCATGAAGTGCGACGTCATCGCAACCGGAGTTGTTCAGGCGGTTCAGGAGACGGGTCTGGACGTTCCGCTTGTTGTCCGATTGGCTGGCACCAACGTGGAGATGGGTAAGCAGATCCTGAACGACTCGGGTCTGCGCATCCTTGCTGCGGACTCGCTCGGCGAGGGCGCCCGCCTAGCCGTTGAAGCCACTAAGGAGGCCTGAGCGATGGCAATTCTAGTCAACTCGGACACGAAGTTGGTGGTGCAGGGCATCACGGGCAAGCACGGTGGCTTCCATACGGCGCAGGCGATTGAGTACGGCACGAATGTGGTTGGCGGTGTGGTGCCTGGTAAGGGAGGGGGTAGCAGTGACCATGGCGTGCCAATCTTCGACACGGTCCGGGATGCTCTGAAGGAGACGGGAGCCAATACCTCTGCTGTCTACGTTCCTCCTCCGTTTGCAGCGGATGCCATCCTGGAGGCTATCGATGCTGGGGTGGAGTTGGTGGTGGCGATCACCGAGGGCATTCCGGTGGCCGACATGGTGCGCGTGAACGCCGCCCTTGCTCGCAGCTCCACTCGCTTGGTGGGGCCCAACTGTCCTGGTGTGATTACGCCGGGGGAGTGCAAGATTGGAATCATGCCGGGGCATATTCACCGCCCTGGCCGTATTGGGGTCCTGAGTCGATCTGGAACCCTCACTTATGAGGCGGTGGGTCAACTGACGGGGCTTGGGATTGGTCAGTCGACCTGCGTGGGGATCGGCGGGGACCCAATCATTGGTACATCCTTTCTGGACGTTATAGAGCTCTTCGCGGCGGACGATGCGACGCTCGGCTTTGTCATGATCGGTGAGATTGGCGGTTCTGCTGAGGAAGAGGGGGCGGCTTGGATTGGAGCCAACCTCGACAAGCCCGTTGTCGGATTCATCGCGGGTCAGACGGCTCCTCCGGGACGCCGAATGGGTCACGCGGGCGCGATCGTGTCCGGTGGCCAGGGCACCGCGTCTGGGAAGATGACGGCAATGGAACAGGCGGGCATCGCGGTGGTCCACTCTCCGTCAGACATTGGTGTCACCATGCAGCGTCTCTTGTCGGAGCGAGGCCTCTTGGACGAAGCCCGCACTGCATCCAACTGATTCGAACACTGAAAAGGATTCCCATGAGCATCGAACGAACTCTATCCATCATCAAGCCTGACGCGGTCTCTGCTGGAAAGGCCGGTGCGATTCTTCAACACTTCGAGGACAAGGGGCTCCGTGTCGTGGCGTCTCGCAAGATGACCTTGTCGAGGTCCCAGGCGCTGGCGTTTTATGCAGTGCACAAGGAGCGCCCCTTCTATGAGAGCCTCGTGGAGTTCATGACCGAGGGGCCAGTCTTTGTGAGTGTTCTCGAAGCCGACAGTGCCGTCTCCTATCATCGCGAGGTGATGGGGGCGACGAACCCGAGTGATGCCTCTGATGGCACGGTGCGGGCGCTCTACGGGTCGTCCATTGAACGCAACGCGTGTCACGGCAGTGACAGTCTCGAAAATGCGCAGATTGAAATTGGCTTCTTCTTCTCAGGAGCAGAACTCCTGGCGTAACTGAGCTCCCTTGACCCCGGCTCAGGTTGGGGCTAATCAAACCCTCCTAGCCGTGACAGAACTACGGCAGGTCAGCATCTTGGGCGATTAACTCAGCGGCAGAGTGCTACCTTCACACGGTAGAAGTCACTGGTTCAAATCCAGTATCGCCCACCATTTTTCTCGTCTTGACCCCGTCTCAACACTGCTTGGGGCGGGGTCGACTCGTTCTGAAGATCGCTGTGCCGGTTACGCGTTGAGAGCGTCTTCGTCGATGCCGAGTTCCTTGCGGGCTTCTTCAGAGATCATGCTCGGGTGCCAGGCAGGGTCCCAGACGATCTCGAAGTCGCAGCGGTTGACCTTGTCGAGGCTGCAGACGCGATTCCGAATGTCGACCGGGATTTCTCTCGCTGATGGACAGGCCTCAGAGGTGAAGGTCATCTGAACCAGAACACAGTCCCCATCGATCTCAATGTCGTAGACCAGGCCTAGGTCGTAGACGTTGACCGGGATTTCGGGGTCATAGCACTGCTTGATCTGGTCGACCACGTCGTCTTGAAGGCTCATAGCATCCTAGTCCTTTTGCTCCGGTAGGCTATCTGTGTAGCATCATCCGGGTTTCCTCGCATTACGTGGATTGCCTGGCGGAGACGACATTTCCCATGTCTGGTAGCGATACAGACCGCGCGGAAGCGCTCTACATGGACGGGCTCGATTGTTTTGCCGAGGAAGATTGGCAAGCAGCGGTAGGTTTATTTCAGCAGGCCGTTGAGGCGGACTCCGAGTACCTGGATGCCTACCACGGGATTGCGCGCGCCTGCTTTGAGGGGCGAGAGGCGCACCCTGAGCTATTGGACGCAGCCATTGACGCCGCCACTCGGATCACCGAGCTCGATCCGGACGATGTCACCGCTTACTCGACGCTCTCTCAGGTCTATGTCTGGAAGGGTGACAAGGACACGGCTGAATTCTGGGGCGGGAAGGCCCGTGTGGCTGGTTGGAAGCAGCAACTGAAGCGAGATCAACAAAAGCGTCCGCCGCCACCATTCGATCCGGAGAACGGCGGCTGATCCAAACACTTTGGTGAGAAGTGCCCTGCGGGCCTAGTTGCCTGGGCCCCCACCGCCGCCTGGCCCGCCTCCGTTGCCGGGCCCACCACCATCGAGTTGAATGCCCCACTGATTTTGGAAGGCTCCCTGCAGAAGGAGCTCGGGATGCTCCTCAGTCGCTGGGTAGTACTCGTCTACGAATCGGCGAATGGACAGCCGCCCTCGAGTGCCGCCCGGAATCTCGCTGAAGTGTTCGGGCTCCACATCGAAGGCTCCTTCATCGGCAACATTGCACTCGATGCGCCACTGACTACCTGTTTCCTGTTGGGTGAAGACCGCTTCGATGTAGACACGTTGTTCGCCCATGGGTGGCCAAAGGAACTGGATTCCCAGCTCGGGGTTTACGGGCAAGGTGCTGTCATCACCGGGCAGGCTCGGTCGATCGACCTCGAAGCCTGGGTGTGTCCGCAACCCGCCCAAAATCTCGAAGGCTGGAACGTCGGCACCACCATAGACGTGGAAATCAAGGCGCTCATCCGGGGGCAAGGCCCGGGGATTGCCATTGCTGTTTCCCTCTTGTGGTGGCGGTGCATAGTAGACGCCTGTGCCGTCCCCCACGTCAGTCCAGGGCAGAAGCCATACGCTGTCCTCGTTCCCTTCCGCGAAGATGAACTCAAGCTCATCTCCAGCATCGAGCAAGAGATACTCTTTCTCTGTGCCTCGTCCCTCGGATGTACCGTTTGTTTCGGGCGTGGTGGAGGCGCAACCGAACTCGTCGGTGTCTTGGCCGCGGGGCCCATTGAGTTCGCCTTCGGGGTTTTCTTCGCCTTCGAGCAGTGGCTTCACAAAGTAGCTGTAGCCCACTGTGTACCTGCCACCCGGATAGCGCTGTGTTCCGACCAGCGTCGCATAGCCAAAGACACCTTCAAAGCTATCGGCGTTGTCCCCCGGTTCGTCGCCGTCGGTGTCGCTTGCGTCGTCGTCATCGGCGTCCCCGCCCGGCTCGGTGCCTTCTGTTCCGCTGGTGGAGCTGTCGGGAGCCGCTCCCAGTAGCGTGCCGCCACCATTGAAGTTGGGCGTAGATTCGCAACTGCATAGCAGCGTGATCACGAGGACTAGAAACGGACCTAGGGCTCGAGGAGAAGCCATTGAAGATCTCCGAGGGGTGCACGACGGGAGTCTGTCGGGCTTCAAAGCATCGATTCAGTCTAGCAGCGGAGTGAAGGGGCCTACGACTGTTTTCGGGTTGCTGCTCGGGGTTGTGGGTCTCACGACACCCATGCGAAGGTGAGCGGACCGGAATCGGCCACAACACGGACGAGACCTAGAGGGGAGCTTGAGCATGGACCGTTTGTGGGCTCTCTGGCCTGGCATATCAACAGGCTCTTTCCCTTGTCTGTGTCTCTTCTTGATGTCGGTGACTCTTGTGTGTGCCTGTACCCCACGAGAGAACTGTTTGGACTCGGACTGTTCATCAGGCGACGACGACGACTCTTCGGAGGGTGACGGCGATGCCACGGGGGATGATGATGACTCGTCGGGGGATGACGACGACTTCACCTTTGAGGATGAGCCCGAGTTTCTGGCGACCTATGACTTCCGGTTGGTGATGCGCCGCAACGATCTCACCGGCGAGTTCGGTTTGATTCAGGGAACTATGGATGTGTCGCTGTCGACCACCGATGTGTTGGCGGAGTTGACTACCGCCTCTGGTACCCAGTGGACCTGGGCTGGGCCTGTGGAAGACAACTCCAGTGGTTTTCTACTTCGTGGCTACATGCGTACTCCGGGGGCGCCTCAGGACACCTATGTCGAGGTCTCTGGCGCGTTTCTGGTCAACGCCGATGGAACCCCTTCGTCAGAGGACAATTGTGTGGTGGGGTTGGGCAAGGACGACGACCCCAACTTCGCCGACCAGGGGGTCGAGTTTGCTTGGTACGGGTGTCGACAGGATGCAGGCGTTCCTGCCCAGGATCGGAGTGGGACATACAGTCTGACGGCCACGGTACACAGTGACTATTGCGGCAATGCCTGGGGGGGGGCTGGATTCTCTGGTGCCTGGCAGGAGGTCTGGCAGTTTGAAGGACGTCAGCTAGTTGTCTCGCGCGACGGCTACACGGGCTATGGAGTGATCTCGGACGATGGGAACGTCTTTCAGTTCACGATGGTGGAAGAGGTGAGTCCGGGCCGGAGCCTCGTCGTTGTGGGTGACTTCACGAATCCAAATGGTACGACGGAGGCCCGGGGTCTGGGTTATTGCCACGAGTCGACGACTCTTCCTGGCGCTGTCATTGACTTGGACTACCCCTGAATAGGGACGGCGGGGACGTTGGGCTCCCAGCGGTCCTGGGCTCACTCGCTGTCGTCAAAGTCTCCAAAGAAGAAGTCATCTAGAGGCGGCTCTTCACGAGCGGGCGTCTCTTCTTGAGGCTGGAGGACCTCCGCCTCGTCGTGGTTCGGGTTCAGTTGGTGTGCTCGTTCATCGAGGACCTCCATGGGCTCGGTGACTACCGGCGTCCCCTTTTGAGTGGTTATTGCATCCAAGGTCCTGGACGTGTCTTCCGGAGGCGGATCCCCAGTCTGGACCTCGTCGGTGACACTGAGCGTACTGCCACTGAGAACCTCACTGAGGTCTGCTTCGTCGAAGATCTCTTCCATAAAGATCAATGAGATGGTGCGGCCAACGGCGTCCCCGTCTGCGGCGTCCTCGTCGGGGCCGTCTTGCGGCGAGAAGCCAAGGGGTTGGCTGGAGCTGTCTGTGGCCTGAGGGCCAGTCTCCTCGACAGTGTGGGCCTCCTCTTCCACGGTGTTGCTTGTGGCTGGGGGGGCGGCGGTTGCTGGCGTGTCCTGGGATGCTTGAGCCGCCCTTTGCCGCTTCCGTTTGCGTCGTCGTTGCGCTGCTCCGGATTTCTTGCGCGTTTTTCTAGTTGGGCTTCGGATCAGGCCCATCAGCGCAAGGATCCCTCCCTTCTTCTGGGGTCGTTTCTTCTTGCGGGAGCGTGGCTTGCTGGGAATTTTCTTCTCTGACGTCGCCTCGGGCTGTTCTTGTGCTGAAGCTTGGTGACGAAGTTCCAGTAGGAGGTTCTCCAGTGCGTTTGCAGCTTGAGTGCAGTCTGCGAAACGGTCTTCTGGCTCGACCGACCACATGCGTCCGAGGATCTCTTCCAGACGAGGGTGTAAGTCCGCCATTTGCTGCAGGCCGGTCCCAGCGTCACTGCGGGCGACCTTTTGCATGATGTCGATGAGATTGCCACCCCCGAATGCCCGCCCTCCGGTGAGCAACTCGAACAGCACGGTGGCCGCCGAGAATTGATCCGATCGGCCATCGAGTTCCTGGCCGGTGACTTGCTCGGGGGACATATACAGTGGCGTTCCTCGGACTTGCCCCACCGTGGTCAGATTGCTGCTGGTTCCGCGCGCCTTGGCGATACCGAAATCCATGATCTTCACCACCCCGTGACGAGACACCATGATGTTGGCGGGCTTGAGGTCACGGTGAATGATGCCCATGGGCTCGCCCTGATTGCCGGGCAACGTGTGCGCGTAGGCAAGACCTTCGAGGACGGGCAGAATCAACTCAAGGCAGAAGTCGACGGGAAGACCGTCTCGCCCCTCGTTTCGGATCCGATCTAGAAGTTGCTCGAGGGTTTGACCTTCGACGTACTCAAGGGCCAGGAAGGTGCGCCCATCGGCCTCGTTGAACTCGAGTGTTTCGACAATGTTTGGGTGTTGCAGGCGCGAGCCGATCATCGCCTCGCGGCCCATGAGCTGTAGAAACTTCTTGTCGCGAGCGAATTCGGGGTGGACGATCTTGAGCGCGACCTTACGTCGAAAGCCCCCAAGCGTGGAGAGTTCGGCTAGGTACACCTGGGCCATGGCCCCTTCGCCAAGGGTCTTTAGGACCTTGTACCGGCCGATTTGTGTTTGGGTCAGATCCACCACAGAGCATTACCAATCGGTCTCGGGTCTCGGGGGCTTCGAGACCTGAAGTCCTAGTTCATGGATCCTGCCCTTCGGCTTGGGCGCCGTCCAGCGACCTTTCCACTGTTCCGGCCCCAAATCCGGATCTTCCGGCCCGTCCTACTCGGGTGTTTGTTGTTCCGTCTTGGGTACTGCCGGAATGGGGACTGTCTCGGTGTCTAGAAGGTCCTGCTCATTTGTCGCCTTGGGGTCTACGGGACTGCGAGTGGTTTTGTTGGCCGGGGTCGATGGTTGACTCTTTGGAAGGGCTGGTTGGGTCTCCGCTTGCTCATACGTGTCGGTGGCGAGTCCTTTTTCGTCCTTCTCGGTGGACCAGAGCGAATCTTCATGAACGGTCGGCTGTGCACTGGTGTGTGCCATGCTCAGGGCCAACTCTCGGCTTGTGGCTTCGGCCTCGGAGTCTGTCCAGAGTTCGTCGTCGTCGGACGGTAGATCGAGCGTAGCGGACGTGCCAGGTTCAGCCGGCTCGGGTTCGTTTGGCTCATCGGCCTCGAGGACATCCTTGGCGACCGCGTCGGTGGGTGGGCGAGAGCCGCTCACTGTCGCATCGAGCAGCTCGTCTTCCTTGTCCCCGAGTCGGTCCGAGCCGTCGATCTCCGGCCCGTCGGGGCCCATGCTGCCTGGTGGAAGGGATTGGGGGCCCGTGGAGAAGAAGTCCTTCTCAAATGAGTTGACCCAGGGAATCTCCTTGTGGGGGGCAGCGGCGGGGCTCCCTGACTCCCGTTGGTCGCTTGTTTTCTGGCTGTCTCTCGCAGGAAGGGGTTGGGAGATTGCCGTGCTGGTTGCAGAGGCCGCCGATAGAGTTGCTTTGGCTTCGTCCACCTCTTCGAACACGATGAGCTCATCGTCGTCTACGGGCGACTCGGCGTAGATAAATGACTCCACCTGGCCGTCGTCATGCTGGCTGTTGGACTGCTGGCCACTCTTGGCCGAGTTGTCTGCTTTCGCTCGGGTTCGAGACTTGCGAGACGGTCGGGTCCGCCTGGTCTTTTTCTTTCTGCTTGGTGGTTTTGTGCCGCTTACAGTCGACTCTTCGGTGCTGGGGACTCGAGTGGCTGTTCCGCCCGAGCCTATGATGTCTCGGTCCAACAATACGGAGATGTCACTCACCCCAGAGAGGTCATCAATGGAGCTCACCCGGCTAGCCATCTTGTTGTGGGAAACGGGGACCCCAGTGGCCTCCAAGAGGAGGACCTTCAGATCCTCGCTGGCTGCGGTCGCCGAGGGATAGCGATCATCGGGGTGGGGTGCTAGTAGCTTCGCCACGACTTGCTCGGCGCCGGGGAGGGCAGCTTGGGTCTTGTCCAAGGCTTGCCCGATTTCGACTCGGGCGACAGACTCCAGCACGTCAAGTACAGCGGTGCCCTTGAAGAGGGTGTCGCCCACCAGGAGTTCGTAGAGGATAGAACCCAGGGAGAAAAGATCCGAGCGACCGTCCAGTTCCTTTCCGAGCACCTGCTCGGGGCTCATGTAGGACGGTGAGCCGCGAATGACCCCTTGGGCGGTCAGCGCAGCCCAGGTCGCTGTTGCGCGCGCAATGCCAAAGTCCATGATCTTGACGACGCCATGTTCGGAGCGCATGAGATTCGCTGGCTTGAGATCGCGGTGGACGATGGTGAGAGGGCTGCCATCGTCTTCGGTGAGCGAGTGCGCGTACGACAGGGCACGACAGCACTGGATGCAGATGTCCAGGGCGAGTCCCGGGGCTAGTCCCCGGCCCGTGTATCCCTCCAGTAGCTCGGCGACACTCTGCCCCTCCACGTACTCGAGTACGAGAACGTAACTGTCTCCGTAGTGCTCAAAGGCGAGAGTCTGAATGATGTTGGGATGGCGCAGCATGCCGCCGATAGCGGCTTCTCTCATGAGCAACTTGATGAACTGATCGTCTCCGGCGAACTCATCCTTGATGACTTTGAGTGCGACCTTCTTGCGAAAGCCCCCAGGCCCCTCCTGCTCGGCGAGAACCACACGTGCCATGGTGCCTGCGCCGATCGTCTCGAGGACTCGGTACGGACCGATTTGTTCGGTGGTGCTGCCGGAGGTATCGGCTGAGGTCATCGGGTCCCGAGGAACACGAGCTGCTCAGAAGACCGAAGAGGCGGTCTACGGGGCGCTGACGTCCACCTAGACTTTATCACGCGATCTTGCGGGACTCAGTAGGCAAGGAGCGCGTCGAGGTGGTCGTGAATCCAGCCTTCCGCGCGATTGAAGTCGGGGTGTGCCTGCTCCTGTTCTCGAAACGCCTTCGTGTGAAAAACTCGGCGCCCCCCCCGCTCCTGGCTTCCTAGGACGGCATGGAGCATCTCGTGGAAGATGACGAAGCGAAGCACGTAGTCGGGGACCCAGGGATCATCGAGTACGGGATGAATGCGGATGAGCTTTCTGTCTGCGTTCCAGGAGCCGAGGCGAATGGTGCGACGACGTCGGCCCTTTGTGCGACGGGACCAGCCGATTTGACCTCGAAATTGGTTGTCGAAGTGGGCTTGGTTTTCCTGGTCAAGGTAGGCCCTCAGGTCATGTGTCTCACCCAGAGCAGAGCCAACCTTACTGCGGCGCATGGGCTTGAGTTGGTCCCCAACTGTTGCGGCGTATGCGCGAACGAGTCGCCGGGCTGAGGCATCGCCCGAGCGGATGTAGCGTCCGACGGCCTCAATGGTCTGCTCGTCGGCTCGTGCGTAGAGTCGCTGCAGGCGCACCCGCAGCAGACCGGATGCTTCCCGCTCCCAGGAGAGCATTCTGCTTCGATTGTTGGTGGGCACGAGGTCGATGGGCTCGCCGACGGCTTTTGCTAGGCGCAAATGGAGTGCTTCCAGCTCGTCAGAGCGGACGGGTGTCCACTCGGGCTTGCTCTCGGCAGGCTCGGTGACCAGGTCTGAGATAGGCAAAGACAGTTGCATGATAGTGGTAACAGGTCGTTTGTAACACTGTCGGAGATCCCGCGGGAAACCAAATGGCCGAGCAACTCGAAATGGAGAGCTAGGCTCCATTCCTCCCCCGAGTCACCCGGCCGGTCTGGCCAGTTTGGATGCCTCCTTTTCCAGATCCTCAGAATGGAATGGCTACGGAAACCTCCGAGGTCTCCTCGCCGTTGCTACCCGGCACGGCATCGACTGGTTTCGTGTCCTCATTGCTCGGGCCCTGCTGGGACCGGGTCGCAGGCTCTCCGAGAAAGAGGACCTCGCGGGCGGTGATCTCGCTGCGATTTCTGACGATGCCATTGCTGTCCACCCACTCGCGGTGGCTCAGTGGGCCTTCGACGTAGATGGTCTGTCCCTTCTTTACATATTGTTGAGTCAATTCGGCCAGGCGTTCCCAGAGCACGACCCGGTGCCAGGTGGTTACCTCGGGGCCGTCTTTACGGCGTTCGTGGGTAGCAACACTGAGATTGGCCACGGCCTTGCCGGTCTGCGTGTATCGGAGAATGACTTCGCTGCCGACGTTGCCGATTACCGTAGCTCGGTTGTAGGTCCTCATCTGCTTCGTCCTTTCGAGTGTTGCGGGAGCAAGGCGCCACCGCGGTCTACCTGTGCTTGTTGCGAGCGCCGTGCCAGGAGCAGCTTGGATTTTTAGTAAGTAATAGTAGATAGATAGGCCCCGCTAGGACGAGGACGTCCCGGGGGGCTGTGTGTTGTTGTTCGATGACGGACGACAGTCATGCACAGGTTTCCCTCGCTTCCGTCTAGGAAGCTGGCCGGCTGGACTCAGCGAGTGCCTCCCCCGTGGTAGAACCACCCGGGTGAAGTCGCCCCGGTACATTGCTGTGGAAGGTGTGATCGGTGTCGGGAAATCGCCCCTCCCCCGCCTGCTCGCCGATCGGCTGGGTGGAGTGTCCGTTCATGAGCCAGTCTTCGAGAACCCCTTTCTGGCGAAGTTCTATGAAGACCGAGCAGCGTATGCGTTCCAGACTCAGCTTTACTTCCTGCTGACGCGTTACCAACAGCAGGTCGAACTGAAACAGCCGGGGCTCTTCAACCCCGTGACGGTGTGCGATTACCTGTTCGCCAAGGACCGTATGTTCGCGACGTTGAATCTGAGTCGTGACGAACTGGTGCTCTACAACCAGATCTACGAGACACTCGATGCCCGGCTTCCGGCGCCGGACTTGGTCGTCTATCTACAGGCCGAGGTCGACGTCCTCATGGAGCGGATCAAGGTTCGGGGTCGGGAGTTTGAGCAGGCGATTGAGCCAGAATATCTGTCCGATCTTGGAGCTCTTTACAACGACTTTTTCTTCAATTACCGTGGCTCGCCGCTTCTGGTGGTTCAAACGTCCGGCATTGACTTCGTCAAGAATGCGCGGGACCAGCAGTGGCTGTTGGATGAGATTGTGGCCATGAAGGGTGGCACCAAGCACCTCATCCCGCTGGGATCTCTGTAGAGACCTGGACGGGATAGCGCTCCCCCTCCCACCGCAAGCTCTTCAGCACGTTTTCAACAAGACGACGGGCAGGACCCAAAGGGGGCCGCTCGATCGGAGGTTGCGATGTCGAGACCGAAGGCTATGACTGTTCCCGCCTTGCGTGGCATGAAGCGCAAAGGCCAGAAGCTCACCATGCTCACCGCGTACGATGCGACGTTCGCCCGGCTCTTGGATCGGGCGGGGGTAGATATCATTCTGGTGGGTGATTCGGTGGGTATGGTCGTTCAGGGCCAGCCCAATACACTCGGCGTTACCGTCGATCACATGGCTTACCACGGAACTGCAGTCAGTCGAGTTGTGGAACGATCTCACGTGGTCGTGGACATGCCCTTTCTCAGCTACCACGTTAGCGACGAGGAGGCCGTGCGGAACGCGGGCCGTCTCGTGCAAGAGGGCGGAGCCCATTCGGTCAAGATGGAGGGTGGGCGCGAAAGAGCGTCGACCATCGAGGCGATCGTTCGAGCGCAAATTCCAGTGATGGGCCACATAGGGCTCACGCCACAGAGTTTCCATGTTCAAGGCGGCTTCAAGGTGCAGGGCAAGACGGAGTCCGAGGGCCAGCGCTTGTTGGAAGATGCTCTGGCCGTGGAAGCAGCAGGAGCCTGGTCCATTGTGCTGGAGGGGATTCCAGCCAGCTTGGCGACTGAGATCAGCCGTGCGCTGACCATTCCCACAATTGGTATTGGGGCAGGCAACGGCTGCGATGGTCAGGTTCTTGTCATCTACGACGTCTTGGGTATGGAGGAGGACTTCAAGCCGAAGTTCGTCCGGCGCTATGCATCGTTGGGTGGTGTCGTGACTGAGGCCGTCGAGAACTACATCGCTGACGTCCGTTCGGGTGCATTTCCCGATGACGCGCACTCGTTCCACAAGCGCGCAGGTAGCGCCAAGGGTGCGGTTCGGAGTGCGGGTCCGGTGACTGAGATCGGCTCCAATCAGGACGAGCGTCCAGTCAACTCGAGCGCGTCGGGTGGTTATGGCCCCTCGGAGTCGCTCCCGGCCTGAGGCCACTGCGCTACAGCTCGAGGACCCCATGCTCCACTTGGATAATTCCGGGGACCTTCACCGGTGGTCTCGCGCGGCTCTTGGTCGTGGGCAGACCATCGCCTTTGTGCCCACCATGGGCTATCTCCATGAGGGGCATAGGTCGCTGATGCGGATCGCCCGGGAGCGGGCCGATCAGGTCGTGGTCTCAATCTTCGTGAACCCGCTGCAGTTTGCGGCTGGGGAGGACCTCGATACTTACCCTCGTGATCCTGAGGCAGATCTCCATATCTGTGAGTCGGAGGGGGTCGATCTTGTGTTCATGCCAGGTGATCTCTATCCCTCCGACTTCTCCACGACTGTTGTGGTGGAAGGTTTGACGAACGGCTTGTGTGGCGCGACTCGTGAAGGACACTTTGACGGTGTCGCGACAGTGGTCCTGAAATTGTTCAACTTGGTACGGCCGACGATGGCCGTGTTTGGGCAGAAGGATTTCCAACAGCTTCAGGTGGTGCGGAGGATGGTGAGGGACCTTGACCTCGACATTCAGATCGTGGGCGGGCCCATTGTCCGGGACTCCGATGGCGTTGCGCTGAGCTCTCGCAATGCTTACCTGAGCAGCGAGGAGCGAGCTCAGGCTGCCATCTTGAACAAGAGCCTCATCGCAGCCGATGCTCAGGTCCGTGCGGGAGAGCGAGACCCGGAAGTCTTGGTTGAGGCTGTGCGACAGGCCGTGCAGGCCGCTCCGTTGGCGCGTGTCGATTATGTGGAATTGGTGGACGCAGGCAGCCTAGAGCCTGTGACGGGACGCTTAGATAGGCCGGCTCTATTGGCTCTTGCAGTTCGTTTTGGGCAAACCCGGCTCATCGACAACCGCGTCCTGGGTGAGGAACAACTCCAAGCATGAGCGCTGAAGACATTCTCATCTTGGGGGTTGCCGGGATCATCGCGATCAACCGCGCGTTTACCGGCACAGGCCTCCGAAGGTCAGCCGTAGCCTTTGCGGCGACTCAAGTCCTGAACATCGCGGCCTGTGTCGGTTTGTATTTCCTTCGGCTGGACGACCTCCCTCGCCAATTGGATGCCGCGGTGCGGCTGTTTCTTACCGGCATCGTCACATGGCACATGGTGCTCAACTACCAGACCCGCCAGGGTTGGCTTCAGGACTACCGTCGGGAGGCTCGCCAGAACGACGAGGGCCTTGCTGCCCCGACTCCGGAGTTGGATGAGCTCAGAGGCTGAGTGCCGTTGCGTCGACGTTCTCTCCAGCGCTTCCG
>MDTE01149440.1_pt1 | contig 37168 bp, 30 predicted proteins | sample 811231 | NCBI WGS metagenome assembly MDTE01 (sample SAMN05326651, study PRJNA326480) | marine metagenome | isolation source: seawater | place: Indian Ocean: Red Sea | collected 2010 | reverse complement strand
TCGCGCGGGAGACGCGACAACGGGTGCATGTGCTGCACATCACCACCGCCGAGGAGGTCGAGATACTCGCCGGGTACAAGGACGTGGCGACCTGCGAGGTGACGCCGCAGCACCTGACGCTCGCCGCGCCCGACTGCTACGAGCGGCTCGGCAGCTATGCCCAGATGAACCCGCCGATCCGCGATGCGGCGCACCGTGCCGGCCTGTGGCACGGTATCGAGCAGGGTGTGTTCGACGTAATCGGATCGGATCACGCGCCCCACACTAGGGAAGAGAAGGCGCGGCCCTATCCGGCTAGCCCGTCTGGCATGCCCGGCGCGCAGACAACGGTGGCGGTGATGCTCGACCATGTCGCCAACGGCCGGTTGTCGCTGGCCCGCCTTGTCGATCTCTTGTGTTCCGGGCCCCAGCGTATCTTCAACATCGCCGGCAAGGGCCGCATCGCCTGGGGCTACGACGCGGATTTCACGCTGGTCGATCTGAAGGCGAAGCGCGAGATCACCGCCAACTGGCTCGCCTACAAGTGCGGCTGGTCGCCGTATGAAGGTATGCAGATCACCGGCTGGCCGGTGGGGACCATCATCCGCGGCAACGTGGTGATGCGCGACGGCGAACTCGCCGACGCGCCGGTGGGCGAACCCGTGCGGTTCATCGAGACGCTTTAATCCCCATCTTGGTCACTTCCGCGGAGGCGGGACTCCATAAACACAGATGTATGACAGGGCAAACGCCAGAGACTATGAACGCCCAACTGCGCGGGCATTAAGAGGTTTTTTTAAAGCTTCGTTGGGTTCGGCGCGTCGGCGTAGACCTCGACCGGGTCGAAGACCTTCTCGGTCTCCTCGTAGCCAAGGGTGACCGGGGCGTCGTCCGCGGCGCCGACCGGCACCGAGCGGTAGAAGCAGGAGCGGTAGCCCACATGGCAGCTCGCGCCGCCCTGAACGTCGACGCGCAGCCAAACCGCATCTTGGTCGTCGTCGATTCGGATCTCTCTGACCTCCTGCACCAGCCCCGATGTGGCGCCCTTGTGCCAGAGCACTTCGCGCGAGCGCGACCAGTAATGGGCCTCACCGGTCTCGATCGTCCGGGTCAAGGCCTCGGCGTTCATGTAGCCATGCATCAGCACCTCGCCCGTGTCGGCGTCTGTGGTGACCACGGGCATTAGGCCGTCGGCATCGAACTTCGGGGCCAGTTCGTGGCCTTCCTCGACCTGCTCGATGGTCTCGCGCGGAGCGAACATGGGGTTATCTGACATCTGACCGCTTTCCGTACGGGGGGGCCCATTGCCCCACCCGGTTTGACCCGTGTTATAACGGTTTCGTCCCGCGAAATGTCAAGCGGGCGGTTCGCAAAACGTAATGGTCATGAGCGACGCAGCATCCCCGGATTCGGCACAGAAACCCGATGAACTGATCCCTGTCTCCCTGCTGACGGGCTTCCTCGGCAGCGGCAAGACGACCGTGCTGAACCATGTCCTGCATGATCCGCGCATGGATAAGTCCGCGGTTATCGTCAACGAATTCGGTGAGGTAGGCCTCGACCATGAGCTTATGGTGGCGGGTAGCGAGGACATGGTGCTGCTCAACAGCGGCTGTTTGTGCTGCACGGTGCGCGGCGATCTCGTGAACACACTGCGCGACATGGTGATGCTCCGCCTGCGCGAGGACGTGCCGTCCTTCGACCGGGTGCTGATCGAGACGACCGGACTCGCCGATCCCGCGCCGATTCTGCACACGCTGATGTCCGACCAGCTTGTGACCAACTATTTCCGCCTCGACGGGGTGATCACAACCGTCGATGCCGCCAACGGCGCCGACACGCTCGACCGGCAGTTCGAATCGGTGAAGCAGGTGGCGGTCGCCGACCGGCTGTTACTCACTAAAACCGATCTCGCCGACGGGGCCGCGCGCGAGACCCTTGAAACCCGGCTCGCGGCGGCGAACCCCGCCGCCCCGCGTATCAAGGTGATGAATGGCGATGTCAATCCGAACCTGTTGTTCAACGCCGGACTGTTCGACCCGAAGACTAAGACGGCGGATGTCGAGCGCTGGCTGCGCGACGAAGCTTACGGTCATGCCCATGATCACGACCATGGGCACGAACATGGGCACGGGCATGACGTGAACCGCCACGACGATCACATCAGCTCGTTCTGTGTGACCTATGACGAGCCGCTGCGCCTCGACGCGCTGGAGCAATGGTTTGATACCATCATGATGCTCAAGGGGCCGGACCTCCTGCGAATCAAGGGAATCGTAAATGTGGAAGAAATGGACAGGCCCGTCGTGATTCACGGGGTGCAGCATGTCTTCCACCCGCCTGCCGTCCTCGACGTCTGGCCGTCGGACGACCGGCGCACCCGGATCGTGTTCATTACCCGCGACGTAGAGCGCAAGGCGATCGAGGACACGCTAACCTGGTTCTCGGACGACAAGCTTCGGGCCCACGGGAAGCCCAACGCGGCTCTGACGATCGACTGAGGCGAGATTCGAGGAGCGGGCCCGCGTAGGGCGCTCGAGGTTAAAATTCCCATTTTCGTCACCTCAGCTTCCCGTCCGCCGCACCTCGTCGTGCCCGCTCTACCTCATCACTCCCGCGAACGAGGGAGCCCATAATCACCGATGATGCATGCCGGGGCAGGCGCCCATGCTTATGGGTGCCCGCCTTGGCGGGCAATACGAACTGAAGGATTGCAGGGAGCAATTGTCATCTCATGTGTCCATCACCGTCATGCCCGGACATCTCGACACGTCTCGCACCCGCGCGGCATTTGCGCGATACTGCGTGCCTGTTCACCGAGTCTTTTCCGAGAAAACGCGAGAATCCTATGTCCGACACCGTTCAGGTCGAGCGCCGTGACGATATCGCCATCGTCTCCCTGCACCGCACCGAGAAGCGCAACGCACTGCGCCAGGAGGACTGGATCGCCGTCGGCGACACCATCGATGCGCTGGGTGAGGACGACGACCTGCGCTGTGTCGTCCTGCGGGGTGCGGGCGAGGAGGCCTTTTGCGCCGGCGCGGACATCACGAATTTCGAGGCCGAGCGGTCCGACCGGAAGAAGGTGAAGACTTATGAGGCCGCGACCGACCGGGCTTTCCTGAGCGTGCGCAATTCACACCATCCTGTTATTGCGATGATCCACGGATTCTGCATCGGCGGCGGCTTCGAGCTGGCCCTGGCGGCCGATCTGCGTATCTCGGGCGAGTCCGGCCGGTTCGGCGTTCCGGCCAAGAATATCGGGCTCTTCCTTGGCTATAATCTGGTCCAGTTACTGGTCGACGCGGGCGGCCGCGCCGTCGCCTCCGAGATCCTACTCGAGGGCCGGGCTATTTCGGCTGAGGAAGCGCTGATCAAGAACCTCGTGACCCGGGTCGTGCCCGACGTCGAGCTCGAGGAAAACGTTATGAAGGCCGCCCGGCGGATCGCCGACGGCGCGCCCTTGTCTCATCGCTTTCACCGGGCGGCGCTCCAACGGCTCGCCGACCCGCGCCCGTTGACTCGGGCCGAGCTGGAGGGTCAGTTCGACTATGCGGACAGCGAGGATTACATGGCCGGGTACAACGCGTTCAAAGCGCGCGAGAAGCCGAAGTTCCGGGGCCGCTAGGTGACGGGCCTCGCGACGCCGGCGGCGAAGCGGCCGCCTACGATGCGGCTCGTCGCGGTAATCTTCCTGCCCTTCGCGCTCGGCTATTTTTTCTCCTATCTCTACCGCACCGTCAACGCGGTGATCGGTCCGGACCTAGCGCTCGAGATGTTGCTGTCGCCGGGCCAGCTGGGCATGCTCACCAGCACCTACTTCATCGCCTTTGCCTCGGCCCAGATCCCGGTCGGCATCTATCTCGACAGCCACGGGCCACGTCGCGTGGTGGCAGTATTGCTGCTCATCGCCGCGGTTGGCGCCTTCCTGTTCTCGATCGGAGAGGGGCTGTGGGGCCTGGTACTTGGCCGGGCCCTGATCGGGCTCGGCGTCGCGGCCTGCCTGATGGGGGCATTCAAGGCCATGAGCGAGTGGTTTCCGGGCGAGAAACTTCCCTTCATGAATGGGCTCGTCGTTGCCTTCGGCGGCTTGGGTGCCATGGTCGCGACCGCACCGACCGAGGCGTTCGTCTCCGAGGTGGGGTGGCGCTTCGGCTTTGCAGCACTTGCCATCGCCACTCTTCTCGTTGCGGCGGCGATCTGGTACGTCGCGCCCGAGCGCGAGCGCGCTGGCGCGTCCGAGCCCATGGCGTCGCGCATCAACGGCATGGTCTCCATCTACCGCAGCGGGCTGTTCTGGTGGGTAGCGCCGCTCGCGGCCCTGTCCCAGGGCAGCTTTCTCGCCATCCAGACCCTGTGGGCGGGCCCCTGGTTGCGCGACGTTGCCGGGCTCGATTCCCGTGCCGTCAGCTTCACCCTGCTGGCCGGTGCGGCCGGCTTCGTGCTTGGCAACGTCTTTATAGGCCTGATCGCCGAGCGACTGGCCCGCCGGGATATCCCACCGCTGGTGACCGCGGCAGGCGGCATGGCGCTGTTCATCCTGGTCCAGCTGCTGGTGTTGCTCGAATGGACATTCGCGCCGGAGCTGCTCTGGTTCATCTTCGGCGCGACCGGGACCGCGGGCGTAGTCATCTTCGCCGTGCTAGCGCGCATGTTCCCCGCCGAACTCGTCGGGCGGGCCAGCACGGCCCAGAACCTATTGATTTTCGGCGCGGCGTTCGCCCTGCAATGGGGCATGGGCGAGGTGATCAACCTCTGGCCCGTTGCGACGGACGGTGCTTACTCGGTCAAGGGTTATCGCGCCGCCTTTGGTGCCGCACTAGCCCTGCAGGTCGCCGCCTTCGCTTGGATGCTGGCCTACCGGCCGAAGCCGAAGTCCGCATAGCGCAAGAAGCGTTTGGTGCTTGGCCGTTTAGCGCCGGTCGGACGTTTCCCGAAGGACGGAGACCGTCGCCTGGTTCCTGCGGAAGGGTTGCGAGACCTGTCCCATGAAGCTCGCCTGCATCGGCCTGTCGATTCCGATATCCGCCGGTGGGCACCGGTCGGCGTAGTATAAGGTCCGTATCGCGACATCGAAGAGCAACAGGGTGGCCGGACTCAAAGCCGAGCCATGTCCCGAAGAGGCAGGCGGCGAGGATACGTTGTCAGAGCAGGAAGGTCGGCGTGTAGCCGACGAGCCCCCGTTAATTGCCGTCACCGGTGATGGCGTCGGCGCCACCTTCGAAAACGATACGCAACGCAAAAACTTCGCAATCACAGCGGGTGCCTTTGGCACCCGGTGTTTTGTAGCCATCCAACCGAATTCTCATGGCACAAAATGGTGATGCTTTCGCAGTATCCCCCTTGCGCTATCGGGCTCATTCCGCCGGGCGGACGATCACAGTGCCGAGTTTGTCGCCGGATTCGACAAATTCGTGGGCCGCAGCGCACCGATTGAGCGGGAATGTCGCAGAGACGTTGTGGATTCCTTGGCCCTCGGCCAGCCATGCGATGATGTCTGAGCGCGCGGCCTCGATTGCTGCGCGAGGTACGCTGTGCAGTACCATGAATCGGACGATTGCGTTGCGCAGCGCCATGCGCAGCATGAGATTCTTGGGGTCGCCGGTCGTAGCGTAGACCGAGATCGTGCCGCCTGTAGCGAGAACTCGGGACGTCAGGTCGAGATTCGCCGCGAGATCCACCTCGACGACGCGATCGACGCCCTGTCCATTCGTCAGGTCGAGGATTTGCTCGGCGGCGTTCGCGTCGCGGTAATTGACCGTATGGTCGGCACCGCCGACCTTCGCATGGGCCGCTTTCGCGTCCGAGCTGACCGTCGCAATCACTGTGGCGCCCCCCCATTTCGCCCACTGCACCCCATAGTGGCCGACAGCGCCCGCGCCCCCGGTTACCAAAACGGTCTTGCCCAAGACAGGCCCGTCGGAGAACACGTTATGGTAGCCGGTCATGCAGGGAATGCCGAGGCATGCGCCTTCATTGAAGTCGAGCGCATCGGGTAGGGGCGCTAAGAGCCAGGCATCCAGGGTGATGTATTCCGCCGCGGTGCCAAAGGCGCGGCCTTGGCGCTGGCCGTTGAAAAGCCAGACGCGCTGGCCCTCGGCGAGGCCGGTCACGCCGTCACCGATCGCGTCGACTACGCCCGCACCGTCGCTGTTGGGGATGATACGAGGATGCTCCATGCCGTAGGTGCCGAGGCCCCGGCGCTTAACGTCGGCAGGGTTGACGCCCGAGGCAAAGAGCTTCACACGCACCTCGCCCGGTCGCGGGTCGGTCGCCTCGATCTCTCCGCAGTGCAGTACATCGCGTGCGGGGCCGAGTTCTTCGTACCAGACGGCTTTCATGGCGGTGTTCCTGATAGTTACTACCCGGCGATCATGCCGCATGACGTTTGTCTGTACTAGCTGATGAGGTCTGCGCGCCGGCGCGCTAGACTGCTGGAGCTGTAACTGATGAGCGCAACCAATATGCCCGACTTCGAACTCCACCCCCAGCTCGCCGCCGACACGTTACCCGTCTGTTCGTTGCCGCTCTGCGAGGTGCTTCTGCTAAACGACGCCAATTATCCTTGGCTGGTGCTGGTCCCGGCGAGGGCGAATCTCCGGGACTTTCACGACCTCTCTTCGGACGACATGGTGACAGCGGGGCGCGAGATCAGCCGGGCGAGTGAGGCGCTGGTCGGGCTGCTCGCGCCGGATAAGATCAACGTCGCCGCACTCGGCAACATGGTGCCTCAGTTGCACATCCACGTGATCGCTCGCTTCACCGATGACGCGGCCTGGCCGAGCCCGATCTGGGGTGTCGTTCCTGCACAGGAATACGAATCCAGTGCTTTGGATACATGGCTCGCCGATCTGCGCCGGGCCTTCGGCTGAAGGTTTTTTAAAAGGCGCTTTGGTACAACAGATGCATAGCAAGCTGCCGACCGCACTATCCGACTGGTTCGCATCCCGCGGCTGGGTGCCCCACACCCATCAGCTGGCGATGCTGGACGCGGCCACCGAGGGACGCTCGGCACTGCTGATCGCGCCCACCGGCGGCGGTAAGACCCTGGCCGGTTTCCTGCCGAGCCTGGTCGAGCTGACCGATGCCTATCCCACCCCGGACGGCCTGCACACGCTCTACATCTCGCCGCTGAAGGCGCTGGCGGTGGACATCCACCGGAACCTCGAGATCCCCATTGCCGAGATGGGCCTGCCGATACGGGCCGAGACTCGGACGGGCGACACGCCCCAGGCGAAGCGCCAGCGCCAGCGGCGCACCCCGCCGCAGATGCTCATGACCACGCCCGAGAGCCTTGCGCTTCTGCTCTCCTACGAGGACGCGGCTGAGATTTTTGGCCGGCTGCGCTGCGTCATTGTCGACGAGTTGCATGCGCTTGAGAACAACAAGCGCGGCGATCTCCTCGCGCTCGGCCTTTCGCGCCTTGCAGGCCTCGCACCCGACGCGCGCCGGGTGGGCCTTAGTGCGACGGTGGCGCAGCCCGACCGTTTACGCCGCTGGCTTTCGCCGACCCGCGATGCCGGTGATGTATCGCTGGTCCTTGGTGAGGCGGGCGTCGAGCCACGCATTGAAGTTCTGGAGACGGCGGTAGAGATGCCCTGGTCGGGCCACATGGGTGCCCATGCCATGCCCGAGGTCTACGCGCGCCTGCGTGACGGTGGTACGACCATCGTCTTTGTGAACACTCGCGCTCAGGCGGAGATCGTGTTTCAGGAACTCTGGCGCTTGAACGAGAGCGGGCTACGGATCGCGCTTCATCACGGCAGCCTCGCGCCCGAGCAGCGCCACAAGGTCGAGGCGGCGATGGCGCGTGGTGACCTCGACGCTGTCGTCGCGACCTCGTCCCTCGATCTTGGGGTCGACTGGGCGGCGGTCGATCTTGTAATCCAGGTGGGCGCGCCGAAGGGCTCGACCCGGCTCCTGCAGCGCGCGGGTCGCTCCAACCATCAGATGGACAGCCCGAGCCATGCCGTCCTCGTGCCAGCCAACCGGTTCGAGGTGCTTGAGTGCCGGGCGGCGGTCGAGGCGATCCGCGCCCAAACGCTGGACGGCATCCCGGCCCGGCCCGGCGGGATGGACGTGCTGGCCCAGCACATCTTGGGCACGGCCTGCTCCGGGCCCCTGGACCGCGATGCGTTGTACGCAGAGGTGCGCACGGCGGGGCCGTATACCGACCTCCCGCGAGAGGATTTTGACGATGTCTTCGAGTTTGTCGCGACGGGCGGCTACGCCCTCGGTGGCTACAAGAAATTCCAGCGGCTGTTCCGTACGTCGACCGGGACGTACGAGATTGCTAGCCGGACGGCTGTCCGAGACTATCGCATGAATGTCGGCACCATCGTCGAAGCGCCGACCCTCAAGGTGTGCCTCGGTCGGGGGCGGGTGCTTGGCGAGGTTGAGGAGAACTTCGTGAACTACCTTACCAAAGGGGATACGTTCGTGTTCTCGGGCCGGCTGCTCGAGTTCGTCGAGGTGCGTAAGACCAGCGTGATCGCCCGGCCGGGTAAGGGCGCCGCGCCGGCTGTGCCCGCCTATGTGGGCGGCCGGCTGCCCCTCTCGAGCCATCTCGCCGACCGGGTGCGGACGATCCTATCGGATCCAAAAACCTGGGCCGATCTACCGGAGCAGGTCGCGAACTGGCTCGATGTGCAGCGCTGGCGCTCGATCTTGCCGCCGCGCGATGGGCTTCTGGTCGAGACCTTTTCGCGCGCCAACAAGCACTATCTGGTCGCCTACTGCTTCGAGGGCCGGAATGCACACCAGACCCTCGGCATGTTGCTGACCCGGCGCATGGAGCGCGCCGGGCTCAACCCGCTGGGTTTCGTCGCGACGGACTATGTGATCGGCTTGTGGAGCACGAAGTCCTGCAAGGCAGCCGACATCGATGCGCTGTTCGACGAGGACATGCTGGGCGACGACCTTGAGGCCTGGATGGCGGATTCCTCCATGCTCAAGCGGACCTTTCGCAACGTCGCTGTGATTGCTGGGCTGATCCAGCGCCACCACCCGGGAGCGCAGAAGACCCGCCGCCAGGTGACCTTCAACTCCGACCTGATCTACGATGTGCTGCGCTCCCACGAGCCAAACCACATCCTACTCCGTGCCACGCGCGCCGACGCGGGCGCGGGCCTGACAGATGTGCGTCGCCTGTCGGCTATGCTGGCGCGGGTCCGCGGGCGCATCACGCACTGCCATCTCGACCGGGTCTCGCCCTTGGCCGTGCCGATCCTGCTCGAGATCGGTCGCGAGAGCGTCTACGGCGCGGCGATCGACGAGCTGTTGGGGGAATCGGCCGAAGCGCTTATCTCTGAGGCCATGGACAATGCGGTCACGAAGGAGCTGGGCTTCGATGCGGCCTGATACGGCATCCATCGAAGTTGCGAGCCAGTCGATTACCCTCGACCATTCGGGCGCGGCATGGCTGATGAAGACCGGCGACCTGCTGGTGGCGGATTTGCACTTCGAGAAGGGTTCGGCCTTCGCAGCGCGGGGGCAGGGCCTTCTGCCGCCTTATGACACCGCCGAAACTTTGGGCCGCCTCGAAAAGGCCTGCGCGCGCCTCAAGCCAAACCGCGTCATCTGCCTCGGCGACACGCTGCACGATCTGGCGGGCGAGGCGCGCATGGCTGACGGCGACCGGCGGCGCCTCGCGCGTCTCGTAGAGAAACATGACTGGGTGTGGATTGCCGGGAATCACGATCCTGCGCCGCCCGCCGACTTCGGCGGTAGCTCGACGAACGAGTTGCGCGTCGATGACCTCGTTCTCTGCCACGACGTCGCTGAGCGCGCGCCGGACGCGGGAATTGCCGTCGGCGAGGTGTGCGGGCACTATCATCCCAAGGCGACCGTACGGGTGCGCGGCCAGCGGATTTCCGGGCGCTGCTTCGCGACTGACGGGCGGCGACTCATTCTGCCGGCCTTCGGCGCCTTCGCCGGCGGCCTCAATGCCCGCGAACCGGCGATCGCCAGGCTCATGTCGGGCCGGTTCCGGGTCTACCTGATCGGGCCGTCGGGCCTGTTCGCCTTCTGGCATGACCAGCTAGTGCCCGATCCAAAGTGGGCCGCCTGACGTAATAGGTTCATGTCCACGCGACCCCCCGTCATCGTCTGGTTCCGTCAAGATTTGCGGCTCGCAGACAACCCGGCGCTCGCTGCCGCCGCTGAAACGGGCCAACCGGTCCTGCCGCTCTTCATCCTCGACGAGGAAACACCCGACGTACGGCCGCTCGGCGGTGCATCGCGCTGGTGGCTGCACCACAGCCTAGAATCGCTGGCGGCGGGCCTGCGCGACCATGGGCTTCAACCCAGCTTGCACCGGGGCGCCGCCGCGGACGTGCTCGCGGAGGTTGTCAAGCAAACGGGGACGGACCGGGTCGTCTGGAATCGCTGCTACGAGCCCGGCGCAATCGCCCGGGACACCGCGGTGAAGGCGATGCTGAAAGATGCAGGCGTCGCCGCCGAGAGTTTCAACGGATCGCTCCTGATCGAGCCTTGGCGGATAGAGACCAGCCAGGGTGGACCCTACAAGGTGTTCACCCCCTATTGGCGGCGCCTGCGCGAGCTCTACAAGGCACCACCCTTGGCGGTGCTACCAAAGAAGCTGCCGGCCGCGGAGCCACAATCTGGGAACACGCTCGATGCATGGGCGCTTCTGCCCACCGAGCCCGACTGGGCGGGCGGCCTCCGTGAGACTTGGGAGGTCGGTGAGGGCGCCGCAATGGCGCGGCTGGGCGATTTCCTTGACAATGGTCTCGCTTGCTATCCTCAGGAGCGCGACCGGCCCTACATCGCGGGCACCTCGCGCCTGTCGCCCCATCTTCACTGGGGTGAGATCGGGCCGCACCAGATTTGGCGAGCCGCCGCCGCGTATCTCGATCGCGGTGGTGCCGTTGCCGCCGGCGCTGAGGCGCTCCTGCGCGAGCTCGCTTGGCGGGACTTCAACAATCACCTGTTGTTTCACTTCCCGGGGATCGCTACGTCGAACTGGCGCGAACAGTTCGATGTCTTTACCTGGCGCGACGACCCCGACGCGCTAGCGCTCTGGCAGAGGGGTCAAACCGGCTTTCCGCTAGTGGACGCGGGCATGCGAGAACTCTGGCACACGGGTTTCATGCACAACCGGGTCCGTATGATCACCGGCTCGTTCTTAGTTAAGGACCTGATGATCGACTGGCGCCTAGGCGAGGCCTGGTTTTGGGACACGCTGGTGGACGCAGACCTCGCAAACAATGCTGGCAACTGGCAGTGGGTTGCGGGCTCGGGTGCCGACGCGTCGCCGTTCTTCCGAATCTTCAACCCCGTGACTCAGGGCGAGAAGTTCGACCCGGCGGGCACCTATGTGCGCCGCTGGGTACCCGAGTTGTCGGAGCTACCGCAAAAGTGGATTCACAAGCCTTGGGCCGCCTCTCCGGAGATTCTCGATGCCGCCGCCGTCCGGCTCGGAGAGAACTACCCTGCGCCCATGGTCGACCATGGCGTTGCCCGCGATCGAGCGCTCGAAGCGTACCAGACAATCCGCGGGAACTGATCCGGGGACTAGGCCGCGTTTTTATGAATCTGTCATCGCACCGTTAAGCAGCGTCTATCGCTTTTGGATACGCAGCTTTCAGAGATATTCTGACTGCCTTGTGATTCCGGAGCAGAAGGGATGAACCACCACCCCACCGACTTTGCTACGCGCGGGGGAGGCGGCGAGGGGTCGAAAGAAACGCCGGCGAATCTGTACAAACTCGGATTCCTCGGCGATGTCGCGCACGCCCGCGATATCGACTGCCTGGGCTTGCTGAGGGGCGTGATCGCGGTCGCGGTCCTCGCGGCCGCCGCGACGCACTGGGTTTGCGGGACTGTAGGCCGTTAGGCTGCGCTGCGCATCTCGTGCAGGAACCAGAGGAGCAGGGTAAACAGCAGGACCGCACCGGCCTGGTGGCAGGCCGCAGCGTGGACCGGGACCACTAGGACCAGCGTAGTGATGCCGAGCAGCACCTGAAGCAATGCCATCCCCATGAGTGCGTTCGCGACCATGCGAGCCCTAGGTGCAAGTGCGAGACAGCGGCTCTGACACCAAAGCGCAGCAACCGCGCCGATGCTGACCAGCGCCAGCACCCGATGGTGGAACTGGATTGTTCCATGGTCCTCGAACGGTGCGGCAGCGTGTTCGAAATACCCCGGCGGCAGCAGGCCGCCCTCCATGAGCGGGAATGTATTGAAGACCAGGCCGGCATCGGTGCCCGCGACGAAGGCGCCCGAGAATATAGTCAGGGCGACCAGTATGAGGGCAAGGAGTCCCAGGCACCGGGTGCGCGATGCGACCCCGTCTGCTCTCACCGGCGTGACGGGACTGACGAGCGACAAGCCCGTCCAGACGAGTAAGGCGTAAATTAGGAAGGCGAGCGAGAGATGGGCGGCCAGCCGGTACTGGCTGACCTCGGGCACGTCTACAAGCCCGCTGCGCACCATGTACCAGCCGAGTAAGCCTTGGGCACCGCCGAGCAGAAATAGGAAGATTAGTCGCGGGACTAGGGAGGGACGAACGCGACCGCGAACCAGATACCAGACGAAGGGTAGGAAGAAGACGAGCCCAATCAGTCGGCCCCAAGCTCGGTGGATATACTCCCACCAGAAGATGGTACGAAATTCTGCTAGGGTCATTCCCGCATTGACCTGCAGATATTGCGGGCTCGTCCGGTACGCTTCGAAGGCCTGTTGCCAAGCAGATCCCGTCAGTGGCGGCAGGATACCCGTCACGGGCCGCCAGTAGACGATAGACAAGCCTGACTCGGTCAGCCGCGTGATGCCCCCGATGACGATCATGGCGAGCACCATGGCCGCGCAAACGATCAGCCATTGCCCGATTGCACGGTCGTTGCCTACATGATGATAGTCGGCCGGATCGCTACGGGTGACTGGGGTCATGCGCTCGCGTCAGTTTTCCTTCGACCGACTAGAACCTGCGGCGTCATCCGCGCGCGGGCAAGACACCGCGCTAATAGGTCGCAGGGGCGCGGGGCTGGCAAAACTGGGCCGGAGCCTTTTACCGGCCTATTCGACGGTCCAGGTCTGGCCGCGCTGGAGAAGCTGGTTCAGATCTGCCGTGGCGCCGTCCTTAGCTGCTTGCTCTATTTGGGCGTGCACCGAGGTCTCGTAGGTCGGGGCCGGGTCGGCATAGAGGACGCCGAGCGCCACCGGAAAATCCGGCGGGTCCATCTGGGCGAGCATCGTCGCGAGGCCGCGATTGGTCTCGTCGTGAATTGCGATGTCTGACTCGGTGATTCCGTCCTCGCCGAGGGTGACGACCTCGAGCCGCATCTCGTCCTTGTTAAGCAACAAGCCTTTGGACTTGTCCTTGCCGAAAAGGAGTGGCTGGCCATGTTCCACATGGATCTGCATCTCGTCTTGAACGCTCTTCTCGGTGAAGTGCTTGAACGCTCCGTCATTGTAAACGATGCAGTTCTGGAAGATTTCGACGAAGGACGCACCCTTGTGATTGTAGGCGCGCTTGAGGACCTCGGGTAGATGCTTCTGCAGGATGTCCGATGAGCGGGCGATGAAGGTGCCACCAACGCCCAGCGCGAACTGTGCCGCCGAGACCGGGTTGTCGATCGAGCCGACCGGGGTTGAAGGCGACTTTGTGCCGATCCTCGAGGTCGGGGAATATTGCCCCTTGGTCAGGCCGTAGATCTGGTTGTTGAACAAGAGGATCTGTAGATCGATGTTGCGGCGGATCGCATGCATCGTGTGGTTGCCGCCGATTGACAGCATGTCGCCGTCGCCGCCCACGACCCAGACATCGAGCTCGGGGTTGGCGAGCTTGACGCCCGAAGCCAATGCCGGCGAGCGGCCATGGATCGTGTGAAACCCGTAGGTCTCCATATAGTAGGGGAAGCGCGCCGCGCAGCCGATGCCGGACACGAAGACGGTGTTCTTCGGGTCGGCCTCAAGCTGGGCGAGCGTATTCTGGACACCCTTAAGAATGGCGTAGTCGCCGCAGCCCGGGCACCAGCGAACTTCCTGATCCGTTGCAAAGTCGCGGGCGGTGAGCTTTTCGGGGGGGCTTTGAACGTTCATTTTATTTCTCCAGCCGTGCGCGGATTGCGTCTTCAAGCTCTCCGATGAGGAACGGCTTGCCGTTGACTTTGTTGAGCCCCTCGGCGGGCAGTAAATACTGGTCACGCAGAAGAGTGCGCAACTGACCGTTGTTCATCTCCGGCACGAGGGTCTGATCGAACGAGCCGACCAGTTCTCTGAGGTTGCGCGGCAGCGGCCAGATGTGGCGAAGATGAATCTGGGCCACGTCGTATCCCTCGTCGCGCATATTGTTAACGGCGCGATTGATAGGGCCGTAGGTCGAACCCCAGCCGATGACTGCCAGCTTCGCTCCGGCCTCGCCCACGTCTACCTGCTGTTCGGGGATGTCGTTAGCTATACCAAGCACCTTGGCGGCGCGTACGTCGGTCATCTTCTGATGGTTGTCCGGGTCGTAGGAAATGTGGCCGCTGTCATAGGAACGTTCGATGCCGCCGATGCGGTGCATCAGGTTCGGCGTTCCGGGCTTAACCCAGGGGCGCGCGAGCGTCTCGTTATCGCGCATAAAGGGCTGGAAGTCCGTTGGATCGGTACGGAAGTTCACATCGAACTGCTCCGCGTCGCCCGCGTCGGGGATGCGCCAAGGCTCGGAGGCATTTGTGATGTAGCCATCCGTCAGGACCATGACAGGGGTCATGTACTTTGTCGCGATGCGAACCGCCTCGATGGCGACCTCATAGCCATCCGACGGTGTCGAGACTGAGATGACCGGCATCGGCGCGTCGCCGTTGCGGCCGTAGACGGCCTGGTAGAGGTCCGACTGCTCGGTCTTGGTCGGCATGCCGGTCGATGGGCCGGCGCGCTGGGAGTTGATGACCACCAGTGGCAATTCGGTTGCAATGGCTAGGCCGATCGCCTCCATCTTAAGCGCGATCCCTGGGCCGGAGCTGGAGGTTATGCCGAGCGAGCCAGCATAGGAGGCGCCTATGGCTGCGACCGCGGCGGCGATCTCATCTTCCGCCTGAAAGGTCAAGACACCGAATTCCTTCATCCGCGCCAACTGGTGCAACAGGGAGGAGGCCGGAGTGATCGGGTAGGAGCAGAAGGCGATTTTTAGATTGGCGAGTAGGGAGCCTGCTAGGAGACCGAGGGAAACCGATTCCGCGCCGGTGATGGTACGGTACAGCCCCGGCTCGATCTTTGCCGGCTCGACGTCGAAAGTACCAAGTTCTGCGGGCATCTCCGCTGTCTCGCCGAAGGCATGACCGGCGTTCAGCGCGGCGATATTGGCCTTCGCTACATCCGGGTTCTTAGCGAACTTGGTTTCCAGCCAGTCGATCGAGGCCTGGCGCTTGCGACCATACATCCAGTAGACGAGGCCGAGCGCCCACATGTTCTTGGATCGCAGCGCCTCCTTATTCGAAAGCCCGAATTCCTTTACCGCTTCGACGGTGAGCCGGGACATGTCGATCTTGACGAGCCGGTAGCTCTCGAGGCTGTCATTCTCGAGCGGGTTTTCGTCATATCCGGCCTTGGCTAGGTTGCGGTCGGTGAAGGCGCCAGAATCCGCGATGACGATGCCTTTCGGCTTCACGTCCTCGAGGTTGGTCACCAGCGCCGCCGGGTTCATCGCAACTAGCACGTCCAGCTTGTCGCCCGATGTCATAATCTTGCGGGCGCCGAAATTGATCTGGAATGCCGACACGCCAAAGGTCGTGCCCGCGGGTGCGCGGATCTCGGCAGGGAAATCGGGGAAGGTGGCGAGGTCGTTGCCGGCGATCGCCGCTGTCATCGTGAACTGACTGCCGGTCAGCTGCATTCCGTCGCCGGAGTCACCTGCGAAACGCACGACTGCGGATTCGATTTCCTGGCGGTCTTCTTCCGGCCGTTCGATGGCCGCTACCTCAGACATTCGGGTGTATCCTTCCCGTAAATTCGACTTCGATTTCGGATTAATTTTCGCGGGCGTGCATGCGTTATCGCGCCGGTGCTACATTCATCCGGCTGTAGGCTGGATTCAAGCATAAACTGGTCCTGCTCCAGCCCAACGAAAGTTTTTTGCCGGTTAGTCAAGGGTGCCGATCATACTCTCGATTGTGACAAATTTTCGCCGCGGTGCGCCGGGTTTTGCCGCCGCAACTTCGGCCGCATCGATCGTCTGCCAGTCGCCATAGGTGAGAGTGCGCACGTCCCGTTCCGTCAGAAGGGCTTCCAGTGCCTCGCGGCCGGGCTTCGAACCGTCCTCGATGTCCTCGAAAATCTGCGTCGCCGCAATGTCGCCATCGGGCTTGTTGGTGCCGATGACGCCGGTCGGACCACGCTTGATCCAGCCCACCGCATAGACGCCGTCACCGACTCGGCCCTCTTCATGCACGACCACGCCATTATCGGCATCGAACGGGACGCCCGGGAAGGGGTCGGAGAAATAGCCGATGGCCGGAATCACCAGTCCGCATTCGATATCGAAAAACTCGCCCGTGCCGACGGACCGGCCGTTCTCGACGCGGGTATGCTCCATGCGAATGCTCTCGACCTTGTCGCCGCCGAGAATTTCGACCGGCTTGGCGTAGAAGGTGAAGTGGACCCGCTTGGACTTGCCCGCGGGATCGACGTTGGGGAATTCCTTCATCGTCGTGAGGTTGCGATCCTTGAGCCGCTTGTCCCGGTCCGACCAATCGCCCGTGACCCCGTCGGGCAGCTGGGCTGGGTCGATGACTGGCTGGCAGTCGTCGAGTTTGCCCATTTCGCGCAGCTCGACATTCGTGAACTTGGCCTCGATCGGCCCGCGCCGCCCAACCATGTAGACGTCGGTGATTGGGGAGGCCTCGATCGCGTCTGCGGCATGGTCGGCGATGTCGGTTTCGGTCATCTCCTCGGGTGTCTTGACTAGGACTCGAGCGACGTCGACGGCGACATTGCCCTGACCGATGACCACAACGGTGCCGGTGTTGAGATCGGGCTGCAGTTCGGTGAAATCGGGATGGCCGTTGTACCAGCCGACGAAGTCGGCCGAGCCGAACACGCCCGCCTTGTCCTCGCCCGGAATGCCCAGCTTGCGGTCTCGCGGTGCGCCAACAGCGAGCACGATTACATCATACATTTCCTGCAGCTCGGCGATGGTCACATCGCAGCCCACCTCAACATTGCCGAAGTAGCCCACGCCGTCGGTTAGCGCCGTCTTTTCATATACGCGCGCCACCTTCTTGGTCGTCTGGTGATCGGGGGCGACGCCGCCGCGGATCAGCCCGAACGGTGTCGGCAGGCGTTCAATGATATCGACGCGAACGTCCTTCTTGCCCTTGAGTAAGGCGTCGACCGTATAAAAGCCGCTCGGCCCTGCGCCAATGACCGCAACATTGATTGTCATAGTTCCTCCCTATAAACCGGCAGGACTATATCCAAACCAGCCCCGACTACCAACATATCTCAATGTTAAGTGCGTACATGATTCGAGCCGACCATTCGATTTGCGTTGGCCCTTTACCTCAACATGAGTATATGGTTTACCGTGGGACGGAAGAGCCTGGTCATCGCGTCGCTAACATCACCGATCCCAAAGGAGACCGCTTTCATGCTTCGCAAGCGCTTTCGCAAAACCCTGACGGCCGGGGCGACGGCCCTGCTGACCCTTGCCTCTTCATCACTGGTCCATGCTCAGGAAGGACCGATCCGGATCGGCGAGATCAACAGCTATACGGGTCCACTGGCCTCCTTCACCCTGCCCTACAGGAATGGCTGGCAGCTAGCTGTCGAAAAAATCAACGCCAAGGGCGGGGTGCTGGGGCGATCGCTCGAGGTGGTCTCGCGCGACGACGGCGCAAAGCCGGCCGATGCTGTGAAGTTCGCTGAGGAACTTGTGCGGCGCGAGAAGGTCGATCTGATCGCTGGGACGTTCCTCTCGAACATTGGGCTCGCCGTTTCGGACTTCGCGCAACGCAACAAGGTTCTGTTCGTGGCCTCGGAGCCGCTCTCAGACGCGATCGTCTGGGCCAAGGGCAACGACCACACGTTCCGGCTGCGTCCCTCGACCTACATGCAGGCCGCAATGCTGGCGGAGGAGGCGGCGAAGCTTCCGGCCAAGCGCTGGGCCACTGTCGCGCCGAACTATGAATATGGCCAGTCGGCGGTGAAGGCGTTCCAGGATGTGCTCACGGGGCTGCGTCCCGATGTGGAGTTCGTGGAGAAGCAGTGGCCAGCGCTGTTCAAGCTCGACGCCGGCGCTACTGTTCAGGCTCTCGCCAAGGCCAAGCCCGACGCGATCTATAACGTCACCTTCTCGATCGATCTCGCAAAGTTCGTGCGCGAGGGGCAGTTGCGCGGTCTTTTTAAGGACCGGGAAGTGGTCAGCCTGCTCACTGGCGAGCCGGAGTATCTCGACCCACTCAAAAGCGAGGCCCCCGAGGGCTGGATCGTCACCGGCTATCCTTGGCAGGGGATCGATGACCCCGCCCACAAGGCGTTCCTCGATGCCTACAGCAAGCGCTTCAACGACTATCCGCGTGCGGGTTCGATCGTCGGCTACAACACAATCCTTACCATCGCCGCCATGCTCGAGAAGGCTGGATCCACGGATACGGAAGCCATGGTCGCGGCGATGAAGGACTTGGAGCTGGAAACCCCGTTCGGGCCGATCACCTACCGTTCCATCGATCACCAGTCGACTATGGGCGCCTATGTCGGGCGCACGGCGAAGGTTGACGGGAGGGGCGTAATGGTGGATTTCCGCTATGCGGATGGCGCCGACTATTTGCCCAAGGACGCTACGGTGCGGAAACTGCGACCGGCGAAGTAGCGTCACGGTGAACGACCAGCGCCGCCGGGCGAGACCAAGGCGCCGGAGGGTCTGTTGAGCTTTATAGTCGTCCAGGCGATCACGGGGCTCGCGAGTGCGGCGTCCCTATTCCTGATCGCCGCGGGCTTGTCGATTGTCTTCGGCGTTACCCGCATCGTGAACTTCGCCCATGGCTCGCTCTACATGCTCGGCGCCTATTTGGCCTATAGCCTGTCGACGATGATCGGCGATAGCTTCATCGGCTACCTCTTCGCCATGCTGCTCGCCGCTGTTGCCGTGGGTGGTGTCGGAGCTGTAATGGAAACGATGCTGCTGCGGCGGATCTATCGCGCGCCGGAACTGTTCCAGCTGCTGGCCACCTTCGGTGTCGTGCTCGTCGTGCAGGACGTCTCGCGCCTGATCTGGGGCGCCGACGACCTTTTCGCGGCCCGCATGCCGGTTCTCGATGGTTCCGTCTCGCTATTGGGCCATTCGGTGCCGGCCTACGACTTCTTCCTTATCGCCGTCGCGCTGTTCGTCATGGGCGGCCTGTGGCTGCTCTTCCACCGCACGCGCTTCGGCGTGCTAGTGCGTGCCGCGACCGAGGACCGCGAGATGGTTGCGGCGCTGGGCATTAATCAGCGCTGGCTGTTCACCGGCACCTTTATCGTTGGAGCGGCGCTCGCCGGGCTCGGCGGGGCGCTGCAGATCCCGAGACAGGCGGCGAGCTTGTCGATGGATCTGAACATTATTGTCGACGCCTTCGTGGTCGTCGTGATCGGCGGGATGGGCTCGATCATGGGGGCGTTCGTAGCCGCGGTCCTGATCAGCGAGCTTCTGGCCTTCGGTGTGGTGATCTTTCCGGAGATCACGCTGGTGCTGATCTTCTTGGTGATGGCCGTGACCCTTGTCCTGAAGCCGAGCGGACTGTTCGGCCGACAGGAGTTCACAACTCAGGAGGATCGGCGCAGCCCCGACCCGCCATTGCGCGTGGGGACCGGAGCGATGCGGGTCTTTTGTTGGGGCTTGCTGGCAATCGGTCTGGTGTTGCCCCTGGTTGTCGGCGAGTTCGCGGTTGTCATCCTGACCGAGATTGCGATCCTCTCGCTGTTCGCCGCGAGCCTGCACTTCCTGCTCTGGGGTGGCGGGCTGATAAGCTTCGGCCACGCCGCCTATTTCGGGCTTGGTGCCTACGGGGCCGGTCTTGCCGTCTTCCATCTATCGCTGGCGATGGCGCCCGCGCTGTTGTTGGCACCGCTGGCGGGTGCCGTGGGTGCACTACTGTTCGGCTGGTTCTGCGTGCGTCTTTCGGGAATCTACATGGCGATGCTGACGCTCGCCTTTGCGCAGATTGCCTGGTCCGCAGCCTTCCAGTGGATTGGCTTCACCGGGGGTGACAATGGGATTTTGGGCGTCTGGCCGAGTACGTGGGCGTCCGAGCCGTTGGTGTTCTACTACCTCGCTTTCGGGGTCTGTGCCGCAGTGATTTGGGGACTGCGCCATACTGTGTTCAGCCCCTTCGGTTACACGTTGCGCGCCACGCGAGATTCGGCGCTGCGGGCTGCCGCCATCGGTATCGACGTAACGCGGCATCGCTGGCTCGCCTTTACGCTCGCGGGCGCCGCGGCGGGCGTTTCCGGCGGATTTTTCGCGTTTGCCAAAGGCAGTGTGTTTCCCGAAGTATTATTCGTCTCTACCTCGATCGACGGGCTGGTCATGGTGCTACTCGGCGGGATGCAGTCGCTCGCCGGCCCGATCTTGGGCGCAATCGCCTTCACAGAGATGGAGACCGAGCTCACGCGGCTGACCGAGCTGTGGCAGCTCTGTCTGGGAATCCTGATTATCGTGCTGGTGGTGGTTCTGCCGAACGGGTTGGTGGGCCTGTCGTCGCTGTTGCAACGGCGGCGATCATGACCGGTGAGGCGTCCGTCCTGGCGGTTGAGAACTTGGCCAAAGCCTTCGGTGGTGTCCGAGCTGTCGGCGGTGTGTCGTTTGACGTCAATCCCGGCGAGCGGGTCGCGCTGATCGGCCCGAACGGCGCGGGCAAGACGACGCTGTTCAATTGCATCAACGGCCAGCTAAGGCCCGATGCCGGACGGGTGCGCGTGTTGGGCGCGGACGTGACAGGGAATGCGCCGCACCGAATATGGCGCTATGGGGTTGGGCGCACATTCCAGATCACGGCTAACTTCGCTAGCATGACGGTTCGCGAGAATGTGCAACTGGCGCTGGCATCCGCCAACGGCGCGGCGACGGGGCTGGGACGCAGGCTCGAGCGGCGCTATTGCGGTCAGGCGGAGATGCTAGTCGCGATGGTTGGACTGGAGGCGCGCGCTAATGACGCCACCGTTAAACTTCCCTATGGCGACCTTAAGCGGCTCGAGCTTGCCGTCGCCATGGCCAACACCCCGTCGCTGTTGCTGATGGATGAACCGACGGCGGGCATGGCGAACGATGCGCGTGTCGGAATGATGGAACTGGTGGACGCGATGGTTGCTGAGCGCGGCGTCTCGGTGCTGTTCACCGAGCACGACATGGACGTGGTATTTGGGCATGCGGATCGGGTGATCGTTCTCGACGGGGGCCGGGTGATCGCCGCGGGCAGTCCCGAAGCGATACGCGCCGATGCGAGTGTGCGTGCGGTTTATCTCGGCACGTTCGAGGGGACGGGAGATAAGCCATGAGCGAGGTGGCTCTGAGGCTTTCGGGCATTGAGGCCTTTTACGGAGCGGCACAGGCACTATTCGGGGTCGATCTAGACGTTCCCGCCGGAGCGGTGACCGTCCTGCTCGGGCGCAACGGGGCCGGCAAGTCGACGACCCTCAAGGCGGCGATGGGCCTAGTCGATGTGCGCGCCGGATGTGTAAAGGTCGGGGTTGTGGAGATCACGCATATGCCGTCCTACCGGATAGCGCGTACGGGCGTTGGCTATGTGCCGGAGACTCGCCGGGTTTTCGCCGGGCTCAGCGTGGTTGAGAATCTGACGGTGGGCGAGCACAGCGCGGGGGACGGGCCGATCGTTTGGACGCGCGAGCGTATCTTCGACCTGTTTCCGCCGCTCGCGGGCATGCGTGACCGGCTGGCGGGGCAATTGTCCGGCGGCGAACAGCAGATGCTGACCATCGCGCGCACGCTCATGGGCAATCCGGGGATCATATTGCTGGACGAACCGTCGGAGGGGCTTGCACCGGTGATCGTGCAGCAGATCGCGGCGACGATCCGGACCCTGGCGGCGGAGGGACTTACGGTTCTGTTGTCGGAACAGAATGTTCGGTTCGCCATGCATGTGGCCAGCCGGGCCGCCGTGATCGAGCGCGGGCGCATCCTGGTCGAGGGACCGATCGACAAGATCGCCGCTGACGAAAGCGTGCGTGCGGCTTATCTAACGCCCTGACACTTGTTTTTGCTGGTCGGGCACACGTCAGTGCAGTTCAAAGGACTTCGCGAAGTTGCGGAATTTCGGCGGTGCGATTATCTCGGTGTGGCCGACCCGGTCCGAGCGGGGTGGGCTTTCCAGATTCTTGGTCCAGAAGCCTAGGAACTTTTGTAGTTTGGGGAACTCGGGCGGATAGCCGAGCTTCGGCCAGACGAAATGCTGCGGATGCCAGAATGATCGGGCGTGTGATCGATGATCTCGGCGGTGGTCATCTGCGACCCTTCCAGCTGCATCACCAAGCCCTTACGCAATATTGATACCTCTTTCTTGGCTCATACCAAATCGCCAGAGGATTTGAATTATCCGAAGCCGCATGCATGCGGATAAGAAACAACGTTTAACTTCAGAACATTAGCACTGATCGACTGAGGGTCCTGCCAATCCGCGCCGGGATCGGGTTAAAAAAACTCGAAACCCGCGTCCTGCGAGGGTTGACAGGGGATGCTCGGATCACTATCTGTCTGGCACTCAAGCGGGATGAGTGCTAGTAACTCGGCGAGCCCGCGGAAATGTCCATATTTTACAGGAGGATAAGGGGATGAGCTTTCGCCCTTTGCATGACCGGGTTGTGATACGTCGCGTCGATTCCGACGAGAAGACGGCGGGCGGCATCATTATTCCGGATACGGCCCAGGAAAAACCCTCGGAAGGCGAAGTCGTCTCCGTGGGCCCCGGTGGCCGTACCGAGGACGGCAAGGCTATTGCCATGGATGTGAAGGCCGGAGACCGGGTCCTGTTCGGCAAGTGGTCGGGCACGGAAGTCACGATCGACGGCGAGGAACTCCTGATTATGAAGGAGTCCGACATCATGGGCGTCATCGAGGCCAAGAAGAAGGCCAAGAAGGCCGCTTAATCAGTTTCCGCAGAAGGAGAATTTCAAATGGCTGCGAAAGAAGTCAAATTTTCGTCCTCGGCACGCGACTCGCTGCTGAAGGGCGTCGACACCCTTGCCGACGCGGTGAAGGTTACACTGGGTCCGAAGGGCCGCAATGTCGTGATCGACCGCTCGTTCGGTTCCCCGCGCATCACCAAGGACGGCGTCTCGGTCGCTAAGGAGATTGAGCTCGAGGACAAGTTTGAGAACATGGGAGCCCAGATGGTCAAGGAAGTCGCTTCTAAGACCAATGATATCGCCGGTGACGGCACAACCACTGCGACGGTTCTCGCTCAGGCGATCGTACGCGAGGGCTCGAAGGCCGTTGCGGCCGGCATGAACCCGATGGATCTCAAGCGCGGCATCGACCAAGCGGTGGAGGCTATCGTGGGCGACATTGAGAAGCGTGCGAAGAAGATCCGTAATTCCGACGAGGTTGCGCAGGTTGGCCGGATTTCTGCCAACGGCGACAGCGAAGTCGGTGACTACATCGCAGACGCGATGCAGCGGGTTGGCAATGAGGGCGTGATTACGGTTGAGGAGGCCAAGAGCCTCGTCACCGAGCTGGAAGTCGTGGAAGGCATGCAGTTTGATCGCGGCTACCTGTCGCCTTACTTCATTACCAACGCCGAGAAAATGATCTGCGAGCTGGAAAGCCCTTACATCCTGCTTCACGAGAAGAAGCTGTCCAGCCTACAGGCTATGCTTCCGGTGCTCGAGGCGGTCGTACAGTCGGGCAAGCCGCTGCTGATTATTGCCGAGGACATCGAGGGCGAGGCGCTCGCGACCCTGGTAGTCAACAAGCTGCGTGGCGGCCTGAAGATCGCCGCTGTCAAGGCGCCGGGCTTCGGCGATCGTCGCAAGGCCATGCTTGAGGATCTCGCGATCCTGACCAACGGTCAGGTGATCTCCGAGGATCTTGGCATCAAGCTCGAGAATGTCTCGCTCGACATGCTCGGCACGGCCAAGCGGGTCTCGATCACAAAGGAAGAGACCACGATCGTCGACGGTGCCGGCAAGAAGGGCGACATCGAAGGCCGGGTCAACCAGATCCGCGCCCAGATCGAGGAGACGTCTTCGGACTACGACCGCGAGAAACTGCAGGAGCGCCTGGCGAAACTCGCCGGCGGTGTTGCTGTCATCCGCGTCGGCGGTGCGACCGAGATCGAGGTGAAGGAGAAAAAGGACCGCGTCGAAGACGCCATGCACGCCACTCGTGCGGCTGTCGAGGAAGGCATTGTTGCCGGCGGTGGTGTCGCGCTTCTATACGCGACCAAGGTTCTCGATAAGCTCGAGGGTGATAATGAAGACCAGCAGGTTGGCATTAACATCATCCGCAAGGCGATCCAGGGTCCGGTCCGTCAGATCGCCGAGAATGCGGGCTTCGACGGCGCGGTTGTCGCCGGCAAGCTGCTCGAGCAGAAGGATACGGACTTCGGCTTCGATGCGCAGAATGGTGAGTACACGAACCTGGTGAAGGCCGGTGTCATCGACCCGACGAAGGTCGTGCGGGCCGCGCTACAGGACGCCGGTTCGATCGCCGGTCTGCTGATCACCACCGAAGCGATGGTTGCCGACAAGCCGGAGCCGTCTGGTGCGGCGGGCGCCCCTGCGATGCCTGATATGGGCGGCATGGGTGGCATGGGCGGCATGATGTAAGCTCGTCCATCCGGACAAGACAAAGAGGGCCGCACTGGCGACAGTGCGGCCCTTTTTTCTTTAGGGCATCGTCCTTCCAGACGCTCCGTCTTCTGCGAAGCCGGTGCTCCTCAGGGTAAGGGTCTACCTTGAATACCTTCGCCCGCCTCATGGTGAGGAGCAGACCATCGGTCTTCTTCTCAAAGGAAGTTTTGTGCTGTTTACTCTTCCTCGACGGCGCGGATGATGCCGGCCTGATCCAGATCGGCCCAGCCGCGGTCCATCATCTTCTGCCAGAGTTCGAGGTTGGTCCTCACGGACAAAAGGTCGATGCCCACCTGCTCGGCCAGTTCGAGAGCCTGGAGGATGTCCTTGTGATGGACGGATGCACGGCCGTGAGGCTCGAAGGTGCGTTCGACCATCCGCCCGCCATGCAGATCAAGGACTCGGGATTCAGCGAAGCCGCCAAGTAAGGCTTCACGAACCTTTGCAGGATCGACGCCGGCCCGGGCGGCAAGCGTGAGACCCTCGGCGACCGCCGCGAGTGTGACGCCGACAATCGCTTGGTTGGCGGTCTTGGTCACCTGGCCGGCGCCCACGTCGCCGATATGGGTGATATTCTTCCCCAGCACCTTGAAGACTGGCATGACCTGCGCCAGCACCGCGTCCGGGGCGCCGATCATGATCGTCAGATTTCCGGCCTTGGCCCCGACTGTGCCGCCCGACACAGGCGCGTCCACATAATGAGCGCCTCGCGCCGCAGCCTCTTGCCCCCAAGCGCGGGTCTCGCGCACCTTGGTGGTGCCCATGTCAATCAAGGTCTTACCGTCTGACAAGCCCGCCAGAACACCGTCATCACCATGTAGCACCTTGTCCACCGACGGGGTGTCGGTGACCATCATGATGGTGATGTCGCTCGCCGCAGCGACGCCGCGCGGGGTTGCGGCCATCGCGGCACCAAGTTTCGCAAGCTCTTCGGCGGGGCCGGGTCTGCGGCTGGTCACGGTCAGCGACGCACCCGCCGCGAGTAGGTTGCGCGCCATGGGCTTACCCATCAGCCCGAGGCCGATGAACCCTATTTTCGTGCTCGTCAAATTGCCCAAGATACCGCTCCCGTGCCGAACCTAGATGAGTGCGCAACGCGTCCACGCTGCGCGCTCGATGGCGGCGGTGGGCACCATGACCATGGTGTAGGCGAGTGCGGATTGAGGTTCGACCATTTCCAATATTTTCTTGCTGATGCGTGGTTTCGTTAAAGCGGTCGGGGAGTGTGGCGTCAAGTTGCTCGGCATGGCGGCGTCGAAAGTCAGTATCGACAGGGTCTAGGCCGCCCAATAGGCTGTTTCTATGTCCGCCGTTATCAATGTCGCCATTCCAGTTTTCGCGATCATGTTCGCAGGCTACCTCGCCGGCCGATTCCGCGTCCTGGGGTCATCGAGTTCGGAAGCGCTCAACGCCTTCGTCTACTGGTTCGCGCTGCCGCCGGTCTTGTTTCTGTCGATGGCCAGCGAGCCGGTCGAAAAGATTCTCGACTGGCCCTTCATCTGGACATTTCTCGGCGGTATGGCGATTGTTGCGATCCCTTCTATAGTCCTCGCACGGACCGTATTCCGGAACAGCCTTGGCAGGGTGACCCTGCATGGTCTGACGGGGGTGTTCTCCAATACCGGCTATATCGGCATTCCGCTGTTCCTCGCGGCCTTCGGCCCCGATGGCGCGCTGCCGGCGGTGATCGCGACGGCGGTGAACAACGCAGTGCTACTTGGCCTGACGATCTTGCTGATCGAAATGGACGGCGGCGATGGGCCGTCGCCGTTTCGTCTGTTCGGCAACGCGGTGCTTGCCGTCGTGCGCGGGCCGCTGTTCCTAGCACCATTGGCCGGTTTGCTCTGGTCTTGGGCTGGCTTGGGGCTGCCCGAGCCGGCCACTAACTTTCTGTCCCTGATGGCTGCGGCCGCCGCACCATGCGCCCTGTTCGCGATGGGGCTATTCATGGTGGGCAAGCCGATCACTAGCGGTGCACCCGAGGTTGGCTGGATGGTGTTCGTGAAGCTGATTGCCCAGCCATTTGCAACTTGGTGGCTGGCTGTAACGGTCTTCGATCTCGATTTCGAATCCACGCGTGGCGTGGTCCTTATCGCCGCACTCCCCACTGGTGCACTCGCTTTCGTGATGGCCCAGAAGTACGGAATCTTCGTTCAGCGCTGTTCCGCTGCGATCCTAGTCTCGACGGTTGTCTCGGTGTTTACGGTCAGTGCGCTCCTAGCCTGGTTTGGCATGGCCTAACAAAGACGTTATTCGCCCAGAAAAGCTTCCGTCGCTTCGATGGCTTCGATCAGGCCAATGCGTTCCGGCACAACGTCGTGGGGAAAGGCGCTGAACAGGCGCGTCGGCGTTGCGGCGTCGAGGATTACGAATACACCCCGGTCGTCCTTGCGCCGGATGAGGCGGCCATAGGCCTGGGCGAGGCGCAGGCGTGCGAGCAGGTCGTCATGGTTACGGCCACCGAACGCCTCGCGACGGGCGCGGTGCAGGATCGTTGGGCGCGGCCAGGGGATGCGGTCGAAGGCGAGCATGCGGAGTGAACGTCCGGGCACATCGACCCCGTCGCGTACGGCGTCGGTGCCGAGCAGGCAGGCGTCGGTCTCCGCCCGGAAGATGTCTATCAGGGTCGCGACGTTGAGCGCCTCCACATGCTGGGCGTAGAGCGGCAGCCCGGCGGCATCGAGTGCGTCGGCCATGCGCGCATGTACCTGGCGCAGCCGCGCGATCGAGGTAAAGAGCCCGATCCCGCCGCCGCCCGCTGCGAGGAACAGTTCGCGCATCGCGGCCGCAATCTGGTCGGCATCATTGCGGCGTACGTCAGTGACGACAAACACGCGGGTTTGTTCGCCATAGTCGAAGGGCGAGGCGACGCGGGCGTGGATGGCAGGCGCAGGCATATGCACAGAGCCGGTACGGGCCTCGGCGCTGTTCCAGTCCGGTTCAGCATCCGCTATGCGGTCGGTCAGCGTCGCTGAGGTGAATACCATGCCGTGAGTAATTGGCGCCATGGCCTGAGCGAAGGGCAGGGTTGGGTCCACCCAGTGCCGGTAGAGGCCGGCGTCGACCTCGCGACCGTCAATGCGCTCCACCTCTATCCAATCGACGAAGGCGTCTGACACGGGCTCGTTGATTGCGTCGAGCATGTCGATCAAGGCGCTTATCAGTATTTCCGTGCGCCGTTGCAGGGCGCGTGCGACCGCCTCGATACGCTCGCGCGTGGCTCTTTCGAGCTCGTCGGCATCGTTGTCCAGCCGCTGGATCAGTCGGCTACAGAGCTTGCTGAGGGGTGTCGCTAGACCGACAAGGTTCTCGCGCAACGCGGCGGCGGCATCGGGCAGGCCATCCGAAGGCGGGCGAACCTCCGTCTCGAGTGAATAGGCGGCGTCGCCGGCATTAGCGCGGGCGAACACCTGTTCACGGACCTCGGCTAGGAAGGCTTCCGCCGGGCCCTCGGTCATCGTGCCAGAAAGGCGATTGAGCCAGCCGGGGGCGGGCAGAATCTGCGCCGCGTCAAGTGCCGCGGCGAGCGCTTCGGCCGCGTTGGTGTCGTCGGCGGCGATCAGGCCCTCCGTCCGCTCGCGCAGGCCGCGTGCCCGGCCACCCGACCGGCGCCGACTGCCGCCCTCGTTACCGAGCAGCCAGCGGCGCAACTCGGCCATCTCGTGCCCGCTCAGATGTGCGGCAAATGCCGAATCGGCGGCGTCGAAAATATGGTGGCCCTCGTCGAAGACATACCGCGAGGGGATGTTGCCGCCATCGTTCGCACCGCCGTCGGCGGCGCTAAGCGCGGCCTGTATCATCACCAGCGCGTGGTTGGCTACTACCAGTCGAGCCTTGCGGGCCTTGCGCACCGAGTGCTCGACGAAGCAGCGGCTGTAATGGCTGCAGGCGGAATAGATGCATTCGCCGCGCCGGTCCGAGAGGCCTAGGGTGGGCGGCACGCCGACCAAATCGACCAGCCAGGCGGGAAAGTCGCCGCCTAGGTCGCCGTCTCGCGTGGCCTGGACCCAGCGCGCTGTGAGCGCCACCCCGAGAGCATTACGCCGCTGCAGTGTCGTGAAGCGACCTACCGCGTCCTCGAGATTTAGTAGGCAGAGATAATTCTCCCGGCCCTTGCGGATCACCACCCGCCGCGCCTTCTCCTCAGGGTCGGGATAGAGGCTGTCAAGCTCCTGGTCGATTTGCTGCTGCAGGTTGCGCGTGTAGGTGCTGATCCAGACCGGACCGGCATTCTTCTCCGACCATAGGCTGGCCGGCGCGATGTAACCTAGCGTCTTGCCAGTGCCGGTGCCCGCCTCGGCGAGGACAATGTTGGGGCTGTCCGGCGCGGTGCGTGTGGCAAAGGCGTCTGCAGTTGCGGCGGCGTAGTCGAGCTGTCCCTCGCGTCTCTCAGCATCGAACCCGAGCAGCAGCGCGAGGCGTTCACGCGCCTCGTCGGCGGAGACCGGGTCGTTTCCTGGGGGCGGCTCCGGTGCGGTCTCGCTCCACTCGGGGACGTCGCGCCAGACGGCCAGCGCGCTCGCCACCCGGGCGTCGCTGTGGTCGGGCGAGTCGTTCGTGTTGAGGGCTGCGAGCACGAGGGGTGCCCACAGCCAGCCCGTACGCTGCAGCGCACGCGCGATCGCCGCGGCATTCTCATAGTTCTGGCGGGCCTCGGTGAGGTCGCCGAGCAGGCGGTCTGCGACTGCGACCAGCGCGTCCGCCTCGTCCGCGTCCGTGATTCCCAGCGTGCGGGCGAGTCCGCGGACGGTCGGCAGGGTGAATTCCGCCGGACGGACGAAAGCGAAAAGCTCAAGCACGTCGTAACCGTTGACATGGTCCGTGCCCAGCCGCCGGGCGGTTGACGGGGCGTGGCACAGGATTGGCGGCTGCGCGCGGGCGCGCCGCGCCGCCTCGTCGGCGCCGAGCGCATCGCGCGTGCCGTCCGGCGCGCGCCAAGTCGCGAAGCTGCGGCCGACGACGAGTGCCGGCATATCGACCGCGCGGACGTCGGGGGCGGGGAGGGGGTGTTTGCTCATTGGGTGAGAGTAGCGGGGCGCCTCCGAATCCCGAAAGCATTGTCGAGATTTGTGGCAGATTCGATTCAAATAGCTATCAAAGCGAGATACCCGAAGCATTCCAAGGGGCTGGTATGATTGATCAAGGTTCCATGACGCATCTGTCGGCGCTGGTGGCGAAGCCGCCCGCTGAGGAGCCGGCGGTCTCGCCCTAGAGCTCCGAAGGCAGTCCCGAGAACCAGAGCCCTGAATATCCGGCCAATTCGGTTGATGTCTCCGACGAAGCGCAGATCATCCAGACGGTCCGGGAGGCGGCCGACGCCTGGGTCGATCGCACGTCGATTGAAACCTTTGTGAAACACTCCGTTTCGCTGTCCGATTGCGCCACAAGCCTCAACCTGACCATCTGATGCCCGTCCCGTCGGGTGCGGAGGGTGGTTGACCTGATTCCGGCCCGAGCCTAGGTTCCGCCGCACGATATTTGGTGGGAAACCACGGGCTCATGGCACACGATCAAGACATGCTTCTGACGGCGAAGGCCTGGCCATTCAAGGAGGCGCGGTCGATTCTCGACCGACTCAGCGGACCCGCCGCCGCCCCTAGCCTCGACAAGGGCTATGTCCTATTCGAGACCGGTTACGGTCCGTCGGGCCTGCCCCATATTGGCACCTTCGGCGAGGTAGCGCGTACCACCATGGTGCGTCGTGCCTTCGCCGAACTGTCGGATATTCCCACGCGCCTTATCGCTTTCTCCGACGACATGGACGGTCTGCGTAAGGTGCCAACGAACCTGCCCGAACAGGAGATGCTCGCGGGCCATCTGGGCAAGCCGCTGACCGCCGTACCCGACCCATTTGGCACCCATGATAGCTTCGCGGCTCACAATAATGCGCGCCTGCGGTCGTTCCTCGACGACTTCGGTTTCGCGTATGAATTTTACAGCTCGACCGAATGCTACAAGGCAGGCCTGTTCGACGACACGCTGCGCGCGATGTTGGCGCATTACGACGCGATTATGGGAGTGATTCTGCCTACCCTAGGCGCGGAACGGCAAGCGACCTACAGCCCGTTCCTGCCGGTCTGTCCGCGCACGGGTGTGGTGCTGCAGGTGCCGATGGATGTCACCGATCCCGATGCGGGCACAGTCACCTATACCGACCCCGAGACGGGGGCTTCGATCGAGACCCCGGTCACCGGCGGTCACTGTAAGCTGCAATGGAAGGCCGACTGGGCCATGCGCTGGGTCGCTCTTTCGGTCGACTACGAGATGTCGGGCAAGGACTTGATCGATTCCGTGAACTTGTCGGGGAAGATCTGCCGAATCCTTGGCGCGAGGCCGCCGGCCGGGCTGACCTACGAATTGTTTCTCGACGACAAGGGCGAGAAGATATCCAAGTCGCGCGGCAACGGGCTAACAATAGAAGATTGGCTCACCTATGGCCCGCCCGAGAGCTTGTCCCACTACATGTTTGGCAAGCCAAAGTCGGCCAAGCGGCTGCATTTTGATGTTATCCCGAAATCGGTCGACGAGTATCTGACCAATGTCGCAAGTTTTCCGGGCCTAGCGCCAGACAAGCAGCTCGATAGCCCGGCCTGGCACATCCATGCTGGCGATGTGCCGCCGGCGGGCGCGGATCTGTCCTTTGGCCTGCTGCTCAACCTAGCGGGCGCCTGTAACTCCGAGGACCCGGATGTGCTGTGGGGCTTCATCGCACGCTATGCCGTTGGTGCGACGCCGGAGAACAGCCCCTTCCTCGACCGGCTCGTCGGCCACGCGATCGCCTATTATCGAGACTTTGTGAAGCCGTCGAAACAATATCGTGCGCCAGACGACCGTGAACGCGCGGCGCTGACGGAACTAGCGGACCGCTTAGCCGCTATGCCGGCGGACTCGGACGGCGAGGCGCTGCAGAACCAAGTCTACGCCGTGGGCAAGGCGCATGATTTCGAGCCCCTGCGCGACTGGTTCCGCACTCTCTATGAGGTGTTGTTCGGGCAAAGCCAGGGGCCGCGCTTCGGCTCATTCGCCGCGCTATACGGCCGCGACGCGACGGTCGATCTTTTGCGCCGGGCGCTTGCCGGCGAGGATCTCAGTATCGCCTGACTGCGGTGCTATGCCCTGTTTGCGTGGGCGAAGGCCCAGTATAGCTCTCGGGCCCGGTGGTAGATCGGGCCTGGCTGTAGCTGCCGGTCCTCGTAACGGATGACGGGCTGGACCTTGCCGTAGTTGCCGGAGTTGAAAATCTCGTCCGCCGCGTCTAACTCCGCAGTCTCCACCGTGCGTTCCTGCACCTCGATGCCGTCCTCGCGCAGCAACCCGATCAGCCGCTGGCGGGTGATGCCGTTCAGGAAGGACCCGTTAGGGACCGGCGTGATCGCGACGCCGTCGCGCACGATCCAGATGTTGGCGGTTGCTAACTCTGCGACATGTCCCAATGAGTCGCGCATAACCGGATTGTCGAAGCCACGTTCGCGGGCATCGATGATCGCGCGCGAGGAATTGGGATAGTGGCACGACGCCTTGGCGTCGGTCGGGGCGACTTCGGGCCCGGGCCGGCGATAGGGGCTCAGGCAGCAGGAGAAGCCGTCCCCCGTCGGCATCGGCGCTTCGAACACGGTCAGCACGAAGCGCGTGCTCGCCGAATCGGGCGCGAGCAACCCTATGCCAGCGTTGGCGTAGAGCATCGGTCGGACATAGAGTTCGGCGTCGTCGCCGAACTGCGCAATGCCGTCGCGGGCGATCTGCTCGATGTCGCCGGCCGACAGAGGGCTCTCGAGATGCATGGCCTTGGCCGAGTTCACGACCCTTTGGCAGTGGCGGTCGAGATCGGGCGTGACTCCCTCGAAGGCGCGCGCTCCGTCGAAGGCGATCGATCCGAGCCAGATGGCGTGGGAGGTCGCGCCGATTACCGGAACGTTGCCCTCCTGCCATTCGCCGTCGATATAGGTGATCGCGGTCATGGGCCGCTCCAGGTGCGTAAGAATGGATACCAAGGATAGCGCCATCCACCTGTAAGGCGCGAGCCTTCCGTCGTACGGTCGCAATCCGCGCAACGCGCTGGGCCTTTACGCGCGTGCAGCGTAATCGCATATTCCCATCATGGCGATACTCAAGATAGCCCGCATGGGCCACCCGGTCCTCAGCACCCCCGCGGCCGAGGTTCCAGACCCGACGGCACCCGATGTCGCGCGGCTTGTGGATGCGATGATCGCGACCATGGAGGATGCGGACGGCACCGGTCTGGCCGCGCCCCAAGTGCACATGCCCTGGCGGATTGTCGTCTACAAGGTTGAAAGCGAACGTGCCGCGCACGAGGGTGCGGAAGACGTTAGCGTCCCGCTAACGGTCATGGTCAATCCGTTGGTCACCCCTGTCGGCGAGGAAACGAATCTCGGCTTCGAGGCTTGCCTGTCCGTGCCTGGCATGGCTGGGGCGGTGCGCCGCTTCGACCGGGTTCAAGTGACCTACCAGACGCTGGCGGGCAAGGCGATCACGCTGGACGCCGAGGGATTTCATGCCCGGGTGATACAGCACGAATGCGATCATCTCGACGGCATACTCTATCCCAGCCGGATCGAGGACATGTCCCAGTTCGGTTTCGTTGAGGAGTTGAGCAAGGATCAGGCGCCCGCGGAGGAAGCCGATGACGGCTGAAACCTCTCATCTCCTCACCGAGCGGCGGGCAATCCTGGCCGCGGTTCTGCCTCATGTGCCGTTCGACGGCTGGTCGGCGAAGTCGTTGCGCGCCGCGGCGGGGGATGCGGGGCTCGACCCGGCGCTGGTGACTCTCGCCTTTCCCGGCGGGATCGCCGGGCTTATCGCCTTCTGGAGTGTTGAGGCCGACCGCGCTATGACCGCGGCTTATGACGAGGCCGACGGGGACGGGATGCGGTTTCGCGAGCGGATCACGTTCCTAGTGCGCGCCCGGATCGGCGCGGTCGTGGCCCATCGCGAGGCGGTCCGCCGCGCGCTTACCTATCTGGCTCAACCTCAGCACGGCGGGCGCGGTCTCAAATGCCTTTACCGCACCGTCGACGAGATGTGGTACGCGGCGGGCGACAGGGCAACTGACTTCAATTTCTACACCAAGCGTCTAACCCTCGCCGGGGTCTATTCCGCGACGTTGCTCTTCTGGCTCGATGACGCGTCTGAGGACAGCGAGGCGACCTGGGAATTTCTCGACCGGCGCATCGCTGGAGTCATGCGCATTCCTGCGCGTAAGGAAAATATCCGCCGCGCGATGGCCTATCTGCCCAACCCGAAGCGGTTTGCCCGGCTGGCGTCCGAACGCCTGCGCGAGGGCGGGGTCGGATAATTACGTTTCTCAGGGTGCTCCGAATCGCGTCACAAAGCCGGCAAGCTGACATTCAGGAGTTTTTCTCGGGCGTTCATTCCATGGATTGATCTGCGCGTCCGCCTTTGCCGGGAAAGCTGTTTGCGATCATCCGCCAAACGCCTTCCCCAGCCGGGTGACGTGACCCATCTTGCGGCCCGCACGGGTCTCAGTCTTGCCGTACAGATGCAGGTGCGCACTGGGGTCGGTGATTGCCTTACGCCAGGCCTCGACCTCGTCGCCGACGAGGTTTTTCATCACCGCATCGCAGCGTCGCGTGGGGTCCCCTAGCGGCAGGCCGCAGATTGCGCGGACAAGCTGTTCATACTGGCTCGTGCGACTCGCATCTATGCTCCAGTGCCCGGAATTGTGAGGGCGTGGGGCGACCTCGTTGACCAGCACCTCGCCGTTCGCCGTCACGAACATCTCCACGGCCAGTAGGCCGATCACGCCGAGGCCTTCGCACAGTCGGATCGCAATGTCGCGGGCGGCCTCGGCGGTCGCGTCCGGAATCGCAGCCGGGACGATGGTCTCGTCGAGGATATGGTTGCGGTGCCGGTTCTCGACCGGGACGAAGGCGGCCGTATCGCCATTCGTGGAGCGGGCGACGATCACCGAGATTTCTAGTTCGAAGTCGACAAACCCCTCGAGGATGCCGCCGTCGGTTTCGGGACTTGCGCCGCTGTCGGACCAAGCATGCACCGGGTCGGTACCGTCGGCGATGGCGACCTGACCCTTGCCGTCATATCCGAAGCGCACGGTCTTCAGGACCGACGGCGTGCCGACCTCTTCGATCGCGGCGGCCAGTTCGTCGGCGCCGGTGACGGCGCGGAAGGGTGCGGTGGCGATCCCGAGTTCGTTGGCGAAACTCTTCTCGCGCAGCCTGTTCTGGGCCACGGCCTGAACGGCGGGCGATGGACGGACCGGCGTGTGGCGGGCGATTCGTTCAAGCGTGGCGATCGGGATGTTTTCGAATTCTAGGGTCGCGACATCGATGTTGGCGGCGAAGGCATCGACCGCGTCGTTGTCGTTGAACGCGGCCAGCGTGGTCCGGGTTGCGATCTGTGCCGCGGGCTCGTCGGCGCTATGGCAGAAGACGTGACAGCGATAGCCGAGATTGGCCGCCGCCAGTGCGGTCATCCGGCCGAGCTGGCCGCCGCCGAGGATGCCGATGGTACCGCCGGGTTCGACTGGCATACTGTCATCTGCGCTCGCCACGGGCGTTAGGCGTCGTCGGTCGGTCGTTCGGCCACCGCGCCCGTCTGGTCCGCGCGCCACTCGTCGAGAGCGTTGGCCACATCGGAGTTCTCCAGCGAGACCACTGCGGCGGCGAGCAGGGCTGCGTTGACGGCCCCCGCCCGACCGATGGCGAGGGTGCCGACGGGAACGCCGGCGGGCATCTGGACGATCGACAGCAGACTGTCCATGCCCGACAGGGCTATGCTTTCGACCGGCACGCCGAAGACCGGTAGGCTGGTCATGGCTGCAGTCATGCCCGGCAGGTGCGCCGCGCCGCCGGCCCCGGCGATGATTACCTTCAGGCCCCGGTCGCGCGCCGTCTTGGCGTAGTCGGACATCCGGTCGGGGGTGCGATGGGCCGAGACGATCCGCGTCTCATGCGCGACCCCGAGGGTGTCAAGGGTCTCGGCAGCGTTGCGCATAGTCTCCCAGTCGGACTGGCTTCCCATGATAATCCCGACAACCGGCGCGTCTGCCATCTGTATCTCCCTAGGGGATGCGGGCCGTGTGGCCCAGAAAAGCGGGGATTATAGGAGCGCAGCGGAGCGTGGCAAGCGCGACCGGGCAGATTTCGCCCTATTTACAGCGAGACGCAAACATTTGTTAACCACTTCCGGAACTAGGTTCGACCGGCGTATTTATGTAGCAATCTAATTATTTGTCCGCGTTTGGTGTCACCCTGATGAGGTTCGGAAGAAGATCGAACTTACACAGACAGGCCGGACGAACACGGCGAAACCGGTCCGAGATGTGGTCGTCCGACAAACTGTCTCCTTTCCTCAGCGACGCGGCGGCACGGCATATCGCTATTATAGTAGGCCCACGGATTGGCGCTTACGGCATCATGGCTTCCCATGCCGGGGTGAATCAGCTTAGCATTTGAAGGTTGATAACGCGATACGTCCCAGCTTTGACAAGGAGATATGCCACGTGCCGATGGACAAACGGATTGAGACTCTCAAGCTAAGACACGCCTCTCTCGAAGATGAAATTGGAGGCGAGGAACAGCGCCCCAATCCAGATCAGTTCGTGATATCGGAGTTGAAGAAGGAAAAGCTCAAGCTGAAGGATGCCATCTTCACCCTTGAAGCGACCTAGCCGGCATAGGGTAAGAGACATTGAAAAAGGCGGCTCGTTAGAGCCGCCTTTATCGTTTCATCTGTCGGCGCGTTATTTTGCGGCGCGCGCTAGTTCGTTGGCCTGATCGCGAAGTTTGAACTTCTGGATCTTCCCCGTCGACGTCTTGGGCAGCGGCCCGAACACGATATGCCGCGGGCATTTAAAGTGCGCGAGATTATCCCGGCAATGCTGGATGATCTCGTCCTCTGTGGCCTTGGCCCCCGGCTTGAGCTCGATGAACGCGCAGGGGGTCTCGCCCCACTTCTCGTCCGGACGGGCGACCACGCCCACGGCAGCCACCGCCGCATGCTTGTAAAGAGTGTCCTCGACCTCGATGGAGGAAATGTTTTCGCCGCCCGAGATGATGATGTCCTTCGACCGGTCCTTGAGCTCGATATACCCGTCGGCGTGCCAGACGCCCAGATCGCCGGTATGGAACCAGCCGCCCGCGAAGGCCTCCCCCGTCGCCTGAGGGTTCTTGAGATAGCCCTTCATCGTGACGTTACCGCGGGTGAAGACCTCGCCCATGCTTTCGCCATCCTGGGGTACTGGGACCATGGTCTCGGGGTGGGCGACCATCATGTCTTCAAGGACTTCGTAAGGAACGCCCTGGCGGGACTGCAGGCGGGCCCGCTCGTTGAGCGGTAGCTCGTTCCACTCGTCCTGCCAGGCGCAGATGATTGCCGGGCCGTAGATCTCGGTCAGGCCGTAGAC
>MDTE01033516.1_pt1 | contig 37173 bp, 31 predicted proteins | sample 811231 | NCBI WGS metagenome assembly MDTE01 (sample SAMN05326651, study PRJNA326480) | marine metagenome | isolation source: seawater | place: Indian Ocean: Red Sea | collected 2010 | reverse complement strand
CAGGCCGGCTAGGGCAGTGCGACCGGGTCCGGAGCACTGATCAGCTTCAACTTCAGCAATTCCAGGGCCTGTCCAACGAACTGGCTGGGCAGGGGCTTTTCACCCGTCTTCAAGTCGGGCGGGTCAGCAATCGGGAATTCTTCGTACGAGGCATACAGGGTCTGGAATTCCTTTTCGAGCGGTCCGATGTAGTACTTGTCGATTAGCTCGTCGATCGCCAACTGGGTTTTGGCAATCACGCGAGCGCTACGTTGCTTGTCTTGCAACTCGGGGAACTCGGTTCTCAGGATCGCCTCGTGTCGATCCAGGGCCTTCTTGTAATGCTCACGGAGTGCTTCCTTGAACTTGATCTTGATATTGCGTTCGAACTGATCCCGTTCCGCAATGAAGGCTGTCTTGAAACGTGGCGAATCCTCCTGGATTTGCTCGCGAAATGCCTTGATCAACCTGGGCTGTACCGTGCCCCAGATGCGTTTGAATTCCGCCTCATACTCCTGCTGGTTGAGCTCAAAGCTCTTCTTGAGTTCTTCCACCATGTCGGTCTGCCACTGGGGATTCTCGATCTGTGTGATCATGTCGTAAGACGTGTAGAGAACACCGCCGACAACGAGCACAAGAACGAGGAGAATCGTCCGGTTGACCGACTTGGAGCGTGCCCAGGCGGTTTCGAGTTGAGCCGCCTCGGCCTCAAGCTGTGCCAATCGCGCTGCCAGTTGTGCCGTTTCCTTTGAGCCCTCAGACATGGCTCGCCTCCTTCTGAATCGAGAAAAAGAGAATCAAGAAGAACAGCGATCGTGATGCAGAACGTATCACGGAGGTCGTAGGATCCGCACGGAGTCGTGCACGGGTCAGCCTACCCAACCGCAATTTGAAAGCACAGACGAATCCGGGTATTTGTGGCCGCTCGCGCCGGTGGGGGCACAGGTTTGTCGAAAAAAAGAGGCCGCGGATTCCCTGCAGGGGGAAGCCGCGGCCTGGAGACCACTCGGGGACGGACCGGTCAGACCTGGATCTCGTACCCTTTTCGTTGCTCACGCCCCTGCCAGCTGTTGGCCTCGGGATCGCCGGTAATCGTGTTCGTCTTGGCATCCCATTTCAGGGGCCGACCCAGCCTCATGGCGATGTTGGCCAGGTGGCACGTAGTCAGTGCCTGGTGATGGGTGTAGACATCCGAGATGGGCAATTCGCGTGACTTGACACAGTCAAAAAAGTTCTGCATGTGACTGGTCGGCTTTTTGCCGCCGTAGACCTTTTCGATGGCGTCCTCGGGCAGTGGGTTCGTTTTCAGTTCATCGATCGGTTTGCCAACGATCTTGCCACGGCTGACGAAGAACCTTCCCTCGGACCCCTCGAAGAGAATCCCGTTCCCGTCCTTGGACTTACTGACAATGTTCATCTCGACGCCGTTGGGGAAGTCGCAGATGACGCGGAAGTTGTGCGAGCAGTTGTACTCGTTGGTCACCTGCGGATTACCGTCCTTGAAGGGCACGGGGTGTTCGGCGAGAGCCGGCTTGACGGCGGTCGGGCCCTGCCCCTTGCCATTCTGGTCGATGGCCCATTGGGCGATGTCGACGTGGTGGGCTCCCCAATCGGTCAGCTTGCCGCCGGAATACTCGTACCACCAACGGAACTCGTAGTGGCACCGACGTTTGATGTACTCGACGTCTGGTGTCTGGCCCTGCCACATGTCCCAGTTGAGACCCTCGGGCACCTGTTCAACCTTCAGCGGGCCGCTGCGAGGTGAACCGCCGATGTCGCAGGTGACCTTCTCGACCTTGCCGATCCGCCCGTCGCGAATCACGGCAATGGCCTGCAGGAACCGGCGTCCCATCTCGGTTCGCTGCTGTGTTCCGACCTGGAGAACTCGCTTGGTCTTGTCGAGTACCGAGATGATCTGCCGGCCCTCCTCGATCGTCAGTGTCAGCGGCTTCTCGCAATAGATGTCTTTGCCGGCCTGCATGGCCTCGATGGCGATCTTGCTGTGCCAGTGATCTGGCGTGACGATCGTGACAATGTCGATGTCCTTGCGTTCGAGGATCTTGCGGTAGTCCTCGTAGAGGTCAACGACCGGTTCTTTGCCGTCTTTCTTTTGCGTTTTCTTGACCCGTTCCTGTCCCCGCTTGGCGTGAACGGCGTCGACATCACAGACGGCCGCCACATCTCCAAACCGCATCGCCTGGGGCCCGACGCCACCCCAGCGGCTACCGGTGCCGATGCACCCCACCACCGGTCGCTCATTAGCCGACCGATAGGCCGCCTCAGCCGGTGTGGCCGACGTGAACCAGTAGGGCAAGCTGGCAGTGGCCAGGGCGGCGGTGGTCGACGCCTGCAGGAATTCTCGACGAGTGGTCTGGCTGTTGGCAGTTGGGGGTGTCATCGATAAGCCCTCCGACATGGTGAATGTGGCTGGTGCGTCCCCGTGAAAGACGGTTGCGGCCTGATGGGGCCGCTGCCAGTGTAATGGCGGGTCAAGCAGGTTGCAAAACCCGTGAAACGGCGACCCGAGACATATCACGACCACGCATTACAGGTGGTTTTCCATGCCGCGCATTTTCGTCACAGTCCTTGATCACCTCCGACGGGCGGCCTGTTGTGTGGCCCTGGTGTACATGCTGGGGTTCGCGTGCAGCGGGTGGGCTGGTGACCCGGACCTGGTTCCGCCCGGCCGTGTCGGGATCTCGGCCGACAAGCTCAACGACGCCCTGGCAAGCTACCGACAGGTGGTGGATTCCGATGAGATCCGCGGTGCCGTGCTGCTGGTGGCCCGTCGTGGCCAGGTGGTGCTGCATCAACCCCTGGGATGGGCCAATCTCGAGACGAAACAGCCCATGGCCACGGACACGCTGTTTCGGATGGCCTCCAACACGAAGGCCGTCGTGGCGACTGGCGTCATGCAGCTCGCCGAGCGCGGCTTGCTCGAGCTGGATGACCCGATCGGAAAGCACCTGCCGGCATTTGACAATCAACGCTGCCGCAAAATGACCATTCGCCAACTGCTGACGCACACGAGTGGACTGAGGATCAAGTCGTTGTTTCTTTCGCCCCTGAGACGCAAGTCCAAGCAGTACCCGCGTGCACCGAATCTGCAGATCGAGGTGGACAGGTTTGCCGACGTGGGGCCGGCGGTCGAGTCGGGTACCAGCTTCAGTTACAACAACCCGGGTTACAACACGCTGGCGGCGTTGATCGAGGTCAAGAGCGGGAGACCGGTTGAGGATTTTCTCAAACGCCACGTCTACCGACCCCTCGGTATGCGGGATACCACGCACCGCCCCCCCCGCAAGCAACTCGATCGGATGGCTGTCGTGTACGAGAGAATCAAGAGCGGCGATGCTGGCGGGGCGTCGAAGCCCGGCGCAGCGCGGTGGAAAGTCCGATTTGACCAGTCTGGAAAAATGAGGGTCCCGTTTGTGCGCGGGTCGGGCGGGCTGGTGTCGACCAGTTCTGACTACCTGAAGTTTTGCCAGGTGTTCTTGCGAATGGGGCGAGCCGGGGACAAGAGAATCCTGCGGCCCGAGTCAGTTGCTTTGATGACGCGTCCCCAGACCCGCTCGCTGTACTCGGACAAGCAACTCCAGGCCCGGACAAGATTCTATGGTCTCGGTTGGGTGGTGAGAGACAGCGGTGTCTTTGGCCACGGAGGATCGGAAGGCACCTACGTCTACATCGATCCGCGGAACGACCTGGTCGTGCTGGTGCTGACACAGAGCCCGGGAGGCAAGAACCCACGGGACGAATTCTTCGAGGCTGTTGTGGCGGCCATTGAAGACTGACGACAACCGGCGGTGAGATCTGAGTCGGTGTGCTGCGGTGTGCTGCGGTGTGCTGCGGTGTGCTGCGGGTTTGCGATCGCGGAGCTCCGTCGGCACACTAGTCGGGCTGCGGCCTTTGACAGTCGGAACGACAGGTTGGGGGTCGGTGAACCAGGGCCCTTGAAGATTCGTGGAGAGATGAGATGAGACTTTGTCGGTTTGAGCACAACGGCACGGTGGCGATTGGGTTTTACAGCGAGGAGTCGGTCATTCCGCTCGCCGCCGCCTCCGAGGCTCTCGGCATCGAAACACCGGCATGCAACCAGGTGACGACGTTTCTCCCAGGCGGTGCGGGCCGAGATGCCGTAGTCGCATTGCAGGAGACGTTGACCGGAGCGGACGATGGCCAACTCGGCGGACTGGCCGTCCCGACCGAGAGCGTGCAGTTGAAGGTCCCGGTGCCCAACCCGACAAAGCTCTTGCTGCTGGCCGGAAATTACTCCAAGCACATCGAGGAGGGTGGGGGGCAGGCCGAGGAGCGGCAGGCGACATTTCCCTACGTGTTCATGAAGCCGCCCCTGACCACGCTCAACGACCCAGGCAATCCGGTCCGAATCCCGGCCGTGTCTCCCGATCACATCGACTGGGAACTGGAACTGGGCGTGATCATCGGCAAGGAGTGCCATGGTGTGTCAGAAGCCGAGGCTCTCGACTACGTCGCAGGGTACACTGTCGTCAACGACATCTCGGATCGGAAGTTCAAGCCAAATCCGGGACGGACCGAACGGCCCAAGGATGGTTTTTTTGATTGGCTGCATGGCAAATGGCACGACTCATTTTGCCCGATGGGCCCCTGCGTGTTGCCGGCCGACGAGTGTGACGACCCGCAGGACCTGGCCTTGAACCTGACGGTCAACGGAGAGACCGAGCAGAGTGGCTCCACGGCAGAAATGGTGTTCCCGGTCGCATCGGTCATCGAGTTCATTTCGAGCTTCGTCACGCTCGTGCCAGGCGACATCATTTCGACGGGTACCACCTCGGGTGTGGGATCAGCAAAGAACAAGTTTCTGCGGTCAGGTGACACGGTCGTCGCCTCTATCGGCGGCATTGGTTCGCTGGTCAATCCGGTGGTCTGAGCAGCCACCAGGCATTGTCGTCAGACTGACAGCGCGATGATGCATTCCCGCGACGATCGCGTGGCGTGACGCCGCGGGCTGAGTGTGCGCAGTGGCCGTGAACGAGTGTCTCGTGCAGGCTGCTCAAGCTCTTGCCTGGTCAGGAGTTAGCTGCGCGCGACCGGTTTGCGGACCGGTCTCAACCGCCTGCCGCTCCCACTCCCGCTCCCAGTTTGGCATGGATCGTGCAATTCTGAGATGTCGAAAGGCTGACGGCAGTCGATCGCGGCAGCCAGACGCAGCCAGACGCAATCAGATCAGAATCGGACCAGCAGGGAGCGAGATGATGAGCAGGAAGACCATGGGACCTGTCGTGATGTTCTTGGGTTTGCTACTCCTGAGCCCGGGCACAGCGGATGCCGAAAAACGTCATGTGCGACGCCACGTGAGCACGGCTCCGGGTGGTGTGTCGACGGCTCGTTTCTACAACTCGCCTGTCCGACGCCGGGGCGTGGGGACGATGCGTGCGTACGGGGCTCGTCGCCGAGTGGTTTCTCGTCCGGTTGTGTACCAGCATGTGACGGTGACGAGGTCTCACATCTGCCGACCGGTTCCCGTTGTGACCTCTGGTGTGCCGGCGTATTACGTGCCTCGCAGGGGGTTCGGTTTTGCGATCAACCGACCGGGTTTCAGTTTTGGCTTCTCACGCATTGGTGGCGGCACCGGGATCTCGCTGGGGATCTTCAGGTAGGCGGGGTCGCTGGTCACCGGCGCCTCGCGGTAGCTGCGTTGGTCACGACGCGGTGGGGCGCTGGTGTCTCATCAAGAGACTGCTCGCAGTTTCGCCACCTTGAGTTTCGGTGTCGGAGAGGATTATTCGCCGTCGGCGATAGCCTCGTCACCTTCGTTCATGCTCAGCTGCCCCATCTTGCGATAGAGATTGGAGCGGTGCAGCCCGAGCATCCTGGCGGCCTCGGTCATGTTGCCAGCTGCCAGTCGGATTGAACGGCGGATGTAATCGACCTGGAATCTCTTGGTCGCGTCGGCCAATCCGGCGTCTGCGGGGAGTGGTGCGTCGGGTTCGCGACCGGGGGCGAGAATAAAGGCGAGGTCGTCGATTTCGATCTGGTCGCCGGGGCACAGGAACGCGACGCGTTCCATGAGATTCCGTAGTTCTCGGACGTTACCTGGCCAGTCGTGTCCGGTGAGTCGCTGTTGGGCCTCGGGAGCCAACTCCAGCATGGCGCGTCCGGCCTGGGCACAGAATTCCTGGAGGAAGTGCATGGCGAGCGGCAGGATGTCCTCGGGGCGTTCGACGAGCGGGGGCAGCTCGAGTGTCACGACCGACAGCCGGTAAAACAGGTCTTCTCGGAAACGCTTGTCCTTGACTGCCTCGGCCAGGTCCTGGTTGGTGGCCGCAATGACCCTGACATTGACGGGGATGGGCTGTGAGCCGCCGACACGGGTGATGACTTTCTGCTCGAGGACGCGGAGCAGCTTGGCCTGGCCACCGGGGCTCATGTCTCCGATTTCATCGAGAAAGAGCGTGCCGAGGTCGGCCAGCTCGAACTTGCCCTTACGGGTGTCAACCGCGTCGGTGAAGGCGCCTTTCTCGTGGCCGAACAGTTCGCTTTCGAGCAGGGTTTCACTGATCGCGGCGCAGTTGACGGCCACAAAGGGCTGGTCGGCGCGGCTGCCGCCAAAATGCAGGGCCCGGCTGACCACCTCCTTGCCCGTCCCGCTGGCACCGAGCACGAGTACGGGCAAGTCTGTTCCGGCGAGACGGTTGACGGTGTCTCGCAGAGCATCAATCGCCGGGGACACTCCGACGATGCGTGATTCCTGGACAACCTGCTCGGCGAGCTGCTCACGGCTGCGCAGCAGCCGCTGGTGCTCCTGGGTGTTGGCGAGGGCCACGGACGCCTGCCCGGCGAGGTGTTCGAGGGCTTCGAGATCATCTGAGTCAAATGTGCCCTCAAGACGGTTGATCATCTGGAAGGCACCGACCACGTCGCCGCCCCCGTCTCGCAGAGGAACACACAGCAGGTTTCGGGTGGTGTAACCGGTTTCCTTGTCCACGTCTGGATTGAAGCGGTCATCGACGGTGACATCGTCGACCTGGAGAGCATTCCCGCCATGGATGACTTCTCCCACGATGCCGGCGTTGTCGGGAATCCGCAAGGTGCCCCCCTCGACCCCGATGGCGGGACAGGCGACCAACTCCTGCCGGTCCGCATCACGAAGAAAGATGCTGGCACGGTCGCAGCCCAGGAGCCTTGTGGCCTCGGACGCAATCATCTCAAGCAATGGCACCACTTCGTGAATCCCCGCAAACGCGGCCGACGCACTGAGTGTTGAGGCCAGGCGGTCGGCCCTGTTGGAGGCGTGCAGGATCTGACTGGTGACCTTGTGAACCAGGGCCAGTCCACGGCCGGCCATGGCCAGGAAGGGAATTGTTTTGAGATCGAGTTGCGCGCCGCTGACGAGAAGGACCGACGCGGATAGCGACTGGTCGTCGAGTGGGACGGCGACGACCATGCCGTCGGTGGCGCTGCCCGCGGATTGTCCCCCGGCCGCCGATCTGTCCAGGGCGTCATCGAGAAGTTCAAGAGGCCAGTCGGCCGGACGATTCCGCCCGTATTCGGTCGATGGACTCCATTGCGGATCACGCACGAGAATGCCGGCCCATTGGGCCGAGACCTCGGTGACCAACTCGGGAAGCAACAACTCGACGGCCGTTCCGTCCTGGCCCTCGCTGCTGACCAGCTGCAGGCAACGGTCGAGAAAGCCAAGTGCTCGCTTTCCTTCGGCAGGGTCCAGCGCGTTGATGGCGTCGCCGGTTCTCACCCATTGAGCACTCAAGTGTCCGCCCTTCGACAACAGTCTTGCTGCTGGCCAGTATTCAATCTGACCACCGATTCACGAGGTCAGCCGAATTAGCGTGCTCAATACGATAGCACGAGCGGGAATCTCGTGCATGAGTGCGGCTCGGCTCCAGACGCACCGGCATCGGTGACGGTGCAGGCGGTCGCCGGAGGCTCGTCGAAACTTCTACCAGTTTCACAGCCTCTCTTCGGCTCACTCGTCCGTCACGCACCCCAGCGACGCGGATTTGACAGTGCGGATATACCGTCCGAGCGTACCGCGTGTGTTTTTCAGGGGCGGTGCCTGCCATTGGCTCTTTCGCCGGTCCAATTCCTCGTCGCTGACGTCCATGTCGATCCGGCGTGCTTCGGCGTCGATCGTGACGGCATCGCCGGTTTGGACGAGTGCGAGTGGGCCACCTTCCTGGGCTTCGGGGGTGACGTGCCCGACGATGAAGCCATGGCTTCCACCTGAGAAGCGGCCATCGGTCATGAGGGCGACGTCGCTGCCGAGTCCGGCCCCCATGATCGCGGAGGTCGGCGTGAGCATCTCGGGCATTCCCGGACCGCCCTTGGGTCCTTCATACCTGATGATCACGACGTCGCCTTTTTGGATCAATCCCTGCTCGAGAGCTTCGAGCATGTCTTCTTCGGCATCAAACACATTGGCCCGCCCGGAGAAGACGAGCCCTTCTTTGCCGGTGATCTTGGCAACGGCGCCTTCCGGAGCGAGATTGCCTCGGAGAATCTGCAGATGGCCCGTGGGCTTGATGGGCTGACTGGTCGGCTTGACGATCTCCTGGCCCTCCGTCAGTTCGGGCAGGTCCGAGACGTTTTCGGCGAGCGTTTTCCCGGTCACAGTCAGGCAGTCCCCCTCGACGAGCCCTTCGGCGAGGAGGAACTTGAGCACAGCCGGTGTGCCGCCGATGTTGTGCAGGTCGGCCATTACGAATTGGCCGCTCGGCTTGAGGTCGGCGAGGTAGGGGACGCGATCGCTGGTGGCCTGGAAGTCATCGATGGTCAGGTCGATGCCAGCCGAGCGAGCGATGGCGATGAGGTGCAGGACGGCATTGGTGGATCCTCCGAGGGCCATCACGACGGTCATGGCATTTTCGAGTGCCTCTCGGGTGAGGATATCCCGCGGCTTGATGTCTTGTTCCAGCAGGTGCCGGATGGCGGCGCCCGCCTGGCGGCACTCCTCGCGTTTGGCAGGGTCGGTGGCGGGGATTGACGCGCTGTAGGGGAGGCTCAGTCCCATCGCCTCGATGGCCGACGCCATCGTGTTGGCGGTGTACATGCCGCCGCAGGCGCCCGCTCCCGGGCAGCTGTTTTGAACAATCTCCTTGCGTTCCTCGTCGGTGATCGACTTGGCGAGGTACTGGCCGTAGGACTGGAAGGCGGAGACGATGTCGAGTTTCTGGTCGCCGAGACAGCCTGGCTGGATCGTTCCGCCATAGACCATCAGGGCCGGGCGATTGACACGGGCCATGGCCATCACGCAGCCGGGCATGTTCTTGTCGCACCCGGGGAGCGTGACCAGGCCATCGTACCATTGGCCACCCATCACGGTCTCGATCGAGTCGGCGATCAAGTCTCGAGACTGCAGCGAGTACGACATGCCCTCGGTGCCCATCGAGATACCGTCGCTGACACCGATCGTATTGAATCTCATTCCGACGAGATCGTTGTCGGCGACCCCTGCCTTGACCTCCTCGGCCAACTCCAGCAGGTGCATGTTACAGGTGTTGCCCTCGTACCAGACACTCGCGATCCCGACCTGGGCGCGATTCATGTCCTCCTCGGTCATGCCCGTCCCATAGAGCATGGCCTGGGAGGCTCCCTGTGACCGGGGTTGTGTGATCCGGGCGCTGTACTTGTTGAGGCCTTCGCCAACCGGTTGATTCATCGGTCGAGTCTCCAGAACGTGCTGAACCGCCGTCCATGTGCGAAACCTTCACTTATACAGCACGGACCAATGGTCGCCAATCTGATCACCACGCGGTCAATCGCTGGTGACTCGTCGTAGCCGCGTTGGTGGCAGCGCGGGCGATCTCTGGTGGCTCGTCCAAACTGTCACCAGTTTGGCTACGTTGTCTTGGCGGTCCGGTTGTAACGATTGGGAGAATTGTCTCAGTCGTCAGCGCAGGGTGATAGCGATTGGATGCGTCTTGACGATAGTTGAACCACCGCGTTTCCGTGGTGGCAACGTGAGAGTCTGGTGGAAGATCTGATGTGAGGACGAAATGCACCGGCAATGGAATTCCGTGGGACTTGTCCTGTTGATGGCGGCGTTGTGTGGGGGATCGTTACACGCGTCCGACACGAGGCCAGGCGACCCCGATGTCACACAGGCCTCGCTCCTCGAGACCGCGATGGAGAGACTCGACGACGATCATCCCCACGCACCGCGTCCCGATACGCATGCCCCCGCGGGCCTGATGGGCGATCACGCTCACAAGGCCGGCGAGATGATGGCCGAGTACAAGTACATGACGATGTCGATGGACGACAACCGCGTGGGCCGGACCACTGTCAGCGACGCCGCCGCCGCCATGGCCTCGGGGACCACTTTCATGGTCGTGGGGACACGCATGCACATGGACATGCACATGCTCCACGTGATGTATGCCCCCAGTGACGAGGTCACTCTCTACGCGATGCCCATGTGGACCTCGGTCACCATGGACCATCGTCGCATGAATGGCACGACATTTCGGACTCACAACGAGGGCTTTGATGATCTCGCCGCTGGTGCCTTGTGGCTGCTCGACAAGGCTGATTCCAGCGAGTGGATCGCCAACCTCGGTTTCAGCGTCCCCACCGGCGACATCAACAACACGACGACCCGGGCGATGCCCGGAATGGAGACGCGGTTGCCCTACCCCATGCGGTTGGGCAGTGGCACATTTGACGCCCGACCCGGCTTGACCTGGAAGGGGTACCGCGATGACGGGAGTCATGGAGTGCAGTTCCAGGCCGATCTGCCCATCGGCACCAACTACCGTGGATACTCGGTGGGCAACAGTTATGCGATCAACGGCTGGTACTCCTGGCTGCTTGGTGAGCGGTGGAGTACGAGCGTGAGATTCGAGGGGCTGTTGCGTGAGAATTTTTCGGGGGCAGATCCCGATCTCAATCCGGCAATGGCACCGATGGCCCGCACGGACATGCGGGGCGGGGACGCAGTCAATCTCGGGATCGGCCTGCTGATCCTGCTCAAGGACGGCAGCCGGCTCAACGCGGAGTGGGTCAACCCGATCTACCAGGACCTGGATGGCGTGCAACTCGAAACCGACGCGATGTTCTTTGTCAGTTGGTCCAAGGGCTGGTAAAACGGCCGCTGCGTTGGGTTTTCGTCAGAGAGAACATCGTGAGCACATTCGAGCAGCTGGTGACGTCGCGGCGTCGCTGGATTGACGAGGAACTCGAGCCATGGTGCCGCCAGGCGGCACGGGCCGATCTGCTCAAGGCGTCCCAGGAGTGGCTGGATATCGCCGGCAAGGTCGATGCGGATTCCACGCTGTGGTCTTGGGCGTGGAGTCGTTTTCCCGTGCTGGTTTGTGACGACCTGCCGGGTGTTGACGAGACGCATCCGGTGCAGGTGGCGTTGGCGGACGGCCGGGTCGTTGCCGGATACCCTGATGCCCAGGCAGCTGGGCCCGGGCAATTGCTGGTTGTCGACGCCGACGATCCGGGCGTCACGCATGGGCCGATCTCGATCGACGAGATCAGGGACGTGGCGCGTCCATGAGAGTTCGAGCCAACTCGTTGTGGCGGCTCTTACTCGACCTCGACCTCGACCGCTGACCCGATCGGCACGTCGGGCCACAGCTTGCCGATCGGCTCGATCGTCACCCGCACCAGGGGGTCATGCCCCGTTGGCGTCTCGACGCCCTGCTCGGTATGAGGCGGCACGATCGCCACGCGTCCCCGGCATCGCATCGATCCCGCGAAGCGGAGTCGCACGAGTGTGCCGACGGGATATCGGTCGATCTGTCGGCTGGGGACCGGCAGGTCGATGTGCTGGCGTTCTCGGTCATAGAGCTCGACAATCTGTTCGCCGGTCTGTACGCGGTCGCCGGGTTGCTTGAGGTGATCGCCAACAGTGCCGTGAGCACCAGCGGTGAGAACCAGTCTCTGGCCGCGGTCCTTGAGCCTGGTGAGCGTGATGCGGGCGTGTGCGAGTTGTCGGCTCGCGACTTCGACGCCGTGAGCCGAGCGGATCTGATTGGGCAGGCGATCCCGTAAAGCGTCAATCCGCGCGATCTGCTCACGGCAGAGCTTCGCCTGCGAGGCACTGATGGCCGCAGCGTTTCTGGCCGCCTGCTGTCTCATCATCGTTTTCATCCGGACTTCATCGCTGGTGAGCATCTGGGGCAGGGCGCCGAGCCGGTAGATCTGGTCGTTGCCACCGATCGAGGCCAGCCCGTCGCTCCGCTCGATCATCTCTTCCCACGCCGTCGTCATGTACTCATTGAAGTACTGTTTTTCGAGGTGATTGGCGGCGAGCGTGCGGACCTTGAATTCCTCCTTGTCGAGTTCTCGCAGACGCGTCGACAAGGCGACCTCGGCTTGGGCTACGGACTGAGCGAGGGCGGCTTCCAGGGTTGGCAGAGCATTGGTCCGATCGGCCACCTGCCGTTCGAGTGTCTCATCCACCAGGAGCACCATGACGGTACCGGGAGTGACCAGCGCGCCTGGATCCTGCTTCATCTCGCCGATCACGGCGTCGACCGGGGCGGTGATCACGTTGCGCTCGGCGCGGAGGTACCCGACGAGGGTGCGCGAGGCGGAACGATGGTCGAGCCAGTGCGTGACCGCGATCCCCGCCATTAGCGTCACCATCAGCAGCAACAGCGTGCGATGAGGTGGAGCCGGCAGTGGCAGGCCGTCAGTGGTGGTGGCAACCGGTGGATGGTCGATGCGCGGGGCGGGGGGCGAGGACTTGGTCATGGTGAGGCTCGATGTATGTCGAACGTGACGCGTCGGCGAGGGGCCTGGGCGGCACGGGGATGTGTCTTCAGTGCGTTGTTTCGAAATCGGACCCATTCGGGCGACCTGTCCAATGGAACGCCGCCCGGGCCGCCACGCCGTGACGACTCATCCCGTCGCGCCGAACGAACCGACACTGTCGGATTCAAACGCACATCGGGTCTCATTCGACACGACCCTCAGTAGCGTCAGAATCCGTACAACCGGTCACGTGATCTGGGGGTGCAGGAATCCCGGGGGCGCGAGACGGCCCCGGTTTGGCACCGGAAGTGAATCGCCAACGGCTAGGATGTACGATCGTCTTCATGACAATCTCAGCTCCGTTCCTTTCCCCTTCGGTGGTTCTCCATGTCCAGCTCATCGCATTACCTCTCTCGCCGTGAATTCCTGGTCTCCTCAGCCGCGACCGCCACGGCGGCACTTGCTGTTCCGGCCGTCACTCACGCAGCCCCCAACGAAAAGGCCTCCAAGCCCGTGATTCCGATCGTCGACACGCACCAGCATCTCTGGGACCTCAAGAAACTCACCCTCCCGTGGCTCAAGAACGACGGCGTGAAGTCGATCAACCGCGACTTCCTGATGTCGCACTACCTGGAAGCCACCAAGGGACTGGGCGTCTCCAAGACGGTCTACATGGAGGTCAATGTTCAGAAGTCAGACCAGGAGAAAGAGGCCGAGTGGGTCATCGGGATGTGCCAGGACAATGCCAACCCCATGAAGGCTGCCGTGATTGGCGGCTACCCGCACGACAGGGACTTCAAGAAATACATCAAGCAGTACGAGGACAGCCCGTACGTGAAGGGGGTGCGGACCGTGTTGCACGATCCCGATCGTCCCACGGGGTTGTGTCTCGAGAAGCGGTTCGTCAAGAACGTCAAGCTGCTTGGGAAGCTCGGGATGAGCTTTGACCTGTGCATGCGACCCGATGAGCTGGCCGATGGCGCTCGACTGGTAGAGAAGTGCCCCAAGACCAGGTTTGTTGTCGATCACTGCGGCAACATGCCAGTCGGGTCCGATGACCAGGCTCTGAAGAAAAAGTGGATGGCCGGCATCAAGGCCCTGGCCTCACTCGAAAACGTCGTTTGTAAGATCTCGGGCATCGTCGTGACCGCACCCGAGGACTGGAAGGCGTCGGACTTGGCTCCCAACATGCTCTACTGCATCGACACATTCGGTGAGGACCGGGCCTACTTCGCCGGAGACTGGCCGGTGTGTCGCCTTCGGGCGACATTTTCCCAGTGGGTGGGAGCGCTCAAGACGATCGTCAAGGATCGGTCCGAAGACGCTCAGAAAAAGCTGTTCGCCAAGAACGCCGAGAAGTTCTACGGCATCTGAAACCAGGCAACGTCGCTAAAGTGGTAACACTTCAGGCGGTCGCTGGTTGCCCACCCAATCTGTGACCAGATTGGCTACGTTTTTGACGGAGGTTCGTAGCTTGGCACGGCATTCGCATATTGGAGGGGGTACCGCAACAGCTGCAAGCCGGAGGGCGATGAGCCCGCGAAGGAATGACCGACCAGGGACGGTTGGTTTGTAACTTCGTAAATCTCCAGTCGGCTGGAGTGGTCAGCTTTACAATGTGACGCTGCCTCAACTCGCAGAAAACCACGGATGGTCTCATGCGCGTGCCTCGGTCGTTTGTTGTTCTTCTCGCGCTGGGTGCAGGGAACGGGCTCGTCATGACACCGAGCCCATCTTCCGCGGATGCCGGCGAGGTGCTGGAGTTTTCCGGACCGGGATGCCTGGCCTGTCAGCGGATGAGCCCGATGGTCGAGAGGCTCAAGCGGCAGGGCTATCCGATCCGGGTTCTGGACATTCGTCGCACGCCGCGGCTGGCACGTCAGCTCGACATCAAGCTGCTGCCGACATTTGTGTTGATCCAGGACGGCAAGGCAGTCAAGAAGATCGTGGGAGTGACATCGGAGGCTCAGTTGAAGGGCCTGGCCGAGTTGGCCCGGCGGAAGACGGTCGCACGAACCGGTGGGGCGGCAGCAGTTGACGGTGGTGACCCTGGCCCATCACCGGCGGCTCGATTTGCCGAGAAATTTCGACAACCGACCAACGATGGGACGCCGGTTGTGCGAGCCCAAGGCCAGCGGGACCGGCGTGGAGCAAGCCAGGACGCCGGAGCCAGGTCGACGACGTCAGAGAACGGGCTGATTTCCAGTTGCGTGCGGCTGAGGCTCGATCAGTCCGATGGTCACGAGTACGCATCGGGGACGATCATAGACAGCCGCCCCGGTCGGAGCATCATCTTGACATGTGGGCACCTGTTCCGCAGTGCACAGCCGCGGCGAGCACGGGGAAGTGCGGTTGGCGGTACGAGGCCGGGGGGCGGCATCTCCCCGGGGGGGCAGTTGGTCGTCGACGTCTTCGGCGGGCGCCAGCCGACCTCGTACGCCGGCCGACTGCTCGGCTTCGACCTGGAGTCCGATGTCGGTCTCGTCGAGATCTCATCCCCTCGAGTCCTGCCGGTGGCGCGAATAGGCGATGTGGGCCAAGCCCTCTCAGCCGGGCAGAGGCTGATCAGCTTCGGTTGCAACGGGGGAGATGACCCGACGCGGGAGCTGGTGTCGGTGACACGGCTCAACCGTTATCTCGGCCCCGACAATGTCGAGTGCACCGGAGTGCCGCTGCAGGGACGCAGTGGGGGCGGACTGCTCGATGCGGCCGGGCGGGTGGTGGGGGTCTGCTTCGCAGCCGATCCGACCTACCAGCGGGGACTGTATGCCGGGCTCCGGCCGATCCATGATCTGCTGGCGAGGTGCCACTTGACGTCTCTGGTGCGTCATCGCGATCAACCGGGGCCAGGCCGAGATGCCGTTGCGACCGCGTCACGCACGACACGAACGGCACCCACGAGGCGATCTCTGGAGGACTTCAGCACGCCCATGCGAGGAGACGTCCTGGCCTCGACGCCCTCCGTGCCGCATCGCTCCACCAGCGGCTTGTCCACTGGACACAAACCGGTTTCATCGGCTGGGGTGGTGAGGTCGGTGGAGGAAATTGCCGAAATCCAGTCCGCGTTGAATGCAGCCGAAGGGGCCGAGGTGGTCTGTATCATCCGCTCCAGCAGGGAGCCGCGAGCGGCCAGTCGCATCGTCATCATCAACCGGGCCAGCCGGAAGTTCGTGGCGGATCTGCTCGGCGAGGTCGATGCCCAGGCACGTCCGACCTCACACCGATTCCTCGCACCGACGGGTCAGAGGCAGCCGATCCCCGTGAACGAGGTGATCGAAGGTGGGGGATTCTCGATTCCGTTGGCCAAGTGACGCCACCCCGCTGCGTGAGGCCCATGCGCGGCATGGGCAACATTGCGAGCGGCCAACCCGTCTCGCATAATGGCCCAACCACTACGAGACTCACTCTTCAGGAGCCACCCATGCCCATCTTCCAGGACAACTCCGAGTCGATCGGTCGCACACCGCTGGTGCAGATCAACCGTTTGACCGACGGTCTCGAGGCAACCGTCTTGGCCAAGATCGAGGGCCGCAATCCGGCGTACAGCGTCAAGTGCCGGATCGGTGCGGCGATGATCTGGGACGCCGAGAACTCCGGAGCCCTGCAGAGCGGGATGACCGTGGTCGAACCGACCAGTGGCAACACGGGGATCGCACTCGCATACGTCTGTGCGGCACGAGGCTACAAGCTGAAGCTGACCATGCCCGACACGATGTCTCTTGAGCGGCGGATGATGCTGCGGGCCTTCGGAGCCGAGCTGATTCTCACGCCGGGATCCGAGGGGATGGGGGGAGCGATTCGGGCGGCGACGGAGATGTCCGAACAGGACGATCACTTCATGCCCCAGCAGTTCAAGAATCCGGCCAATCCCCAGGTGCACTTCGACACGACCGGACCTGAGATCTGGGAGGACACCGGCGGTAACATCGATTACTTCATCTCGGGCATCGGCACCGGAGGCACGATCACGGGCGTCTCGCGGTACCTGAAGAACGAAAAGGGACACGGGGTGACCAGTGTGGCGGTTGAGCCGGTTGAGAGTCCGGTGTTGTCCGGAGGCGATCCCGGCCCTCACAAGATCCAGGGGATCGGTGCCGGCTTCAAACCGGATATCCTCGATATGGACCTCGTCGACGAGGTGGTTCAGGTCAGCAGCGAGGAGGCGTTTGAGATGGCGCCTCGGATCACCCAGGAAGAGGGGATCATCTGCGGCATCAGCTCGGGAGCGGCGATGTGTGCCGCATTGAAGGTGGCGGCACGTCCCGAGGCCGCGGGTAAGACGATCGTGGCCGTACTGCCTGACTCCGGCGAACGCTACCTGTCGACGGCGCTGTTCGAGTACGCCAAGCAGGACGACTGATCCTCGCTAGCGAACGGCCTGGCACGCCGAGAGCGCATCTGCGAACGCCCGCTTCAGGCCGTCAAACGGCTCGAGCCCGACAGAGACACGGACCAGGTAGCGCGACACCCCACACGACTCGGCCCAATCCAGTTCGTGGTAGTGCGCGAGGATCGTGAACGGGCAGGCCAGGGTGTAATTCGTTCCGAGATTGGGGCCCTTGTCGACTGCCAGTCGATCATAAAACACCGGTGTGGTGTGTTCGGCATCGCGCAGCAGGATCGAAAACAGGGGGCCCCGTCCGGCGCCGGGACGAGTCCAACGGTCGAATCGGGTCTCGTGTCCACGATCTCCGGCAGGGTTGTGTGCATCTGGATAGTAGACAGCCTGTACTTCTGGCGACGCGCGGAGATACTCCACCAGTTGACTCGCGTTCTCGCACGCCACCGGCAACCTGTCGGCGTAATCTCGAGAATTCTCTTCCAGCGTCGTGGCGTCGGTACCGTACAGTCCTGTCGGTGGCGAGTCGGCCAGCAGTTCCGCGAGTTGCTGATGAAATGGGCTGTCGGGGTTGATCACGATCGAACCGCCCGTCACGTCGCCGACGCCGGAGAACGACTTGGTCAGGCTGCTACAGATCGCGTCGGCAACGGGCAAGACGTTGACGTTGCCAAAACCGGCAATCGTCTCGTCGACAACCAGGGGGACCTTGTGGCGTCGGCAGGCGTCGGAGAGACGTGCGAGGTCTGGAACGGCGAGAAGCGGGTTGCTGGGGAACTCGGTGAAGACCCCCGCAGGCCGTCGTCCCTGGGCCATGGCGGTTTCGAGCTCGTCCAGCTCAGCCAGGTCACCGCGTGGCAGGAACCAGCAGTCAGAACTGCCGCAGAGTTGCTGCACCTTCAGCGAGTCGACGTAGGGGAAACCAAACTGGACGGTGCCGCGTTCGGGTGCGAGCCTGTCGACGGCACGGTGAATCGCCGCGAATCCGCTCATGCCACACGATGCAAGCCACACGTTGTCGGTGGAAACGCCTGCCAATTCAGCCACACGTCGTGCGATCATCTCTTCCACGTCACCGGGCTCGGCAGGCGGCCGATCGGCGAGCAGATCCTCGGCTTGGCGTGACGAGATTCCCTCACCCATGTGCTGCCACGCGTCCTGGGCGATCCGGGCATGGACGGTGGGGAAGACCACGGCGTGGACACCACTGTGCGACGACCAGGCAGACTGGCGGGCGATGTCCTGCTTCAGTCTGCTGTTGACAAAGGCGACGGCTCGACTGGCGGCTCCGGGAGACGGGAACAACAGACAGCTCTCAGCGTCCCGACAGACGACTTGCGAGGCTCTCGCAAAGACCTCGCGGCACAAGGCGTTGTACACGAATCGCGGGTAGCCGGTGGTGAGCTGGCTGGTGACTCGAGGCTCACCTTCCTCGTATCCGATGTTGTCGGCCCACGTGGGCAGGCAGGCCGAGACGGCATGGGGGCTGTCGGGGATCGGCCGGCCGAGATGTTCAGGGAGATGGAGAGGCATGAGAGGAGGTAGGCCCTGGAGCCGTCTGCGAGGTGAGGTTTCTATGCATGTAGCCTTTTTGTCGGCAATTCGGAAGCCTCGTCACCTGCTTCCGCATAGCCGCCCTGTTGACTACGTTGGGATGAGACCTGGCAACACGACACGGGAAGCACCCTGATGGAATTCCAGACACGCTGTGTGCATGTGGGCGTCGACAAGGACTCGGCCTACCTCAGCGCCACGACACCGATTTACCCCACCTCCACGTTCCGCTGGGACGATCTCGAGAGGAACCGCGGATTCGACTACACCCGCAGTGGCAACCCGACGCGGAGGGCGTTGGAGGAGAACATTGCATCGCTTGAGGGAGGAATTGACTGTCGGGCGACTTCGACGGGGATGTCGGCCATCACGGCGGCGGCCTACCTGTTTGAAAAGGGCGATCACATCATCGCCGGCAAGGACATTTATGGCGGAACGTACCGCCTGTTTGCCGACATCCTGGCCAATCAGCATCTCGAGTTTTCCTTCGTCGACATGCTCGATCTCGATGCGGTCAAGGCCGCGGTGCGGCCATCGACTCGTGGAATCTGGATCGAGACTCCCAGCAACCCGCTGTTGCACGTGACCGACATGTCTGGCGTCTGCGGCATCGCCCAGGAGGCGGGCGCCATCACGATCGCTGATAACACGTTTTGCTCACCGTATCTCCAGAGACCATTTGAATTCGGGGTCGACGTCGTGATGCACTCCACCACCAAGTACCTCAACGGCCACTCCGACGTGGTCGGTGGCTGCGTGGTGACGCGGCACCAGGAGCATGCTGAGCGGATCGACTACATGACCAACGCCCTGGGACTGGCCTGCTCGCCCTTTGATGCCTGGCTGGTGCTGCGGGGGATCAAGACTCTGGGACCGAGAATGGAAGCTCACCAGCGAGCCGCAATGGCGGTCGCCACGATGCTCGACGAGCATCCCCGGGTCACTCGGGTGTACTACCCCGGCCTGGAGACTCACCCGGGCCACGAACTCGCTGCAAAACAGCAGGACGGGTTTGGAGCGATGCTGAGTTTCGAGGTGGAGGGAGGTCGTGAGGCGGCCGAGCGGGTGTTGACCCGGACCCGGTTGTTTCAGTTGGCCGAGTCGCTGGGTGGTGTTGAGTCGTTGATTTCCTATCCCGAGACGATGAGCCACGCGTCGATGGACGAGGGGGCCAGGCGTGCGGCAGGCATCACGGCAGGGACACTTCGCGTCAGCTGCGGAATCGAACACCCCGATGACCTCTGCGAGGATCTCACCAACGCCCTGTAGCTGAAGTGGTGACACTTCAGGCGGTTGCTGGTGGCCCGCCCAATCTGTCACCAGATTGGCTAATTGGTTTCACTGGTGGCCTTCCCGATCCGCCTCGAAGCTGGCGACAAGGCCACCAGCAGAGCTCTCCCCACTTGGATTCTGATGACCTGCTCGGTTAGGCTACGACCACCAGTTACACCAGAAACCTCCTGGAGATCCCCATCATGAAGATCCTGGCGTTGTTGGTCGCCGGGGCGATGCTGGCCGTGGCGGCCGATCAGGCCTCCGCCGCCGAACCCCCGATGCTCAAGAAGGGAGACGTCGCCCCCGACTTCTCGCTGAAGGGCAGCGACGGAAAGACCTACAAGTTGTCCCAGTTCAAGGGCAAGAAGGCCGTGGTGCTCGCGTGGTACCCCAAGGCCTTCACGGGTGGCTGAACCAAGCAGTGCAAGTCGTTCGGTTCGAGCGGCAAATCGTTGCGGAAGTTCAACGTCGCCTATTTCACGGCCAGTTGCGACACGGTCAAAAAGAACACTGACTTTGCCAAGTCCCTGCAGGTCGACTACCCGATTCTCAGCGATCCCGGCAAAAAGGTGGCCCGTGCCTATGGCGTGGTGACTGACAAGCGGCCGGTTCCTTTCCGGTGGACATTCTACATCGGCAAGGACGGCAAGATCCTGAAGGTCGACCGCAAGGTCAAGGCGGCAACTGATGGTGAGACCGCCGCGGCGACGCTGAAGGCCCTGGGGGTCGAGGCGGCCAAGTAGCCGGTGACTGTCGCGGAATCCGCGACGCCGGTCTATCGTCCGAGTCTGGTCCGGCCCACTGCCGGAGACAGGACCGGTCGATGGATCGGCGTTTTTTTATGCCAAGCCCGGTTGCCCGCCCTCGACAGCCAGCCTCTCGTCCCGGTAGAATCCTCTGCATATGGTGGCCGTGTGTTGCGGTTGCCGGGTCCCGTACAGGCACGATGGAGGAACGACGGATGAACCGTATGCTGGTTTCGTCTGCTGCGTTGCTGATCGTGGCGGCGGCCGTTTCGGAAGCAGCAGATGTGAAGTCCGGTCTTCGTCCGGGCCAGGGTGTCGCGGCGTTCAACGTCCAGGACATCACCGGTCCCTACGCCGGCAAAAAACTCTGCTATCGCTGACGCTATGGCAACCGTCCCGTGGTCGGCATTTTTACCCGCTCGATCTCGGACAACTTGGCCGGTCTGGTCAAGCAAGTCGATTCAGCAGTTGCGAAGAACAAGGTGAGCCAACTGAAGGCATTTGTGGTGGTCCTCAGTGACGACCCCGATGCCGATGAGCCCAAGCTCAAGGCGTTGGCCAAGAAGCACGGCATCAAGAACGTGCCGCTGACCATCTTTGATGGCATCAGTGGTCCTCCCACCTACAAGATCAACAAGGGTGCGGAGACGACCGTCCTGATGTGGCGGCGCGGTCGCGTGGCGTCGAACACGGGCTTCGAGAAGGGCAAGCTCAACAAGGCTGCTCTGAAGTCTGTTGCCACCGCCACGACTGGCTTGGTTCAGTAACGGCAACGTTCTGGATCTGCCAGCCGTGCTCAGGCACGACTGCAAAAAAAGAACCCGCTTCCCGGTTAGCCGGGGAGCGGGTTTTTTTGTCGCTGACGTGGAGATTTCCACAACGTAGCTGAAGTGGTAACACTTCAGGCGATCGCTGGTTGCCCGCCCAATCTGTGACCAGATTGCTACGTTGCTTGTTGACGTCGTGAAACTGCCACGCAGAAATTCATCGTCGCAACAGCAGTGAATACAACCGCCAGAACATGTCCCAGTAATCCGAGGCAGTCGGTTGAAGCTCCGGGTAACCAGGAATCATGCATCCGGTGTAGGGATAATTTGCCTCGTGTCCTACGCCGGTGATGCCCGCTCGAACCGGATTCTCGATGATGTACGTCGCAAGATCTTCGAATCCAGCCCGCTCCAGCTCTCTTTCCCTCAGCACACGATCGTATGCTTGCGACTGCCATTGCACGTCGTGAGAGCGCAGGATGCGGTTTGAGTGACGTCGAAAGAACTTGCTGGCCGACTGTTGGTCGGAGGCAAGCGAGACGCCGATCCAGATCATGTGCAGGTGATCCGGCATGATGCAGTACACAGGGCAACAGAGTTGATATCGACACGTCGTGTGGACAAGCAACTCCCTGATGCTCGAGTGGGTTGCCTGGTTGAGCCATCCCGTTCGGCGGTCGGCCATGGCCATCGTCCAGTGCACGAAGGCATCTCCGCGGTAGTTGTCGGGAGACAGTCGCTTGACGTGGCCGGAACGGTGATCGCTCATGGTCTGGTTTCCTCGGCCACAGGGGTTCAATGGACTGTGGTTGAGGTATGCAGAGTGTGTGAGACCACTCGCAAGGGGTGTTTGGAGCTTTGCATCAAATTCCCGTCAGGATTGCCCCCGACATCGTCAGCTGTAGCTGAAGTGGTGACACTTCAGGCTGTCGCTGGTTGCCCGTCCAATTCTGTGGCCAGATTGGCTACGTCGGCGACGGGCGCTTTGAGGACTTGGGGAAGCTATCCCAGGCTCGCAATTGCCTCGTCGACGTTGACGACGTCGGCAAATCGGGCCTGGATATCAAACAGCGTGAAGACATGAGCGGCGGCCGCGCGGTCGCCGCAGCAGTCTCCGACCAGGACCGGCTTGAATCTCAGGCTCTTCGCATCCGTCGCCGTGGCCCGGATGCAGGCACTGGTGCTGCATCCGGTGATTAGCACGCTGTCGCACTGCTGGCTCACCAGATAGCCGGCCAGGTGAGTTCCGGCAAACGCGCTGGCGCTCTCCTTCTCGATCACCAGGTCCGAGGCCGTTGGTGCCAGGCGTTCGTCGATTTTGCACGCACGCTCGTCCCACGGGCGAAAGCCCTCCACCGCATCCGCTGCGGACTTGAACATCTGGTCACGGGTCTCCGGCCGCCACGGGCTGGTTGTATAGATGACCGGCACGTTGTGCTGCCGTCCCGCCTCGAGAAGTGTTGCGGTGTTGGCGACCGGCTCATCGAGTCGTTTGCTGCCGCCGGCGTATTCGTCGTCAGTCCAGCCGTAGGCAAAATCGACCACGAGAATCGCCGGACGATCTCCGAACCCAAATCGGTCGCCAAAAATCCCTCGCGACCTGTAGTAAGTCTCGATTGTTGCCATCGCCTCCTTCAGTTGTTCTTCAGCGGCCGCGTCGGTGTTCGAGGTGGCGAGGTCGATGGTGTTCATGTGGGAATCCCCGGTTTGTGTCGTCGGCCGATGCGAATGGACGTCTGAATGTCCCTCCGGCCGAATGCAGTGTCCAACGTCGTCGGGATCGATTATTCTCGGCGGAAGAGACTCGGTCAAACCGGGCCTCTCCCGGCCATTCCTTTCGGCCTCACAGGGGATCTCAAACGTGACGGTCCTTCCGCGTCTCACTGACTCGCCCGTTCGCGTGCCAGGTGTGCTGGCCGCGGCCGTTTGTGCCTGGGCGTTCGTGTTGGTGGGAACCGTCCCGGCGCAGCGACTGCAGTTGCTCCCGATTCCCGGGCGTGGTGCGCCGCGGTCTGCCGGCGGGCAGGCTCGCATGGTGCACGTCACCGACCGTCGGCTTGAGCAACGACTGCTCAAGGCCCGCGAGTTGCTCGGGCAGAAGCAGGTTCAGGCGGCGGTGCGATTGCTGCAAAGTGTGATCGACAACGACGAAGACGTGTTTTTCCAGGAACCACGTTCAGACGGGAGCGAGAATCCCGAGTCTCCGTACCGCAGCCTGAAGGTGGCGGCGGTGGAAGCATTGACGGGCGCCGGGACGGCAGGTCGGAAGGCCTACGAACTCGAATTCGGTTCGGCCGCCAAGCGGCTGCTCGACGCAGCTCGGGTGCAGGGCCGAGCTGATCTGCTGGGTGAGGCCGCACGGCGATACCTGTTTTCGGCCGCTGGCCGGCAGGCCGCCTACGCCTTGGGCAACCGCTCACTGGATCGCGGTGAAGCGCTGATGGCGGCCATGCGTTATGAGCAACTGAGAAAGCTGGGAGCCAGTGAATTCGAGCCGGTGCTCTCGATCCGCACGGCCCTGGCATGGGCTCGGCTCGGGCAACTGCCTCGTGCCGCTCGGGTGCTCGCGTCGCTGTCAACGGTACAGAAGGCCGAGTTGGGGCTGCGAGCCGGTCCGTTGGCCGAGGCACTGGGCAGCCGGACTCCCGACGAGGTGACAGCGGCATTGGCCAAGCTGGCTCAAAGTGGCTCCACGGGTGGCGGTGACCTGGACGGCGCGGGTGGCCAGTGGGTTGCCTGGCGAGGCCGGCATGATCGAGTGGCGATGGCCGCGCCCGCCGTCCCCGGGGCCCGGCCATCGTGGGCATTTTCGACTTTCCAACGCGAGCTGGACGATCCCGAGCGACAGGATCGCTTGGCCGAAGTGCTCGGGGAACTGGCAGCACTTGAGGGCACCGAGCGGGCTCGTGACGGGCTGTTGCTCCCGGCTGTCGATCCGCTCGTGATCGGTGACGTGGCGATCTTCCGCAGTCTGTTCGACATCAAGGCTGTTCACCTGCCGACCGGCAAGCACCTCTGGGACAGCATCACGGTTGATCCGGCCTTCGAACGTGTTCTGGATGGCAATGTGCCCAGCTATTCGGTGGCCGGCCGGACGATGCGGCAGTCACTGACCGAACTGTTTCTCAGCCAGCGTGCCTGGTACGACCGCACGATCGGTTCGCTGTCGACCGACGGGCGCCATATCTATGCGATTGACTGGGTTGGCGTCCTGGGACTCCAGGTGTTCTCGCCAGCACGTGGCGGCCGGCTCGGGCCCGAACCCGATACGACGGCTTCCTGGGTCCCGCGCGATCACAATCGGCTGCTCGCCTTTGAACTGGCCAGTGAGGGGATGTTGGTCTGGGAATTGGGAGGCCCACGGACCAGCGACGACGAGGTCCTGGACGGCACGTATTTCCTGGGGGCGCCTCTACCGCTGGGAGGGCTCCTGTATTGTCTCGGGGAGCGCGACGGGGAAATACGACTGCTGGCCCTTCATCCGGACGGTCCCGATCATCTCGAGCCGGACGCTCGGGGTGGCGCAGCCACGGAGGCGTCCCGCCGGCGCCATCCGGCGGTCGCCTGGTCGCAGGGTTTGGCTCAGCCGGAATACAACATCCTGACCCACCCGGGTCGTCGCCTGGCGGGCCTGAGTCCCAGTTACCTCGACGGCGTGCTGGTCTGCCCGACCGAAGCGGGCATCGTCGTGGGAGTCGACGTGGCCCGCCGCCAATTGCTCTGGTCCTATTCGTACAGCCCCACGCATCGCCGCCTGGGCTACAGCCGTCAGCAGGCGATGCGGCGGGTGTTGATGACCAACCGCATCGCGCAGCTGTCCCGCAACGACGGCTGGTTCGATCCAGTGCCGATCCTTTCGGGCAAGTCAGTCATCCTGACTCCTCGAGACTCCGACAGCCTGCATTGTCTCGACCTGGAATCCGGAGATCTCCGCTGGAGCCGCCCACGAGGCCAGGCTCATTTCGTGGCAGCGGTCACCGGAGACGCAGTGGTGGTGGTTGAGCGATCGAGAATCCAGGCCTACCGTCTTGAAGATGGGAAATCGGCCTGGTCGATGCCGACTTCGATTCCCCGACCCACTGGAGTGGGCGTTCAGGTGGACGGCCTGTATCACCTGCCTGTTGAGTCTCGCGAGACAGCCGGCAACGGTTCGTCTCAGGCGGCCCGTCGCGGTGCCATCGTGACGATCGACCTCGGAACAGGACGGCTGCTGGCACGCACGGAACTGGCTGACGGACGAGTGGTGGGACATCTCGTCGGGGCGGGTGGCAGGCTTGTGGGACTGTCCCACAACGAGCTGGTGGCCTTCGAAACCGACCAGGATCTCCAAGACCGGATCGCCTCTCGGTTGGCTCGAGACCGACAGGACGCCACGGCACTCGCACTGCGTGGCCGCCGGCGTCTGCACCGGGGTGAGTATGAACCCGCTGTGGCGGACTTGGCCGCTTCGGTCCGATCACAGGCCGATCCAGGGGTCCGGCGACTGCTCGTCCAGGCTCTGCTGGACGGCTTGAGATTCGACTACGCGCGGTACGCCGATCACGCTCGCAACCTCGAAGGGCTGCTGAAGCACCCCGATGAACAGCTGGCGTTTCGGAGGCTGAGAGCCAACGGACTGGCCCGATCTGGTGACGTGCTGGCGGCATTCGAGGAGTACCTCAAGTTGCGACCGGAGCCGTCGGCCACTCCGGCTACCGGAATCGACCCGGCATTGAACGGAGTGAGTGATCCAAAACGCAAACAGCTGGAATCGATTGATGAAGACCTCTCCGTGAGGCGGGTGCAGTGGATCGCGGCGAGGTTGGCGGAAGTGGAACGGAGAGCTGACGCCGAGCAAGAGGCAGTTCTGGCCGGAAAACGCAAGGAATTGCTGACTGCCGCGGGGGGCAGCCCCGAGGCGTTGTGGCAACTGGTCACGCTGTTTGATGGGCGAGACGTGGCGGATACCGCCCGACAATCTCTGGTCTCGAAACTTCCGGCCCGGACGCCGGCTGTGGCCAGAGAACGATTGCTGCTTGGGCTCAGAGCCAGTTCGGATCCGAAGGTGGCAGGCCGGGCGACCGCCAAGCTCCTGGAACTGTGGGTTGGCCAGCAAAAGCCGGAGGCGGTGGCGTCATTGCGGCGTGAGCTGGAAACGGGCCGGTTTTCATCCGTCGAGTGGGCCCCGGGGGTGTCGGGCGCCTCAACGGTCGCCGCCTGGAAGAACGACCCGGCGCGGGCCGAGTTTGTGGCCGATGTGCCCGGCTGGAAAACGGGAGACATCACCGCAGACACCACGGTCAACGAGGAACGGCGAACGAGTGTCAACACGTATCCGATTCCCTTCTATGGCCGGAGGCCTTTGCCGTGGCGCGGCTGGAGCTTCCGGCTCGACAATCGCCGCCAGTACGTCATCGGACTCGACGGCAACGGTCGAGAGCGTTGGCGACTGACGACTGTGGGAGACCTGGCGGTCCCCGGCAGCGAGGCCCGCGTGCCGTATGCCTTCGAGGGCAACTATGTCCGCGCCACCGGTCACCTCCTGCTCGTTGTATTGGGCAACAGGTTTGCCGTCGTCGACGGGCTCGGCGATCAGCAGCACCCCCACGTGCTGTGGCGGAGGAACCTGTTTGAAGACAAGAGCGGGGCACAGTCGCGGATTGCGCGTTTGCCGGGTGTGATGGGCGCCGGGCCTCGCTGGTTCAAGATGACCGATTCGACCGGTCGTCCGATCGGCCACGTCGGGCGACTGGACGACAGGCGGCTGACCTACCAGGTGGGGACGGCGATCGAAGCCGCCGACCCGCTGACCGGCCGCGTGCTGTGGCGTCGAGGAGGCCTGCCGCGAGGGTGTCGGATCTATGGCAATGATCGTTATGTCTGTGTCGAGCCGGATGACCGCAACGAGGTTCTGGTGCTCGATGCCTCGGACGGGGCGGCTGTTGCCACCCGGACATTGCCCCCGGCCGACGAATTGATCCGTCGCGTGGGACGAAGTGTCATCAGTCGTCGCTCGGATGAGTCGAATCAGACGGTGGCGGCCTACGACCTGTTGACCGGTAAGACGACGTTCTCGATGCCGCTCAAGGGGACGCTTCGGCCGGTGTTGGTTGGTGACGATCGGATCGCGTTGCTCGAGACGACCGGGCGACTCCGGATCATCGAGGTGGCCACCGGTCGCGTCACAGCCGATTCCACGTTGAAGCTCGATCCGAAGCTGCTGCCTCAGTCTTTTGTCGTCCTGCCCCTCGATGGCCAGGACCTCGTGATGGTCAACCAGCCGACGGTGACTCGCGTGCGTGGCACGTCGACGAGGGCAGTGACCGTTCATGGTTTCGCGTGGGCCGTCCCGAGTCCGTCCGGCGACCGAGGCAAGCCAGTGACCAAGACGCGTTGGGGCCCCGTGGCGATTGATCACCAGGCTCTGGAACTGGATCAACCCAGGCACCTGCCGGTGTTGACGTTTGCCAGCCGGGTCTATCACCCCGTGCAGAATGTGCTCCAGCAGCGATCCCGGACCGAGTACCGCGTTATGGTGCTCGACGTGAGAACCGGAAAGGTGGTACACAAGGAGACGAGCACGCTGCCGGTCAGTGCCATGCGAGCGGTGGCCAGCCGGACAGCCCAGCGGGTGACGCTCGAGTTCTACCGCTCGACCATCTCGCTGGATTTCACGGATCCGTAGCGAGCTCACCGATCGCGCTACACCGTTTCAGCCACGCTGTAGGTGTCGTCCGGGTCCGCAGTTCGTGAGACGAGCAGTTCGGCCAGCAGGCCCAAGGACAGCACCTGGCCTCCCAGCAGCAGCGACGCGGCTGAATAGACCAGCATCGGCAGGTGGTTCTTTCCCACCTCGGGGTCGATCCCCTGTGCTTTCCAGTACAACCAGACTCCCGCCAGGAAACCGAGACCCAGCACGCCGAGTGCGAGGAAAAACAGGCCCATCGCTCCGAGCATGTGGCCGGGGCGCTGCCCGTAGCCGGTCAGAAACTTGACGGTGAGCAGGTCCAGGAATCCTCGCAGGAATCGTCGGACTCCGTACTTGGAAACGCCGTGTGCTCGCGGGCGATGGTGTACGGGTTGCTCGGTCACGCGGAAGCCACGGGCGTGAGCCAGGACCGGAATGAAGCGGTGCAATTCACCGTAGATCGTGATTTCCTCGGTCACCTCCCGCCGAAACAGCTTCAAACCGCAGTTGTGGTCGTGCAGGTGTAGGCCGGTCAGGCGGCCGATCATCCCGTTGAAGACCTTACTGGGATACACCTTGTGCCACGGGTCCAGGCGGCGTTGCTTCCAGCCATTGACGACATCAAAGCCTTCATCGAGACGAGCCATCATCCCGGGGATCTCGGCCGGATCGTCCTGCAGGTCGGCGTCCATCATCATGACCAGTTCGCCGTTTGCTGCCTTCATCCCCGCCGTCAGGGCCGCAGCCTTGCCGAAATTGCGGCGGAAACGAATGCCCGAGACGTTGTCGCGGTTGGCGGCGAGATCCGAAATGACCTGCCAGGAGCTGTCCATCGACCCGTCGTCGACCAGGATCATCTCCCATACGATGTCGGCAGCCTCGCACGACTCCTGCACCTGCCTGTGCAACTCCTGCAGGCTCTCTTCCTCATTCAAGACCGGAACGACAATCGTGAGCATCAGTCTTTGGGCTCGTCGTGAGGAGAAAGGGCATCCGTCCGTGCGGTTGCGACTCCATAGTATAGCGCCGCCGAGGCCAGCAGTTCAGCCAGCAGCCAGATCGCTCGGAGGAGAACTGCGGCGACGATGGCCACCTGCTGTCCGGTGCCGGAACGGACGAGGCCCTCGATGAGCACGCCTTCGCGAATCCCCACGCCACCGGGAGCAAACACGGCGACGAATCCCAGTGACGTCGCCAGGCCAACCGCGGCGGTCAGTCCCGCGATCGTGGAGCCGGGGCAGGTCGATACCGGTGAGATGCCGAGTCCTTCGAGAGTCCACCAGAGACTCAAGCCGTGGCAGAGCCAGCCACCACTCATCGCCAACGCTCCCAGCAGGGCGTCGATGGTCGACAGCGAGACATCCAGGTCGCTGTTGTTGGTCAGTCGCCGCGTGAGACGGCTGACCAGACGGCTCAGCATGGGCAGCCCGGCCAGCGACAATCCTGCCACCACGGCCGCCACCCAGACCGGGTGCTCAGCAGCCAGTCGAAGAGGTGTCGGTAGTTCGGACACCAATTCGGCCGTCAGCAACCAAGGAGCCAGGCCGACACCCAGGATGCCGCCGACCCCCATTGTTAACAGCGTCTCCCAGGTCGCGGTCCAGGCGGCCGTCGAGGCAGGGACTCCGTGACCATGTACCAGCGCCGCTCGGATCACAAGTACGCTGGCCTTGCCCGGGATGTACTTTCCCAAGTGGCCGCAGAAATAGGCACGCAGAACCGTCGCCACATTTAGGTCGTGACCGGCCTGTCGCAGCAACCGCCTCCAGAACCAGACGCTCGGCATCCAACCGACGAGGTAAATCACGGTGGCGGCCAGCAGCCAGACAGGGTGCCAGCCGGGGGTGAAACTCCCGGGACCGGCCGCCTGTTTCCCCTGCAACCACAGCTCGCGTCCTCGCCAGCCCACCACGGCTAGGACCAGGAGCAGGACGACGATCCGCAGGTTCAGTCCCAGCACGCTGCCGCTCGCTGAAGATCCGGAATCCCGGGGATGCGACACCTGCGGTGCGTCGTGAGTCATGATGACGCGGCGTGCCGGGTCAGTTCGTGATGCAGGTGACCGACCTGGGGCAGTATCAGTTGGTGGATGCCCAGCCGGACCGCTGCGGTCGAGCCGGGCAGGGCGAATAGCGGACGGCCTCGGGCAATGCCGCCGACCGCGCGACTGAGCATCGCGGCCGCGCCGATTTCCTCGTAGCTCAGCATCCGAAAGAGCTCACCGAATCCGTCGAGACGCTTGTCGAGACGCGAGGAAATCGTCTCATAGGCCGAGTCCCGGTTTGAGATGCCGGTACCACCGGTGGTGATCACCACGCCGACGCCGGAATCGTCGAGTGCCAAATCGAGCACCTCCCCGATCTGCTCCGGGTCGTCACTCACGATCTGGTAGAAGGCCACGTGGTGACCCGCTTGGCTGATCGCCTCGCGGAGACACGCACCGCTTTTGTCTGTCTCCTCGGTCCGGGTGTCCGAGAGGGTGATCACGGCGAAGCCGATCGCATCGGCATTGGCCGAGGCGGCTTCGTGATCCCTGTGGCTGGATTCGGGCACCTGGTCAGTCATGTTTCATCTCACCCGGAGAGCTCGTCTCGTCGATGAACGACCCAGCCTGGAATCTCAACCCGCGTTGTGAACAGCGTCTTGCCAGCCGCGACATAGAGCGTTCTCAGGTCGTCACCGCCAAATGTGACGTTGGTCAACACGTCCTCGACGATGGGGATGCGTCCCCGGACGTCCCCCTCGGGCGTGATCACCCAGATGCCGGGTGGAACGTCACCGCTCTCGTGCGGCCCCCGGGGACGCGAGATGCCGGCGGCGATATAGAGGTTGCCCTCGCTGTCGACGGCCATGCCGTCGCCACCACGCCCCGGGGCGAAGTCATAAACCACCCGCTGGTTGGACGGGGCACCGCTCTCGTCGAGATCGAAGACCCAGATCTTGCGGTTGCCACCCACCTCCGGGCAACTGTCAACAAGATACAGTTGGGATTCGTCGGGCGTGAGGTGGATGCCGTTGGGCCGCTGGATCTCGGGCTGGGTCAGGATCCGCGTCAGGCTGCCATCGGTGTCGATGCGATAGACGCTGTCGTGATCCAATTCCATCGTGGAGCGATCGCCGTAGCAGGGGTCAGTGAAGAAGATCTGACCGTTGGTGCGAACGGCAATGTCGTTGGGGGCATTGAGCCGGTGCCCGTTGTAGTTGTCAGCCAGCACCTCGAGGTCGCCAGTCGCCAGGTCCGTCCGCGTGACCCGTCGACCCCCATCGTCGTCACCGTGTTCGTTGCCCTCGCAGGCCAGCAACCGACCCTGTGGGTCCAGGAGCAGTCCGTTGGCCCGACCACTCGGTTCCCGGAACACCCCGAACCCGTCGCTGCCCGGAGTGTGGGTCAGGATCCGGTTGTTGGCGATGTCGCTGAAGTAGACGGTCCCCTCGCGGGTTGCGGCGGGCCCCTCGAGAAACGTCACGGCCGTCGCGGGAGTCACGTCGGCCCCGGGGGACAGGTAGCCGTCGGGAGTGCCCACGGCGTGGTGGTCGATGGTCATCGGGCGGTTGATCCTGGTGAAAAGTGGTCCTGTGGACCGGTCTGGGGACTAGAAGAACTCGTCGTCCTGCAGCAGGTCGTCCTCGCTGATCAACTGGTGGCCGGTGTCGGAGAGCAGTTCGAGACCACGCTCGATGTCATCGACATAGAGTGCGATTCCGGCGCGGCCGTTTCGTCGGTAGAGCAGCGGGTAGGTGTAATGGATGTTGATTTCGGCCTGCAGCAGGGTGGAGCAGACCGAGAGAAACGGTTGCGGGGCCTCGGGCAATTCGACGCCGATGATGTCGGTTTCGATCGTCGAGTATCCGCCCAATTGCAGCAACTCGCGGGCGCGTTCAAAGTGGTCAAACATCAGTCTCACCACGGCGCAGTCGACGCTGTCGTCAATCGACAGGGCCATGATCCGTAGATCGTCCCGTTCGAGACTGCGCATCAGGTTGTGGAGCTGGCCGACCTGGTTCTCCATGAACACGCAAAACTGACGCAGGCATGGCCAGTCGCGCCCATGCATCGTCTCGGCACCGGTAAAAGCTTCACCGCCGTCGCTCATGAGGTCGAGGTGTCACAGGTGATCAGGTTGGGACTGCAAGCGGGGCCAGGTGTCGCGCAGGCTTCGCCTGACGATCCGCGGATCACACTCTAGGATAGCCGTGAAGAAAGTGTCAATTCGTCGCACAGCGACTGAAAGAACCCCGATGACGATCCGGGCGGTCATTTTTGACATGGGCAAGGTGCTGGTCCATTTCACTCATGACGGCATGTTTGCCGCGATGGGTGAGGTGTGTGGAGCCACCGGTGCAGAGATCCGACGCTGGCTGTGGGACTCAGGCCTGCAGGACCGGTTTGAGCGGGGTGAGATCGACGCGGCGGGTCTCCGGCGACAGCTCGAGCAGCACGTCGGTCGGAAACTGGACGAGGCTGCATTGATGCGGGCGGCGTCAGACATCTTCCCCCTTAACGAGCCGCTGGTACCCTTGATCCAATCGCTCGGCCAGGGCGGATATCGGCTCGTCGTGCTGTCAAACACTTGTCCGCCCCATGTCGCCTGGATCCGTCGGCACTGGGACGTGCTCGATCTCTTTGATGAGCACGTGTTCAGCTACGAGGTGGGAGTGATGAAGCCCGATCCGGCGATTTATCAGGCGGCCGCCGCTGCGGCCGGCCATCCGCCGACGGAGTGTTTTTTCGTGGATGATCTGGCGGAAAACGTTGCGGCTGCTCGCGAATTGGGCATGGGCGGCGCGGTATTCACGGGGGTCGGGGAATTGCGGGCTGCGCTCGAGGAGGCGGGCGTCCCTGCCGCTTGCGAGGCCGAGTGACCGACAGCTATAGTACGGCGGCAATGGGGGCGACCGCCTGCTCCCGGCTCGATAGGAAACCCAGAGGAGACACCTCGATGGCACGCTCGATCCCATGGCGTACTCGCCTGCTCAACACCACCCTTGCCGCCCTGATGCTGGTCGGCGTTTCGCTCGCTGCTGCCAAGGGCAAGGGCGTCCTGTTCCCCGACTGGTCCGGCCCTACGGCGGGATCCTATGACAAGCCATCGGCCGTGCTGGGCAAGAAGGTGACCAAGGGGCGTCCTTGGAGCGTCGAGACCGTTCAGAGCTCGATTCTCGGCAAGACGCTCAAGGGCAAGGGAGTCTCCCTGGTCGGCGAGATTATTGACATCTCCTGCTACCTCCAGGTTGGCAAGCATGGCGACAAGCACCGTGGCTGCGGTCAGAAGTGTGCGGCTCTCGGCCAGCCGATCGGACTGCTGACAAAGGACGGCACGATCTACACGCTGATCGACGAAGAGCACAACTCGCGTCGCGACGGCCTGACCACGTTCCGCAAGCAGGCGATCGAGCACATGGCTCACATCGTTCGCGTCAACGGGACGTACTCGGAAGTCGAGGGCCATAAGGCGCTCTACGTCCAGGGCACGATCAAGAAGAAGTAGACGCGGAGACCGGCCGCTTGGCCGCCTCGCCCCGACAGCATGCGCGGCCCGCGCGTTCAGGCGCGCGGTCGCGATGCGGGGTGACGTCGGCCGGTGCGGCCATCGAGAGGCTTCTGGCGCCAGCAGAGAGAGGTAAGTGGGATCATGTCGAGTCGGTCGTGTCGCGTTGTGTCGATGGGTGTTCCTTTGGTATGCCTGGTGGCGCTTGTCGTGGCGTCTGTCGTGGGACCGGTGACGGTTGGCCACGGTCGTGCCGAGGCTGCCGATGCTGAAGCCGAGCCCAAGGTGCCATTTGGTTTGCCGCCGGTTTTCTTCCCCGACGACAACCTCTACTCGTCGGCGAAGGCCGAACTGGGGCGACTGCTCTACTTCGACAAACGATTGAGCTCCGACAATACCGTGTCATGTGCCTCGTGCCACGCCCCCTCGAAAGGCTTCACCGATGGAGCCCCCGTGTCGACCGGAATCAACGGTCAGAAGGGCGGCCGGAGTGCCCCGACGGTCATCAACCGGGCGTATTCGACCAGGCAATTCTGGGATGGCCGGGCTCCGTCACTCGAGGCTCAGGCAGTGGGGCCGATTGCCAATCCGATCGAGATGACCAATCTGAAGACCGAAAAGGCGGCCCACGGAGCGGTGGTGGATCGGTTGAAGAAGATCAAGGGGTATCGCGATCGGTTCAACAAGGCATTCGGGACGACCAACTTCACGATTGACCATGTCGGTAAGGCGATCGCGACGTTCGAACGAACCGTCCTGTCGGGCAACGCCCCTTTCGATCGCTACATCAATGGCGACAAGAAGGCACTCAACGCCTCGCAGACCCGGGGCTTCAACATCTTCTTCAAGAAAGCGGCGTGCGACAGCTGTCATCTCGGTTTCAACTTCACCGACGGGTCGTTCGAGAACATCGGGATCGGCACCGACAAGCCGAAGCCAGATCTCGGTCGCTTCCTGGTCACCGGCAAAGAAGCGGACAAGGGAGCCTTCAAGACTCCGACACTTCGTGAGATCGAGCACACCGGTCCGTACATGCATGACGGCCGTTTCAAGACGCTCGAGCAGGTGGTGGAGTTCTACGACAAGGGAGGGATCAAGAATCCCCAACTCGATCGACGTCTGAAGCCATTGAAGCTCACCAAACAGGACAAGAAGGACCTGGTGGCCTTTCTGAAGGCTCTGTCAGGGGAGGGCTGGCAGCACATCAAGGCGCCCAAGTCGTTCCCGAAGTAGGTCCGGAGCCGTTCCCGTGAGGGAACGGGGCCGGGCGAAACCACGGCTCGGTGCGAGGACCGGTACGGGCGACTGGGCCCGCACCTGGTCCAGGACGAGGACCCGAGAGATGCCGACACGACGGATCGTGCAAATTCTCGCCGACGGTCAGCCGGGCGAGTCAGTCAGCGTGGCCGGATGGGTCAGGACCCGTCGCGACTCAAAGGCAGGCTTGTCATTCGTTGAACTCAACGACGGAAGCTGTCTCTCGAGCCTTCAGCTGGTTGTCGCGGCGGATCTCGATGGCTGGGAGGACTCGGTTGCACGTGTGACCACCGGCGCCAGCCTGTGCGTCGAAGGGACGCTCAAGGAGTCGCCCGGCCAGGGGCAGAGAGTCGAGCTGGGGGTCGAGCGGTTCGAGGTGATTGGTGAGGCGGATGCCGACACCTATCCGCTGCAAAAGAAGCGTCACAGTTTCGATTTTCTGCGCGAGATCGCGCACCTGCGACCTCGGACCAATACGTTCGGGGCCATCGCGCGGGTCCGGAATGCCCTGTCGGCGGCGATCCACCGGTTCTTCCAGGACCGGGGATTCGTGTATGTCCACACGCCGATCATCACGACCAGCGACTGTGAGGGGGCTGGCGAGATGTTTCAGGTGACGACGCTCAACGTCGAGCGGCTGGCCGAGCTGCAGACGGAGGTCGACTATGGACAGGACTTCTTTGGCCGTCCGGCATCGTTGACGGTGAGTGGGCAGTTGGAGGCCGAGATCTACGCCACCAGTGTCGGAGACTGCTACACGTTCGGGCCGACGTTCCGTGCCGAGAATTCGAACACGTCGCGTCACCTGGCCGAATTCTGGATGGTCGAGCCAGAGATGCCGTTTTACGAATTGAACGACAACATGGACCTGGCCGAGGCGTTCATCAAGTCGATTGTCGGGGACGTGCTGGCGAACTGTTCGGAGGACATGGCGTTCTTTGATAAGAGGATTGATGACACGGTGCTGACAACACTGGCCAACATCACCGACAACGATTTCGTGCGGCTGCCGTATACCGAGGCGGTGACGATCCTCGAGGAGAGTGGCCGGGAGTGGGACTATCCGGTCGAGTGGGGCAAGGACCTGCAGAGTGAACACGAGCGTTACTTGACCGAGGAGCATTTCGGCCAGCCGGTGATCCTGTTCGACTATCCTCGGACGATCAAGCCGTTTTACATGCGGTGCAACGACGACGGCCGCACCGTGCGTGCGATGGATGTGCTGGTGCCGCGGGTGGGTGAGATCATTGGCGGGAGCCAGCGTGAGGAGCGGTTGGATGTGTTGTGCGAGCGGATTGTCGAGTGTGGGATGGAACCGGATGACTACTGGTGGTACGTGGATCTCAGACGCTACGGCAGTGTCCCGCACAGTGGTTTTGGCCTGGGGTTTGAGCGGATGGTGCAGTTGATCACCGGGATGAGCAACATTCGGGACTGCATCCCGTTCCCACGGACGCCCAAGAGCGCGGAGTTCTAGAGCGTACTGGCCGATGGGGGCACGAGATGTTGTCTTGACGGTCGTCGTCGGCAGGCTCGTCACAACTGTTGCGTGCGGCCAGGGTGGCTTACCGCGGTCTGAAAAACGCTGATTTCGATGGCTGGAATCCGTGGCGCCAGCCGATAGAATGGATCCTGTCGCCGGCAGTTGTGGCGACACCATGACGCGGGGTGGAGCAGCCCGGTAGCTCGCGAGGCTCATAACCTCGAGGTCGCAGGTTCGAATCCTGCCCCCGCTACTTTGACCCCGGTGTAGCGAAATGTCGCGACCCCGGGGTTTTGTTTTGCGCGGGCAGAGAGAGACGCGAGCTTATCCACACGAATTGGAAGGGTGTGCGACGTTCTCGATACTGGTGAAGCCTCTCTTCCGATGTCGGGCGCGACTCGGCCGATCAGTCCGCTCTGAACCAGCTCACCAATCCTTCCACCCGGTTGTGTCACAGTTCATGATGGATCTATTCACCTTTGACACGACAGTTCGAACGGAGAACAGAATGAAGACTCAACGGCTTCTTTGGCTGCTTTCGACCGTCGCCGTCCTTCTACACTACTTTGCGCTCGGTACGATCCGTGGCGATGACGGTTCAGCTGTTCTGGATATTGGGTCACGGCGCGAGTTGTTTGTCGATGGTACGCTGATCACCAAGTTTGCTGGCAAAGCCGAGTTGCGGCTGCACCACCCGGTGCCACAGGAAGTCGTGTTGGACTGTGATCGCCCGTGGGAGGGGAACTCGGTCAACTACAACACGGTTTTTCAAGACGGCGACCGCTATCGAATGTACTACCGTGGAAGCCACGGGAATTACGTGCCGTACGCGCCCGACAATCGCCCGAATCATCCCGATGTTTATTGCTACGCAGAAAGCTCCGATGGAATCCGCTGGACCAGGCCGAATCT
>MDTE01040663.1_pt1 | contig 37184 bp, 31 predicted proteins | sample 811231 | NCBI WGS metagenome assembly MDTE01 (sample SAMN05326651, study PRJNA326480) | marine metagenome | isolation source: seawater | place: Indian Ocean: Red Sea | collected 2010 | reverse complement strand
TATTTATGCCATTGTTCAGTTAATTCAACAAAATTTACTCCAATCGATTTTTCAAAAGCCTTTTCAACATTCTGAGTTCTTTTTGCTTGTTTAAAAATTTCAGCAACTTTTTGCCAACCATATTTTTCAACAATGAACTTCCATACAGATTGACCACCTTTATATGCTAAATAAAAATTTAATTGTGGAATTGTAGGAATAATATCATTAATTGCAATATCTCTAATTGTCATATCTGCTCTAGTGTCCCATTGACTGGAAAGATATTCACACAAACCTTCATTCATCCATAATGGGATAGTTAATTGAATTCTATTAGAAATTATATTTTGAGCTCTTCCACCGTATACTAAGTCATTTATTACAGCATGAACTAATTCATGATGAATTACATGTCTGAATGCCTCATAGGAACCCTCAAAAGGAATAACTATTCTATTTTTATACAATTCAGTAACCCCACCTACTCCTTCAGGCATGTAGGGTAAAATTACATTGGTTTGTTGAAAATCATTATGTGAGTTATAAACTATTATAGATACTCTTTTTTTTAATTTCCAATCTAAATATGTTGAAACCTGATCATATGATTTTTCAACAGCCTCTGAGGTAAATTCAGCTAATTTTTGACCATCATCATAGTAATATATATCAAAATTTGGGGATTGAATAAAATTCCAATTAAAATTCTTATATTGAACTTTATTTTGACCAAAATTTTGACTCATAATATAATTTGTTGAAAAAATTATAAGAGATAATATGTAAATCGTTTTTTTCATTTAAATATGCTATTTAAAATTATATATAATGCAATCAGATATACCTAAACATAATTAAAAAAAAAATTATATCAAATATGTACAATTCATTTTCCAATTATTGTTAGATTAGGATAATTAATTGTAATTGAAAAAAATTATGAAACTACCAATTTATTTTATTTCTGATCTGCATTTAAATTTAAACGGTAAAAATTATGATTTAAAAAAACGTAATTCATTGTCAAATTTTTTTAATCATATTTTACAAAATGGGGGAACTTTATTTATTGTAGGTGATTTATTTGATTATTGGTTTGAATATAAATATTTTATTCCAAAAAACTATTATGACATTTTGACTAAAATTTCTCAATTAAAATCAAAAGGAATCGAAATAAATTTCATACCTGGCAATCATGATTTTTGGATAAATGACTTTGCATATCAAGAATTGTTTTCAAACATATATCCAGATGGTGCAAAGATTTACATTGAAAACAAAAAGTTTTTAATTTTACATGGAGATGGAATTTTAAAAAATGATTTTGGATATAGAATTTTAAAAAATATAATTAGAAATAAACTTTTCATTTTTTTATTTAAATTAATTCATCCGGATATAAGTTATGAATTAGCTAAATTTCTTTCCCAAAAAAAACATAAGGATATAAAAAATGATTCAATCAAAAAATTAAAATCTGAACTTGCAATTTTTGCTAAAAAAAATTTAAATAATAATATTGATTTTGTGCTATTAGGTCATTACCACTTAAAAGATGAAATTAATTTAGAAAGTGGTAAATTGATTTTACTTGGAGATTGGATGAAATGGAAAACTTATGCTTTTTTTGATGGTAAAAATATGGCCCTAAAGGAATGGAAATGAAAAAACATAATTTATTATTAATATTGATTCTTTTTTTATTTGTTGGATGCGCACAAATAAAAAATAATATTAATATTTTTTCTAAAAATAAAAAGAATTTTGACCCTGAAAAAATTACCTTAGTGTATATTGAAGAATTAAGAATAGAGTATATTCAAGGTGATATTGGAGCAATTGAAAAGCTAATTAATATTTATAAAGATAAAAATATAAATAATGAAATCAGAAAATCAGCTGTAAGATCAATTGCAGAAACAAGACATCCATTAGCACTTGAAGCAATAGCTGAATATGTTAGAACTTCTGAAGCGATTGATATTGACTTAATGATAACAAGCGTTGGTGTATTATCAAAATTTGAAGAAGATCCTGTAGCTTCAAATTCTCTAATGGAATCAATTTTTACAGTTGATAAAAAACTTAGAGAAGTGCAATCAGCTACATTCAAAAGTTTAAAAAATGTTAAACCAAAAAATAAAGTTCTTGCACTGATTGATATTTATGAGAGAAGTAGAGCAGCATATTATAGTACTGCTACCATGGTTTCAAATACATTAGGTAGCATGGATGATGATGAAGTAATTCCTGTATTAATATTCATTTCAAAAGACGAATCTCTTGATATTAAAGTAAGAAATAGAGCAATAGAAATTTTAGCTAGTAATAAAAATGATTATAGAGTAATTGAAATGTTTACCGAAATGCTAACAGCACCATCAACTCAGGATCAATTAAAAGATTTTGCTCTAAACACAATGAAAGATGTAAAAGAGGAACGTTTAATATTAGCATTAATGGATACTTATAATCAAGGTCAGGCTTCTTATTATTCACTTTTAGGTACATTATTAGATGCACTTGGCAATTTTAACGACCCTGTCATATTACCTACTTTAGTTGAAATTGCGATGGATAATGATATTCCCAGAAATCTTAGAATTAAATCCATAAATGGTTTGGGGAATTTTAAAAGCTCAAATACTTTTGAATTAATTTTACCAATGCTTGAAGACCCCTCTAGTTATGAATATTATCCCTATATCATTGAACTTGCACATCAATTAGGAGTTCATGAAAAATTTAAAACCCAAATCCGAAGTGCTGGATTAGTTGCTCAGGAAAAAGCTTTAGAGGAAAATGTTGAAAAAATTAAATAATAAAATTTCATTTTTTTTTATCTTAATTTTAATAGGATGCAGTGGTAACCAATCACAACAAACAAGGCCATCTCCAGTTGAAAATATAAAAAACGATTTACAAGTTTTATCTAATTCAAATCAAAAAAAATTAGAATTTTTTCCTACAGCAAATCGTATTCGTGAAAATGTAGCCTCCTTCATTATAATAGTAAATGACAGACAAAACAAAATTTTTAATTTTCTGGATAATAATATTATCGAAGATCAAGAACAAAATGATTTAAATATAATTTCAAATCAAGAAAAAAATAAATTCTCAGATTTAATTTTTGATTTAGAAAATTTTACAACTTATCTACCTGTTGATAGTAAAAGTTATTCTTCAATAAAAAATGGTACTGAAAATTTAAAAACAAAATATTCAACTTTTAATTTATCAATTTCTGGAAGTATATCAGATCAAAATATAGATGATATCGAAAAAACTTCAATTGAGTCAAATAATAGAGCCTTAACCGAGGAACTTAAAATACTTGAATCGCTATTACCATTACCCCCAGATAGTTTAGAGACAGGAAGTGCTTTTATTTTTGAAACTGATTCCGTTGATTTATTCTTTGAAGTAGTTAAAAATATTGACGAAATAAATTCTGAAATGGAAAAGCTGAGAATGACTATTAAAGAATATGAAAGCTCAAAAAATGAAATGAATTCATTCCTTGAAAGAGAAAAAAAGTTAAATGAAGAGTTAAATTTAAATAAATCAAAAATTGATCAATTAAATGCAAAAATTGACACTTCAAGAAATTTGCAAAACCTTCAAAAAGATTCTTTATCTTCAATTATTAGAATAACTGATACAAATTTAAAAAATCAACTATCTAATTTATCATTATCGATAACCGATAGTATAACAAAACAATCATCACAAACAGATTCTTTATTTTTTTCACTTGGGACAAATATGGCAGTGTTCCAAAATCAAGTAGATTCACTTAAAAGTGTTGTAAGATATTATGACATAGCTGAAAAGGGATTACCTGAAATTGATGAAGACGTTCTAAATATTTTAAAACTACCTAAATTAAAAAATAAAATAACTTTAAAAAATGGCACTATAGTAGTTGGCCATAAAATAGCAGAAAATCTTGATATAATTGTTCTTGAAACAACCGTCGGAAAACTAGTTATTGAGAAAGATTATATTCTTGAATATGATGAACAATTTTTTCCAGGACCAAAAGTAGAATTTTTAGGAAAGTACAAAAAGATCGAATACTCTGATCGAGAAGAGTTTTTTGGGAAAGTTAAAAATGTTGGTAAAAAAAGAGCTGATTTTGTTAAAATAACATTCTTTCTTTGGTCATCTACTACCGATGCATTAGGAGTTGGTGATGCAATGGTGGATGGCATGACAACAAGATTTGATACTGGCGTAATTAGTGATGCGTCTCTTAATCCAGGACAAACAGGCAATTATCATGTTATTGTTCCAAAACAAATAAACTCAAATATTGAATATAGAACAAATGAGGTAAGTTGGAGGGATTATAAAGGAAGATAATTTTAAAATTAATTAATCATTTATATTTAATTGATTTGCCCAAACACCTAACCTTTTATCTGGAATTTTATATTTTTTATAAATTTTAGTTTCATACCTCGTAAGATTAATTTTATTTTCCATCGAAACAAATAATATTTTTAAAATATGACTTTCAGCATTAATTAATAAACTCAGTGAATCAACTGATACATCAACTAAAGATGAAAAATATTTAATATTTTCTATATCTATTTCTTGCCATTGATCAAAACTACTCTCAATTAAAACTTGATTTTTTAAAGATAATATTTGAAAACCTCGAATAGGTAAATCAGAAGATGTTAAGAAATTTATTTTATATTTGTTTTTTTCTCTAATCAATTTAATCTGATAATCTGAAATTAATTGACCATAATATTGCGGAACAGGATATCGATTTAAATCAATCAAATAACCAAAATTTTCAGTGAAACTTGTTTCATTAGAATCATTATTTGATTTATAAATAATCGACCAATATTCAGTTGTATTTTTAAAATTTGTTATAACATTATTTTTAAAATTAATATTTAATTTTTTAAAATTAGATACTTCTTCCAAACTTGACTTATTAAGATTATTAAAATCACTAAGAAAATTTTTAAAAATATCATATTTTTCTTTTTCATTTCTTATACTTTTCATCGTTGAAACATGCTCAATAAATGATTTTTTAAGAAAAATTAAAGAATCAAACTGTGTAATGATTAAATATATTTTTTTTTCCATTTGATTAAAAGAATTCTTTAATTCTATATATGGAAAAACTTCAATAGAAAAATCTTTAGATATTTTATTAACGAGTGAATTATATCTTATACTATCTAAATTAAAAATTTCTTTATTAACAGTAATACTATCTTCTAATAAAAAAATTTTTTCATCCATTAAAACTATTTCATTTTTAAACTCATCAATTAATTTTGAGATATCAATTAATATCTCAATTGTAGAATCAATTTTAATAAGTTGTAAATTCGATAAATCTTTTAATTTGACTACATCATTTTTAATTAAATCAAAAGTTTCTATATGAGTTGCTTTTCCTTCCGGTGAATATTTTCCAGATAAAAATCTTTCATATTTTTTTAAATTAGTTCCAAGTGAATCTTTTGTTAAAAGCAGTTTTTCTTTCAGTATTTTTAAAGAATCATCGATTATTTTACCATTAATGACAATTGGGAAATCTTGAAAGTCAGTTGAAATATTTTGGAAATTTTTATTAGTTGATTCAATATCTAAAGAAACTTGATCTATATTTCTAAATGTAGGTCTTATAAATTTTTCTAATTCAGTTTTTGATGATAAAAGATCTTTTCTAAATATATCAATATCATTTTGAAACCCATTCATAAAAATTCTTTTATTAGGTATTTCTTCTAAGCCATCTCGAACTTTTAAAATCAAATCTGACTGTTTTTTTTTTAATTTTTCATAATATTGAAATGGGTCATCAATATAAACTTTAGATGTTCCTGAATATAATGATTTTAAATTATTTTCATTTTCTTCAAGTTTTTTTTTTAATATAGTAATATTTTCTTCGAAATTAATGAATTCATCACGAATACCTATACCTTCTTCATAAATGGGAAAATTAATTAACCATGAAATAGTATTATTATATTCATTAATAATTTTTTTTGATTCATTTTTAGATTTTTCAATCTCTCTATTAAATGAAATTAGTTCTTTTTCTGATGATTTTACCAAATCTTTTATTTCATCAATTTGACGAAACTTTTCAACAAAAAAATCTTTTAAAATTTCAATTTTAATTAAATAATCATTTGCGGAATTAAACGAATCATTAATTATATTTGATTGATCTTCAATTTTTTTAAAATTTTCATCATCAGAGGTAATTTTATCTTTTTTTGATTTTCCTTGTCCAAATGATTTTTGATAATTATCTGTAAAACTTTCTAAATTTTTTGATAGTAGTTCTATATCATTTAACAAATTTTTTAATTGATCAAAATCATCAATTATATTTTTATAATAAATAGAATTTTGATTTTCTGATGAAAATCTTTTACTTAATTCTTTATTTAAATCTTTAAATGAATTTTGTGCTTCTTTTAAATTATTAGAAAATAGTTTTAAATCATCTTGATATTGATTTTTAATAAAACTTTGGGATAAAAGAAAATTAAATTGTAAAAAAATTGTAAAAATGAAAGACCATTTAATCATTTCATCAAATAAACCATAATTGCTTTCTGAACATGCAACCTGTTTTCTGCTTGATCAAAAACAACAGATTGTTTTCCATCAATAATTTCATCTGTTACTTCTTTGCCTCTGTGAGCTGGTAAACAATGAAAAAAATATGAGTTTGGGCCAGCTTCTTTCATGAGTTTTTCATTTACTTGGAAAGGAGAAAATTTATTTGTTCTTATCATCGATTCTTTTTCCTGCCCCATACTAGCCCATACATCTGTATATACTATATCAGATCCTGAAATTATTTCGTAAGGATCATTTGTTATATTCACCGTGCTAATTCCAATTTTTCTTGTTTTTTTAACTAAATTATTATTTGGTTCATATCCTTTTGGGCATGCAATGTTTATTTTAAGTGGAAATCTTTGAGCCATATATAACCAAGAATGAAATACATTATTTCCATCACCAATAAATGATATTGTTAAATTTTCTATCTTTCCAAATTTTTCTAAGATAGTAAAACCATCTGATAATATTTGGCAGGGATGATTATAATTTGTTAAACCATTAATTACTGGCACAGTTGAAAATTTGGCAAGTTTTACAAGATGATCATGGTCAAAAACCCTAGCCATAATCATATTATTATATCTAGATAAAACTCTTGCTAAATCCTCTATTGATTCTCTTTTACCAAGAGCAAGATCATTTGGACCAAGAAAAATTGCTTTACCACCTAATTGAAACATACCTGTTTCAAAAGAAATTCTAGTTCTAGCAGATGGTTTTTCAAATAACATGATTAAGGTTTTATTTTCAAGATGATGATGTTTAATATTATTTTTAACCTCATTTTTAAGTTTTGAGGTAATATTATATATCTGATTGATTTCTTCTTTCGAAAAATCTGCTATATTTACTAAGTTTCTAATCAATTTATTTATCCAAAATTATAATTTTTATTTCTCTTTAAGTAACTTTAAAAAGTCGGAATCAGTGGTTAATATTAATTTTGATTCATTATCAATAATTTTTTTATAACTATCCAATGTTCTAGTAAAATTATAGAATTCTGGATCTGATTTATAACCTGAAGCATATATTTCAAGTGCTTTTGCATCGCCTTCTCCGCTTATTTCTTGTGAGATTTTAAAAGCATTTGCTAAAATAATGGCTTTATCTTTATCGGTTTCAGCACGTATTTTCAACGCTTCTTCTTCTCCTTCTGACCTAAATTGTTTAGCTTGTCTCTCTCTCTCAGCTATCATTCGATCATAAACAGCTTTCTCATTTTCTACTGATAAGTCCGCTCTTTTTATTCTCACATCCACTAGGTCAATTCCATATTCATTCAATTTTTTCCTTGCTTCATTTGTGACAATTTCCATTATAGCTTCTCTTCGATTATCAACTATTTCTGTTAGGTTATGTTTTCCTAATTCAACTCTAAGTTCTGAATAAATTATAGGGTCAATTCTATTTAAACCGCCATTGATTGTTCTGACAGATTTATAAAACTGAAGTGGATCTGAAATTTTCCATCTCGCATAATTATCAACTACAATTCTTCTCTTATCTAATGATAGAATTTCTCTAGCCTCAACATCATATTCTAAGATTCTTTTTTCTAATTTAACTAATTGTCTCCATGGAAATTTAAAATGTAAACCTGGATGAGTAATAGAAGAACCAACAGGTCTTCCAAATTCAAGGATAATACCCTGTTCAGTTTCATCAATTGTATATGCTGAAATAAAAATCCCAAGACCAAATAAAATCAAAATAATAACTATTAAACTTCTCATTTACTTTACCTCCTTTTGATCGATGTTACCCAAAGGTAATAAATTAATCATGTTATTTACTTCATCATCAATGATTATTTTTTCAACTTTTGGCAAAATTTCTTCCATTGTTTCAAGATATAATCTAGTCTCTGTTACATCTTTTGCTTTTCTATATTCTTTTAAAACTGATAAAAATCTCGAAACATCTCCTTCTGCTCTAGTAATTCTTTCTTCACGATATGCTTCAGCTATTCTAATTTGTTGTTCCGCTTCACCTCTAGCTTTTGGTATAATATCATTTTGATATCCAAGAGCTTGATTTATTTTTTGTTCTTTTTCTTCTTTAGCGCTTTGAACATCCTTGAATGCAAAATCCACTTCTTTTGGAGGGTTGACATCTTGAAGTTGTACTTGACGAACATCTATTCCACATTTATAATTATCTAACATTCTTTGAAGTAAAATTTGAATTTCATCTGCTATTTCAGCTTTTTTTTCAGTTAATGGATCATCTATAGGATGAGAACCAATTATTTGTCTTAATGCAGATTCAGTTGCATCTTTAATTGTTTCTTCTACGTTTCTCAAATTAAATAAATAATCTCTAGCATTTTTAATTTTGTATTGCACTTTAACTTCAACTAGTAAAATATTTTCATCTCCTGTTAACATTTTAGCTTCTTGAATAACGCTTCCAACTGAAATTTCTTTGACTTGGGTTACCTTTGGAAGATCAACCTCTTCAATAGGATATGGAAATTTAAAATTTAAACCACTTTCTTCAGTTCTAACCCATTTACCAAACCTCCTTACAACACCTTCTTCATCAGGGCCTACAATGTAAAACGAACTAAGTCCAGCCCAAATAACTAAAAAAACGATAGCTATGATAAAACCACCATAGTTAAAAGTTGGAATAGTGAATTCTTGATCACCTACTTGAATTTTTCTGGCCATTAATTTTCTCCTATTTTATTAATTAACTAACATTCTTCTTAATCTTGCAATTGGAATGTTAAGTTGTTCTCGATATTTTGAAATTGTTCTTCTAGCAATCGTAAAACCCTTTTCATAAACCATTTTTGAAATAATATCATCTGATAGTGGATTATTTTTATCCTCTTTTTTAATAATATCTTCAATCAATAATTTAACATTTTTTGTAGAAACTTTTTCTCCATAATTATTTATTAATTTATCAGAAAAAAAATGTTTTAATTCATAAACTCCCCATGGGGTTTGTACATATTTACCATTAGTAACTCTACTAACTGTAGAAATATCCATATTAATTTTATCGGCTATATCTTTTAAAATCAAAGGTTTAATACTTCTTATTTTACCTTCAAAAAAGTCGGTTTGCATTTTTATAATTTCATTCATGACTTTCATTATTGTTATTTCTCTTTTTTGAATTGCTTGAATTAACCAATTTGCAGATTCAATCTTATCTTTTAAAAATTTATCTAATTTTTTTTCATTATTATTTTTTGCAGAAAACATTTCTTGATAAACTGGGGAAATTTTTATTTCAGGAAAATTTCCATCATTTAAAGAAACAACTAACTTTCCTTCAATTTCATCAACAATTAAATCAGGAATAGCAAAATTTGAATTATTTTGTGAACCATCTCCAGGTTTTGGATTAAGGGATGAGATAATATTTATTGCCTTGTTTAGTTCCTCAGAAGAACAGTTTAATTTCATTTGAATTTTATTAAATCTTTTATTTGAAAAATCATCAAAATGATTTTTAATTATTTCCTTAGATAAAATATTTTTAGTTTTTTTATTAATTTGAATGTTTAAACACTCCTTTAGATTTCTTGATCCGACACCTAATGGTTCAAATTTTTGAATGATTTTAAGTAGTTTTTCAACTTTTGAAACTTCAACCTCCATTCTTTCAGCTATTAATTCTAAATCAGCTAATAAATATCCCTCATCATTAATATTCCAAATTAATGATTCTGCTATTATTTTATCATCTTTAGTTAAATTTAATTGTTCTAATTGCATAATTAAATTTTCTGTGAAAGTATTTTTTTGTTTTTGAAAAGAAATAAAATCAAAATTATTTTTATTTAAACTTGGTTTAATATATTCATCATCAACATCATTCATTTCTTCCCAATCTTTATCATCAGTTTCTTTATTTTCATTTTCTAAATTTGACTTTGGATTTATATCAACTAACTCAAGAACAGGATTTTCCTCTAATTCTTTTATAATTTTTTTTTCTAGATCTTCAACATTTAATTGTAATAAAGTCGTAAATACAATTTGTTGTGGTGATAATTTTTGTTTTTGCTCTTGAATTTGGGAAAGTTTTGACATTAGTTTAATTTAAACTTTGAACCTAAATATAAGTTCCTTGTTTGTTTGTCTTCAGCTAAATCTTTAGCGGAACCTGCTTTTAAAATCTTACCATCATAAAGCAAATATGCTCTATCTGTTATTGATAAAGTCTCTCTAACACTATGATCTGTAATTAAAACTCCGATATCTTTTTCTTTCAGATTATTGATTATATTCTGTATTTCTTCAACTGCAATGGGATCGATACCAGCAAAGGGCTCATCCAATAAAATAAAATCAGGTTTCATTACTAAAGCTCTACAAATTTCTGTTCTTCTCCTCTCACCTCCTGAAAGCTGATAGCCAATATTTTTTCTAATATTATTAATTGATAAATCATCTAAAAGATTTTCTAAACGTTCATTTCTATCTTCTTTTGATAAATTGGTCATTTCTAAAACTAATTTTATATTTTCTTCAACAGTTAATTTTGTAAAAATTGATGGTTCTTGAGATAAATAACCAATACCTAATCTTGCCCTTTGAAACATAGGTAAATTTGTAATATTTTTTTTTCCAAGATAAACAGATCCCTGAGAAGGACTAATCATTCCAGTAATCATATAAAAAGAAGTTGTTTTACCTGCTCCATTTGGTCCAAGCAAACCTACAACTTCTCCTTTTTTTAATTCAAGTGAAACATTTTTAACAACTGTTTTTTTACCATATTTTTTCTTAAGGTTTTTTGACTTTAATGTTATATTATTTTTCATATAAATTAATTTTCAGATGAAACTCCCCATGGTTTTTTAATTGTCCAATGAGTTAAATCTACGTTTGATTCAAACCCAATACCATATAAAGTATCATTATAATTCGTTGTTAACATTATTGAATCATTAGAAAATATTTTTTCGTTTTTATTATTCCATAGTAGAGAATCGGTAAACAAAGTAACTCCACTATCTGAATAAACCCTAACGTTTCCAATTGCTAATAAATTATCAGTTTTTTCAAAAATTATTGCTCGATCTGATTTTAGTTTAGACATATGTATTTCATCTTTTGAAAACAAATCTGCATCAATTCCCACCTCTAGAATGATTTCATTTTTTTTTTCTGATTTATACATTCTTGAAGATTTGATAACAGATCTTTTAATACCATCTCTTGTTAAAATAATAATTGGGTTCCAACTTTCTTGATCTGAAATATCCTTTTTTTCAAAATCATCTGATTTTTCAATTTTTGTGCATGAAAGAAATAATAAAACGATAAGTAGCTTTAAATAAAAAATCATCCAATTCCTGTTTTAATTAAATCATGAATATGGATTAAACCCTGAGGAACTGAATTATCATAATCTTTTTCGTATACTAATAATGAAGTAATAGAAAATTTTTCCATTAATCTAAGAGCATCAATTGCTAAAGTATTTGAAGAAACCCAATTTGGTTTTTTTGATGAAATTAAAAATTGTGCTGTTTTATTATAAAGATTTTTATTTTTTTCAAAGCCTCTTCTTATATCACCATCGGTAATAATTCCACACAAATTATTTTCATCATCAACAATAATTGCTAGTCCTAATCTTTTTTCACTAATTAAAAGCAACATAGAACTAATTTTACTGGATTTATTTACAATTGGTAATTCGTCACCAGAATGCATTATTTGATCAACCGTTAACAATAATTTTTTTCCAAGTGAACCTGCTGGATGCAATTTAGCAAAATCACTAGGATTAAATTTTCTTTTTTCTAAAAGTGTTATAGCTAACGCATCACCCATTGCTAGTGAAGCAGTTGTGCTTGCTGTAGGTGCCAACTCTAGAGTACAAGCCTCTCTATCAACACTAACATCAAGAACAATATCTGAGTTTTTACCAATTGTTGAATTAATTTTACCCACCATAGATATAATTGGTATTCCCATTTTTTTTAAAACTGGAATTAGTTGAATGATTTCATATGTCTCACCACTTTTTGAAATTGTAATTATAGTATCATTATTTGATACCATTCCAATATCACCATGAAGAGCTTCCGCTGGATGAATAAATTGAGATTGTGTGCCGGTACTAGCTAAAGTCGCAGTTATTTTTTGTCCAACAATTCCTGATTTTCCCATACCAATTACAACAATTTTCCCCTTTGTATTATAACATAGGTTGACTGCTTTATTAAAATCATTATCAATTTTTTCTTTAACTCTTAACAGAGCATCAGCTTCAATTTGAATAACATTTTTCCCTATTTCAATATTTTTAGATTTGCTCATTTTTTATATATCTGTTCTTTTATAGAATTTAGAGTATCTTCAAATCTCCCTTGACTTTTTAAAATAAATTCAACAACCTCTCTAAACACGCCTTCTCCACCATTAGAATCAGTACAAAATTTTGAAATTTTTTTAACATATTCATGTGCATCATTTGAACATATCGGAAATCCTACTTTTTCCAATACCGGAATATCAATCAAATCGTCTCCTATGTATGCTATTTCATGATGATCAAGGTTCAATTTACTTCTTATTTCTTCATATGGTTTAATTTTATTTAATGCACCCTGAAAACATAATTCATTCAAACCTAATTCTTTCATTCTTGAAGTTGTTGCATCAGAATATCTACCAGATATTACAGCAATTTGAATTTTAGCAAATTGAGCATACTTCACTGCTGCCCCATCTAAAACATTAAACTTTTTATATTCATCTCCATCTTTTCCTATGTATATAGAACCATCAGTGAGAATTCCGTCAACATCTGTAATAATTAGTTTAATTTTATCAATCATTTATAAAGCATTTTTTATTTTTTGTAAAGAGATAATCAAATTTTCTAAATCATGCAATGGGAATTGAGTTGAAGAATCACTTAATGCTTTTTCAGGATCATCATGTACCTCTATAAATATGCCATCACATCCCGCTGCAACAGCAGATTTGGCTAATGTGGGAATCATTTCTCTATCCCCACCAGATTGATTGCCAAAAAAAGAAGGTAGTTGAGCACTATGAGATGCATCAAATATCACAGGAAAACCTTTGAGTTGCATAATTGGAATTGATCTCATATCCGCAATCAAATTATTATATCCAAAAGAAGTCCCTCGCTCTGTAATTAAAATTTGATTATTACCTGTTGATTGAATTTTCTTAATAATATTATCTATATTATTTGGGGACAAAAACTGTCCTTTTTTTACATTAACAATTTTTTTTGTTTTTGAAGCTTCAATTAAAAGATCAGTTTGCCTACACAAAAAAGCAGGTATTTGGATAATATCAACTGCTTCACCAATGATTTTTGCTTCATTGGTTGAATGTATATCAGTCAAAATTGGTATTTCAAATTCTTTTTTTAGTTCATCAAGAATTTTTAATCCTTTTTCCAAACCAGGACCTCTATATGAATCAATTGAAGATCTATTTGCTTTATCAAAAGAAGATTTAAATATAAAAGGCATATCAACCTTAAAGAAGATTTTTTTTAAGTTCTCAGCCATTTTAAAAACATGATCTCTTGACTCAATAACACAAGGACCTGCTATTATAGGTAATGAATTATTTTTAAAATTAATTTTATTTAACATTATTTTTCTTGTAATTAATTGACGATTTAACAAAATCCTTAAATAAAGGATGAGCCTTATTTACCCTACTTTTTAATTCGGGATGAAATTGACAACCTAGAAACCAAGGATGATTTTCTAATTCAATGATTTCTACCAAATCAAGTTTTTCATTGATACCGCTAAAAATCATCCCATTAGACTCCAAAACTTTTCTATAATTATTATTGACTTCATATCTATGTCGATGCCTCTCTAAAATTTTTTCACTATTATAGGCTTTATAAGCCAGTGAATTCATTTTCAAATTACAATCATAAGCACCCAACCTCATAGTTGCACCTTTTTTATTGATATTTTTTTGATTTAACATTAAATCTATTACAGAATTTGCAGTATCTTTAAACTCAGAACTATAGGCATCTTTTATACCACAAACATTTTTAGCAAACTCAATTACAGCTATTTGCAAACCCAAACATATACCAAAATAGGGTACTTTAAATTTTCTAGAATATTTTGCTGCTTCTATTTTACCTTTTATTCCTCTATCTCCAAAACCTGGCAAGACCATTATACCATGAATATTATCAAGCTCATTTTTTAAAGAATCACTTGATTCAAGTTTTTCAGTATTAATCCATTTAATTAAAATTTTTGCATTGTTTTCAACACCAGAATGAATAAAAGCCTCTAAAACACTTTTGTAAGCGTCTGGTAACTCTGTATATTTTCCACAAAGAGCGATATGAACAGATTCTTTAGGATTTTTAAATCTATAAATAAATTTTTCTAGTTCATTAATATTAGATTTATTCGATTTAAATTTTAGATCATTTAGTATTAAATCTTCAACATTTTGTTTGTGAAACAATAATGGAACCTCATAGATGCTTTTTACATCACTTGCCTCAATAACATGAGAAGGTGAAACACTACAAAATAATGAAATCTTGTCTTTAACTGATTTCGAGATCTCATTTGAAGTTCGACAAAAAATCATATCAGGCTCTAATCCTATTTCTCTTAATTTCATTACACTATGCTGAGTAGGTTTAGTTTTTAATTCTTCACTTGCATCTACATATGGTAATAACGTTACATGAGATATAAATACGTTGTCTTTTCCTTGTTCTATTCTAATTTGTCTGATTGTTTCAAGAAATGGTAAACTTTCAATGTCACCAACTGTTCCACCAACTTCAACAATTACTACATCAAAATTATTTGACTTATTTATTGAATATACTTTACTTTTAATTTCATTAGTAATATGAGGTATAACCTGAATCGTTTGACCTAAATAATCTCCTTTTCTTTCTTTTTCTAAAACAGATTCATAAATTTGGCCAGTTGTTGTATTATTATTCTTTGTCATGTTCGAATCAATAAATCTTTCATAATGACCTAAATCTAAATCCGTTTCTGAACCATCATCTAAAACAAAAACTTCACCATGTTGATATGGATTCATTGTACCTGGATCTAAATTTAAATAAGGATCTAATTTCATTATGGTAACATTTAAACCTTTTCCCTTTAGCAAATAACCAATTGATGCTGAAGCTATTCCTTTACCTAAACCTGAAATTACTCCACCAAGAACGAAAATAAATTTTGTTTGTTTTTTATTCAATTTTATGATTTTCCTTTAATTTTAATAAATCCTCATATGTATTTACTCCCAAAGAATCTAAATTAGTTAATTCAACATAAATTGGTATATCATTCTCTAAGGCTCTTAATTGTTCCAATTTATATTTTTTTTCACCAAAAGTCGGATTCATTTTTGAAAACTCAATTAAAAATTCTTTTGTAAATCCATAAATTCCTAAGTGTTTATATGTTTGATTATGAAATTTACTATTAGATTTTTTTCTAAAAAATTCAATTGCTTTTTTATTTTTATCAATTGAAACCTTAACAATATTATTATCATAAAAATCATTTTTTGACAATTGAGTTGATGCAATTGTTCCCATTTTAATTGATTTTATATCATTAAATAAATTTATTAATAAATTTATGATATCTGGGTCAATAAACGGTTCGTCACCTTGTATGTTAATAAAAACTTTACCATCAATTTTTGAAGCTATTTCAGCAACTCTTTCAGTTCCAGAATTTAATTTATTTGAAGTCATAATATTTGGAATATTTAATTCATTTAATTTTTTTTCAACTAATTTATGATCAACGGCAACAATTATATGTTTTAATTTTGATTTTAAAACTTGATTATAAACCTGTGCAACCATTGGTATTCCATTAATATTTTCAAGAACTTTACCTGGAAATCTGGTTGAGTGGTACCTTGCTGGAATAACTCCAACAAAATTATAACCACTTTTATCATGCATTATTATTTTTCTATGACTTTAGGTACAACAAAATGTTTTTCTGAGGATTGCGGAGCACTTTTAAGAATTTCTTTTGTATCTAATGATTCTGTTACAATATCTTCTCTTACAATGTTTGACTGGTCTAAAACATGGCTCAAAGGTTCAATGTCTTTTATATTTACTTCATTTAATTGTTCCATATAAGTCAAAATTTCATTTATGTTTTTTGTATAATTAATTATTTGTTCTTCATCCAAATGAAGTTTTGCTAATTTAGCAATTCTAATAACCTCATCTCTTGTTACATTCTTTTGTTTTTTCATAAAAAAGTTAATTAATATTTAATATCATAATTTATATCCAGACTACACTTCAATCAAGCTATCTATTTATCATATCTTAAAGAGTTTATTGGATCAAGATTTGCAGCATGCCATGCAGGATAAATACCAAAACCTATTCCGATGATTGAACATATAAATAAACCATAAAATGCCCAATCTACGGGAATTACAGGAGAAACATTCAAAACAAAACCTATCAAATTACCTACCAATACACCTAAAATAATTCCTATAATTCCACCAAATTGACATAAAAAAAATGATTCCATCAAAAATTGAATTAAAATATCAATTCGATTTGCACCAATTGCTTTTCTAATACCAATCTCCTTTATTCTATCACTTACAGAAACCAACATAATATTCATTATTCCGATTCCTGCAACTAAAAGTGCAATAACACTTACTGCACCAGCAAATAATTTTATACCCCCTGTAAAACCGTCAATTTGTTCTGCAAGTTCTTTATTATTAACAAGTTCAAAATTATTTTTTTCACTTGGTTTGAGTTTCCTTATAACTCGAAAATGTCCGATTATCTCATCCCTTGTTTTTCTTAATTCTTCTTGAGATTTTGCTTCAATGACTATTTCTACATTTGACTCATCTTCATCCCAATAATATTTAATAAATGTAGATGCTGGAATTAAAGCTATATAGTCTTGATTTTCACCAAACATCTCACCCTTTTTCCCAGTTACTCCAATAACTAAATGTTCTATACCCTCCATTTTAATTTTTTTACCAATAGGATATTCATAAGGAAATAAAATATCTACAATATCAGGTCCAATAATAACTACTTTTCTATTAAATCTTATATCATCCTCTGTTATTGATCTACCATAATCAATTAAAAACTGACGATGTCGAATAGTCCAAAATGTTGCACCATTAATTAATATTTCTTTTTTTAATTCTTTGTCTTTATAACTAATATCATCTTCATATGTTGCCATTTCAACACTCATACTATGAGGTGTTTTAGCTAATTTTTCAAGATTTAAATAATCTTCATAAGTGATATTTTTTCTTTTCCAATATTCTTTACTTTGTTGAAATGATAATGCAGGTTCTTTCATAACCCAAAATTTATTACTTCCAAGAATATCCAATTGTGAATTCACATGATTTTCTAATGTTTTAATAGCGGTCATAACACCAACAACTGAAAAAACTCCTATTGCAATACCAATAAGTGTTAAAATAGATCTAAGCTTATTATCTTTAATTGCCTCAAGGGACATTCTAAAGCTTTCTTTAATTGTATTTTTTAAATGTGATTTTTTTTTGTTTTTATTCATATCTCAAAGCTTCAATTGGATCTAATTTTGATGCACGAGAAGATGGAATAAATCCAGATATAATCCCAATTAAAACACTTATGAAAATAGATAATAATGCTAGATTAATCGGCATTGATGAAGGAAAAAATTGATTAATTATATCACTTATAAAAAATGAAATACTTATAGCAAATATACCGCCTATTAAACATATGATAATTGATTCTGTTAAAAATTGAACCATAATATTAAATGGAGTAGCACCAAGAGCTTTTCGAATACCTATCTCTCTAGTTCTTTCTTTTACACTGACAAACATTATATTCATTATGCCTATTCCACCAACAATCAAAGATAAAGCTGTGATAAAAAAGCCTACGCCAGCAATTGCAAATTTGATTGCATTATATTGAGCTTCAAAACCTGAAGAATGATTTATTCCAAAATTATTTTCTTCTAAAGGTTTTAATTTCCTAATTATTCTCATTTGAGCTGTGATTTCTTCTTTTGCTAAATTGATATCTTCAGAATTTGTTTTAACTCTCAAATTCATCCATCCACGTTTTGCAAAATTTCTTTGATAAGTTCCAAAAGGAATTATAGCTTGATTATCCAAACTCCACATACCTAAAAAACTTCCTTGTTTTTCAATAACTCCAATAACTAAATATTTATTTCTTCCAATCTTTACATACTGATTAACAGGGTTTTCATCTTCAAATAGACCTGTAGCAATACCATTACCAATAACAACAACTCTTGCACCATTTTCATTTTCAATATTTGAAAAAAATCTTCCTGATTCAATTTTTTGAGCTTCATTAGTTTTTAAATATTCTGGAGTTGTACCAAAAAATCTTGCATATGTTTCAACCTCATTTCTTGAGATTTGACCGCTCCTTTCCATTACAGGTGCAATTGCATCAATCATAGTAGATCTATTTCTCAAATTCTCTACATACTCTTGTTTCATTCTTGGTCTATTTCTCATTTGCCACCATTCCTTATCTCCATCAAACCACTGAAACCGACTGATTAATAACACATCGCTTCTAAAGTTAGACATACTTTTTTCAAAAGTTCTATCAAGTCCTGAAATCATAGTTCCCATTAATGTAACAGATAAAACTCCAATTACTATTCCTAAAACTGATAAGAATGCTCTAAACTTATTGTTTGAAATAGATGTTAATGAAATAAGAATATTTTGCCAAATTGAAGACATAATTTTTAAAATCTAATATTTAATTTTTTGTATCTGATTTAACTTTTCCATCAAGAATTAAAATCATTCGTTTTGCATTTTTTGCAACCTCTTCTTCATGAGTAACTAAAATTATTGTATTTCCTTTATCATGAAGTTGTTTAAAAATATTTAAAATTTCTATACCGCTTTTTGAATCTAAATTTCCTGTTGGCTCATCAGCTAAAATAATCGATGGTTCATTAACTAAAGCTCTTGCAATTGCAACTCTTTGTCTTTGACCTCCAGATAATTCATTTGGTTTATGATGCATTCTATCTTATAACCCAACATCAATCAATGACTGTTTTGCTCTATCAATTCTTTCTTTTTTTGAAATGTTTGCGTAAATAAGAGGAACCTCAACATTACGCAATGCAGATGATTTTGGAAGCAAATTAAAAGTTTGAAAAACAAATCCAATTTTTCTATTTCTAATAGATGCAAGTTGACCTTCATTCATTTCATGGACGTATTCATTTTCAAATTCATAGGTACCGTTTGTTGGTGTATCTAAACATCCAATCATATTCATTAAAGTAGATTTTCCTGATCCAGAAGGTCCCATAATAGATATATATTCATTAGCACTTATATTTAAGTCTAATCCATCTAAAGCTCTTACGACCTCCCCACCAACATCATAGAATCTTTCAATCCCTTTTAATGAAATAATAAAACTCATTTTAATAATCTAAAAATCCCATTCAAATTCTTTTTCTTCGGATTTCATATACTTTTTAGGATTGTCTTTAATTACAATAACAAGTTTTTCATCTTCAAGTTCTTGGCTAATTGCAGAATAAGGACCAGTTATTATCATCTGACCAAGTTTTAAGCCAGTTTTCACCTCATAATCAGTATCTGAAAAAATACCAACTTTTAATGGTATTTTTTTTATTGAGAATTCATGGTTTTCATCAAATGTTTTAAAATTCTTATTAGTTATATTTTTATTCTCTTTATCAGTTAAAATAAAAACAACATTTTCAAAATCATTTTTCCCAAAACTTTTTTTGTCAAATTCTTTTTCATTAAAATCTTTTTGACCTTCTTCTTTTTTAAAATTTGATGATCTAGCTGTTAAACTTTGAATTGGTATAGAAATGGCATCTTTACTTACATGTGTAATAATATTTGCTGTTGCACTCATTCCTGGCCTTATTCCTTCTGGTACATTCAAAATTTTAACTTTCACAGGATAATTTGTAACCTGATTTTGAGTGCCAGCATTATTTGTAAGAGAGATATGAGCAATTTCTGTAACTACTCCATAAAACATTTCATCTTGATATGCATCAATTTCAATTTCTGCAGTATCTCCCACTGAAATACTTACAATATCATTTTCATTTACATTTACATTTACTTCCATTTTAGACAAATCTGCAATACTCATAATAACATCAGCTGAATAAGTTGATCCCAATGCCATTTCACCCTCTTCTTTCCTAACAATTGTAACAATACCACTATTTGGAGCTAATAAAGATGTTTTAGAGACTTCATCCAGAGCAGATCTTAAAGCAGCTTTGGCTGAAAAAACCTCACTTTCTGCTGACTCATATGATGCTCTAGTACTTTCTAATGCTTGACTAGAAATAAGTTGCTGTTCAAATAATTTTTCTTCCCTTTCCTTTAAGGATTTTGTTTTTTCTAAATTTGCTTCTGCCGATCTTAATCTTGAGGCTGCTTGCTCAGCAAAAGCCTCATACCTAGTTTTATCTAATGAAATTAAATTCTGTCCCATCATTACTGAATCACCATCATCTACAAATATTTTCATTATAAGTGCGCTAATATTGGCACTAATATCAATGGATTTTTCAGGTTGAATTGTACCTGAAGCAGATATTTTTTGAACAATTGTTTTTTGTTCAATTGGTCTTACAAAAACTTCAATAGGTTTATCTTTATTAGAAGAGTTTCGATAAACAAAACCAATAACTATTAAAATCATAATTAAAACCGTGAGAATTAAATTTCTTTTTCTTTTATTTTTTTTTGCCATGTTATCCCTATATTAATTTCTATTTACTAATGCATTAAGTTCAGCTCTTAAAATTTTTTCATCATAATTTGCCCTTACTAATGAACTATTTGCGCTAATTAATGATACTTGAGCATTTAACAAATCAAGAATTGTAGCTGCTCCTAAATTATATCTTTCTTGAACCAATCTTAGATCTTCTTCAGCCGATGTTTTGGTTTCAATAAAAATAGGAAGGGTTTGATTAATATTATCCCATAATTCATAATAATTTTCAAATACAGTTTTCATTTGAGATAAAAATCTTTCAAAATCAACATTGCTAATTTCTAAATTAATTTTTGACTTTTGAACTTGAACTGATCTTTGCCTACCTGTGAAAATAGGTAAATTAATTGAAATCCCCATATTACCCTGCCAAAATTTTTCGACGTCAGAATAAAGCAAATCAAATTCATCTGCAGAACCTCCATAACCCACATTTGCGGATATTGAAGGATAAAATTGTGATTTGGCTATCTTTACTTGAATTTTAGAAACCATTATTTGATTTTTCTTTTGAATAATATCAGGATTTTTTTCAAAAACTAAATCCCACAATTGATCTTTTGATTCAATCAAAACATTAGTTTGAGGATATTCATTTGTAACATCAAAATTTTTATTAATATTAAAACCAATTGTCTCTGCTAAAATTTTTTTAGAATTTAATAAAGTAGCATTCTGATTTAATAATTGAACCTTAACTTGACCTAATAGTACTTGTTGTTTTAATAAATCAGTTTTTGCAACAGCCTCAACTTCAAATTGACGTTGAACTCTTTCAAGTTGTTGTTCAGATAATTCTAATTGTTTTTTAGAAACTTCATATAATTCCTTATTTTTTAAATATTCGAAAAAAGCTTTTTTTATATTCAAGACAACTTGATTTTTCATAGACTGCATATTTTGATAAGTTTGTTTGTATAGATTATCATATAATGAAATCTGATTCCACCAATTTCCACCATCATAAATTGTTTGATTTAAATAAATTGAATTTGAAAAATATGTAGATTCAGGAACCTTTATACCATATTGATAACTTGTGTAAGATCCTTGTTGGTTATTGTTAAAAGACATCCCAATCTGTGGTAGAATTGATGAAAAACTATTTTTCTTATCTTCTTTTGCAGTGAGTAGATTTAATTTTGAAATTTTTAAATTTCTATTATGTTTAAGACCCATATTTATACAATCATCAAGAGATAATATTTCTTGGGAGAAAGATAATGAAATAAAAAAGAAGAAAAATGAAGTTATTTTCATAAATAATCCTGACAATATTTTAACATTATACAAATTAAAAAGTTCCTTATATATGTATTATAAGTATTTATCTTTTATTTTTAAAAAATAGCTATATGAGGATTCATAATTATTTTCAATGATTCCATCCAAAATTGCATTTTCAATATCTTGTTTAATTAAACCAACAATCTTTCCTTCATTTATTTTACATTCGCTCATTATTTGATTTCCTCTTATTGGCGATTGAAAATTTTTAAAAGAATCTTTTTCTTTCACATCGTTCATTATTGATTCAACTTTATCAAAATTTAAAAGGTATTTTTTAACTAAATTAGGATTCTTAGATGTAATATCAGCCCTACATAGAATCATAAGGTCTTTAATATCATCTCCAGCAGCTACCATTAGTCTACGAACTGCACTATCAGTGACAGCATCCTTAGCCAATGAAATTGGTCGCAAATGAAGTAAAGTTAATTTTTTTAAATATTCAGTCATTTCTTTTGACAATTTTAGTCTTCTGCTTAACACATTAATCATGTTTGCGCCAACAGCATCATGTCCATGGAATGTCCAGCCTTTTTTTTGATTTAATCTTCTGGTTTTAGGTTTTCCAATATCATGTAATAGTGCTGCAAATCTTAATTTTATTTTATTGGTTTTCATTGAAATATTATCCACAACTTGAAGAGTATGATAAAATACATCTTTATGATGCCATTCTGGAGTTTGTTCCATACCATAAAGAGATGAAATTTCTGGTAGAATTACTTTCATTATTGATAATTTTTGTAAAAGTTCTAAACCAATCGAAGGTTTTGGTGATTCAAGAATTTTAAAAAGTTCATTAACAATTCTTTCTGATGAAACGATTGACAATCTGTCTACTTTTGATTTTATACTTGATTCAGTCTTCAAATCAATTTTAAAACCCAATTGAGAAGCAAATCTAATTGCTCTTAACATTCTTAATGGATCATCAGAAAAAGTTTTATCTGGATAAAGAGGTGTTTTAATTAATCCATTATTAATATCTTTTATTCCATTAAATAAATCAAATAATTGCCCAAAATCATGATTGTTAACTGAAACAGCAAGAGTATTAATTGTAAAATCTCTCCTTAAAATATCCGTTGATAAATCAGTTTTTTTAACTTTGGGGTTACGAGAATCTAATTCATACTCCTCAGTTCTTGAAGATGCAATTTCAATTGTTTTATTTTTTATCATAAACCTTGCAGTACCAAATTTTTGAAAAATCACCAATTTTGAACCATTAAGTGAATCTTTGAGTTGTTCGGCAAATCTTATTCCATCTCCAACAACCATAAAATCTAAATCAGATTCTTTAGTTGTTTGAATAAATAGATCTCTTACATATCCACCAACAATATAAGTTTTAAGATCTAATTTTTGTGAAACTTTTCTTGCAACATCAATAATGTAGAAATCATTTTTTTTTTCAATTAAAGATTTAATATTTGACATGTATCTAAATTAATAAATATAATTTGAGAAAAATTATATAATAAATTGAACATTATATGAATAATAATTAATTTACAACTTAAAAAAATTTTTAATTACTATGAATCATAAATCAATAAATATGTTTTTATCAGTTCTTTTAATTGTACATAGTTTTATTTTTGTAAATCTTAATGCTCAATTCAAAAATGTTAATATTAAAATTGACAATCAAAGATTAAAAGAAAGTGATAAACAAATTACTTCAAATATTAATGAATCAATTAAAAACTTTTTCCTTTTAACTAATTGGGGTGATGAAATTCATGATCTTGCTATTCCATTAGATATTCAAGTTTTATTTGAAGGGATTGCTGATAAGGGAAGTGAGAGACTTTTCTCAGCACAATTCTTATTTAATACAGGTATAGACCAAAGATATTTTTCAAAAACAATTCAATTTCCATATAGTTTTGGTCAAAATATAAACTATTCCCCTGTAATTTTTGAACCACTATCAAGTGCCTTGGAATTTTATGGTTCAACAATTATTGCAGGAGAATTAGATACTTACGAAAAATTTGGAGGAACTTCTTTCTATGAAAAATCTAGAGAAATAGCTATGAGAGGAATGTCTTCACAATACAAAAGAGGATGGTCTGATAGATTAGAACTAATAGATTTATTAACAAAATATAGAGATTCAAGACTTGCAAAATTTAATTTTTATGATGGTATGGCTTATATTGAGGAAAATGATTTTAATGGGGCCCAAATTGCATTTACAAACATGATAAATAATTTAAATAAAACATTCAATCGTTATCCAAGAGAGCATTATACTACAATTTTTCTAAAAGGTCATATTGAAGATTTTATTAATTTAAACAATGAGTTTCATTTCAAAAAAACTATATTAGAAAAATTAGTAGTTTTTGATCCTGATAACTCAAAAAAATATCAAGATGCAATATCTAAATTAAGATAATTTTTTTTTTGTAGAATAAAAAAATCAAAAACAATACTTCTTCTATACATATGAGAAATTATGTTTGCATCATTTCTAATGAAATCTTGACTAAATTTTTGTCTTCTTTTATAAATTGTAATTGGATTAAGAACAAACCAAATAAGTGATCTTAAAATTGCTATAAAATGCTTCAAATCAAATAAAAATAAAGAATAAAATAATGCAATAAATTCAAGTAATAACCTTACTGGAAAAATAAAAAAAAGATTTGATAAAGAATAGTTGGTTAACATCATTAATAATGAATTTCTATGATTTAAATATTTTTTTTTGAGTGAATCTGATGATAAAGTCATTGCATTTTTATGATAAACAATAGCATGTGGATTTATTTTAATTTTTTTATTTCTTAGATGTAATCTCCACTGTAAATCAATTTCTTCTTGATGGGCAAAGAAAAATTCATCAAAACCTCCACAATCAATAAAGTCTTTTTTTGTTATCATCATTGCTGTACCAGAAGCCCAAAAAATTTCATCATCATAATCATACTGACCATTATCTTTCTCAATGGAATTAAATAACCTTCCTTTTACAAAAGGAAAACAAAAAATATCTAAATGACCACCGCATCCACCAGCATAATCAAATGAATCTTTTTCAAAAAAATTTAATATCTTCGGCTGAACTGCTGAAACTGTGGGATTTTCAATAAAGATTTTTATTAAATCACTAATACAACTAGGTTCTTGGATAGTATCATTATTTAAAAAAAATAAAAAATTACCTGAGGCGTTTTGGGCGCCTAAATTACAACCTCCTGCATATCCTCTATTTCTTTCACTAGTAATAATTTTAATATTAGAAAATTTTTCTCTGACAACTTTAATACTATTATCTGATGAACCATTGTCAACTACAATAATCTCTAAATTTGGATAGTTAGATTTTTTTAAAGATTTTAAACAATCGAGCAAAATTTCCTCGCCATTAAAATGAGGAATAACAATTGAAACTAATGGAAATTCATTATATATAATATTAGTCCCTTTGCTTCCATTCATTGAGAAGTGATAAAGCTGTTTGATCATTAGGATTATTTATCAACCATTTTTCTAGAACTTCAATTGCATCTTTGTTATAATTAAATTCATTATAAGTTTGTAGTAAAAACCCAATAATTTCAGGTCTAGTTGAAGAGTGAAACTGTCTAAAAATACCTCTAGCTTTATCCTGATCTAAGGAATCTCCAACTCCATGATATAATTGAGCTATTTGAAGTTTCATTTCGGGAGAACCTATTTTTACCACATTTTCAGGCATTATCATAGACATATAATCAAGAATTTCAATCACATTATTTTTTAATTCTTCCTTTTCAGAAAAATCAGTCAAAGAATTAATTTGATCATATTTATACATAGATAATTGTAAAAAAGCAGAACGATAATTTTGAAGTAATTTTTGAATATTTGGATTTAAATAAACATTTTCATTATTCAAGTTTCTGTATTTGTATCCTGTATGATATTTATTATACCACTCTAAATCTTTGACATCAGAGATTAAGTTTTCTTCAAGTTTTTCAAAATTAACTGATGATACTTTATGAGAATTTAATTTAAAAGCTAAACCCTCCATTTGTAAATAATCTTCAAGACCAATTCTATTGCTAGGTGATACTGTTACGGCAAAATAAATTGGAATTTCCCATTTTGACTCTTGTATTATATGAAGTACCATAAGATCTTGAACTCTAATTCCCCCAGCTCCTAAAGTTGGTTTGATCGTCCAAGATACTTTTCCTTCAACGTTTTTCTCATTGCTAATGACCGGTATTGAAACAGGAGTATCTTTCCATATATCAACTTTTAATAATAGTGGATTTCCCGTAGCAGGATTAATACCAATTGGTTCTTCGTTATTAATTTGTTTTTCCGAAAATGAAATAATTTTATTATTTCCAGTCCTTTGATCTTTAATTTGTTTGATATACCAATCAGTGTTGAGCAAACTTAAATTAGCAACGGTAACATCTTTTCTTATTCCTTCAACTTCTTGTAAATACCACAATGGGAATGTATCATTATCACCATTTGTAAAAATTACAGCATTTGGTTCGCATGTTTGTAAAATATTATAAGAATAATCCCATGCAACAAAATTTCCTGATCTATCATGAGACCAATAATTCGAAGAATACATAACTGAAGGAATGATTAAAAAAGAACTGCATATAAAATAAAAAATGTTATTAGAAATTTTTCTATTTTTAATTATTTTAAATAGTTTATCAAAAAATGACTCGAGAAATATTCCAATCCAAACTGAATATGCAAAAAAACTTCCAACATATGAATAATCCCTTTCTCTAGGTTGGAATTTATCTTGATTTAAATAAATTATTAAAACAAACCCAGTCATTGCAAAAAGAGCTAAAACCGACCAGGCTCTTTTTGGATCTTTTTTGAAATGATAATAAATACCTAATAATCCCATAAAAAAAGGTAACGGAAGAATAAATTGAAACCAATTTACACCATCTTCAGACCTAGCTTCTAAAGCTCCAAAATTAGATACATAATTTTCCCCTGCTGGACCTCTACCAGCAAACTGCCATAAGAAATATCTTAAATACATTCTTATAAATTGATAGTCCCAAAAAAAAGAAAATTGCTTTTCAAAATCATGAAACATATACCTAAATTCCTGAGAACTTGAAAAATTAGAATTGTTTAAAGGATTTCCAATTTTTGAAACTTTATGAGGATATGAACCCACTGTACCCTTTTCATACCTTCTTGGGAAAGTAAATAATTCACCATACTGTTCACGATCCAAATATTTAATTGCTCTCTCAACAGTCTCTGGATCATTTTCATCTATTGCGGGATCTTGAGCCGATCTGATAAATAAAACCGCATAGGTTGAATAACCAACTATTACTAAAACTAAAGATGATAAAATAAATGAAAGAAAATTGTTTCTTTTAATTATCACATATATTGTTGATATAAACAAAAAAAGTAGTGTAATAACTAAACCATTAATACCAATCAAAGATGCTATCCTTGGAATTCCTTTTATTATTCCAAGATAAACAGTAATGAAAGTTATAGCAGTGATAAATGACATAATTAAAAATGAACGTGTTGTATAGGAGTATTTTTTAAAATAAAATATCATTCCCATAAATGGTAAAGCTAACAAATTTAAAAGATGAATTCCTGTTGCTAAACCCAAAACATATGAAATCAAAAGTAAAAATCTCTCGTTACCTTTTTTATTAGAGTTTTCATTCCAGTACAAAATTAACCATGCTACTAACGCAGTTGACAATGTGCTTAGAGAGTATACTTCAGCTTCAACTGCATTAAACCAATGGCTATCAGTAAAAGCAAAAATTAAAGAACTAATAAATGCAGATCCAAAAACAATTATTTTATCAAAATTATTTTTTATACTTCCTCTATAAATATTTATTAATTGAACTACTATTAAATAAAGTAACATAACAGATAAGGCACTAGCAATTGGAGAGATCATATTTACTCTAAATGCAATATCAGAGCTTATAGGAAATAAAGAAAAAATTCTCCCGATGATTAAAAAGAGAGGACTACCAGGAGGATGCGGAACACCTAAAATATATGAGGTAGCAATAAATTCTCCACAATCCCAATAGGAAACTGTAGGGGCCATTGTAGCAAAATAAACTAAAAAAGTAATAAAAAAAACAATTCCAGATATTAAATAATTTAAACTATTTACCTTCATTTAAATCTTCTTTTTCATTATTATTTTTAGAATTATTTTCAGTTTTTGAGTCATCACTATCTTCTGTTCCATTATCTTTTTTGGATTCTTCGAGATAATTGATTTTTAAATTATTTAAAGTTGTATCGATATAATTAGATAACTCTGGATTTAAATTACCTTCCATTTTATTTTTCATCATTTCAATTACATCGATATAAAAACTTGCCTCATCAAGTTTTTTTTCAGTTTTATCTGTAACAGGATTTTTGAGCTTACCCATTGCAATCCAAGATTGTTGAGTAAACATAGTTACAATTTGTATCAAAAGTTGATCTTCTTTAACATTTTTTTTATCTTCCATTACTCTTACTCCCTGTTTATTACATTTTTTTACAGATATAAATTAACGAACTATACATATTATTGGTATATTTTGCTTTAAGATTTGAAATAAAACCAATTAACACTGAAATCCAAAATGAAGTTTTTTTGTACCTAGAACTTAAATAAGAAACATAATAAGCATCAAATGGTAAACCTTTTATGTTTGATAAAACTAAATCAGACTTATTCAAAATAGTCTTAATACTTTTTTTACTATAATGATATAAGTGTCTAGGGACATCATTAGCTGCCCAATATTTACCAAAAAATTTGCTGTCAAATGATTTGTAATTAGGAATAGCAAAAACAAATTTCCCATTATCATCTAATAAACTTTTAATTTTTTTAACGTATTCAATTGGTTTGTCAACATGCTCTAGACTATGCCACATCGTGATAACATCAAATTTTATATCTTTTAAATTAAAGAATTTTTCAACATCCAAAACTTCTAAACTGAAATTTTTCATTGCAATATTTCTAGCCGTTTCTGAAGAATCAACACAAACCACGTCCCAGCCGGAATTCTTCATAAATGAAGCAAATTCTCCAGTTCCACATCCTATGTCAAGCAACTTTCCATTTTTTAAATGAGATTTTTTTTCAATTAATTTTCTTTTTTTAAAAAACATATATTTTCTAATAATTTTATAAACAAAATCAATCAGTAAATATACTTTATTTTGATGTGGTCTATAATTTTTTGATTCATAATATTTATTTAATTGATGTTTTTTAGGTGCTGGAGAAGTAATTCTAATTTCACATTTTAAACATTCTAAAATATCAAAACTTTCTTGAGTTACAATAAAATCTTTTGTAGAAAAAATCTTTCTAAGATCACCATTATTACAAAGTAAACAATTTTTAATTTCAATCATTATATAATATTTTTTACATCTAAGTAATTTTTAAATTCTTTAAAAAAAATAGTTTTAATTTTTTTATTTTTTTTTAATTTTAATTCTGGATCTTCAAAAATCAAATTAAATGCAATTTTTTTGGCTTTTTTAATAATTTCAAAATCATTAATTAAATCAGCAATTTTCATTTTTGGAAAACCATGTTGCAACTCACCATAAAATTGACCAGGACCTCTTAATTTTAAATCATAATCTGAAATTTCAAAACCATCATTTGTAGATTCCATAATTTTCATGCGTTTTAAAGAATTATCGTTTGGATTAGTATGATTTAAAATACAATATCCTGTTTTTGTGCCCCTTCCGATTCTACCCCTAAGTTGATGCAATTGAGATAATCCAAATCTTTCCGAATTCTCAATTAACATGATAGTTGCATTTGGTACATCAATTCCAACTTCAATAACTGTCGTTGAAACTAAAATATTAATTTTATTATTTGAAAAATCCTTCATTATTAAATCTTTTTCATTTTGATCCATTTTCCCATGCATTATCTCAACTATTGAATCATTAAAAATTTTTCTTAAATCTTCAAACCCATTCATTGCAGCTTTTAAATCCAATTTTTCAGATTCATTTATTAAAGGAAAAACAATAATACATTGTTCTCCAATTTTAATTTTACTTTGGATGAAATTATAAACTTTTTTAATCTGATTATTTGATATTACTTTTGTTATTACTTTTGTTCCAGAATTTGGTTTTTCTTTAATTAATGAAACATCCATATCAGAATGATAAGCTATTGCAAGAGTCCTTGGAATTGGAGTAGCTGTCATAGATAAAATATCTGGATTTTTTCCTTTATTGAAAAATTTATCTCTTTGAGAAACTCCAAATCTTTGTTGTTCGTCTATAACAATTAAACCTAAATTTTTAAAAATTACATCATCTTGAAAAATGGCATGTGTTCCAATAACTAAATCTATTTTTCCATTCTTAATTTTATCAAGCATTGAAACTCTACTTTTATTATTAAGATTTCCCACTAATAACCCTACTGAAACTTTTAAATCTTTAAAATATTTTAATATTTGATTAAAATGTTGCCTGGCTAAAATCTCAGTAGGAACCATTATTGCAACTTGTGTTTTATTTTTAATAGCTAAATAACTAGAAATAATTGCAACAATTGTTTTTCCAGAACCCACGTCACCTTGTATTAATCTATTCATTACTTTATTAGCAATCATATCATTAAATATTTCTTTTAAAGTTCTTTTTTGAGAATTTGTAAGCTCAAAATTAATATTTTTAAGTATTTCGCTAATGAAAGATTTTTTGTATATGAACTTCCTTCCTTTGAGTTTTTTTAATTTAAGTTTTCTATAAGCCATTAATAATTGAACAAAGAAATGTTCATTAAATTTTAATCTAAAGATAGATCGTTTTAATTGATCAAGATTTTCTGAAAAATGAATATTTTTTAAAGCTAGGTTTAGAGGATATAAATCTTCTTTATTAATTATTTTTTTTTCAAAAAATTCTTGGTCATCAAAATTATACTTTAATAAAATCTCTCGAATTACTTTTCTCAACCCTCTACTCTCCAAACCAACTTTTTTTAATGACTCATAACTTGGATATATAGGAATAATACCACCTGAGTTTAATGGTTCCATATCTTTAAGGTTTACAATATCATATTCTGGATGAATAAGTTGATAACCATTAAAAAATTCAACCTTACCACTAACAATAAGCTTGTCTCCTATGGAAAATATTTTATTCATATAATTTGATCCATTAAACCAAATACATTTAAGCATACCTGATTTATCACTAATAATTAATTCAAAAAAACTTCTTTTTTTAGATCTTCTTAAACCAAAAACTTCAACTGAACCAATAATTGATACTAATTCACCTTTTCTGAGATTTTTTATTTTGGTAAATGAAGATCTATCAACATGTTTTCTAGGAAAAAAATATAATAAATCAAGCGGCGTATTAATTCCCAAACTATTTAGAATTCGTATTTTTTTTGATCCGATATTATTTATGGATAGTAAATTAGTTTTAATTAAATATTTTTTTGAATTTATATTAGATGACTTATGCATTCATATTTTGAATTTATAACCAATCCTTAATGTAAGTGTATGAAATAGATTCTGTTTTTAATGCTTCTATAGGTAAGTCAAATTCAATGGTATTTGAATTAGTTTTTCTATAATCATGAGATGGCTGTCGAATTACCCAATTTCCAAAAATATGCTCAATAATTTTAACATTAATTCTTTCATTGCGATTATTTTTTAATTCAATTAAAATCGTTACTTCTTCACTTTTCTTTTTTTTGTCAATATTCACTATTTCTCTTGTACCAAGCACATTATCTGACCTTCCAGATTTCAAAATAACTTTTTCACCTATATCTATTTGATTTATTATGTTTTCTCCTTTATAAATAATTTTACCATTTTTATTTTTTTGGTATATATTTAATTTTCCTGATGGAATAATATTATTAATTTGTAAGGAATCATTTTTAAATGAAATTTCAACAAGTAATGGTTCTGATTTTTTGATTAATTCAGTATTTTCAAATGTGTATGTTCTATTAAATTTTATCTTTTTTTCAGGAAATAATGATGTAATAATTTCATCATTTTTATTTAAGGTTATATTTTTATTAATATTATAAATAACATAATCATCCTCTATAGGTTTGTCATCATTTAATTTTAGATTTCCTTCCACCAAATTAACTTTCAAGTTGGCATAATCTAAATTTGTTGAATTATTGATAATTGACCTTGAAACTAAAGTAGCATTAAATTCATCTGGCTCCATAATCAATTGATAGTTTGAAATCCAATCAAAACCTTTTGAAACATAAATTAACTCTCCTCTGTATTTCCCATTTGAATTTACATTTATATCCCATTCAATTGTTGGATTAATTAATGAGTAATTTTTTTGAAATGAAGATTCAATTAATGATATGTCATCAATATTTATAAAATTAATTTTACCACCTGATCTAATTGACAACCAATTTTTTTCAATATTAATTAGAGAACCTTTAATTTCCTTTCCATCTTTAGTAGAAATAGAAATATTTTTCCCAATCTGAGTATCAAGATATAAAATACTTCCTAAATCATTTTTTATATATTCTTGATAATTAATAAAAATCTTATCCATTGATAATAAAATTGAATTGAAGTCTATCTTATGAGGAATATTTGAAAAAATAACTTTATTTGAACCTGATTTCAACTGAAAATCGATAGGTTGACTTACTAGTCCAAAACCATCTTTATAAATTGTAATAGATGCATTGTTTGATTGGGCAAAACAATAAAAAGATAACATTATAAATTGTAAAAATATTTTCTTCATTTTAAAAAATTAATATTTTGAATAAGTTTTTGAAGGTTTTCTTCAATGTCTTTAATTTTCTTTAATTCTTTGTTTATAATTTCTTTTGGAGCTTTTGAAATAAAATTTTTATTATTTACTTTTAAGTTAAGGACTTTCATACGTGAATTAAAATCATCAATTTTATTTTGAATTCGTTTTTTTTCTTCATTAATATCAATTATATCATTCAAAGGAATATATATTTCTAATAAGTTATTAATAATCATAGCTGATTTTTCTGGTCTTTTTAGATTCTCTTCAAATTTAATTTTTTTAACATTTCCTAAATCCATTATTAACTGTCTATTATCATAAATTAACAAAGATTTTTTACTTTTAATCAATAAATCCAATTTTTGGGTTGAAGGTATATTCATTTCATATCTTAAATTTCTTATTTTAGTTATTAAATTCTTAATATCTTGAAACTGAGTAATAATATTATTATCAAATTTAAATGGACTTTTTTGTGGCCAATCAGAAATAACTATATCAACTTCATTATTTTGAGATTTAAATCTATTCCACAATTCTTCAGTAATAAAGGGAGCAAATGGATGCATTAATTTTAAAACTTTTTTAAAAATGATTAATGCATTTGAAAAAACAACTGTTTTTTCTTCTAAATTATCTGATTGTAATCGTGATTTGATAATTTCTATATACCAATCACAATAATCAAACCAAACAAATTCGTAGAGACATTTTGCAATTTCATTAAATTTATAATTTTTAAAATTTAAATTAATGCTTTCAATTATATCATCTATTTTTTTTATTATCGATTGATCTGATAGATCTAATTTTTTTTTACTTAATTCATTTTCAGAAAGAATCGAAATGTCGTTTGAATTAAATGATAAAAATCGAGCAACATTCCAAATTTTATTCATGAAATTCCTACCCTGTTTGATTCTTTCCTCTGAAAATAAAATATCTTGGCCCTGGGGAGCAACGAGCATTATTCCAAATCTTATGGCATCTGCACCATAATCATTAATTAGTTTTATTGGATCAGGTGAATTACCCAATGATTTACTCATTTTTTTTCCTTCCATATCTCTTACCATTCCGGTAAAGTAAACATTTTTAAATGGAACTTCTTTTTTAAATTCCATACTAGCCATGATCATTCTAGCAACCCAAAAGAAAATTATGTCAGGTCCTGTTACTAAATCATCAGTAGGATGAAAATAGTCGAGATCTTCAGATTCATCAGGCCAATTATGTACAGCCATTGGCCATAACCATGAACTTGCCCAGGTATCAAGGACATCCTCATCTTGAACCCAGTTTTCTATATCAGATGGAGGGGATACTGAAACATGTAATTTTTTACTATCTTCTTTTGAATACCAAACTGGAATTCGGTGCCCCCACCACAATTGTCTACTAATACACCAATCTTGAATATTAATCATCCAGTGCTCATAAGTTTTAACCCAATGTTCGGGATAAAAATTTATTTGTTTATTTTTTACGACTTTAAGGGCTGGTAAAGCAAGTTTTTTCATTGAAATAAACCATTGTTCTGATAAATAAGGTTCAACTGGAACATGACCCCTTTCAGAAAAACCAATATTATTTTGATAAGGTTCAATTTTATGAATTAATTTTAATTTATTTAATTCCTCAACTATTTTTTTTCTAGCTTCTTGAATATTTAATCCTATAAAAGCCTTTGGTACTTTACTATTTAGAGTTCCATCAGGATTTAAAATATTAATAATATCTAAATTATGTCTTTTGGATATTTCAAAATCATTAGGATCATGAGCTGGTGTAATTTTTACTAAACCTGTACCAAAATTCTTATCTACATAATTATCAGCTATAATAGGTATTTTCCTTTGACTAAAAGGCTCAATAGCGTATTTATTTTTAAAATTATTAAAACGATCATCAGTTGGATTCATAGCAATAGCTGTATCACCTAAAATTGTCTCTGGTCTAGTTGTAGCAATGATTAATTTTTCATCGCTATTTAAAACTGGATATTTTATGTACCATAAGTTGCTATTGACTTCTTTAAAATAAACTTCCTCATCTGAAATTGCTGACTGGCTTTTAGTACACCAATTAACTAATCTATTTCCTTTGTAGATTAATCCTTTATTATATAGTTCTACAAATGCATGAAAAACAGCTTTTGAATATTTTTCATTTAATGTAAAATTTTCTCTTTCCCAATCACATGAACATCCAAGTCTTTTTAATTGCTCAATTATAAGAGATCCATATTGTTTTTTCCAACCCCAAGAATGTTCAATAAATTTTTCTCTTGAAATACTTCGTTTTAGAATTCCTTTTTCCTGAAGCATTTTAGTTACTTTACTTTCAGTTGCTATTGAAGCATGATCTGTACCAGGAACCCAACATGCACTTTTACCAATCATTCTTGCTCTTCTAATTAATATATCCTGAATAGTATTATTTAGAACATGACCAATTGTAAGACTTCCAGTTATATTAGGAGGAGGAATTACTATAGTATATGGTTTTTTATTTTTATCTATTGTTGCATTAAAATATTTATTTTCAATCCAATGTTCATACCATTTCTTTTCTACATCAATAGGACTATATACTTTTGGAATGTTTATTTTTCTGAACATAACTTAAAACTATTTATCAAGTATTAAACTAAAAGCAGTCGTTAGTTTTAAAATATTTTTATTAGCATTAATCAAATTATCAGTAATTATTGAACAAATATTTGACATTACTATATAACAAATTTTATTATTGTTTTCACATAATTGAAGTAAATCAAATTTAGAAATTTCACCCATTTTGCAATCTGAAATAGCTTTAACAGTTGCAGTTCTTAATTCTTTTGTACCAAAAATTGACATTTCTCCAAAGATTGGGTATTCATCACTTTTAAGATTTAAAATTGATTTCTCTCTGGTATCAAAATTTGCTTTTGACAACTCTAGAGTTAGTGCTTGTGTAATTTCAACTTCCCCGTCTAAAAGTAAAAAAAGAGTTTCTCCTTTCTCACCCTCATTAAAAATTACATCATTTTTGGAGTGCTTAATGATTGATATTTTTTCTTCAAATAAATTAATTTGAGATTCATTTAACCCATTAAAAATTCTAAATTTTTCATATTTATTTCTCATAAAAATTTTCCTAATTTATTTTATAACAATTGCTTTTTCATTTTCCTTAATAATATATTCTTCTTTAGGATTGACAATAACATTCATTTTATTTTCCTCAGCTAAAGAATGACCTGCATCTTTTAATTTTTTCTCAATGAAATGATCTAAAGCAGAGGTGTCTGAAGATAAAATTTCTCCAATTCCTATTTTTTCATCTTCTGAATAAACTGATATTAAAATTAACCCCATTTTTTTAAAATAATTAAATAAGGAATCATATGATTTTCCAACATATATATCTGGTATATCTAATTGTTTAAAAATTGACTTGGTTTTTAAACTCATTAAATTTTCAACTGTTCTAGAAACTCCAGGTTCAACCACACTAGAAGCAACCATATAAGAACTAAAATCATCGCTAAGAACTATTTCGTCAGCATTTGCTCTTTTAATATGTGTAAGGTTTTCTCGATCAACAATAAAGGCTATAACTTTACAATT
>MDTE01035576.1_pt1 | contig 37191 bp, 35 predicted proteins | sample 811231 | NCBI WGS metagenome assembly MDTE01 (sample SAMN05326651, study PRJNA326480) | marine metagenome | isolation source: seawater | place: Indian Ocean: Red Sea | collected 2010 | reverse complement strand
TGGACTGATTAAGGTTTTGATTGTTTGTTTTTTTGCCAGAGAAGATACCAAAACCCCCTTGTATATTTCAATCGTCAGTGTGATTACCAATATTGTTTTATCCCTTATATTAATAAGCACAATGAGAGAGATGGGGATAGCCTTAGCAACAGCCATTAGTGCTTGGATAAACGCTTTTTTACTTTTTGTTGTGCTGACCAGTAAACAAAGCTTAAATTTAGATGGTCAATTTTTAACAAATATATTTAAATTGCTCATATCCTTAATTATACTTGTTTTTATTACCAGGTATTTAGAAATTTTCTTTTTTGCTCAATTATATTCAGTAGATATTCTAAATAATATATTCTATTTGGTGTTTACTATTATTATCACTGCAGCAATTTATGGAATAATAATATTTATATTAAAAATCATAACAATTACTGATATTAAAAACTATTTGAAAAAATAATATGGACAAAGTTACCAAAAGAATTTTATCAGGTGTTCAACCATCAGGTGATTTGCATTTAGGCAATTATTTGGGTGCAATTAAAAATTTTGTATCTCTTCAAAAAGAATTTGAATGTTTTTTTTGTGTTGTAGATCTTCACGCAATTACAGTTTGGCAAGATCCAAAACTATTGAAACAAAAAACAAGGGAGGTTACGGCAGCTTTTATTGCTTCTGGAATTGATCCAATTAAAAATACTCTTTTTGTTCAATCCCAAGTACCGCAGCATGCACAATTGGCATGGATCTTTAATTGTGTTGCTCGTATGGGTTGGTTAAATCGAATGACCCAATTTAAAGATAAAGCAGGTAAAAATAGTGAGAATGTATCTGTTGGATTATTTTCTTATCCAACATTAATGGCAGCTGATATTTTAATTTATTTAGCAACCCATGTTCCTGTTGGAGAAGATCAAAAACAACATTTAGAATTAACAAGAGATATTGCGCAAAAATTTAATAATGATTTCAACACAGATATTTTTCCAATTCCCGAACCTTTAATTTTAGGAGAAGCTACCAGAGTGATGAGTCTTCGTGATGGTCTTAAAAAAATGAGCAAATCTGATCTATCAAGTTATTCAAGAATTATGCTTTCTGATACTGAAGATGAAATTATTGCAAAAATTAAAAAAGCTAAAACTGATCCATTACCATTGCCTGAAAATATTACAGAAGCTAAAAAAAGACCTGAGGCTATTAATCTTTTAACTATTTATGCTGGTTTAAACGATGAAGATTTAGAGAAAGTGGTTGATAATTATGCAGGAAAAGATTTTTCCCAATTTAAAAAAGATTTGGGAGAACTTGCTTCAGTTAAATTATCCTCAATATCACTAGAAATGAATAAATTATTGAAAGATGAGAAGTATTTAGATGCAATCATTAGCAAGGGCAAGGATCGAGCTATTAACATTGCAGATCCAGTATTATCAAAAATATATGAAATAATTGGCTTTTTTAAAGAATAATATCCCAAATTTTTATTTTTTTTCGCCAATTTTCATACGAAAGTCATATTAATAACTATATAAGAGAGATATGTTTATACAAACTGAAAAAACACCAAATCCTCAAACACTAAAATTTTTACCTGGTAAGGTGGTTATGAATGAAGGCACGGCTTTTTATCAAAATCTTGAAGAAGCTGTAGATTCACCATTTGCTAGAAGATTGTTTGCTGTTGATGGAGTTGAAGGAGTATTTTTTGGAAGTGATTTCATTACGATAACTAAGAATGATTCATATGAATGGCAAATTATGAAACCTTATCTTTTAGGAGGTATCATTGATCACTTTAACTCTGAAGATAAAACAATTGAAAAAGAAAAAGAGTCTATAAAAAGTCTTGAAAAAAATGATAATGACTCGGAAATTGTTAAACAGATAAAAGAATTGCTTGATACTAGAGTTCGTCCAGCTGTAGCAATGGATGGAGGAGATATTATTTATAATAATTTTGAAGATGGCGTTGTATATTTAAAAATGCAAGGAGCATGTTCAGGTTGTCCTAGTTCCACTGCTACTTTAAAAATGGGAATTGAAAATATGTTGAAGCATTATATACCTGAAGTTCAAGAAGTAAGGCCAGTAGATGCATAAGCTTTTAACTTTATGCATTATATCAGGTTGTTTATTTTTATTAACTTCAATAAGATCTATTGCTTATGAGAATAAAAATATAGATGAAAAAAATGATTTTGTATACGAACTCAGAACAATTCTTGACGATTATGTATTAAATTATTGTAGCACTTATGATTCATATACAGTTAATAGATTATATTCACAAAAGAAAATTTTAGATGAAAATATAAATATCAAATCAATAAATAAAATTTTAGTTTCTATTAAAAAAAAGCCATTTAATCCCAATATAATTAAGTTAATAAATAAAGATTCAAGTTTAAAAGTTTTAAACAAAAATATAAATGAAGTTGATTTAGATTTTCTTTCTCAGTCAAAAAAAGATTTTGTAAAAACTTTACTCCCATTAATTTCATATGAAAATCAAAATATTTTATTAGAAAGATCAAAGCTAGAAGACATTAAAATGTTTTTAAATAATAATAATACTTTGTCGAAAGCTGATTTAAAATTTTTAAATAATATTTCTAAAAAATATAGAATAAAAACTAATGATAAACATAAATATGATATAGTTAATGAATTATTAGACCGTGTTGATATTATTCCAAATTCTATAGTTCTTGCACAAGCAGCGAATGAGAGTGGCTGGGGAACTTCAAGATTTGCAAGAGAATTTAATGCCTTATTTGGCGAATATACTTATAATTATTCCAATGGAGTTGTCCCTCTTTTAAGAGAAGAAGGAGAAAAACATTTAGTTAAAGCATTTGATTCAGTAGATAAAAGTATTCAATCTTACTTTAATAATATTAATTCTCATTACGCTTATAAAGATTTTAGAGAGGTTAGAAAGATTATGAGGAAAAAAAATAATTTTAATAATATAAATTTGTTAATTGAAGAACTCGATTCATATGCTGCTGATATCAATTATATTAAAACAATTAATTCTATAATTGATACTAATAAGTTATATAAATTTGATGCGTTTAGTTATTTAATTAATAATTCATAAATAAAACTGATGACCAAACCAACGCCATTTATTGTCACTACCTTTAGCTGTACAATTTATTCTTGATCTACCTTTATTTAGTTTTCTTTTTAACCTAATCTCTATACGCTCATTAAACTTGAATAATTCCTTGTCCACTTGTCCTTTACTATCAAAAACAAAACAATCAATAGAAGGAACTAATTTTTCATCTAGTAATGAAAAACCTATGTAAGGTGGATTTTCTTTTAAAGTAGGATCTGTTGGTATAAAATCATAAATCCCTAAACCCTTTGCATTAGCTGCAAATTTTACTCGGTCAATTTCCCCATATCTTTCATTAAGAGAAAATCTAGGTAAATAATATAGATTTGAAGTTTCATTTATAACCCCTGAGTGCTGACCAAATGCAACTTTAAATTTATATTCTTTCAGTAGATTTATAATTTCTTCATTTGCTTCACCATAAGGAAAGGCAAAAAGAGAAGGTATATTCCCTAACTCTTTAAGAAATATATTATTTGAAGTTTCAATTTCATTTCTTACTTCATCAATTGACAATTCAGACATATGATAATGACTATGAGAATGAGCACCTATTGATACACCCTCATCTCTAAGTTTTCTGATCTGATTCCAATTTAAATAATTTTTATTATTTTCATGAATTGTTGAGGTATTAACAAAAAGTGTAACAGGTATATTATTCTCTTTGAATTTAGGCCAACCTATTTCATAAAATGATTTATCGGCATCATCTATACTAATCCCAATAGTATTGTTAGGAAGATCACCATCATTAATTATTATATCCATAATAAATTCAATCGACTCTAAAGAATATTTTTTTTTAGAAAATTCTTTTAAGTGAGCATCAAATTGATCCATTGTAACACTAGTGGAAGGATATTTAGAAACTCCAAATTTATGATACATAAACACCACGGCTGAATTTTTAATGTTACTTGCATAGGAAAAAGATATGTTTAAACATATAAAAAAAATAAATAATATTTTTAAAATAAACATTCGATGTTCCTTTTTTTAGATGTAGTTTCACCAATACCAGAATTTCACTTAATTAATGATAAAAAAATTATAGATTCAATTAAAATTACAAATAAAACTGACCAAAAATTAAGCGACCTGTTAATTCCAACATATATTGAGATAGATAAAGCTTACAAACTATCAAAAAATTTAAAAAAATTAATTATTACTATAGGCCCTGGTTCTTACACAGCATTAAGGATTGGAGCATCTTTTATAACAGGTTTAAGTCAGTCAATGAGTTTGCCAGTCTCAGTTGTATCAACTGAAACTATTCATAAGCATCTTTATGAGACTAGTATGCAAAAAGGTATATATTTTGAATCTTCAAACAATCAAAAGTTTTTTTCATATCAAAAAAATTCAAAATATATTCATGAAAAGATTGATAACGAAGCTTATGTGATTCCAGATTCGATCTCTCATCTGTTTTATAATCTTGCCCGACCAAAGTTTATAGATACTAAGATTAAATCAGAAACTTTTTCGATTAAAATAAATGTTATAAAAAACTTGCATAAATTAGAATTTAATAAAAATTTGATAATTAAGCCTATTTACATTTCAAACAACTTAACACTAAATTGATTAATTACCGCAAACTATATAAAGACGATAAGACCTTTTTTAGTAATTTTATTTCTAATGAAGGAAAAGAGTATGATGATTTTTTAAAAATGGGCTGGTCAGAAAATCAGCTTTTTAAACAACTTAATAAAAATACAAATTTTTCATTTGGGGCATTTTATAATGGATCTCTAGTTTCTTTTATATTAGGTGATTTATTTAATATTGAAAATATAACAGAATATGAGATATTACTAATATATGTTTGTAAACATTTTCGAAAAAAAGGTTTAGGAACAAAACTTATAAATAAAATTGAAGAGAATAATAGTTGTTTGAAAAAAATTTATCTTGAAGTTTCAAAAAATAATTTGGAGGGGATATCATTTTATAGAAAAATGAAATTTAAAACTATTTTTACAAGAAAAAACTATTTTTTTATAGATAAAAAAAGAGTCGATGCTTTAGCAATGACTAAAATTTATTAGAAATGAAAAAAAATAAAATTTATATTAAGTCTTACGGCTGTCAAATGAATGTTTATGATTCGAATAGAATTTTAGATTTATTTAAAAGTAAAGACTATGAAATAACTGAGGATCCTAAAGATGCCAGTCTGGTTGTTTTAAATACTTGTCATATAAGAGAGAAGGCAGCTGAAAAAGTATATTCAGATATTGGCAGAATAAATAAAATTAAAAAAAATGAATCTAATAAAAATTTTAAACTAGTTGTTGCAGGATGTGTAGCCCAAGCAGAAGGGAAAGAAATAAAAAAAAGAGCCCCATCAGTTGATTTTATTGTTGGCCCCCAATCATATCATAATTTGCCAAACATGCTAGAAGTAAGAGAAGAAGCTATAAGTGATGAGTTTACTCAAAATGAAAAATTTAAAAATTTACTCTATAATTCTGCAGGTGGTGTATCAGAATTTATTTCAATTCAAGAAGGATGTGATAAGTTTTGTTCTTTTTGTGTTGTTCCTTATACTAGGGGGCCAGAATTTTCTAGACCTGTAAGTGATATTATAATTGAAATAAAAAAATATGTTAATCAAGGTGTAAAAGAAATAATTTTTTTAGGACAAAATGTAAATGCATATCATGGAATAGGAGCTGATGGCAAAACAAAAGATTTAGCATATTTGTCTAACAAAGTAAGTGAAATTGAAAAACTTTCAAGAATTAGATATATGACTTCTCACCCAATAGATATGACTGATTCGCTTATTGAAGCTCATAAAACAAATACGAAACTAATGCCATTTTTACATCTTCCAATACAATCTGGATCAGACAAAGTTCTTAAAGAAATGAATAGAAAGCATACGGTTGATTTTTATAAAAAGATTGTTGATAGACTTAGAGATGAGAGAGATGATATAGCTCTTTCATCTGATTTTATTGTAGGATATCCTAATGAAACAGATAAAGATTTTGAAGAAACTATGAAATTTGTAGATGAGTTAAAGTTTGTGATAGCATATTCTTTTATGTATAGTAAGAGACCTGGTACTCCTGCACAAAAAAAAGATAATGTTTCTCTTGCAGATAAAAAAGCAAGATTAAGTGCTCTACAATCACTTTTAAAAGAACAGCAAAAAAACTATAATAAGTCATTCATTGGAAAAAATATGGAAATATTATTTGAAAAAAAAGGAAGACATAAAGACCAATATATTGGTAGATCAATATATAATCAGAGTGTTTTTACTAAAAGCAATAAAGAACTAATTAATACAATTAAAAATGTTAAGATATTAAATTCAACAGATTTTGCTTTAGAGAGTTCAATTTGAGTGATTTAAATTATTCATTAGATTTTGAGCTACAAGATAACAACTATATCCCAAATCTTTTTGGAGTTGATGATAAAAATATACAGATAATAGAAAAAGTTAATAATGTAGAAATTAAATATAGAGGAAATAAAATAAAAATAATTGGCACTAAGTCTTCAATTAAAAGTACAAAAGAAGAGATTTTATTTCTATTTGAACAAGCAAAAAAAGGAATAGATATAGATGAGGATAAAATAATGGAAGCGAAAAGTATTAAAATTTTAGAGATAGATTCAGATGATCAAATTGATCTTTTTTTTCAAACAAAAAAAAGAAAAATATTGCCTAGATCTAAAAATCAAAAAAATTATTTTCAACTTCTTAATTCTAAAGACATTGTTTTTGCTTATGGTCCAGCTGGAACAGGTAAAACTTTTCTAGCAGTGGCTAAAGCAGTAGAATCATTACAACAAGGCCTTGTAAAGAAAATAATATTATCAAGACCAGCTGTAGAGGCTGGAGAAAAACTAGGATTTTTACCAGGTGACTTGAAGGAGAAAGTTGATCCTTTCCTTAGGCCTATTTATGATGCCCTTTATGAAATGATGCCTTATGATCAAGTTGAAAAAAAAATAGAAAATAATACAATAGAAATTGCACCAATAGCATTTATGCGCGGAAGAACATTAGAGGATTGTTATATTATTCTAGATGAAGCACAAAATACAACAAAAATTCAAATGAAAATGTTTCTTACAAGACTTGGAAAAAATAGCAAGATGGTTATTGTTGGTGACAATACTCAAATTGATTTAATATCGAAGAGTGATTCAGGGCTTATTGATGCCTCAAAAAAACTTAAAAATATAGAAGATATAGGGTTTATTAAGTTGGATCAAAGAGATGTTATTAGACATACAGTTGTTAGGAAAATTATTAATGCATATGAAGATAAACAAACAAACTAATTTTTTTTGTAAATCAAATTATTGGTCTAAGAGAATGCTAAAAATTAAGAAAATTGTTAAAAAAATATTAAAAATTGAGGATTTAGGTTTTAAAAAAAATAATATTTATTTTTTAAATTTAATTTTTGTTGATGATAAAGAAATAAAAAGTATTAATAAAAAGTATAGGAAAAAGAATCTAACCACAGATGTTTTAACTTTTGTAAACATTATAAAGAATAATAATAATGAGAATGAATCGTATTGTGATATATTTTTTTCAGCTGAAACTATTAAAAATGATGCAAAAAAAAACTTATTAAATTTTTACGATCATATAACTCACTTAATTATTCATTGTTTTTTACATGTTAATGGATATGATCATATTAAGAGATCTGATTTTATAAAGATGAAAAAATTAGAAGAAAAAATTTTAATGCAATTTAAAATTGAAAGCCCTTATTTATTATGAGCAAAGATAATTATGAAAAGCTGAGTATTTGGAAAAGCTGGTTAATCAAAAAATTAATAAATAATGACTCTTCTAAGGAGGAAATATTAAATCTAATTACTAATGAAGATATTACAAATGATGAATTAAATAACTATGACGATAATAATGAAAAAAGTTTGATAAAAAATATTCTTCAGCTTGAAAGTAAAAGTGTTGAAGATGTAATGGTTCCTAGAGGAGAAATTATTTCTGTCGAGAATAAACAAAACTATAATGAAATATTTGAAATAATAAAAAAAGAATCACATTCAAGACTACCAGTTTATAAAAATAATTTAGATAATATTACTGGTTTTTTTCATGTTAAGGATTTTATTAAAATAAATAAAAATAATTTTGATTTAAATTTGATTTTACGGGATGTATTATATGTGGCTCCCAAATCACCAATTTTAGAATTATTAAAAAGAATGAGATTATCAAGAATACATATTGCTTTAGTTGTAGATGGTATTGGTGGAGTTGATGGACTAGTAACTATTGAAGATTTGGTAGAAGAAATTGTTGGAGAAATCGAAGATGAACATGATGCAGAAGATCTAAATGAGGAGATTATAAAAAAAGAAGAAAATCTCTTGATAGTAAATGCAGCTTATAGAATTGATGAACTTGAAAAAGATTTTAATATAGATCTCAAGGTTGCTGATGAAGAAGAAATTGAAACAGTTGGCGGCTTAGTATTCGCCAAAATTAATAGAATACCTAGAAGCAATGAAGAGTTTAATATCGATAAAATGGTCAATATAAAAGTAATAAAAGCAAATGAAAGAAAAATTTTGACTGTTCAAATAACAAAAATAGCTAATTGATTTTTTTTAATTTTTTTATTCTAGGTACATTAACATCATTAATTTATCCTCCATTTTTTTTTCTTCCATTAGGTTTAATTATTTTTCCACTAATTATATATTTGCTATCAAACAAATTAAGAGAAAAATCATATGTAAAATATTTTTTTTTTGGATTTAGTTTTGGATTTGGATTTTTACTAATATATTTATTATGGATTGTTAATCCTTTTTTAGTTTTTGAAAGTACTAGACCATTTGCAATTTTATCATTATTTTTACCTTTATTTTTATCAATTTTTTTTGGTTTAGGTTTTTTACTATATAGAAATATAAAAAGACCAATAGGTTTAATATTATTTACTCCATTTATATTTATTTTAATTGAATTTTTAATTTCAAAACTATTGTATGGTTTTCCATGGATTTCAAATTCTCTTATATTGTCAAATAACTTATTTGGGTTTTTAATAATAAAATATTTTGGAACTTATTCTTCTGGTTTTTTAATTTTATCAATTTTTTTATTACCAACTATAATATATTTTAGAAATTCAATTATTTCATTTAGGAGATTAATTATAATTATCTATAGTTCATTTATTTTAATTTTATTAGTAACATTTGTTTTTTCGCCTTCAAATAATAAAAAAATCTATAAAGAAATAAGCATTGAAGGCTTTCAAATATTGAGTCCTGTTGAACATAAAAATAAACAAAAGACTAAACAAGATATTTTCAATTTAATTAATGATTCTGATTCAGATTATATAATATTTGGTGAAAATAATTTTCCTTATTTGATTGATAAAAATGATCATAATAAAATGACTAATTTTATAAATAATCAAAAAAATATTATAATAGGAGCAACAACTTACAAAGATAATAATTATTATAATTCTTTTTTATTTTTTGAACAAGGTAAAGTACATTTTTTTGATAAAAAGATTTTAGTTCCATTTGGAGAATTTTTACCTTTTAGAAAGTATTTAAAATTTATTGAACCAATTTCTGGGAATATTGATTTTAAATCTGGAAAAAATGAAAGAATTTTGATTACAGATGATAATATAAAAATTCTTCCAATAATTTGTTATGAAATTATTTTCGATAATATTTTTAAAAATATTAATAATAAAAAAATAGATTTTATTGTTAATATTACAAACGACTCTTGGTTTGGAGATAAAATTGGACCTTATCAACATTTTTATATTACAAGAATAAAATCTTTAATTGCAAATAGGCCTATAATAAGAGTTTCAAATAATGGTATTTCAGCAATAATAGATCAAAATGGAAATATAATTAAATCAACAAAACTTAATCGAAGAGAAAGTTTAAAATATAATTTAAAAATAAATAATGATATGAGTTACATAAAAGTACACAAATATTTTTCATATTACTTAATTTTTATTTTCATAATAGTCTTTATTATTGTTAGATATAATTCAAATGAATAAAGATTATAAATATAGATTATTTGGAAGATCTAAAGGAAGAGGTAAGAATAATTTAGTATCCAGTGATGCAAAAAAAATTGAGTTTAAAAAAATAAATTCATGTGATTATAATATTATTGATGTAGGTGTCGGATATGGAGAGAGCACTTTAGATTTTGCTAGAAATAATTTTAAAAAAAATATTATAGCTGTAGAAAAATATATTGATGGTATAAACAAAATTGCAAACTTTGCTAAATTATATAAATTCAATAATATTGCTGTATTTCATGGAAATGTTCATCAATTAATTGATGAGCATTTAATTACAAATTCAATATCTGAAATTTGGATACTTTTTCCTGATCCTTGGCCTAAAAAAAGACATTCAAAAAGACGTTTAATTAATATAAATTTTTTTAATAAAATAAAAAAATATTTAAAAGTTAAAGCAACAATAAATATAGTTTCTGATTCAAAAAAATATATTTCTGAAATTCTTAGTACTATATATGAAGTTAAACATAATTATTTATGGCTTAACCAATCAAAAGAACAATGGGATTATTCAAATTTAAGTTTACCTAAAACAAAATATTATAAAAAAGCCTTGGAAAATGGGCTCAATCCCTTCTATGTTAAATTGATTAAATTATAGACTTGAGTTTTAATTATTTTTCAATATAGGGTTAAAAAAACGAAAGAATTTAGAGGTGGGGTTTCCCACCTTTTTTTTGGTGGAATATATATGGTAAAGCAAAAAATTAGAGTAATTAGAGAAGAAATGCTTCAAGTAGCTAATAATGTTGCTCAGGAAAAAAATATTAATCAAGATGATGTTTTTTTTGCAATGGAGCAAGCTTTAGAAAAATCAGCAAGAGTCAAATATGGTGTAGAAAGAGATATTAGGGTTAATATAAATAGAGAAACAGGAGATATTAAGCTGAATTCATATTTAAGAGTTGTTAATGAATATTCTGATGAAGAACAAGCGAGAGAGATTTTATTAACTGAAGCAAAAAAAATAAAAAAAGATGTTAAGGTTGATGAATATATAGTTAAAGAACTTCCTCCTTTAGAGTTAGGGAGAGTAGCGGCACAAAATGCAAAGGGTGTAATAATTCAAAAAGTTCGCGAAGCTGATAAATCAAAACAATATGAAGAATATAAAGATAAAGTTGGAGAAATAGCTATAGGAATTGTTAAAAGAACTGAATTTGGTAATTTAATTATTGATCTTGGTAAAAGTGAAGCCATTATAAAAAGAGAAGAACTAATTCCTAGAGAAACTTTTAAAAATGGTGATAGAGTTCGAGCATATATATATGATGTTAAAAATGATTTAAAAGGATACCAAGTATTTTTATCTAGAACACATCCACAATTTTTATCTAAACTTTTTCATCAAGAAGTTCCTGAAATTTATGAAGGAGTGATAGAAGTAAAAAGTGTTGCTAGAGATCCTGGCTCAAGAGCTAAAATTAGTGTCTATACTAAAGACTCAACAATTGACCCTGTTGGAGCATGTGTAGGTATGAGAGGCTCAAGAGTACAGGCAGTTGTAAACGAACTGCAAGGAGAAAAAATTGATATTGTTACATGGTCAGATAGTCAAGCAACTTTTCTTGCAAATGCATTAGCTCCTGCTGAAGTTAGTAAAATATTTTTATTTGAAGAAAAAAATAAAGTAGAGGTTGTAATACCAGATGAGCAATTAAGTCTTGCAATTGGCAGAAAAGGTCAAAATGTAAAACTAGCGTCAACTTTAACTAATTTAGAAATAGATATACTTACTGAAGAAGAAGAATCGGAAAGAAGACAGCTAGAATTTAAAGAAAAAAGCACAATACTCTCAGAGATTTTAGATGTTGAAGACGTTATTGCACAGCTTTTAGTTACAGAAGGATATTTTTCATTAGAGTCTATTGCTTCTGAAACTCAAGAAAATATATCTAAAATTGAAGGTTTCGATGATGAACTAGCAAATGAAATTATATTAAGAGCTAAAAACTCAATCAAAGAACAAGAAGAGCAAGATTTAAAAATTGTTGAAGAAAAAATAAAAGATGAAGATTTAAAAAACCTAAAGGGTATTACAATATCTATGTTGGCTTTATTAGCCAAAGAAAATATTTTAAATTTAAATGATTTTGCTGATTTAGCTTCATATGAATTAATTGATAAAGAAGAAGGCATTTTTAGAAAACTTGATATTGATGAAGAGACAGTCAATCAAATGATTATGGATGCAAGAGATAAGGCTTATTAAGATTATAGTAAATAGGAGTTAATTTGGAAAATAATAAAGATAAAAAAAATAAACCTCTTAAACTATCTTCAACTGGCAGATTACAAATAAGAAAAAATCTTGGACCTTCAGCTAATAGACAAAAATCAGATAATAGTAAAAAGACTATTCAAATAGTATTTAGAAATAAAAATAATCAACAAAAAAGTTCTTCAACAGCAAAATCAAATTTTAGAGGTTCCTCAACCTTTAGAACGAGTAATACAATTACTCCAGCTGTAACAAATATAAATAAAAATAAAAATTATGAAAACAAAAATAAAAAAATAGCTGATAATAAGAAAAATACCGCAAAAAAATCTACACTAAAGCCTATAGATGATGAGTTTAGTAAATTAGATGCTAAAAAAATACTAGAGCAAGAAGAGCAAGAGTTTGATAGATTCCCAAGTTTAGCTAAAATTAAAAGAGCTAGAGAAAAAGAAAAACTTCAATCTCAAGATTCTGAAAATGAAACAAAAATTTCAAGAGAAGTTTCAATTCCTGAAATTATTACAGTTCAAGATTTGGCAAATAGGATGGCAGAAAAAACTGCTGATGTAGTAAAATCACTTATGAAAATGGGAGTAATGGCAAATGCAGCCCAATCTTTAGATTCAGATACTGCAGAATTAGTTGTTGCTGAATTAGGACATAAATCGATTAGAGTTACTGATGATGATTTGTTAAAAGACATAGAAGATTTCGAAGATACCGATGAAAGTAAAACTCATCGTGCACCAGTTGTAACAATTATGGGTCATGTTGATCATGGAAAAACAAGTATACTAGATGCATTTAGAAGCTCAAATGTAGTAGGTGGAGAGTCTGGAGGTATAACACAGCATATTGGAGCATATCAAATTGGTGAAAATGATAGAAAAATAACATTTATAGATACTCCTGGCCATGCAGCTTTTTCTAATATGAGAGCAAGAGGTGCAAAAACTACAGATATTATTATTTTAGTTGTAGCAGCGGATGATAGTCTTAAGCCACAAACAATAGAATCTATTGCTCACGCCAAAGCTGCCAATGTTCCTATCATTGTTGCTATAAACAAAATTGATTTACCAAATATAGATACTGATAAGGTTAGGCAAGATTTATTAGCTCATGAAATTATTGTTGAAAAGTTAAGCGGAGATGTTTTGGATGTTGAAGTATCGGCAATTAAAAAGACTAATTTAGATAAACTGAAGGATGCTATTTTATTGCAAGCGGATATATTAAATCTAAAAGCCAATCCAAATAGATCGGCAAGAGGATCTATAATAGAATCAAAGTTAGAAAAAGGTAGAGGTTCTGTAGCTACAGTTCTAGTCCAAAAAGGAACACTTAAAGTTAGTGATATATTCGTATCAGGTTCAGAATGGGGAAAAGTTAAAGCCTTAATTGATGATAAAGGTAATAACATAAATGAAGCAAAACCTTCCACACCAGTTGAAGTTCTTGGTTTTGATTCAAATCCTTTGGCAGGAGATGATTTTATTGTTGTTGAAAGTGAAGCTATTGCTAGAAAAATTGCTGAGTATCGTTTTAGTAAATTACAAATACAAAAAAACAAAGTTGTTAAATCAAATGTTGAAGAAATGTTTGAAGAAATTAATCAAGGTAAAGCTTCATCATTACCAATCATAATTAAAACTGATGTTCAAGGATCAGCAGAAGCAATAGAAAATTCTGTTATTCAACTATCAACTAATGAAGTTGTAGTTACTGTAGTTCATAAGGGTGTTGGAGCAATAACTGAAAGTGATGTTGCTCTTGCTAACTCTAGTAAAGGTTTTATTATAGGTTTTAATGTTCGTGCATTACCTCATGCAAGAGATGCTGCAAAAAGAGAAGGTGTCGATATAAAGTATTATTCAATAATATATGAGCTAATAGATGATGTTAAAAATCTATTGTCTGGATTGTTAAAACCTGATGTTACAGAGAAAATAACAGGAAATGTTGAAATTAGAGAGGTGTTTAACATCTCTAAGATAGGAAATATTGCCGGATGTATGGTTAAAGACGGCTTTGTATCAAGAAATTCTAAAATTAGATTATTGAGAGATAATGTAGTAATTCACAATGGTGTTTTAGCAAGCTTAAAGAGATTTAAAGATGAAGTAAAAGATGTCAAAAGTGGATTTGAGTGCGGACTTATGATAGAAAATTATTCAGATATAAAAATAGGCGATATAATTGAAGCCTATGAAGAGATCAAGACAGAAAGAAACCTGTAAAAAATAAATTTATTTATGAGTAAGGAAATGTCTTCTCAAAGACAATTGCGATTTAGCGAATTAATTAGATCGTTAATTAGTGAGTGTTTTCTAGTTGAAGATTTTTATAACTTAAGCTTTGAAATTAAATCTATAACTGTTTCATTTGTTAAAATGAGTAAAGATTTAAGAATTGCTAATGTTTATTTAATGCCATTAGGAGGAGAAAATAAGAATAATACTATTAAGGAGTTAAATAATCAAAAACATATTTTTCAAAAATATTTATCTAAAGCAAAATTGAATTCTAAATTTACTCCAAAAGTTAATTTTTACCTAGATGATTCCTTCGATGAGGCAGAAAAAATAGAAAAACTTCTTTTAAATAAAAATGTAGCAAGAGATTTAGATGGATGAAGTAGCGCAAGGATGGATAAATTTATACAAACCTGTTGGAATAAGTTCTTTCTCAGCTATTTATAAAATAAAGAAAAAATTTAATATTAAAAAAATAGGTCATGCTGGAACATTAGATCCAAGCGCTGAAGGAGTTCTTCCAATTGCCATAAATAAAACAACTAAATTAATTCCATTTGTAAGCATCAACTCAAAAAAATATAATTTTAAAGTTAAATGGGGTGAACAAACTTCTACTGATGACTCAGAAGGTGAAATAATAAATTATAGTAATAAAATTCCAAAAAAAGATGAAATAGATAAAATAATAAATTTTTTTTTAGGCTATACTGAGCAATTACCGCCAAAAGCTTCAGCTATTAAAGTAAATGGAAAAAGAGCTTATGCTATCTTACGTGATAAAAAACAATTTTCATTAGAGACAAAAAAAGTCTTTTTAAAATCAATCTCTCATCTCAGTTCTTATAAAGATACATCTAATTTTTTAATTGAGTGTGGAAAAGGTTTTTATGTAAGAAGTCTTGCAAGAGATATAGCACTTAAATTAAAGACTTTTGGTCATGTTATTAAGCTTAAAAGGACAAAAGTAGGTAATTTTAATGAAAAAACATCAATTTTGCTGGACGATCTATTAAAAATAGGGCAAAGCGAATTCGAATTTAATTTTATTCACTCTTCAATCTCTATGCTGGACGACATCTTGGCTTATGAAATTGAAGAAAAGAAAGATTTAGATGATCTTTCTTTAGGTAAATCAATTTTTATTAATAAGAATAAATTAATAAAAAAACCATTAAATTCAGATAAAAAAGAATTAGTTTTTTTATCTAATAAGGGAAAAATTATTTCCTTTGGCAAATTAAGTGAAGATTTGTTTAAACCAAATAAAGTTTTAACATAGGAGAAATGATGTCGATTAAAAAAATAGTAAAAAAAGATTTAATTAGTAAATTTTCAATAAATGAAAAAGATACTGGTTCTGCAGAAGTTCAGATTGCAATTTTAACAGAAAGAATTAAAAATTTGATTAATCATTTTAAAAATCATAATCATGATAATCATTCAAAGAGAGGACTTGTATCTTTAGTTAATAATAGAAAAAAATTACTATCCTATCTTTCAAAAAAAGATAATGAAAAGTACCTTAAGTTAATTAAAGAACTAAATATTAGAGGTTAGTTTAAGTTGAAAGAGAAAAGAGAAAAATGATGTTTGATGTAAAAAAAGTAGAATTAGAATGGGCAGGAAAAAAATTAATAATTGAAACTGGTAAAATCGCAAGACAAGCTGATGCATCAGTAATTGTGACTTATGGAGGAACAACTGTAATGACAAATGTTGTTGCTGCTAAAAATGTAAAACCAGATATGGACTTCTTCCCTTTAACAGTAAATTATCAGGAAAAGTTTTACTCAGTTGGAAAAATACCTGGAGGTTTTTTTAAAAGAGAAGCAAGACCAACTGAGAAAGAAACATTAATTTGCAGATTAATTGATAGACCAATAAGACCATTATTTCATAAAGATTTTAAGAATGAAACCCAAGTAACCTGTACTGTTTTATCTCATGATCAGGAAAATGATTCGGATATTGTTGCGATGATTGCAACTAGTGCTGCAGTAACCTTATCTGGTTTGCCATTTATGGGTCCTTTAGGTGCAGCAAAAATAGGCTTAATAGATGAGAAACTTATAGTTAATCCCACTATACAAGAAATTAAAAATTCAAAGCTAGATTTAGTCGTTGCAGGAACTAAAAATGGTGTTCTCATGGTTGAGTCAGAAGCACATCAATTAAGTGAAGAAAAAATGCTAGAAGCAGTTGTTTTAGGCCAAGAGTCTTATTTAAATGTAATTGAGGCAATAATATCTTTGGCAAAAAAGGCTGCAAAAGAACCATGGGATATACCAGAAAAAGACAGTGAAATTGTAGATCTTCCTAAGTTAATTGCGAATGAATATTCAGGTAAATTTAATGATGCGTATAAATTAACAGAAAAACAAAAACGTGTAGAAAAACTTAATGAAATTAAGCTTGAGATAGAAGAAAAGTACTTAAGCGATACTCTTACTGCCGTGATTGTTTCAGATGCTATAAAGTCAGTTGAAAAAGATATTGTAAGAAGTGAGCTTCTTAAAACTGGCAACAGAATTGATGGTCGTGATACTAAAACAGTAAGACCTATTGTATGTGAAACTAGTGTATTAAATCGTACTCACGGATCTGCATTATTTACTCGAGGAGAAACCCAGGCTTTAGTTGTTACAACTTTAGGAACTGGTATGGATGAACAAAGAATTGATGCTATTGAAGGAGAATATAAAGAAAATTTTATGCTACATTATAATTTTCCACCATATTCTGTTGGAGAGGTTGGAAGAGTTGGTTCTACAAGTAGAAGAGAGATTGGTCATGGCAAACTAGCATGGAGGGCAATTCATCCAATGTTACCAACAAATGATAAATTCCCTTATACTTATAGGGTTGTATCGGAGATAACTGAATCAAATGGTTCAAGTTCCATGGCAACAGTCTGCGGAACTTCAATGTCTTTAATGGATGCAGGTGTTCCGCTTGAAAAACCAATTGCTGGTATTGCTATGGGTTTAATTAAAGAAAATGATGATTATGTTGTTTTATCAGACATTCTTGGAGATGAAGATCATTTAGGTGATATGGATTTTAAAGTTGCTGGAACTAAAGATGGAATAACATCATTACAAATGGATATTAAAATTACCAGCATTACGTCAGCTATTATGAAAGAAGCTCTTGAGCAAGCTAAAGATGGAAGAATTCATATTTTAGGCGAAATGGCAAAGGCAATTGAAAAACCAAAAGAAAAAATTTCAGATTATGCGCCAACAATTACTACATTTCATGTGCACAAAGATAAAATTAGAGAAGTTATCGGAAAAGGTGGTGCGGTAATTAGAGAAATTAGTGAAACTACAGGAGCTAAAATTGAAATTAATGATGAAGGTTTAGTAAGTGTTGCGGCTGTCGATGGAAAATCAGGAAATGATGCGATAGAATGGATTAAAGGTATTGTAGAAGAGCCAGAGATTGGAAAAATTTATGAAGGTAAGGTTGTAAAAATTATGGATTTTGGTGCTTTTGTTAATTTTATGGGCTCAAAAGATGGCTTAGTTCATATTAGTCAGCTTAAGAATGAAAGAGTAGAAAAAGTTAGTGATGTCATTAATGAAGGTGATGTTGTCAAAGTAAAAGTTTTAGATGTAGATGGAAGAGGAAAAGTTAAGCTTTCAATGAAAGAAGTTGAGGCTGAATAGTAATTTTATTTTACCAAAAATAATTGGTCATAGAGGGGTAAAAGACTTAAAACCTGAAAATACATTAGAATCTATTTCAAAAGCTTTTGATCTTGGTCTTGAATGTGTAGAAATAGATGTAAAAATTAGTAAGGATAATATCCCTCTTTTACTTCACGATGATACTTTAGATAGAACTACAAATGGCTCTGGATTGGTTTGTGATTTTAAATTTGATGAAATAAGTCAATTTGATGCTGGTTATTATTTTTATAATTCAAAAACAGAAGTAAAAGTTCCAAGCTTATGTAGTGTTTTAAATTTAGTTAAAAAAAATAAAAAATATCTAAATATTGAGCTAAAACCAAATAAAAATTATGAAGATATAAATGTTCAAAAAGTATTAAGAGAAATTAAAAAAGCTTCATATGAAAAAATTTTTTTTTCAAGTTTTGATCTTTTAAGTTGTGTAAGTTTAAAAAAAAATTCTCCAGATTTATTTTGTGGTTTTTTAAATGATGATTTTAATAAAATTAATATTAACGATACTATTGATATTTGTAAAAAATATAATTTTTTTAGTTGTGGTATTAATTTAAATGTTTTTTCCAAATCTATCGTAAATAAATTTGTGGAAAATGAAATTCAAGTAACGGTTTATGCTGATAATAATATTACAAAAGCTCAAGCTATTAACTTATGGAACAGCAAAGTTACCAGTATATTTGTAGACGATCCAAGTGAATTTTTTTAATTTTTTGGCATTCCAATAATACTAAAACCACAGTCAACATAATGAATCTCTCCAGTTATTGCTGAAGATAAATCACTCACTAAAAATAATGCAGAATTTCCTAACTCTTCTAGATCTACATTTCTTTTTAAGGAAGAATTCTTACTTGTATAATTAAAAACATCTCTGGCATTTGCAATTGCTGCACCAGCAAGTGTTCTCATTGGTCCTGCAGAAATTGCATTAACTCTTACATTTTGATCACCCAAATCAACACTTAAATATTTAACACTTGTCTCAAGAGCTGCCTTAGCTATTCCCATGACATTATAATTAGGCATAACTTTATTTGCTCCATGAAAACTTAATGTAACTAAACTCCCCCCAAAATTCATTATAGGCTGAAATAATTTTGCTATCCTTGTAAAGGAGTAGCAAGATATAGAAAGACTATTTATAAAATTATCTTTTGAAGTATCTATATAACGACCATTCAATTCATTTTTATCAGAGAAAGCTACTGCATGAATAATAAAATCAATTTTGCCAAAATAATCTTTAATCTGACTTACTGTATTTTGTAAATGATCTTCGTTATTTACATCACATTCAATTAGCATATTTGAATTAATTTTATTTGCTAGAGGTTTAACCCTTTTTAATAATGTGTTATTTTGATATGTAATTGCAAGTTCAGCACCATTTGCATGTAATTTTTTAGCTATTCCCCAAGCTATTGAGTGATCATTAGCGATTCCAATTATAATACCTTTTTTGCCTTTAATCATTATACTTTGAAATTAATAGTGTTGCATTTGTGCCACCAAAGCCAAAACTATTTGAAAGAATATTTTCAATATTTTCATTTTGTTCAGTTTCTAAAAGAATGTTGTGATTATTTGCTTTATCATCTAATGAGTTTATGTTTGCTGAGCCACTTAAAAAGTTATTATTCATCATCAAAAGACAATATATTGCTTCATGAACACCAGTGGCACCTAAAGAATGACCTGTTAAAGATTTAGTAGAACTAATTTTAGGAATATTTTCTCCAAATACTTTTTTAATTGCTTCTAATTCTTTTAAATCTCCTATTATAGTACTTGTTCCATGTGAATTTATATAATCAACTTTTCCTTTGATATTTTTTATTGCCAATTTCATACATCTTTGAGCACCTTCACCAGATGGTTGAACCATATCATAGCCGTCAGAAGTAGCGCCATAACCAGTAATTTCCCCATATATTTTAGCTCCTCTTGCTTTTGCATGACTAAGCTCTTCAAGTACTAAAGTTCCACCACCACCAGAGATAACAAAGCCATCTCTTTCAGCATCATATGCTCTGGATGCGATAGCAGGATTATGATTATACTTTGATGAAAGAGCACCCATTGCATCAAATAGTATTGATAAAGTCCAATGTAATTCTTCACCACCTCCTGCAAATATTATATTTTGTTTGCCAATTTGGATAAGCTCATAAGCGTTTCCAATACAATGAGAACTTGTTGAACAAGCAGAGGTAATTGAATAATTTACTCCTTTGATTTTAAATGGTGTAGCTAAAGTTGCAGAATTTGTACTAGACATACTTCTTGGCACCATAAAAGGTCCAACTTTTTTAGATCCATTATTTTTCCCCAACTCAGATGCTTTATATAAATTCATAGTTGATGGGCCGCCAGAGCCAACTATTATGCCAGTCATTTCATTTGATACATCTTTCTCATCTAATCCAGAATCCTCAATAGCATTTTTCATAGCTATATAATTAAATGCTGCTCCATCACCCATAAAACGCAAAAAACGACGGTCAATATTTTCTTCCAAATTTATATCTGGTTTACCATGTACAAGACTTCTAAATGAAAATTCTTCATATTCAGGAGCAGAAGATATTCCAGAATTTAGATTTTTCAAATTATTAGAAACAGTTTCAGAATCATTTCCAATGCATGAAATTATACCTAGGCCAGTTATTACAACTCTTTTCATTATGATTTATTTTCAGATTGAAAAAGCCCAACCTTCATATCTTTAGCCTCATATATAGGCTTTCCATCTGCTTTAAGAATACCATCTGCAACACCTAAAATTAATTTTCTAAGAATTAGTCTTTTTAAAGAAATATGGTAAGTGACTTTTTTTACTTTATCTAAAATTTGTCCTGTAAATTTTACTTCACCAACTCCCAACGCCCTTCCTTTGCCTGGTTGTTGCAACCAACCAAGATAAAAACCAACTAATTGCCACATTGCATCTAAGCCTAAACATCCAGGCATTACAGGGTCTCCTTTGAAATGACACTTAAAAAACCATAAATCAGGTTTTATATCCAATTCTGCAACAATTTCTCCTTTTTCATATAAGCCACCTTTGTCATTAATATTTGTAATTCTATCAAACATTAGCATTGGTGGTAAAGGTAATTGGGCATTACCTTTTCCAAACAAATTACCATTTGCACAATCAATGAGTTGTTCGTATGAAAAAGAATTTTGTTTCATAATGATATTAAATAAGTTCTTAAATGATAATATGGTATAAGTTAACTATTATTTAGCTCACAATTAACATTATTTTTTACGTTAATATTATTGATATTTAAGTTAGCAGTATTAATTAATGTTAAAATATTATTTTCATCTTTAGTTTTCAATAAAGTATTTATTGTTTTCTGAGCAGTTACTAATCCAGCAATGCCAGCACATATACTTGAAATTCCTACAGTCTCACATCTGGCTAAATCCACATCTTCTTTATTTGGAAATAAACAATTTAAACAAACATGATTACTTTTATTATTAAAAAGGCATATTTGAATATTGTAATTAATTGCTGATGAAAAAATATATCTTAATGAGTTTTGTAAACAAAATTTATTAATTATTTTTGAAGTATACCAATCATCAGTTGTGTCTATTATTATATCTGAACCCAATAATAAATTTAAATTTTCTTTTTTTATATATTGTGAGTAAGCAGTTATATTAGAGTTTGGGTTTGTTTTTAATAATTTCTCTTTTGCTATTAAAGTTTTATATTGCCCTAAATCCTCTAAATTATATAATATTTGTCTACCCAAGTTACTTTTTTCAATAATATCACCATCAAAAAAAATTAGATTTTTAATACCAGATGAAACTAAATATTGAGAAAGCGGACAACCAATACCTCCAATTCCAACTATGGTTATTTTAGCTTTATTTAATTTTAAAATATTTTCTTCATTAAAATTTTTTAAAATAAATTGTCTTGAAAATATTTCATATTCTAAATCTGAATAAGTCATTATTAATATTTATAGCCTGTATGAATTGAAACAATACCATCAAATAAATCTATAAATTTTACTGATTTAAAACCTGCAGACTCCATTCTTGCTTTCAGATCTTCTTGTTTTGGAAACATATCAATACTTTCATTAAGATAATTATATGCTTTACGATTATTAGAAAATATTTTTCCAATAACAGGAATTATATTTGATTTATAATATGAATAAATATTAGAAATAAAAAAAGAACTCGGTTGACTAAATTCAAGACAATAATATTGTCCTCCAGGTTTTAATATTCTAAAAGCCTCTTTAAATGATTTGTCAATGTTTGTTATGTTTCTTAAGCAAAATGATATAAGATATTTATCATAACTATTATTAGCAAAACTTAAATTTTCAGCATTTTGTTGATAGAAGCGTACATTGCCTTTTTTTATACGGCTTTTTCCTTGCTCAATCATTTTCTTATTCAGATCTACAATATCTATTTTTGCATTAAAATATTTTTTTTGAATTTCTAAAACTAAATCTCCTGATCCTGATCCTACATCAATAATTTTATCAGCATAAGAAGGATTCACTATATCTATAAATGTTTTTTTCCACAGCCTATGAGCTCCAAAACTCATTACATCATTCATTAAATCATAATTAAATGCCACATCTGAAAATACTTTTTGAACTAATTTTGTTTTTTCTTTAGGTGTTACTTTTATATAACCAAAATTTGATAATTTAATCATTTTATGCCTGAATTACCTGAAGTTGAAACTACTGTTAAGAGTTTAAATATATTAAAAAATAAAAAAGTCACCAATGTTGATATTCATTCAAAAAAACTCAGGTATTTAGTACCTCATTTAGAATTAAAAAAATTCATAAAATATAAAATTATAAACCTTAGAAGGATTGCAAAGTATGTGATTATAGATTTTGATAATTCTAGAAGTTTGATTGTTCATTTAGGTATGTCAGGCAGGTTAAAAATAATGAAAGTTAAAATGCCGATAAAAAAACATGATCATCTGGTCTTAAAATTTAATAATCTTCAATTAATCTATAATGATCCTAGAAGATTTGGTTTTGTTGATACAGTTGAGTCAGATAAAATAAAAAATATTAGCTATATTAATAAACTTGGAATAGATGCTTTGGATAGAAATCTCTCCGTTGAATATTTATACAAAAAGTTTTATAAATCTGAGGTATTAATCAAGCAGCTTTTACTAAATCAATATATAGTAGCAGGTATAGGTAATATTTATGCTTGTGAAATTCTTTATGATGCAAAAATTTCACCATTAAGAAAAGGTAATAGTTTAAAAAGGTCCCAGATTGGTACAATTGTAAATTCAACAAAAAAAATATTAAGAAAAGCAATTAAATTTGGAGGATCATCTATTAATGATTATGTATCTCCTGATGGAACACTTGGTAATTTTCAGAATAATTTTAAAGTTTATGGACGCGAAGGGCAAAAAATTAAAGGATGTGAGATAAAAAAAGAGGTTTTATATGGAAGGTCTACCTTTTTTTGTCCTAAGATACAAAAATGATTTAAATATTAAAGTTGACTTTAAATATATTAAATTTATACGATTTTTATAGATGGCTAATCATAAATCTGCAAAAAAAAGATCAATACAATCTAAAGTTAAGAATACTGTTAATGCTCAATATTTAACAAAAATCAGATCTACTCTTAATAAGTTCAATGATTCTCTAAAAAATAGTAAATCTGATGAGGCTTCTAAGTCTTTAAGTGATGTAAACTCAATTATGGCAAAAGCTGTAAAAAAAGGCATTTTAAAAAAACAATATATGGCTAGAAAGTTATCCTCGTTATCAAATCAATTTAAAAAAAAATAAATTTTTTTCTAATTTTTTCACTTTTATTCTTGATAAAAATACGTAAAGAGTATTGATTATCTTTATTATAATTGGTGATTATAATTATTGAAAGTTTTACGGGTTTGATTTTTTTACGTAGAATTTAATTTTAAAAAAATCGATTACTATTAGGGGGCTAATGAGCAAAACTTTTGATTTATCTGATGAAAAAAATTGGCTCTCTCTAAAAAAAGATTTAAAAAATTCTGTTGGTGAAAGAGCATTTAATAATTGGATAAAACATTTAAATTTTGTATCTTTTGATAATACTACTATATCTTTTTCATTACCAACAAAATTTTTAAGAGATTGGATATTAAATAATTACTCTGATAAAATTAAAAATGAATCAAAAAAATATATAAATAATATTGAAGCAATTAAGTTTGTTGTAAAGCCTGCAGGAGGAAGAATTGTCCCCGGTACAGCCCGCACTATAAAAAAAACTGATAATCAATGGAAATCAACATTAGATATTAGATCAAACCAACAATCTTCTTATCCGAATGAGTTTGGAGCACCACTTGATCCTAGGTTTACCTTTGATAATTTTGTAGTTGGAAAACCTAATGAACTAGCTTTTGCTGCATCACAAAGAGTTGCTGAAGCAAGTACTGTTTCTTTTAATCCATTATTTTTATATGGCGGTGTTGGATTAGGAAAAACTCACCTAATGCATGCAATTGGTTGGAAAATTAAAGAATTGCAACCTGACAGAAAAGTAATTTATTTATCTGCTGAAAAATTTATGTACCAATTTGTAAGAGCACTTCGGTATAAAGATACATCGGCCTTTAAAGAGCAATTTAGATCGATTGATGTATTAATGATAGATGATGTTCAGTTTATAAGTGGAAAAGATAATACTCAAGAGGAATTTTTCCATACATTTAATGCTTTAATTGAACAAAACAAACAAATAGTAATATCTGCTGATAAATCACCATCTGATCTAGATGGTGTTCAAGATAGATTGAAATCAAGACTTGGATGTGGACTTGTAGCAGATATTCATCCCACAACTTATGAATTAAGATTAGGAATCTTGATTGAAAAAGCACAAAAAAGAGGAGTTGAAATTCCATCTAAGGTTTTAGAATTCTTATCACACAGAATAATCTCCAATGTTAGAGAGATGGAAGGGGCCTTGAATAGACTAGTCGCTCATGCAACACTTGTTGGTACAGAAATAAGCGTTGAAACTGCCCAAACTGTTTTGCAAGATTTGCTTAAATCTTCAAATAAAAAAATTACTATAGAAGAAATTCAAAAAAAAGTTGCAGAGCATTTTAATATAAGAATAACAGATATGCATTCTCCAAGAAGGTCTAGATCAGTAGCACGACCTAGACAAATAGCAATGTATCTAGCTAAATCTATTACATCTAGATCTTTGCCAGAAATAGGACGTAAATTTGGAGGCAGAGACCATACTACAGTAATGCATGCAGTCAAAAAAATTGAGGAATTAAAACTCCAAGATGTTAATTTCAATGAAGATATTGAGTTGTTAAAAAGACTTATAGATTCTTAAGTTAAACTTCTTTATATTTTAAAATATGAAATTTTTAGTTACAAAACCTGTTATATACAAGGCTCTCTCGCATTTACAAAGTATAGTAAATAAAAAAAACACACTCCCTATATTGTCAAATATTCTAATAGAGGCGGTTGAAAATTCTCTTACTTTATCTTCAACTGATATGGATATTTCAATAAAAGAAAAAATTAATTGTAATGTAATTGAATCAGGTTCAACAACTTTAAATGCTCAAATTATTTTTGATATAATTAAAAAATTGCCTGATAATAATGAAGTCGAGTTTATTTCAAATGAAAGCAAAATTCTTACAATTAGATCAAGCGTTTCTAAATTTTCTTTACCCTGTCTGCCTAAAGATGAATTTCCAATAATAGATACTAAGGCTGAAGGTACCAAAATTAAAATCAAATCTCAAACAATATTTAATTTAATAAGTAAAACTAAGTTTGCTATATCTAATGAAGAAACAAGATATTTTTTAAATGGATTATACTTTAATATTTCTTCAAATGAAAAGCTTAGCACTTTAACTTTTGTTGGCACAGATGGACACAGATTAGCAACATCTAGCTCTTCAGTTGATGTTTTTTTAACAGAATTACCTGGTGTGATTATACCAAAAAAAACTATAAATGAATTATCAAAACTTTTATCAGAAAATATATCTGATATTGAAATTGATATATCAAAAAATAGGATAATTTTTTACATAGAAAACTTGATCTTAATTTCAAAATTAATTGATGGAAACTTTCCAGATTATAATAGAGTAATACCAAAAGATAACAAAAATCATCTCACAATTAATAGGGTAAATTTGTTATCAGCTGTTGATAGGGTAAGCACTATTGCAAATGAAAAATCTCCATCAATAAAATTTAAAATTTTAAAAAATTTAATAAATTTAAGTACTATAAATACTGAGAATAGTAGTGCTACCGAAGATATACAAGCTAATTATGATGGAGAGGAATTAGAAATTGGTTTTAATTCAAGATATATTATGGATATTTTAGAAAATCTTGAGGAAGAGGAAATAAAACTATCTTTCAGTGATAACTCAACACCAATGCTTGTCCAAGAAAAAACAAATTCAGATAATTTATTTGTTTTAATGCCAATGAGAGTTTAATATTTGGGTTTTTATAAGAATATTAATCTAATTAATTTTAGAAATTTTGATAATTTATCATTAGAATTTACACAAAATTGTAATGTTTTTTATGGAAAAAATGGCTCTGGCAAAACTAATTTATTAGAAGCGATTTCACTTTTTTCAAAAGGAAGAGGATTTAGAAAAGATAAAATATCCAACATGATAAAAACACAAACTAAAAAATTTATTATTAGTTCAAATTTTCAAAATAATGAAATAATTTATAATTTTAGAAATGAGTCTCAAAAAATTAATGATAATATAAAAAAAATATTCACGGTTAATTGTGATAAAACAAAAGAAACTCATGAAAATATTTATCCTTTAACACCTTTTTTATTTTTTTCCCCAGAAACAGAAAGGTTGTTTATTTCTTCGCCTTTAAATAGAAGAAATTTTATAGATCAATTAATTTTTACTTATACAAAGGGCTATAATAAAATAATCAACGAATATAATAAATTTATTAAAGAGCGGTCTAAAATACTATTAAATAATACTAGTGATGAGATATGGTTATATGAATTAGAGAAAAAAATTTCTGAATTGGGTTTGAAAATATATTTACTTAGAAACAAACAATTAGAAGTTTTAATAGAAAATTTAAATTTTTATTTAAATACATATAAATTACCTTTCAAAATTAATGCTGAAATTAATGATAAGTTTTATAGAAAAGAATTAAATCAAGAATATTTTGAACAAAAACTAAAAAAAAATAGATTAATTGATTCTCAAATTGGAGGTTCAAAAATAGGCCCTCACAAAACCGATTATGTTTTTTTTGTAAATGATGATTTTTATATTTCTCAATTATCAACAGGGCAACAAAAAACAATAATACTTTTATTATTTTTGTCTCATTGCAAATTTTTAGTTAAAAATAAGGAAAAAAGCCCTATTATATTACTAGATGAAGTGTGTTCACATTTAGATGAAATAAACAGACATATACTATTGAACTTGATAGAGTCATTTAATTTACAGATATTTATGACAGGAACTAATAAAAATTTATTTTCTTTTTTATCAACAAATACAAACTTTTGTAATATAACAAATTAATGAGCACTGAAAAATATTCGTCAGAATCGATAAAAATATTAAAAGGCCTTGAAGCTGTTAGAAAAAGGCCAGGTATGTACATAGGAGATACTGATGATGGGTCTGGACTTCACCAAATGATTTATGAAGTTGTGGATAATTCTATAGATGAGGCTCTTGCAGGCTTTTGTGATAGAATTGAAGTTCATCTTAATTCTGATGGCACGATTACTGTTGAAGATAACGGAAGAGGAATACCGGTGGATGTTCATAAATCCGAAGGCGTTTCTGCTGCTCAGTTAATTATGACAGAATTACATGCAGGAGGTAAATTTGATCAAAATAGTTATAAAGTTTCAGGAGGTTTACACGGTGTAGGCGTTTCAGTAGTTAATGCATTGTCTGAATGTCTTGAATTAATTATAAATAGAGATGGAAAAATATACAGAATTATTTTTGAAAATGGTTCTGTTAAAAATAAATTAGAAATTATTGGAGACTCCAAACAAAATGAAAAATCATATCATACCGGAACTAGTATTACATTTCTTCCGTCAATTAAAACTTTTAAAAATATTGATTTTAATTTTAGTATTATCGAGAAAAGATTAAGAGAATTAGCTTTTTTAAATACAGGCGTAAATATAATATTAAAAGATAAAAGATCTTCAGAAATAAAAGAATTAAATTTTAAATATGAAGGTGGAATTAATGAATATGTTCAGTTCTTAAATAAGGGAAAAAATACAATTATTAACAATCCAATATTTTTTAAAGCTGATAAAAATAATGTAAATGTAGAGTGTTCTTTACAGTGGACCGATAGCTATCATGAAAATACGTTATGTTTTACCAACAATATTATTCAAAGAGATGGTGGAACACATCTAGCGGGTTTTAGGGGGGCATTAACAAGAAGTATTGTAAATTATATCAATAGCAATTCAAAAGTTTCTGTTAATGTTACAGGTGATGATGCCAGAGAAGGGCTTACTTGTATAATATCTGTAAAATTACCTGATCCAAAGTTTTCAAGTCAGACTAAAGATAAATTAGTATCATCAGAAGTGCGACCTGTTGTCGAGTCAGTTAGTTTGGCGAAGTTAGAACAATGGATTGAAGAAAATCCTAATGAAATTAGGAAAGTCATTGATAAGATTGTTGAAGCATCCAATGCTCGAGAAGCAGCCAGAAAAGCTCGTGAACTAACTAGAAGAAAAACAGGGTTAGAGAGTTCATCTTTACCGGGTAAGCTTGCTGATTGTCAGGAAAAAAATCCTGAATTATCTGAGTTGTTTATTGTTGAAGGAGATTCGGCAGGTGGATCTGCCAAGCAGGGCAGAGATAGAAAAAATCAAGCTATTTTACCTCTACGAGGGAAAATTCTTAATGTTGAAAGAGCAAATCAAAAACAAATTTTAACAAGTAATGAAATTGGGGTTTTAATTACTGCAATTGGTGCAGGTGTAGGCAATCCATCTGGAAATGAAATTACAGATAAAGAAGAAGGCAAATTTGATATAGATAAAATGAGATATCATAAAATAATTATTATGACGGATGCAGATGTAGATGGAAGTCATATTAGAACTTTATTGTTAACATTTTTTTATAGACATATGCGTCCTTTGATAGAGAGTGGGAGATTGTATATTGCTCAACCTCCTTTATTTAGATCTAAAAAAGGGAATGCAATACAATATATTAAAGACGAGAATGATATGGAACAACATCTTATAAATGAGGGTTCTAAAAAACTTATTTATGAAGTGCCATTAAATAAAAATGAAGTTACTCAAATAACCAACCTCGAATTAGTTAAGTTATTAAATTTATCTAAAAATGTTCAAAAATTAGTTGATAGGTTGACCAGAAGAATTGAAAATAAGTTAGTGGTTGAACAAGCGGCAGTTATTGCGGCATTAAAGGTTGATTCTTATAATGATCCTGATTTTGGAAAAGAGATAGCAAAATATTTAGAATTACGGTTAAATACTATTGAGCCGAAATTATGGAAAGTAAATTTTGAAAATAATTCATTAAATGTTATTTATCTGTATAGAGGTATTAAAAAGAATTATATTATTAATAGTGATTTTTTACATACTCCTGAAACAAAATCATTAAATGAACTTAGAAAGCCTTTAATGGAAAGTTTTGGTTTATTAAAAAATGGGTCAGCCGGCGTTTTAAAGCATGGTGAGAATGAATATAAAATTAATGGACCAGTTGATTTAATTGAAAGAGTTATAAATATTGGTAAACAAGGTCTGCAAATTAATCGATATAAAGGCTTAGGAGAAATGAATCCTGATCAATTATGGGAGACGACACTAGATAAAAATTATAGATCTTTATTATTGGTTAAATTAGATGAGGTTGATCAGGCTAACTCAGTATTTGAAACTTTAATGGGAGATATTACAGAAGGCAGAAAAAATTTTATTCAAGAAAATTCTCTAAAAGTCGCAAATTTAGATATTTAGTTAAATATTAGTGAATACTGTTTTATTAACAAATCTTATAAAAATAAGATGGTTAGCTATTTTAGGTCAACTTATAACCTTATTAACTATAAATTTTGCTTTAAATTTTTCTATTCCTTTAACAAAGTGTTTAATAATTGTTTTTTTATCTATAATAATTAATTTTTTTTCTTACTATATTCAAAAAGGCAATTCTACCTTAAGTGAAAAAAAAACTTTTCTATTTTTAATGTTTGATATCTCACAACTAGTTGGTTTATTGTTTTTAACAGGAGGAATATTTAACCCTTTTATAATATTAATACTTGCGCCAATTATTATTTCAGCTTCTTATTTGTCAGCACTTTGGACAATTTTACTTTCTTTATATTCAATTTTACTAATTTTAATTATTAATTTTAATTTTGTTCCTTTGAATTGGGAACAAAATTTTATAACTCCCTCAATATATAATTTTGGAATATTAGTAGCACTTATAATAACAATAATATTTATAGCTATATATGCATATTTATTTGCAAGTTCTTCAAGAAAAATTTCAAAGGCTTTATCAGAAACTGAAATAAAATTATCTAATCAAAAAAAAACCACAGAAGTTGCATATCTAAATGCTGCAGCAGTACATGAACTAAGCACACCATTAAATACTATTTTTCTTGTTTTAAATGATTTCCTTAAAGAAAAAGTTTTTGAAAATAATACAATTTTAATGAAAGATATTGAATTACTTAAATCTGAAGCAGAAAGATGTAAAGAAATTCTTTTCAAATTATCACAAAATCCTCAAAAATTAAAAGATGATTTTTTTCAAAAAATTAGAATCATAGATCTTATTAAATTAAATTTTGATAAATTTAATGATAAAAAAAAATTGAATTTTTTTTATGATGATTTTAGCAAAGAAAAAAAAATTTATTTCAAAGATGAAATAAATTATGCTATAGGTAATATTATACAAAACTCAATACTTTATTCAAAATCTCAGATAAATGTTTTTCTTAAAATTGATGCAAATGATTTTTCTATTAAGATTGAGGATGATGGAAATGGTTTTTCAAAAGATGTATTAGATAAGTTAGGAGAGCCATATATATCTAAAAATAACGAAGGTATGGGTTTAGGGATCTTTATCGCAAAAAATTTAATAGAGAATATGAAAGGAAGTATTGTTTTTTATAATTCTATCCATAATAGTGCTGTTGTTGAAATTAAATTTGATAAAACTATTTTAATATAATGCCAAAAAAATTAATTATAGTAGATGATGATACGCCTTTTAGAGAAAGGTTAGGCAGATCAATGGAAAAAAAAGGTTTTTTTGTTGAAACTTTTGCTAGTTACTCAGATTGCCTTAATCGATGCTTTGAGGAAAGTTTTGATTTTGCCGTAGTTGATATGAGACTTGAAGATGGGTCAGGATTAGAACTAATTAAGAAATTAAAAGAGGTATCTCCAAATACTAAGTCATTGTTATTAACTGGTTATGGTAATATTGCTACTGCTGTAGCTGCTATTAAAACAGGCGCTATCGATTATTTGCCTAAACCTGCAGAAATAGATCAAATTTATGATGCTCTTACAAATTCTGAAGAGATTTTACCTCCTCCTCCTGAAAATCCTATGACTGCAGATAGAATTAGATGGGAACATATCCAAAGAGTGTTTATACTATGTAAAAGAAATGTGTCAGAAACAGCAAGAAGATTGCGAATGCACAGAAGGACCTTACAAAGAATATTAAATAAGCATGCCCCAAGAGAATAAAATTAATCTTTCAATTATTATTCCCGTATATAATGAAGAGAATTATCTTAAATCTCTTTTTGCAGATATTAAAAGGTATTTTAATGAGAAAAAAGTTGAGGTTATAGTAGTAAATGATGGCTCAAATGATAACTCAAAACAGATATTAGAAGATTTAAAAAAATCTGATTTTAAATTTGGTTATAAGCTTATTAATTTAAATAAAAATTTTGGGAAAGGTTATGCCATTAAAGAAGGTGCAAAAAGTTCTTTAGGTGAATATATATTATTGCAGGATGCTGACCTTGAGTTGGATTTAAAAGATTCTAGAGAAATTTATGAAACTATTTATAAAGATGAAAGTATAGATTGTATTTTTGGAAGTAGGTACATGTCTGGTAAATTAAAAAAACATAGTTATTTTATCAATGAACTCATAGGAAAATTTAATACTTTGATTTTTAATTTATTATTTGGTCAATCTTTGTCAGATATTCATTGTGGCTTGAAAATTTTTAGTAGAGAAGTTTATAATAAAATTAATCTTACTGTAAATGATTTTGGTTTAGAGATTGATATTGCATCACAAATTATAAAAAATAATTATTTTATTTATGAAGTTGGGGTATCATATTTTTCTAGAACGGTTAAAGCAGGAAAAAAAATCACATGGATTGATGGTTTAAAATCTTACTATTATTTATTCAAAGTAAGGTTTCTAGATAATCCGACATCTACATTAATTTCAATAATAGTTTCTTCATCATACATGGCTTTTGTTGGATCATACTTTGGTATGGGGAAAGGAAATATAATATTTATAATCGTATTTTTTTTAGTAGGCATGATTATAGGTTTAAATACAAAGATTATTTCAGGCTTATCAATTTTTTTATTTATTTATATAGGTTCATTATTTGGTAATGGTCAAGGCAAGGTTCTATCAGTATTAATTTTTTTTATTTTTGGAATTTATATAGTAAAAAAAATTAGAAAAATAGTGCGTAAGAATTATTCAAAATTTATTAATTTATTTTAATTCTATTTAAACTTATACATAATGCTATAATATAGAAAGTAAGAACACCATTCCAATTTTTAATTAAACTTCCAGTTGACATAATAGGCCAGAATAATATTATCATGCAAGCAATTGCAATATAATTAAAAATCTTTTGATTTTTTCCATATATAATTAAGTTAAAAATACTAAATATTAGTAAAAAGAATGAGATAAAAGTAATTATGCCCCCCTCAGATATCCACTGAATGTAAATATTGTGAGGGTGTGAGGCACAATCATAATTTAACATTATGCTTTTATATTTGTTATTATTTATACAACTTATCTCATAATTGCTAATGCCAACACCTGTTAAAGGATTATCTTTAAACATATTCCATCCAACTTTATAAATTTCTCCATATGCAGAAGAACTAAAATTTTTTAAAACTTCTATAAATCTTGGCTGTAAATTAATTATTTTTTTACATTTTTTATAACTGTTTTGATCACACTCAAAATATTTTTCTATAGTTAATCCTTGATGAAGATGTGAAGAGCTAATTATTTTATAATCATTATAAAAAGGATGTATATTTATTGCCAGACCAATTAATATAATTGATAATGCTATTGAAGAAGAAAATACCAATCTTTTATTTTTAAGAAAATAAAGTAAAAAAAATAATGCTAGATAAAATGTTGCCAACGCCATTCTTTCTCCTGATGCAAAACATACAAAGCCAGTTAATGTTAAATATATTATTTCTAGTAAATTTTGATATCTAATATTTTTTATGAAGTAAAAAAATAAATAACCAAGTAAACTAAATTTAGATACATATGCTCCCGGTACAAGTTCATTTCGAAAAGGACCTGTTAGGCGTCCATACCAATTAGATTTAAAACCTAATATATCTTTCTGAAAACCAAATTCACTGCTATAATTAAAATACTGAAATAAAGTATCTATTAATACAAAAACAACACATCCAAATATTACAATAATTGTTTTTTTAATTTTTTCTTCGTTATTAAAAAAAAGAAAATATCCAATTGTTGGAATAATTAGTAATCTAAAAAAAATTATTGAGTCTTGAAATGATTTATTTTTATCGAATGCAAAAAAAGAAATAAATAAAATTGAAAACCAAAATAAAATGGAAAATAGAAAGAACTTATCTTTAAGAAAATTAAGATTTTTTTTTAAAATTATAAAATTAAATAAAAAAAATAATGCACAAAAAGTAATAATTATGTCAGGTATTGCAGGACCTGTAATTAAAAAAAATGGAACAAGCATAAATATATAAAAGAAAAAATTGTTAGTTATATTCATGAATCTTTTACTAGTTTTAAAAAAATATCTTCAAGATCACTTTCGTATGTATTAATTTCATGAAATAATATTTTATTTTTATTCAAAATATCAATTATATCTTTTAGTGAAGTAATATTTTTATCATATGTGATTTTTAGATAATCACCTTCAATTTTTGGAGCAAAAGGAATTAGTTCATTTGGCAAATCTATTTTTAATGGTATTTGAAATAATACAGTTTTATTAGAAATTAATCTAAGTAGATTATCTTTTGTATCATCTTTTACCACCTTTCCATTATTAATGATTGTAATTCTATCACATAATTCTTCAGCTTCTTCTAAGTAATGTGTTGTTAAACATATAGTTGTTCCGAGTTTATTTATTGCTTTAATATAGGACCAAAGTGATTTTCTTAAATCAACATCAACTCCAGCAGTTGGCTCATCTAAAATTAACATTTCTGGGGAATGTACTAAAGCTTTTGCTACTAGAAGTCTTCTTCTCATCCCACCTGACAGTGTTCTTGCATAAGAGTTTTTTTGATCAATCAAACCAACATTATTAAGTATTTCATCTGTTTTGCGATTAATTTTTTTAATGCCATATAGACCTGCTTGCAATTCAAGTAACTCATATGGAGTAAAAAATGGGTCTATATTTAATTCTTGTGGGACAATTCCTATTTTGAATTTACTTTTTTTTGTTTCAGTATCAATGTTAAATCCACAGATATTTACATTCCCACTATCTTTTTTTACAAGACCTCCTAAAATATTTATAAAAGTTGATTTTCCAGCTCCATTAGGTCCTAACAATCCATGAATAGAACCTTTTTTAATTTTTATATTAAAATTTTTTAGAGCAACTGTTTTTTTTATTTTTTTTTTGAAAGTCTTATTAACTTCTTTTGCTTGAATTGAGTAAATATAATCTGACATTTATTTTAATTCTCTATATATTTAATTTGGAAATGAATAAACAAAATAGATTAATTCTCATAGATGGATCAGCATACATTTTTAGGGCTTACTATGGTCTTCCACCAATGAATAGAACAGATGGGACGCCGATTAATGCAGTTTTTGGTTTTACTAATATGCTAGTAAAATTAATTGAAGATTATAGAGATGATAAAATGCTTGTTGTTTTTGATGCTGCAAGAGAAAATTTTAGAAACAAAATTTTTAAAAATTATAAAGCAAACAGAGGAGAAACTCCTGAAGATTTAATACCTCAGTTTGATATTATAAGAGAGTGTGTAAATGCCTTTAATATTCCTCAGATAGAAATTGAGGGCTATGAGGCTGATGATATTATAGCAACTTATTGTGAATTAGCTAAAAAGCAAAAAATTGACTCAATTATTGTTTCTTCAGATAAGGATTTAATGCAGTTAGTTACAAAAAATATAACGATGCTTGATCCAATGAAGAACAAAAAAATTGGTATTGATCAAGTTATTGAAAAATTCGGACTACCACCAGAAAAAGTAACTCAAATACAGGCCTTAATTGGAGATAAAGTCGACAATATTCCAGGTGCTCCAGGCATAGGTCCAAAGACAGCTTTGCAGCTTATTCAAGAGTTTGGAGACGTTCATAACTTAATTAACAATGCTAATAAAATACCTCAAGAAAAAAGAAGGAATGTTATAATTGAAAATAAAGAAGATATCTTGGTTAGTCTTGAATTAGTAAAACTTAAAAATGATATAGAATTACCTTTCAATATAAGTAAAATTAATACCTATTCTTCTGTTGATAAAAGTGCAAACCTATCTAATTTTTTATCCAAACAGGGTTTCAAAAGTATTGCTGAAAGATTAAAAAACAATTCCTTTATTAAACAAAATACATCTGATGAAATAAAAGAAATAGAATTAAAAAATAAATATATTTTAATTAATAACCCAAAAGATTTAAATAAATTAATAAGTCTTGTAAAAAAAACTGGATACTGCGCAATTGATACTGAAACTAATTCTTTAAATATAGAAGAAGCTGTTTTGGTTGGAGTATCAATAGCTGTTGAAGAAAATTCTTCATATTATATTCCTATAAATCATAAAAATTTAATTAATAATAAATTAATAAAAGAACAAATCCATGAAACTGAATTAATTAAATCACTTAAAATTATATGTAATGATTCCTCTATATTAAAAATAGGGCATAACTTTAAGTATGATATTCGTGTTTTAGAAAAATATGATGTACAGACTAGATCTGTAGCTGATACAATGTTGTTATCTTATGCAATTGATAATGGGATAACAAAACACAACATGGATGATTTAGCATACTTACATTTTCAGCATACTAATATAAAATTTAAGGAACTGGTTGGGTCAGGTAAAAAAGAAATTACATTTGATTATGTTGAAATATACAGAGCTCTTGATTACGCCGCTGAGGATGCACTTATAACACTAAAATTATTTAATTTATTAAATTATAGAATTAAAAATGAAAAAAGTAATTTTATATATAATGAAATAGATCTGCCTTTAATTAATGTTTTATCTTTAGTTGAAAAAAATGGAATAAAAATAGATACAAATTATCTTGCAAAGCTTAGTGGTGATTTTGAAAAAGAAAGTTTATTATTAGAAAAAAAAATAT